>Ga0265798_10002308_pt1 | contig 28327 bp, 28 predicted proteins | sample P3T30metagenome_FD_192430 | JGI IMG/M metagenome (GOLD analysis project Ga0265798, IMG submission 192430) | Plant litter microbial communities from East Loma Ridge, Irvine, California - P3 T30 | ecosystem: Environmental > Terrestrial > Plant litter > Unclassified | place: USA: California...
GGCTCGAGGAGTTTTTGGTCAATTCCGCCAAGGCCGTTATCGTGATTTCCCACGACCGCGCGTTCGTCGACAACATTACCAATCGAACAATAGAAGTCACAATGGGACGCATTTACGACTACAAGGCAAAATATTCCCATTATCTGGAATTGCGAAAGGATCGCCGCGCACATCAGCAGAAGGCCTATGAAGAACAGCAGAAAATGATTGCCGAAAATACGGAATTCATCGAGCGTTTCAAGGGCACGTATTCCAAGACGCTACAAGTGCAATCGCGTGTTAAAATGCTGGAAAAACTGACGATTGTTGAAGTCGATGAAGTCGATAATTCCGCATTGCGCCTCAAGTTTCCGCCATCGCCTCGTTCGGGCCAGTATCCTGTTGTGGTAAATGATTTATCCAAAAGCTATGGCGACCACGTCGTGTTCAAAGACGCCAATCTGGTAGTGGAACGCGGCCAGAAAGTAGCGTTTGTCGGGAAAAACGGGGAAGGAAAATCGACGATGATCAAGGCAATTATGGGCGAAATAAAGCCGGATTCGGGAAAGATGGAGGTCGGGCACAACGCACAAATCGGTTATTTCGCCCAAAACCAAGCCTCTTTGCTTGACGGGGAACTGACAGTTTTTGACACGATAGACAGGATTGCCGTTGGCGAGATCCGGACTCAGATCAAGAATCTGCTTGGTGCCTTTATGTTTGGAGGAGACGACGTACAGAAGAAGGTAAAAGTGCTTTCGGGAGGCGAAAAGACGCGTCTGGCGATGATCAAGCTGTTGCTGGAACCTGTCAATGTCCTGATCCTCGATGAGCCGACGAACCACCTCGATATGAAGACCAAGGATATTATCAAAGACGCGCTCAGGGATTTTGATGGCACGCTCATTCTCGTTTCACACGACCGTGATTTCCTCGACGGATTGGCCACGAAGGTTTTCGAATTCGGCAATAAGCGCGTGAAAGAGCACTTTGAGGATATTAAAGGCTTCCTGGCCAACAAGAAAATGGAGAATTTGAAGGAAATTGAGAGGTAATTGTTGAACTCGATTATTTTACCGTTAAGGGCATTAAGTTCGTTAAGCTATTTGGTTGACTAAAATAAGGACGTAACTTTTTTACCGTTAAGAGCATTAACTTCGTTAAGTTCACTTAAGCTACTTGGTTGGCTAAAACGAGGACGTGACTTTTAACATTAAGGGCATTAAGTTAGTTAAGTTCATTAAGCTATCTGTTGACTAAAATGAGGCTGTAACTTTTTTATCATTAAGGGCATTAAGGGCATTAGGTTCGTTAAGCTATTTGGTTGAGTAAAATGAGGTCGTAATGTTTTATAATTAAGGAAAGGCATTAAGATCGTTAAGTTCATGAATCTTCCCGGTTTGGATTGATGAAATCGCCCGGAAATTCAATGTTCTTAATGGTCTTAATGCCCTTAATGGTAAACCTGATAACGCTAAAACGATTTATTTTTTAGCATATCCCAGTGTCTGCGCGCTTTCTACAAGCCGGATGAACTCCGCGCGGTAACCGTCATTGTCCTTCGACAACCCTTGTTTGGCAAGCTTGCGGATTTCGTCCGATGAGGTTTCCGCGATCAGCTTCGACTCGCGCAGCTTTAGTCCGAACCAGGCCACGGCAGACGAGAATTTCATATCCGCGGAGGCGCTTCCTATCTCAACCGCTTCGTCGGCAATCACGTGGATTATTTCGCGGCTTTTGTCGCCGTCGGGTTTTTTGTACCGAAATTTTACCGTTGCCAGTTCGTCCCTGAACTTCGGGTCGACCGTTTTTGTTTCGGTGTATTTGAGGTTCGTAGATTCCGTAAAGAACGTACTTTTAACACCTTGCGGAATCACTTCGTATAGTGCCGTCACGTTGTGGCCGCTGCCCAATTCGCCGGCATCTATGGCGTCGTTGGTGAAGTCCTCGGGGCGAAGTTTGCGATTTTCGTATCCGATAAGGCGATAACTTTGAACGTGTTTCGGATTGAACTCGATCTGAATCTTGACATCTTTCGCGATGGCGTACATCGACCCGTTGAATTCCTTGACCAGAAAGCGGTTCGCCTCCTGAATGTTGTCGATATAGGCATAATTCCCGTTTCCTTTGTCTGCGAGGATTTCCATTTTCGAATCCTTGTAATTGCCCATCCCATAACCAAGGACGGTGAGGAAAACGCCGGATTTCCGCTTGTCTTCGATCAGTTTTTCCATGTCGGAATCAGACGATTCGCCTACGTTGAAGTCACCGTCCGTCGCCAGAATCACGCGGTTGTTTCCGTTTTTGATAAAATTTTCGGACGCCGTCTTATAGGCGAGCTGAATTCCTTCTCCTCCGGCCGTGCTTCCGCCTGCTTCGAGATTGTCCAGGGCGGCAATGATTTTTTCCTTGTCGGATCCTTTCGTCGGAGGCAAAACCAATCCGGCGGCACCCGCATAGACGACAATCGAGACTTTGTCCTCGTCCCTCAACTGGGCCACGAGCAACTTCATCGAAGCCTTGAGCAGCGGCAACTTGTTCATATCTGACATCGATCCGGAAACATCGATAAGGAAAACGAAATTGGAAGCCGGGAGGTGGCCCGTCGGGATATTCCTGCCCTGAAGCCCGATCCTCACGATCTTGTTTTCTTTGTTCCACGGGCAGCCGGTCACTTCGGTATTGATTGAGAACGGGTCATCGCCTTTTGGCTGCGGATAATCGTACTTAAAGAAATTGACCATTTCCTCCACCCGTACCGCATCTTTGGGAACCTTTTGGCCGCCGTTCAAAAAGCGTCTCACATTGGTATATGAGGCGTTGTCGACGTCGATCGAAAACGTGGAAAGCGGTTCGTTTTTCGGGCTTGTAAACGCATTTTCGATGAACCCGGCGTAATCTTCGTCGGTAGGTTGGCTGGCTGTGTGGACCACGATGACGCCGTTGGACCCATCGGAGCCGTAGAGTGCGGCGCCCTGTATACCTTTGAGTACATTTATCGAACGAATATCGTCCTTTTCAAGTTCTTTAAAAACGGCTTCCCCGACGATTTTTCCGTCGATCACATAAAGCGGCTGGTTCCCAGGAACGCTACGGGTACCTCGTAAGACTACGACGTTTTGCTGCTTTGCCGAATTGCCTGTACTGACTAAAACGCCTGAAACGCGTCCGGATAAGGGCATTGGCGCTCTGTTTAAAACCTCATGGCTCGCAGTCGCGTTTTTTCGCCTGCTCTTTGTGTTTATTCCGCTCGTCACGACTACCTCATTCAGGGCCGCACCGGACGCATTAAGCGTGACGTTAATGATGTTTTTTTTACGGACGACTATTTCCTTGTCGTTCATTCCGACAAAACTGAAAATGAGGGTTTGGCCTTGTTTTACCTTGATGGAGTACTTGCCCTCGAAGTCTGTCTGGACGGATGCTTTCGTCTCCCTGACAACAACATTGGCACCAGGTAGCGGGCCTGTATTGTCCGACACGGTTCCGGTAACGGTTTTTTCCTGGTATTGAATTGCGGCTGGTTTCTGATTCCCTGCAAAGCAAAGGAAACTTATGAGCATGGCTGCGCCCAACGAAACGATTTTTACATGTTTCATAACGATGTTGTTTAGATGATTATTGATTTATTTTTGCCTTGGCGCCCCGTTTTTGGTGGTGATGACAACCACGCCGTTCCTGCCTTTTTCCCCGAAGCGTTTGACGGCATCTTTCCCGGTATAGATGCGCGTCTTCATGCCTTCTTCCTGCAGGTTAATCGGAGCATACGGACTGGTAGGGCTGGGTCCGAAAAGCGATTCTTCAGTATATTCTTTCCCGTCGATCACATACAACGGCTCTTTAAGGTAGAATATCGTGTCGCGCTCCGTCGGGACTGATTCCATAATTGCGGCAAGCTTGCGATCGTAGTCTTTCTGATCCCGGGCGAGCAGCGGTGCGCCGTCCACTATCAGTAACGGTTTTTGTTTCTCCGGGCGTTGCGAAGATTTTTTTGTTTTGGATGCTTCCTGCTTTTCCGCCTGTTCGGATGTGACAATCTTCGCCTCGAAAACGCGTCCTTTCGCCATGATGCCTTTGGATCGTATCCGCCTCGCAAATTCGTCCGATACATCATCCGCCTCTTCAGATACGGCTTTGTTGATTTCTTCCTTTTCCGGCATGATCTCCATCGGACGCATTACCGGCGCGCTCAGCACGTGGGTTTGCGGCAGAACGGTTTTAGCCGATGGGGAAGGAGGTAAATGGTTGGTTTCCGATCGCACCACCTCTTGCTGGCGGATATTTTCGAAAATCCTGGAAGCGTCCTTTCTTAATACCGAATTTGTATCGGCGGTCACAATGGCATCTTCTATCGGCTCGATTTCAGGTTTTTGCTGTTGAATGACGACTTCGTTGCGAGTGGCCGCAGGTGGTTCTGATTCCGACCTGAATGCCTGATATCCCAATGAGATTATCGCAACGACCGAGGCCGCAACGGCCCATTGCTTCCATTTCCTGTTCTGCTTTGCGAGCACTTTGTTGTCGAGCTTATCCTCGACGCGCGACCATACCGATTCAAGGCCCGGGAATTCCCTGGATTCCGCATTGTCTGCCGCTTTTTTAATATCATCGAAAAATTTATCCTGATTCTCCATTTTCACTTTGCTTGTTGGTAATAGTAATGGTTTACAAGCTCCTTGAGTTTGGTCTTGGCCACGTTGAGCTGTGATTTTGACGTGCCTTCCGAAATTTTGAGCATCTCCGCGATTTCCTTATGTCCGTAACCCTCGATCGCGAACAGGTTGAAGATCGTGCGGCAGCCGGCCGGAATTAACGTCAGCAGTTTGAGAAGATCTTCTTCCTCGAGCGCATTCTGCTGGACGTTGTCGCTGACCTGTATCGACTTATGGTCTTCGAAATAAAGATTGAAATTTACTTTGCGCCTCAATTGCTGCAGGCACATGTTCACCGTGATCCGGCGCGCCCAGGCTTCGAACGCTCCGTTCTCTTTCAATTGGTCGAGTTTGGTGAAAATAGTGTAAAAGGCATCCGCTAAGGCTTCTTCGATCTCTTCCTCTTTCTTCAGATACCTTTTACACGTGCGGTACAACTTTGGCGCCATCGCTTCGTACACCTTTTGTTGGGCGTCGCGCTGCGATTTGCGGCAAGCTTGTATGAGTATATCGTTTATCACGTGTTAGGCTTTTTTTAATAGATGGGATGGTTGGGGAAAAGGTTGGGAGGGGTTGGGGAATTAGATAATTAGATAATTAGCGAATTAGATAATTAGCGAATTAGATAATTAGCGAATTAGCGAATTAGCGAACATGCGAATTAGCGAATTGGCGAATATGCGAATTAGCGAATTAATGTATATATAGGCGAATAACGAAAAGGTTTTTGGGACGGAAGTTTATCGGGGCGTTGCGCCGCAGCCAAAAAGCTAACCGCGTTTTGCCTGCGCCGCCGGGCTTTCGCCACTCGCTTTTGCTCCATTGCATTGCGCAAAGAGCTCAGACAATGGCTCGATCCCTAACGCGTCCCAAGCTTTAATTGCGGGCCAGCGTCAATTTGAAAATATCCGATTCCATTCCGTCCGTATCGTTGTCCTCGCAAAGCAAGAATGAAATTTCCTTGTCGTTCTTTGAAAATAGCGCAATGCCCTCAAATTTCCGTTTGTCGGTGATTTGTTGCGCAAACACGAGTTCCATCGAACTGAAATCGAGCTTTCCTATCAGGCTTCCCAAAACCTCGCCGTCTTCATAAGTCGAATGCGTATCTTCCGCCGTCGCAAGGAACCAGATCGCATCGTCAACCAAAACCGCATCCGTAAAACTCGCGTTGACGTGCCCGATATCTGGCAACTGCACAGGAAAATAGTTTGTTATTGCACGGTCTCCTATATTTCCTGTCACTTTAAAAATGCCGTTGTTCCCGCCGCTTCCGTTACCCCGCTGAAAAAATAACCAAGCGTCATTTAGTGCGACGGCACCTTCGATGTTGAAGTTGTCGGCATCAATGGAAGAAACGTTGCGCATCCCGGCATACCATTCCGAGAGATCGCGGCTGGTCACTTCTTTGGTTTTAATATCCACAATCGAGACCGTTTCTCTATTGGGAGTCGACCCGGACCCGAACAGGTACAGTTTCCCGTCTTTTTCGGCGATCGCCTCGTAATCGGGCTTGAGTTTTTTGGGAATATTTTCGGGCGTTGGGGAATCTGTCAGCCTGGTTTTGGACAAACTCCGGACGCTCGTGTCGAATTCGTATAAAAAACCGGCGTTGTCTGATGCGACATAAATCAAACCATCCTTAAAAAATAATCCCGAAGCCGACCCAATGCCCACGATATGGTATAAAAGTTCAAGTGAGAAACGTCTCATGTCCTGTCGGATTTTAATGGTGCTCCTCAAATTTAAGCGCAATCCGTCCGATGTCTGCCATAAAAACAGTAAATTTCTGTACGCCATCCACTAAATGGTGAACTACTTATGAAAAAAACCGATTCCGACAATTTCAGGATCCGCCACCACATAGAACTTTCCAAAATCCCGACATCTTTCGATCTCAATGCGGACGAAGAAAAAATTGAACGTGAACTCGCCGAAGTCAGGCAGGACCTGAGCAAACTCCAGGACAAGATGTACGCTCACAACCAATACGCCGTGCTGATCTGCCTCCAGGGAATGGACACATCCGGCAAAGACAGCCTGATCCGCGAGGTTTTCAAGGAGATGAATCCCAGGGGCGTTGTCGTCCATAGTTTCAAATCGCCATCGTCCGTCGAACTCGAGCACGACTTTTTGTGGCGGCATTACATCGCCTTGCCGGAACGTGGGAAGATGGCGGTTTTTAACCGGACCCATTATGAAAACGTATTGGTTACCCGCGTGCATCCGGATTATTTGCTCAATGAAAATCTCCCGGGAATTTCATCGGTTGAAGACATTTCTGAAAAATTCTGGAAAAAACGTCTCGAGTCGATCAACGATTTTGAAAGCCATCTGACCAAAAACGGAACGATAGTGCTCAAATTTTTCCTCCATCTGTCAAAAGAGGAACAAAGACAGCGATTGTTGCGCAGGCTGGAGGAAGCAAAGCACAACTGGAAATTTTCTCCGGGCGATCTCGAGGAGCGCGAACTTTGGAAAGAATATCAAAAATGTTACGAACTCGCCATCAACGCCACGTCCAAGCGGGATTCGCCATGGTTCGTCATTCCTGCGGATGATAAAGCGACGGCCCGGTATCTCGTAGGAAAGATCATTCTGGACGAGCTTAAAAAATATAAGGACATCAAAAATCCCGAACTTGAGGAAGAAGTTCAGGACAACATAGCGAACTTCCGGAGACAACTGGAAAGCGAATAGCTCTTTTGTTGTCAGAAATCCGGAAACAAAAAAACGCCTCCCGAGATCGAATAGGAGACGTTTTCAAATTTTGATGTTTTATGTTTACAAACGGAAGCCGTATGCGAATCGCAGCGCGATCTGGTGGTTTCCGTTTCGGAAGTCGTTGTCTCTGTATCCAGGGAAATCCGAATAATATTCATATCTCAAACTGACGTCGACGTACTCGTTCGCCCATCCGATACTTGGAGAAAGGATAGCCGTAACATCCTTGTCAAGATCGCCTGACACGGCAAACCCGGCACCGGCTTCACCCATCGCATAAAACTGGTCTTCCCACCAGAATGCTTTGAAACCAGCTTTTACGGGAACGAATCCAAGGTCGTCGACCTCAAAACCGTCTACATCTTTACCAAAAAGGTGCGTATAACCGGAGGTCAATGTAACGGAATATCTTTTGGAAAAGTCGTATTGCAAACGGGCATCTCCGCCCAAAGCGAATCCGTACGGATCGTCGAAAACATATCCAGGGGCAATACCGAATCCAAGACGGAAGCCTTTGTCATAATTCGCATCGCTTGCAGGCGTTGTCGTAACGCTCATTTCCTGAGCTGAGGCAACCGTCGTAAATAGCGCGGCAACCGCTGTAAAAAAAACTGATTTCAATTTCAATGATTTCATGATCGAAGTGTTTAGGTTTATTTGGAGGCTTTCGCCGATTTGATGTTCCAAAGATATATTTGCCCTTTTTGCGAAAGTTTACACAGTTTACAGATAATTTTGCATTCCGGTTTCTACACCGATTTAACTTATTTAAGCATAGGTACTTACGAATTTTGCATCATTTTAAGAACTGTTGAAGATTCCTCTTTCCTTAACACTTTTTAACTGATTTCTTAATTGCAGCGGCCAAAAATCCTGTCCTGGGGCTTACCTTTGCACATCAATTTGCATCATGTCGTTAGCCGCCTACACAAAAGAATTTTCGTATAATCTTAAACTGGCCTATCCCGTCATTCTGGGAATGGTTGGGCACACCCTGATTCAGATCGTCGACAAGCTGATGGTCGGACGACTGGGCTCTGCCGAACTCGCCGCCGTGTCGCTGGGCAACAGTTTCATCTTTATTGCAATGTCGATCGGCATCGGATTTTCGACAGCCATCACGCCTATTGTCGCCGAAGGAGATGCCGCAAAAGACGACAATCAGGTTCGCTCGGCCTTCCACCACGGCCTGATCCTGTGCTCGATCCTGGGCGTTTCCATGTTCACGATCGTATATTTTTCCAAGCCGCTCATGCATTTCATGGGACAGCCAAAGGAAGTCATCGCACTGGCCGCGCCCTATCTCGACTGGGTCGCGTTTTCGCTAATCCCGATGATCATCTACCAGGGTTACAAGCAATTCGCCGATGGCTTGTCGCTCACCAAATATTCCATGTATGCGATTGTACTGGCCAACATCGTCCACGTTCCGGTAAATTACGTATTGATTTACGGCATTTGGATCTTCCCGAAGATGGGAATTGTCGGGGCCGCGATGGGAACCGTGATCTCCCGAATCATTATGGTGGTCGTCATGCATTTGATGTTATCGCGCCGGAAAGAGATCGAGAAATTCTTCCACGGATTCTCGTTTGCTGAATTCGACCGGAAAGTCGTCCGGAAGATCATCGCCATCGGAGGCCCGTCTTCCATGCAAATGCTGTTCGAGGTCGCCTTGTTCACCGCATCCGTATGGCTTTGCGGAAACCTTGGCACCTCAAGCCAGGCCGCCAACGAGATCGCCCTGACGCTCGCCACGTTCACCTATATGTTCGCAATGGGTTTCAGCGTAACGGCCATGATCCGGGTTAGCAACCAGCGCGGTCTGAACGACTTCCGGAAACTGAATGTTGTAGCCCGCTCGGTATTTCTGATTACGATCATTATCGAAACGTTTTTCGCATTGGTTTTTATCGCCTTTCACGACTTCCTGCCGCAATTTTTCCTCGAGACAGAAAAAGGCCTGCAGGCGCATGACAATCTTGAAGTCGTCGCCATTGCATCAAAACTGCTCATAATCGCCGCTCTTTTCCAGCTTTTCGACGGGATTCAGGCCGTCGTTCTTGGCGCGCTCCGCGGCATTCAGGATGTCAAAATTCCAATGTACATTACCTTTGTGGCTTATTGGATCTTCGGTTTCCCGATATCGTTTTACCTTGGCCAATACACAAATCTCGGCGCTTTCGGCGTCTGGATCGGATTGCTCGCCGGATTGGGCGCCGCCGCGATATTTTTGTACCTTCGCTTCAACAGCGTCACGCGCAAACTCGTCCGCGACAGCGAGTCGGGACATTCGCATATTCGCTAATTAACACCTTCGCTAATTATATTATGGAACTTCCCAAATTTTTGCTCGGCGACAACACCGACCATCCCGACGATATTTTTGTAATTCACCTCGATTATCCGCGTTTCATCATCAACCTCAAAGACGACGAGATCGAGATCATCGACGAGATCGAGGAAGAGGAGGAAGAGGAACTTCAGGTGGAAATGGAGGAACTGGTCAAGCTTGCCAATGCCTTTTACGACAGGGAAATCGAGCGGTACGAAGAGTAATTTCAGAAGCTGTTCCCACTGTTTGCTGCAAGTCCTCGCGCCAAACACTTTTTTTGCGTCCGCATGGCACGAGCTTCCTTCGGTCGCTGCGCCAAACGGGCAAAAAATACTGTTTGCCGCTGCGGGCTTTCCGCGTCCATCGGGGCTAAACCGCGGTGCGTTTCAAGCCTGACGCAATTTCAGGTATTTCTCCAGCATTTCAGTTGCCGCCGCAAACGGGGAAATTTTGTTTGCCAGAACTTCTCCCCGGATTTGCTCCAATTGATCTGCAATCTCCGGATTGGCATAAAAATGAGCCCGCAGCCGTTCGTCTATTGCTTCCTGCATCCAATCGAGGCTTTGCTCGCTGCGGCGTTTTTCGAAGTAACCGTTGTGCCTTGTCAGCACAAGATAATCGGATATGATGTCCCAGACGACGTCGATTCCTTCTTTTGTGACCGCACTGCACGTCGTCGCCTTTGGCATCCAACCGGATGACTTTTCAGGAAAAAAATGCAACGCTCTCCCAAATTCGGTTTTGGCCATTTTCGCCCGCCTGACGTTGTCTCCGTCGGCTTTGTTGATGACGATCGCATCGGCCATTTCCATGATGCCGCGCTTGATGCCCTGAAGTTCGTCTCCGGCGCCTGAAATCTGCAGCAGCAAAAAGAAATCGGTCATGCCGTGCACCGCCGTTTCCGATTGTCCGACGCCAACCGTTTCAATAATGATCGTATCGAATCCGAAAGCCTCGCAAAGCGTGATCGTCTCCCGTGTTTTTCGTGCGACGCCACCAAGGGTTTCACCCGAAGCAGACGGCCTGATGAACGCGTTTTCATCCTTTACAAGTTCTTCCATGCGCGTCTTGTCGCCAAGAATGCTGCCGTGAGAGAGCGAACTGCTGGGATCCACGGCAAGCACGGCGACCTTTTTCCCGATGCCTGTCAGGAATTTCCCGAATGCTTCAATAAACGTGCTTTTCCCGACTCCAGGCACACCGGTAATCCCGATCCGAACCGAATTGTTCGCGCGGGGCAAACAGGCGGAAACGACTTCGGATGCTTTTTTCTGGTGTTCGGGATTTGTACTTTCCACAAGCGTGATCGCACGGCTTAACGAAGTGATGTTGCCTTCAAAGATGCCTTTTACGAGTTCATCCGATGAGATATCGCGCTGGCGCCTGCTCACGACATCTTTTGCCACGGACGCGCTGACGGCTTCTGGCGGATGAACTCCGCTCTTTTCAGATAACGCTGATGCTTTTTTTATAGGATCCACTTCTTGAAAAGTATAATTGCCTCGTTCCGCTTTTGTGACGTAAATATAGCAAACAACTTTTTGCCATTTGATGTGGTGTATAGAATAAACCCGTCATAGTATGCGGGAATATTGGTGTCATCCGTGTCAAAAACCGGAACGGCACAATTCTTACGAAAAAACAAATCCCGAAACGCGATGTCCCGGGATTGTCTACCAAATTTATAATAATGCTAAAGGGAACTCAGAAAGTGTCGGCGAAATTCGAAAGTGAAACCTCGCTGAGCTGCTTGCTGATGTTGTTGTTCAAATCTTCGTAAAGATTGTTGAGATTGTTGTTGATGCTCTTGCCGACCGGGCAATTTTGGTTGGGTTCGTTCTTGGCGTAACCCAGTGTAACATGATCGAACGTCATTTTGAAAATGTCGTCCAGTGTTATCGTATCGGCTGCACGTAAAAGACGCGTGCCTCCGTTTTTCCCCTCACGGCTCTCCACCACGTTGTTTCGTTTCAGGTTCGCAATTTCCTTGCGCACCAGAACGGGATTCATATTAAGACTTGTTGCGATGGACTCCGAGGAAAGGAACTCATCTTTGTGCTTCGAAAGCAGCGTGAGTATGTGCAGGGTAATGGCAAATTTTCCTGAAATCATTGTTGTCGTAGTTGTAGATTTGGTAATGCTTATATGGCGAAAATACGGCTAAGGCCTTGCCGTTGGTCGATTGTGTAAATAAAATTTAGTTAAAATCGATGAAATGCGTTAAATTTTAAGGAGATGAAAACCGGCCCAAAAGCCGTATTTTTGACGTCATGGACAGTATACTGCTTTTATTCGTATGCCTCTTTACAGGTGTTGGACTACAGTATATCAAGGCGTTACCGACTAACGCCCATCAGGTATTGAACCAATTCGTGATCTATATTTCACTGCCGGGACTGGCTCTTTTTTACATTCCGAAAATTCTCATTTCGCGAGAATTATTTTTTCCTCTTGGCGTAGCTTGGATTGGATTTTTACTGATGTGGGTCGTTTTTGCCGCACTTGGAAATCTTTTCAACTGGTCTAAAAAGCTTACCGGATGCTTGATTTTGCTGACGGGCCTCGGAAATACATCCTTTGTAGGCTTCCCGATCATCGAAGCACTCTATGGAAAGCGAGGTTTGCAAACTGCGATTATCGTCGATCAGCCGGGATCGTTTATGGTCATGGCAACTTTGGGCATTACGGTTGCCGCCCTGTATTCGAGGGGAGTGCCCAGCGCGCGTGAGATCGGGAGTAAGATTGCCTTATTTCCGCCGTTCCTCGCTTTTGCGGTCGCGATTTTGTTAAATCTGGCTCATTCCGATTTCCCTTTATTGTTACAGTCGGTATTTCAAAAACTGGGCAGCACGGTCACACCGATTGCCCTTGTTGCCGTCGGGTTGCAGCTCAAATTCGGGGAAAGGAGCAGGCATTGGGGATTTTTGAGTCTTGGCCTTCTCTTCAAGTTGATCGTCACGCCGGCGTTTTTCCTCATACTCTATAAGTTCGGGTTCGGCAAGGAAAGTGTTGAGATAGACGTTTCGATTATGGAGTCGGCTATGGCGCCGATGATCACCGCGTCTGTCCTTGCTTCGAGCCATGGACTCAAGCCGAAGCTGAGCAACATGATGATCGGGATCGGGATTCCGCTGTCGTTTTTGACATTGGCTTTCTGGTATTGGGTTTTAGGCAGATTTTAAGTCGGATGCAGGTCGCGTTAGGGATGGGAGCGGCATCCTTTTGCCAAATGAGAGCGCTTTCGGAGACCATCAGACCTTTTTGGAATATTGCATAATGAAAACTTTTATTTTGGCAAAAGATACAGCGGACAGCCCGGCGGCGGCTTGCCGATATTTTCTATTTTTTCCGGATTTTCCGGCCGGCGCAACGCCCCTATAAACTACATCGTTTTCGCTCCCAATTCCGATAATTTTAACGCGATCAGCTACTTAGCCGTGTTTTGAAAATGTTTATTTTTAGGCGTAACCTTTAAAATTTCCACCATGGCATCACTTCGCTTGGGCGATATCGCTCCAGATTTTACGGCAAAAAGTACCGAAGGCACGATTAGTTTTCACGAATGGATGGGCGATTCCTGGACGATCCTGTTCTCTCATCCCGCAGATTTTACGCCCGTCTGTACGACCGAACTCGGTACCGTTGCCAGATATATTCCCGAATTCGAGAAGCGGAACACCAAAGTCATAGCGCTTTCCGTAGACAATATCGATTCGCATTTCCAGTGGGTCAAGGACATAAACGAGACCCAGGGCACGACGGTGAATTATCCGATCATCGCCGACGAATCCAAGCAGGTCGCGCTTTTGTATGACATGCTGCATCCGAATGCGAGCGAGAATTTCACGGTGCGCTCTGTTTTTATCATCGGGCCGGACAAAAAGATCAAGCTGACCATGACGTATCCGTCGTCTACGGGAAGGAATTTCGACGAGCTCCTGCGCGTCATCGATTCGCTTCAGCTTACGGCCTATCATTCGGTTGCGACACCCGCTAATTGGAAGGATGGCGATGACGTGGTGATCGTGCCGGCCGTTTCGGATGAAGATGCGCTTCAAAAGTTCCCCAAAGGTTTCGAGGCCGTCAAGCCTTATCTGCGCATTACGCCACAACCGGATAGGGAGTGAGTGACCGAGTGACGGAGCAGCGGGCGTTTGTATAAAATACCTTATTTTTGAAGCTCATTACTCATTTATGACATTTTCAGAAATTGATAACGAAAAGATTGCCCAGCTTCAAGCTGTCGTAGGGCGATCTTTCGTTTTTACGGATGCTGCCACGCGCCACGATTACGGTCACGATGAAACGGAAGATTATGTTTTTCCGGCGTCTGTGGTCGTAAAGCCGGGGACGCCCGAGGAGATTTCCACGATCCTTAAATTCGCCAACCAATGGAATGTTCCCGTAACGCCTATTGGCGGCAGGACGGGTTTGAGCGGAGGCGCATTGCCGGTTCACGCCGGGATCGCCCTGTCGATGGAGCGCTTCAATAAGATAATTCATATCGACGAGCAAAACCTGCAGGTAATGTTGGAGCCGGGCGTGATAACGCACAATTTGCGAGAGGCTGTCGCCGATAAAGGTCTTTTTTATCCTCCGGACCCGAGTTCGCTGGGTAGTTGTTTCATCGGCGGAAACGTATCTGAAAATGCGGGCGGGGCCAGGGCCGTCAAATATGGTGTGACCAAAGATTACGTACTCAATCTCGAAGTCGTGCTCCCGAATGGGGAAATTATCTGGACCGGCGCCAATACGCTCAAGAATTCCACAGGCTACAACCTGACGCAGCTGATGGTGGGAAGCGAAGGAACATTGGGCGTGATCACAAAAATCGTCATGAAGCTGCTGCCTGCGAACCGGTACAATATCCTGATGCTCGTTCCTTTTTACGATGGGACACAGGCCTGTGAGGCGGTTTCCCGAATTTTCAAAGCCGGCATTGTCCCAAGTGCGCTGGAATTTATGGAGCGGGACGCGATCGACTGGACGATGCGATATGTCGACGGGGTCAATATTCCGATAAAGGACGAAATCGAAGCGCATCTGCTTATCGAGGTCGACGGGAATTATCCAGATGTCTTGTTTTCGGAAGCGGAAAAAATCACGGAAGTCGTCGGGCAATTTCAAATCGACGAAATCCTGTTTGCCGATACGGAAGACGCCAAAAACGCGCTTTGGAAACTGAGGCGCGCAGTGGGCGAGGCCGTGAAATCGAACTCGGTTTACAAAGAGGAGGACACGGTCGTGCCGCGTTACGAACTGCCTGCCTTGCTCAAAGGCATCAAGTCGATCGGGGCGAAATATGGTTTCAAATCGGTCTGCTACGGGCATGCCGGCGATGGAAACCTGCACGTCAACATTGTCAAGGGTGAAATGTCAGATGAAGCCTGGAAAACGGGAGTGCCCAAAGGAATTCGGGAGATTTTTGAGCTCACGGTGGCGCTCAAGGGAACGCTGTCGGGCGAGCACGGCATCGGATACGTCCAGAAAAATTATATGGATATCGCCTTTTCGCAATCGTCACTCCAGCTGATGAAAGGCATTAAAGACGTTTTCGACCCGAACGGGATACTGAACCCTGGAAAGGTGCTGCCGGACCGGCTGTTTTCATAAGCCATCCTCTACATCGGTTTCATTTTTGGGCTTGCTCTTGTTATTCAGATAGTCTTCGTATGCCTTCCTGTCTCTCTGATTTTGCCTGAAAAGGTAAATTACGAGTGCGATTGCGGCAACGACCACGATTCCGATGATGAAATAATTGGCTTCCATTTATGCTTTTTCCAAAAATAGGAATGGAGATGTTAAGCGAATATGATTTATTTGGCTGTTGTTTAAGAATGGGTGCGGCGGAGCGCAGCGGAGCCGCTGAACGTTTTTTGATCCGGGCGAGCGCAGCGAGCCCGCCAACTCTTGTCAGATCGTAGTTAAATGATAATTAGACCTTAATGATCTTAATACACTTAATGTCCTAAACGGTTCATGCGAGCGCAGCGACCTGCAATCATATGATCTTAATTCCCAACACCGTTTCGGGCGAGCGCAGCGAGCCCGAAATACGGCATAAAAACGAAAAACCACCGTGTCGTTGCGGTGGTTCTCAATTAGTCTTTTTTGCCTTTTTTCTTTTCCTGTTTCTCGAGCCTTTTTTCCTTTAGGGTTTTCGTAGACTCCTTTTTTTGTTCCTTTCGGGCATCGGTACCTTTTGCCATGGTTAAAGATTTTTGGTTATGATTCTAACGGATGCAGGATCCGTTTCGTATACTAAAATAGTGAAAGACCCTTAAAATTTACAAACCAAGCTGAGTTTTTTCAGACGCGAAAATAGAATGGAACGCTTCGGCCTGCTTCACGTCGTCAAAATCGAAGAACTTCCATTGGCCGTTGGTCGAGGCATCCTGAACGCCCACATATCTGGAAACGCGCTTCACATTGATGCTGTTGCGGTTGGGTTCGGCAAAAACTTCCTTGGTTCCGGTAAGTTGCTTCCACGTCAGCACTTTTTTCTGGATTTCGTCAGATGAAAGCTTGCTCTCATAGAAATACCGCGTCGGATTCCGGAACGATATCACGCAAAATTTCCGGCTGCCTATCGTCTTTACGGGATTGACCTGAAATACGGGAGCCGTGAGCTGCAACCGCCTTCTGTATTCTTCGTTCTGATACTCCTTATCCAGTTTTTGGATGAATTGCTCCTTTCCTCCCGATTGCGCGATCGCTTCGGGATATGTGAGATCGGCTATCGTCTCAAAATCCATATTGTAGTTCGCGTCGTACAATTTAGAGGCTTGCGTCAGGATTTCAGCCTGCGAATATCCCGGAACATCGCCCAGGACGGCAAAGCAACATGCAAGGAATATTTTTTTCATGGCAGATTCTTATCTGAACAAATTCAGAATTACTATCGGAACTTTCAAAACAAAAAAAAAATCCCCGAATTGTCCGGGGATTCAATTTACTCGTTAACCAAAACCCATTCGCCCGAACTCAGCATACTTTCGGCTTTCTTGTACTTCATGGTTTCAGTCTTGCCACTCATGACGTGCTTGATCGTCACGTTGTCGTTGCGATTGATCTTCGGCATTTCGCGAACGATGGTTTCCGTTACCGGACGCTGTTGCGTTTGTCCTGCTTCGCGCGACTGTTGCGCCATTTCGTCAACGTTCGGCATTTCGTCCTTAGACGTCGTATAATTTTCGTCCTGTCTCGGAATTTCCACGGCCTCGTGGATTTGCTGCTGCGGTTGCTGCTGCGGCAGATCGCCTTTGAACAGGAACGAAATCACTTCCTTATTCACGTTGTTAATCATTTTTTTGAACAGCTCATAGGCTTCGAACTTGTAGATCAATAGCGGATCTTTTTGTTCGTGCACGGCCAATTGAACCGATTGCTTCAGTTCGTCCATCTTGCGCAAATGCTTTTTCCAGGCTTCGTCGACGATGGCAAGCGTGATGTTCTTCTCGAAATCAGAGATCAGCGAACGGCCTTCGGTATCATACGCCTTTTTAAGGTCGGTAACGACATTAAGCGATTTGACGCCGTCGGTAAACGGAACCACGATACGCTCGAACATATTATTCGGTTGTTCGAATACGTTTTTGATGATCGGATACGCTTCACGTGCGCTGCGATCTGTCTTTTCATTGTAATAGGCCAACGCCGCTTTGTACACTTTTCCGGCCACTTCAAGTTCGCCCAATCTTTCGAATTCCGTTTCGCTGACAGGAGACGTAATTGAAAAATATCGGATAAGTTCGAATTCGAAATTCTTGAAATCCTTGCTCATTTTGTTCTGGGACGCAATGAGTTCAGCCGTGTCGTACATCATATTGGCGATGTCGAGCTGCAGCCTTTCCCCGAACAACGCATGGTGGCGCCGCTTGTAAATGACTTCGCGCTGTGCGTTCATGACATCGTCGTATTCGAGCAGGCGCTTGCGTATACCAAAGTTGTTTTCCTCTACTTTTTTCTGGGCGCGCTCGATGGATTTCGTCATCATTGAGTGTTGGATGACTTCGCCTTCCTTCAATCCCATCCGGTCCATGATCTTGGCGACTCTTTCAGATCCGAACAAACGCATGAGGTTATCTTCGAGAGACACATAAAACTGCGAGCTTCCCGGATCTCCCTGACGGCCTGAACGACCTCTCAACTGTCTGTCGACGCGTCTCGAATCGTGTCTTTCCGTACCGATGATCGCCAATCCTCCCGCGGCTTTCACTTCCGGCGACAATTTGATATCGGTACCACGGCCTGCCATATTCGTCGCGATCGTTACGACTCCGGCCTTACCGGCTTCCTCGACGATCTGCGCCTCTTGCTTGTGCAATTTCGCGTTCAGGACGTTGTGCGCGACATTTCTCATTTTGAGCATTCGGCTGAGTAATTCGGAGATTTCGACGGATGTCGTTCCGATCAGCACCGGACGTCCTTCCGCAGACAATTTCGAAACATCTTCAATTACAGCGTTGAATTTCTCACGCACCGAGCGGTAAATAAGATCCTGGTGGTCTTTGCGGGAAATACCTTTATTAGTCGGAATTTCGACAACGTCAAGCTTGTAGATTTCCCAGAATTCGCCCGCTTCCGTAACCGCCGTTCCCGTCATTCCGGACAGCTTGTTGTACATCCGGAAGTAGTTCTGGAGCGTGATTGTGGCAAATGTTTGCGTTGCGGCTTCGATCTTCACATTTTCTTTTGCTTCGATCGCCTGGTGCAAACCATCTGAATAACGGCGTCCGTCCATGATACGGCCTGTTTGCTCGTCCACGATAAGGATCTTGTTGTCCATGATCACATATTCGACATCTTTTTCAAAAAGCGAATAGGCCTTCAAAAGTTGCGTCAACGTGTGGATGCGCTCGCTTTTCACGCCAAAATCCTGGAACAGACGCTCCTTTTGCTCGGCTTCGGCATCTTTGTCAAGACCCATTTTTTCGATGCGGGCGATTTCCGTCCCGATATCAGGAAGAACGAAGAAATTGTCATCCGTATCTTTAGAAAGGTATTTGATTCCGTTATCCGAAAGCTCGACCTGGTTGTTTTTCTCTTCGATGACAAAGTAAAGCGCTTCGTCAATTTTGTGCATGTCGCGATTGTTATCCGCCATGTATTGGTTTTCCGTTTTCTGAAGCAACTGCTTGACGCCTTCTTCAGACAGGAATTTGATCAAAGCCTTGTTCTTCGGAAGCGCGCGATGGGCACGAAGCAGGTTGAACCCGCCTTCTTTGGTATTTCCTTCGGCAATCAGCTTTTTGGCGTTCGCCAGGAATCCGTTGGCGAGCTGGCGCTGCTCGTTCACCAATTTGTCGATCAAAGGCTTGAGCTCGTTGAATTCGTGGCGGTCGCCCTGAGGAACCGGTCCGGAAATGATAAGCGGCGTTCTGGCATCGTCGATCAAAACGGAATCGACCTCATCGACAATCGCATAATTGTGCTTGCGCTGAACCAGGTCGGACGGCGTATGCGACATATTATCGCGCAGATAATCGAAACCGAATTCGTTGTTGGTCCCGTAAGTGATATCGGCTTCATAAGCTTTTCTGCGGGCGTCGGAATTGGGTTGATGGTTATCGATGCAATCTACCGTAAGGCCGTGGAATTCAAACAACGGCGCTTTCCACGTGCTGTCGCGTTTCGCCAGATAGTCGTTTACGGTAACCAGATGGACGCCGTTTCCGGTCAACGCGTTCAGGTAGAGCGGGAGCGTTGCGACAAGCGTTTTTCCTTCACCGGTTTGCATTTCGGAAATCTTGCCCTGGTGCAATACCATTCCGCCAATAAGCTGAACGTCATAATGGATCATATCCCATGTGATCGGTTTTCCGGCCGCACTCCAGGAATTGGCCCAGACGGCATCTTCTCCGTCAAGCTCGATATAGGTTTTAGTCGCGGACAATTCGCGGTCGACTGCCGTGGCCTTGACGCGTATCTGAGCATTTTCCTTGAAGCGGCGTGCCGTCTCTTTGACGACAGCAAATGCTTCGGGAAGTATTTCGTTCAATATTTTTTCAGACGCCTCGTACGCTTCTTTTTCAAGGACGTCGATTGCCTGATAGATTTCTTCTTTTTTGTCGACGTCTTCCGTCGTTTCGGCATCCAGTTTCAACTGTGCGATCCTGGTATCGGAATCTGCCCTTGCATCTTTGATCTTCGACTTGAATTTCACGGTTCTCTCGCGGAGTTCATCGTGGGAAAGCGCCTGGAGTTCCGGTTCGAACGCCTTGATTTTATTCACGTTCCCCTGCAAGGCCTTGATATCCTTTTCCGATTTATCGCCTATGAAAACCTTTATGATGCTGTTAATAAAACTCATTGTTTATTGTATAAAACTATTATGAAAAGTGTGCAAATTTACACAAAAAAAAAGCCTCGCATGAGACTTTTAATATTGTTTTTATTTTTCCGATTAATATTCGTCCTCGTTCCAGAGATAATCTTCGTCGGTTGGATAATCAGGCCAGATTTCCTCCATTGACTCGTATATTTCCCCTTCGTCTTCAATGGATTGAAGGTTTTCTACAACCTCCAGCGGAGCTCCTGCACGAATCGCGTAATCGATAAGTTCGTCTTTTGTTGCAGGCCACGGCGCATCGCTTAGGTATGACGCCAATTCTAGTGTCCAATACATTGTCTGTTCGATTTAAATTTATGCAAAAATAAATTTTCTACTGAAAAAGTCAAGTAAAATTAAATTTATTTTAAAAAAAGTCAAGAACGTCAGGTTAGGCATTTGACTGTCAGTTGGTTATGATGGATTTTACCAGATAAATTATCCGATATCAGGCGTTGGCTCCCGGAATCCATTTCACTTCATCAGCCTGCAGGTCGGAAGACAACTTTCTTGCCAACACGAAGAGGTAGTCAGAAAGTCGGTTGAGATACTTGAGAACCATATCATCAATGGGCTCGTTGTGTGACAAAGCGACCGATAGTCGTTCAGCACGCCGGCAAACGCAGCGGGCAATGTGACAATATGACACTGTGGTGTGGCCTCCGGGCAGAACGAAATGCGTCATCGGCGGCAGTTCCGATTCCATTGCATCGATCTCGTTTTCGAGTAAAAGGATGTCGGCTTCCGTGATTTTCGGAATATCGAGGCGCAGTTTCCCGTTTTTGAGCACTTCCTTTTCCGGAGGTGTCGCCAGGATCGCTCCCGCAGTGAACAGACGGTCCTGGGTCCGGATCAGTATCTGCTTGTAACGCGGATCGATTTCCTGGTCGCGTATAAGCCCGATGTACGAATTGAGCTCGTCCACCGTGCCATAGCTTTCGATACGGATGTGGTCTTTCGGCACGCGCGTTCCTCCAAAGAGGGCGGTCGTTCCCTTGTCGCCGGTTTTTGTATACACCTTCATTTCAATTAATAATTAATGATTAATAATGTATAATTGTGTCGGATGGAAATGGATATTAATAAGATTTGGAATCAGCGACCGATCCCTGATTTTTTCAGCAGCGCGTCCAATTATTATTATTCCTAATTAATTATTAATTTAAGGCTTGGGTGCGTTGATCCCGTCCGTGTCGCTTTCAATAAGTCCGTCCCTCAACCGGATCACGCGATTTGCGTAAGCGGCGATGTCTTCTTCATGGGTGACAAGAATCACCGTATTGCCGTTGCTGTGGATTTCACCAAAAAGGTTCATGATCTCCACCGAGGTTTTGCTGTCCAGGTTTCCCGTGGGCTCATCCGCCAGGATAATCGACGGCCTGTTCACGAGGGCCCTGGCAATGGCCACACGTTGCCTTTGTCCGCCAGACAACTGGTTCGGCTGGTGATCCATGCGGTCTGAAAGATTCACCTGCGTAAGGACTTCGGTGGCGCGCTGACGTCTTTCTGACTTGGAAAATCCAGCGTAAATCATAGGCAGGGCGACATTGTCCAACGCGGTCGTCCGTGGCAAGAGGTTAAAGGTTTGGAAAACGAATCCGATTTCCTTGTTCCGGATATCCGCCAGTTCGTCGTCGGTCATTTTGCTCGCATCTTTTCCGTTAAGGATATATTGGCCGGAAGTTGGCGTGTCCAGGCAACCTAAAAGGTTCATCAACGTAGATTTTCCCGATCCCGAAGGACCCATCAGCGCCACATATTCTCCCTTTTTGATATCGAGGTCGATTCCTTTTAAGACATAGACGATCTCGCTGCCCAGGACAAAGTCCCGTTTAATGTTCGTGATCTGGATCAGTAGTTCGGACATGAATTGAATTTGAGGCCTAAAATTAAGAAATTTAAGTGTATAACCTAGGTTCGTAAAACAAATTATCGGTTACACAATTACCATTTAATATTTCAGAATATTAACATTTCAATGCTATATATTAAACAAATCATAATTAATTAGGTTAAAATTGTGTAAAATAGATAATTTTGGACGAATAATTTATATTTCAACTCTAATCCTAAATAATCATGAAAAGAATCAATTCAATCCTTGCAGTGGGCGCTATCGCCGTCGCACTGACATCGTGTAAAAACGAAGCTGAGACCAAAGCGGAAAAAACAGTCGACACTTATGTAGTGTACGTGGATTCCGTGGGAAGCCTTGCCTCTGCTGACGCTAAAGCCAATTGGGCGGATATCGAATCTGCGTATCAGCAACGCACGATGGAAGCCGAAGCTGCCCTTGCCGACCTGAAAGACAAAGAAGCCGCACAAAAGAGGCTTGACGAAAGCAAAGCGAAATACGAAGAACTGAAGTCTAAAATCCAGGCCGAAGCCGCTGCTGCCATGCCGGATCGCAAAGGGGAATTGAGATCGACGCTCTTTCCTGCGGGAACCGTGGGAGCAGACATGAGCTTCGCTTGGGTGAACAAAGACAACATCCTGAAAGTGTACAACGACTTCTACAATGAGTTCGACAAAAACAAAGAAAACTACAGCCGTGAGGATCTTGACGAAGTTAAATTGTTGTATGAAGCATTGGATAACCGCAAAAATACGGTAGAGAAGGAAGGCCTGAGCGGACCGGACAACCGTAAGATCGCGGAACTTAAAATCAAATTCGCACCTAAATTTAAATGGGAGCGTATCACGACAAAGGGTGCAGAAAACGCAGAAGCGAAGGATGCAGCTAATTAATATCGTTGATTATTAATTCAGGAAAAGCGGTGATCGAAAGGTTACCGCTTTTTTTATTGGATACGATGTTCTCTACATTTCAGTATTGGAAACTGTAATGATAATCTGGAATATTTTCTATCGACGCGTTTCTGGACGATATGGCGGTACCCAAGCTTTCTAACTGATTATCAGTTATTTTGGATCTGGTACTTCCTCCTTTTTGGCAAATCCGTTAAAAAGAGCTTTTAATTATTTTTGACTTCACCCCGGCAACGGACACTTTAAATTGGATGATTGCAGTCCGTTTTGAGATTATTTAAAAAATATCACAACAAAAATTCGCGTTCTGTGATAATCCGGTTGCGGGTTCCCGCAATTAACAATTTCAGCACCTTTCAGTTAAATAAAACGATAATGGTTTTCTTACATTTGCGCATGCAAATATTCCCCTATGCCGCGTAAAATAAGTGTTCTTGCCCTTTTGTGCTTTTTGCCGACGATCCTCTTGGGCCAGGTAGGCATCGGGACGGCAAACGTGCATCCCAGCGCACTGCTCCAGCTTGAAAGCACAAAGGCCGCATTCGTGCTGCCGCGGATGAGCGATGCCCAGATGACCGCCATCCCGGCTCCGGAAGTCGGCTCCATGATTTTCAACAACTCCGAAAACCTTCCGTATTTCAGAGGAGCGCAAGGCTGGTCAGGCTTCGATATCAATTCGAATCCGACGATCATCCTTTCCCGATCCGGCGGAAGCGTTCAAACTTCTACCACAGGTATGTATCCGATGCAGTTGTCGACGGCGCACGTCCTCTCGACGAGTTCGGCCTATTTTACGGTCGACGGCCCGGGTGCGATAACCGTCAGTCGTGCCGGAGTTTATTTGTTGTCCGCAAGTATGGCGGTCTCTAACATGCCTGCCGGAAGCCGCAATTACCACCTTGGCGTTTACCGAAATGGCGTGCTGCTCGGCTATTTCTCCCGTTCGCGTTTGGAAAATAATACTGTAGATTACTGGGGCATGACGGGAACCATGATGCTTTACGCCCAGGCCGGCGAATTGTTTTACTTCCGGTATTTCATCAACCACAATGCGGCCCTGGCCAACGTCTTCCAAACCATTTGTATAACCAAACTCAATTAGAATGCTTCGTTTTCTCGCCATTTTTTTATTATCGACGGGTGCCATTTCGGCCCAGGTGGGAATCGGGACCCCGAATCCGAGCCCGAGCGCGATCCTTCAACTCGAAAGCATCGATAAAACTTTCGTTCCGCCGCGCATGACAAATGCCCAGATGCTTGCGATTCCGTCGCCCATCAACGGATCCATGATCTACAATACGACGCACAACGCCATGTTCGTACGCACGTCCAACGGATGGAAGAACTTTTTTGAAACCTCGAATGCGTCAGTTGTGCTCAACCGTGTTTTTGCCGCCGGAAACGGACAGGTTTCCACGACAAACAATAATTACACGAATTTTCCGGTGGCCGCATCGGACGCGGCGACTATCGATAACGGCATTTACAGCATAACAGGAAACGGCAAGGTGAAAGTGTCCGAAAACGGCATATATATGATCACCGGGAGTTTTTCGGTAACGAACATGCCGGCCGGCGTCCGCAAGTACATCATCGCGATTTACCAGAACGGAAACCTTGTCGGATATTTGTCCAGAGGAACCGCCAATCTCGAATCGACGGACGAATGGGGAAGCAGCGGATCGTTGAGCATCTCGGCCCTTGCCAACGACGTGATCGAAGTAAAGTACGTACTGAACAATAACGGCGCGGCCCTCGACGCACGTATTTTCAACATGGGAATCACCAAACTGAAATAATTGTACAAGATTCGGTTAAAATAAAATAAGACTTCAACTACCTGGTCGGACTAATTTTCCCTAAATCAAAAGCTACAGGTTATGCCAGGGAAAAATCCAGGTCCTCAGGTCAAGAACGAGGAACAATACGAAGCTTTGCGGGAAAAAGGATACAGCAAGGAAAAATCCGCGCGGATATCGAACAGCAAAGGAGCCGGAAAACGCGGTGGTAAAGCAGGTAAATACGAAGATCGCACCAAAGCCGATCTGTATGCCGAAGCCAAAAAGGTAGGGATTGAAGGTCGTTCCAAAATGAGTAAGGACGAACTGGCCCGCGCCCTCCGGACGAACTAAATACGCACGGTGAAATTTTCTTTTTCCTGTTCCTTCCGAAAAAAAACGAAGCCCCATTGGAACGTGTCGATCGTAACCGTGACAAGGGGATGATTTTGAATTTCCTTCCAGGCTTCCTTCATGCCTTCTGACCAGTGGATGTCGTCAAAAATCCACACGGAATCGTTGTGCGCGCTGGAAAGCAAGGTTTCGAAATAGGATAAAGTGGCGTCTTTTTGATGATTTCCATCGAAGTAAATCAAATCGTATTTGACCCGTTGACGATTGATTTCAGCGAGCGCTGACCTGAATTCTCCGATCCGTATTTCTACATCCGACAACCCCGAAGCGGACAAATTCCTTCCGGCCTCAGACGCCGTTTCCTGGCATCCTTCGAGTGATAGGACTGCTGCCGATGGATTTCCCAGAGCTAGTGCCGACGTCGCCAATCCCAGGGAAGTTCCGATTTCCAGGATGTTTTTCGGTTTAAAATAGCGTACGGTGCGGAACAGGAGTTCGGCCCGTTTTTGTGAGATTCCCGCGTTTTTGGCAATATCTGAAATCTTGCGCTCATTCGAATCGAAAACACGCGATCCGGCGCCGAAATCGGTAACGGAAATTGTGCCGTGGTTTGCCAGCAGCGACTTCCGGTAGGCGTCAAGAAGGGCATATTCAACATAGCGCGACCTGTCGTAAAAGCATTTGGTGACCAGGTCGAAAATGAAAGGCGAGTGAATGCCGTGCTGGTTGGTCGACGTACGAAGAAATTTCAGGTATGACGCGACCTCAAACCACATTACCCTTCGTTTTTGGCGCTAAGCTCAAACCAACGCTCTTCCTTTGATTCCATTTCAGATATGATCCTCTGGAGTTCGTCCGCTTTGGCGGAAATATCCGCATCGGCGACTTTTCCGTCAGAAAACAATTTTTCGATTTCCTTCTTTTTGAACTCCAGGTCTTTTATCTCGCGCTCGATTTTCGTAAACTCTTTCTGTTCGCCGGACGACAATCCGGTCGATACTTTGTTCTGCTTCCAGTTCGCTTTTTCCTTCGGGCCATCGTCTTTAACGGGCTCGGCGCTGTCTTCGTACGATCGGAAATCCGAATAATTTCCCGGGAAATCTTCAATGACGCCCTGACCGCGGAAAACGAACAGGTGGTCGACAATCTTATCCATAAAATAGCGGTCGTGGGAAACGACGACGAGACAGCCGGGATAATCGATTAGGAAGTTTTCGAGTACGTTCAGCGTGACGATATCGAGATCGTTGGTAGGCTCATCGAGGATCAGGAAGTTCGGGTTCTGGATCAGGACGGTGCACAAATACAAGCGTTTTAATTCTCCACCCGACAATTTTTCCACGAAATCATGCTGCTTTTTCCTGTCGAATAAAAAGCGCTCGAGCAATTGCCCGGCCGAAATGGTGCGCCCTTTCGCAAGCGGGATGTATTCGCCATACTCCTTGATAATGTCGATGACTTTTTGCCCGACTTTCGGATTGATGCCGCTTTGTGTATAATATCCAAGCTTTATCGTATCGCCTATCACGACTTTGCCCGAATCTGGCGCGATCGAGCCTGTGGCAATGTTCAAAAACGTCGATTTTCCGGTTCCGTTCTTACCGATGATCCCGATCCTGTCGCCTCTCTGAAAGTCATACTCGAAGCTGTCCAGGATCGTTTTGTCGCCGAATTTTTTGGTGACTTTGTGCAATTCAATGACTTTCGAGCCCAAACGCTCCATGTTGATCTCGAGTTCGACAGTTTGTTCGCGCCTGCGGCTTCTTGCCTTTTCCTGGATCACGTAAAAGTCGTCCTGGCGCGATTTGGATTTCGTGGTGCGCGCTTTCGGCTGGCGGCGCATCCAGTCGAGTTCCTTGACGAAAAGGTTCTGGGCTTTGTCGACACTGGCGTTTTCCGAAGCGATCCTTAGTTCTTTTTTCTCCAGATAATAGGAATAATTGCCTTTATACTGATAGAGTTTCCCATTCTCCAGCTCAATGATCTCGTTGCAGACGCGCTCCAGGAAAAACCGGTCGTGCGTTACCATGAACAGCGTCATGTTTTCCTTGGCGAAGTAATTTTCGAGCCATTCGATCATTTCCAGGTCGAGGTGGTTCGTAGGCTCGTCCAGGATCAGCAGGTCAGGTTTGCTGATGAGGATGATGGCCAGCGCCAGACGCTTTTTTTGTCCGCCGGAAAGGTTTTTGACTTTCAGCTTCATGTCCTCGAGCTTCAGCTTGAACAGGATCTGCTTGAACTGGGTCTCGAAGTCCCAGGCGTTGTGCCGGTCCATGTCGTCGAACGCCTTTTGGTACAGATCCGCGTCTTCAGGCGTTTCCAGTGCTTTTTCGTATTTGGCGATCACTTTGAGGATTTCGTTGTCTGACGCGAAAATCGATTCTTCGATCGTCAGTTCGTCCTGAAGTTGCGGAACCTGGGAAAGGAACGCCATCTTGATGTCCTTGCGGATCACCACCTGGCCCGAATCCGCTTCGTCGACACCCGTTAAAATGTTCATAATCGTTGTTTTCCCGGACCCGTTCTTAGCGATGAATGCGATTTTCTGGTCTTTGTTGATGCCGAACGAAATGTTTTCGAACAACGTGCGTTCGCCGTATGATTTGGAGATATTCTCTACTGAAAGGTAATTCATGGCGCAAAGGTAGTTTTAAAAGTCGAATGTCGAAAGTCGAATGTCGAACGACCATCGGTGTCATATATCCGGGCGTTTACATTACTGAAAGTACCGGCTGGTAGGGCGGATTAGGGACAGCGGGAATAGTTAGCAAACTAAAAAAAACGCCAAAATGTCGTTAAAAGCGCCATTTCGTCATATAAGTTTGGTGCGGTACAAAACTTGTCTGAATCCAGCCGTAAACAATAACCCATAAAAACATTTTGATATGAACCTGGTTAAAAAAACAAACGGACACTATTTTCCATCGGTTTTCGATGAATTGTTTCGCCCAGATTTCGGCGGACGACAACTGAACTTCAACACGCCTGCCGTCCCTCCGGTAAATATCCGGGAAACAGATCTTGGTTATGAGGTTGAACTGTCAGCTCCGGGCAGCCGCAAAGAAGATTTCAGTATTGAAGTCGACAATGGCCTGCTTACAATCTCATCTGAAGTGAAATCTGAAGACAACGTCGAGGAAGGCAAATACACGCGCAGGGAATTTTCGTTTGCGTCTTTTAAAAGATCGTTCACGCTGCCTGAAACCGCGAACCAGGACGACATCAGAGCGTCTTACGATGCCGGTGTCCTGAAAATTGCCATTCCTAAAAAAGAAGAAGCACTCCCAAAAGCGAAGAGATTGATTGAAGTGAATGATTGATTGTGAGTGTTTGGTGAGAAGGGCGTTCCTGTAACAAGGGCGCCTTTTTTTATTTACTCCGAAGCCAACCTTAAACTTTCAAACTTTAA
>Ga0265798_10002311_pt1 | contig 28318 bp, 12 predicted proteins | sample P3T30metagenome_FD_192430 | JGI IMG/M metagenome (GOLD analysis project Ga0265798, IMG submission 192430) | Plant litter microbial communities from East Loma Ridge, Irvine, California - P3 T30 | ecosystem: Environmental > Terrestrial > Plant litter > Unclassified | place: USA: California...
TAGGTGATGAGCTGCTCAAACTCGGCGATGGCCTCGTCGAGGCGGCCGACGCAGGCCAGCGCCTCCACGTACCAGAAGGAGCAAATGAGGAACGTGGTTTCGGGCGTGCCAAAGTCGTCGGGGTGGCGGTAGCGGTAGAACAGGCCTTCGGGCGTCATCAGCTCCTTTTCCAGCTCGATGAGGTGGTGCTGGGCGCGCTCCGAGTTGGGGTCAAGGTAGCCCATCGTGATGAGTTGGATGGTGCTGGCATCGAGGTGTTCGGAGCCGATAGCGTTGGTGTAGACACCGCGCTCTTTGTCAAAGCATTGTTCGATGCGCTCTTCGGCCATTTCGAGCAGGTGGCTGGCTTTGGCGGCTAGCTCCTTATCGCCCAGCGAGCGAGCTACTTGCAGGGCGGCGTGGCTGCCGGCCCAGTGGAAGAGGTAGGTGTAGCAGTGCTTTTGGGCAATGTGGCGGAACTCCCAGAGGCCGGCGTCGGGCTGGTCCATCGTGGTTTCGATGAGGCGCAGGGCTTCGGTGATGAGTGCCAGCGGCGTGGGCCGGCCGGGGTCGCGGAAGCGGCAATCGACGTAGAGTGGCAACAGCGCCACGAGCACCTGGCCGTACACGTCGTTCTGAATGTGGGTGTAGGCGTCGTTGCCGATGCGCACCGGCTGGTTGCCGAGGTAGCCAGCCAGCGGCAGTTCCGTTTCGGTGAGCTTGGTTTGGCCGCCGATGCCGTAGAGCGGCTGGTATTTGTCCTCGACTTTGGTCGAGATGTTGGCGATGAAGTGGAAGTAGCGCTCCAGCTCCTCGGAGTGACCGATGTTGTTGAAGGCCGTGAGGATGTAGAACGTGTCGCGCATCCAGCAGAAGCGGTAGTCCCAGTTGCGGGTGCTGCCGGGGGCTTCGGGCAGGCTGGTGGTGCTGGCCGCAATGATGGCGCCCGTGTCTTCGTACTGGTGAATCTTGAGGGCCAGCGCCGAGCGGATAACCTGCGACTGGTGAAAATTGCCGATGCTGGTGCTCTTCACCCAGTTGCGCCAATACGTGATGGTACTGGTGAGGAAGCGCTCGGCGGTGCTTTCCAGCGCGGCTTCGAGCGGCGCGCCGTAGGTGAGCACGAGGTACTTCGTCTCATTGAGCACAAAGTCTTCCTCATCGAGCACGTAGGTGAGCGGGATGTTGGTGGTGAGGCGGATTTCCTCTTCCAAGCCCAGGAAGGCAATGTGGTTGGAGCTGCGGCGGCGCGTCAATTCCTGCTCGCCGTACTGGCCCACGGGGCGCACGGCGGCGCGCACGCGGGGCGTGCCCTCCAGCGGCTCAATCTTGCGAATGAACATGAGCGGCTTGTAGTAGCGCTCGTACTGCATGAAGCGCGGCGCAAAGTCGGTGACGCGGTAGGTGCCGTCCGTAGCCGTAATCTCGGTGCAGAGCACGTTGGTATTCGGCACGTAGTACTGGTGCGAGGTAAAGTCGGCCGCCACCGGGCGGATGCTGCATTCGCCGCCCTTCTGCTCGTCGAGCAAGGAGCCGAAGACGAAGCTGCTGTCGAAGCGCGGCCAGCAGAGCCAGCGCACGGCCGTGTCGGTGCCGATGAGGCCCAGGAAGGCGCAATTGCCGACCACGCCCATGTCATAGGTGTGCTTTATCATAGAGGAGGAACACCGGCCAAAAACGGGGCTGGTAGTAGCGGGTGTACCTCATTCGGGCAGTTGGGGTTATGCCGGCAGCGACGCGGCCGCGCCCGTAGCGGGCGGGCAGGCCGCCCCGTGCCAGGCGCTGAGCTGGTCGAGAATGGGCAGCAGGGCCAGCCCGTGCGGCGTGAGCGAATACTCGACGCGGGGCGGCAACTCGGCAAAAGCCTCGCGGCGCACGATGCCGTCTTCTTCCAGCTCGCGCAGCTGCTCGGTGAGCACCTTGCGCGAGATGAGCGACAGCCGCTGCGCCAGCTGCCCGAAGCGGCGGGGCTGCGTCAAGTACGAGATAAGGATGAGCTTCCACTTGCCGCCCAGCACGCCCATCGTGCGGGTCATGGTGCAGGTGGAAGTGCAAAAAGCAGCGTCGCGCATGGGAATGGCTGGGGAAAAAGGCGATAGTTACGGCTAGGTAACCACTTTGTGCGGCAAAATGATTGCCAATAGTAACCTGTGGTAACCTTCGATAGTTCCTTGCCGAAACCAACCCAAAATAACCTCGTTTCAATCATGCAAACTTCTCAGAAACTCGCTGGTAAAATCGCCCTTGTCACGGGTGGCAACTCGGGCATTGGCCTGGCCACGGCCCAGCGCTTCATCGCCGAAGGCGCGTTTGTCTTCATCACCGGCCGCCGCCAAGCCGAGCTCGACGCGGCCGTGCAAACGCTGGGCAGCCAGGCTTTCGGCATCCAAGGCGACGTGAGCAACCTGGCCGACCTCGACCGGGCCATTGCCACTATCAAGGAGCAGAAAGGCCGTATCGATGTGCTGTTTGCCAACGCCGGCATTGCCGAGCTTGCTGCCCTCGAAACCGTGACGGAAGTGCAGTACGACCGGCAGTTCGACATCAACGTGAAGGGCACTTTCTTCACCGTGCAGAAGGCCCTGCCGCTGCTGCCCGACGGCGCGGCCATCGTGCTCATGGCCTCCATCGTGGCCACGAAAGGCTTTGAAAGCAACAGCGTGTACAGCGCTACCAAGGCCGCCATCCGCTCGCTGGCCCGCACGCTGACTTCCGACCTCAAGGCCCGCAAAATCCGGGTGAATGCCGTGAGCCCCGGACCCATCGAAACGCCCGGCCTCAACAACGTGCTCGACTCGCCCGAGCAGGTAGCGCAGTTCAAGGCGCAGATGGTGAGCGCGGTGCCGCTGGGCCGCGTGGGCGACGCCGACGAAATCGCCAAAGCCGTGGTCTTCCTGGCTTCCGACGACAGCAGCTACGTCACGGGCGTCGAGCTGTTCGTGGACGGTGGCATGGCGCAGGTGTAGCTACGGCGCCGGCTAGCGGTGCCCGGCCGGGCACCGCTGTACGCGGCTGGAAGTGGGGGCGCTGGCCCCGGCTTCCAGCCGTTTTTGTGTACCCTGGCCCCGGCCTTGCCGTATCTGGGGCGTATGCCTGCACCCGTCGCCTCCGCCCGCCCCAACCTCACCCAAGGCCCCATCCTGAAAGCGCTGCTCACGCTGGCGCTGCCCATCGTCTTCGGCAACCTACTTCAGACCGGCTATCAGCTGGTGGATGCCTACTGGGTGGGCCGGCTGGGGGCCAATGCCGTGGCCGCCGTAGCCGTGTGCTTTCCCATCAATTTCCTGCTGGTGGCGCTGGGCTCGGGCTTCTCGGTGGCCGGCTCAGTGCTGGTAGCGCAGAATTTTGGCGCGCGCAACCTGAAAATGGTCAACCACATTGCCGCGCAGTCGCTGATGCTCGAAACCGGGCTAGCGCTGGTGCTTACGGTGGTGGCGTACGCGGCCTCGCCGTTCATTCTGCACCTGTTTGGGGTAGGCAACGACATTTTTGACCTGGCCAATTCCTTTCAGCGGGTGCTCATGCTGGGGCTGGTATTCAACTTCGGCTTTCTCATGTTTCAGTCCTTGATGCGGGGCGTGGGCGAGGTACGCATTCCGCTCTACATCAACATCGGCACGCTGGCACTCAACTTCGCGCTCGACCCGCTTTTCATTGATGGCTGGGGGCCGATACCGGGCTACGGCGTGGCCGGCGCGGCCCTGGCTACCCTCGTGACGCAGGTGCTGAGCTTCGCCATCGGCCTCATCGTGCTGCTGCGTGGCAAATCGGGTATTAAACTCTCTTTCAAAGGCTTCAAGCCTGACTTACCGCTGATGGGCCGCTCGGTGAAGCTGGGCCTGCCCTCGTCCATCGACCTGTCGGCGCGGGCCCTGGGCCTGTCAATGATGACAGGGCTGGCCACGGCTTTCGGCACTACCATTCTGGCTACGTACGGCATTGGCTCGCGCATTCTGGCGCTGGGCATCATCCCAGCACTGGGTATTTCGCTGGCCTGCTCCACGCTGGTAGCCCAGAATATCGGGGCCAAAAACCTGCCCCGCGCCCGCCAAACGGCCAACTATGCCATCGGCCTCAGCTTCGTGGGGCTGCTGCTGGTGGGCCTGGCCGGCTGGCTGGCCGCCGAGCCGCTGGTGCGCTTTTTCCTGAAGGGTGACGAGGCCGTGACGCGCGACGCGGTTGAATTTGTGCGCATTGCGGTGGGTAGCCTGTGCTTCACGGGCGTGCAGCAGTGCATTTCGGGTGCGCTGCGCGGAGCCGGCAACACGTTGGGCGCCATGATACTAACCATCATCGGGGTGTGGGGCTTGCAGTTTCCGGTAGCCTGGTACCTGTCGCGGCACACAGCACTGGGTTTTCACGGGTTGTGGTGGTCGTTTGTGATTGCCAACGTGCTCTCGGCGCTGCTAGCCAGCGCGTGGTACTTGCGCGGCCAGTGGCTAAAAAAGGCAGTAGCCGCTGCACCGGCCACCGCCGGGCCAGCCGTGCCCGTAGCCGAGCCGGCCTAAAAGGGTTGGGTAGTTTGGGAATTTCTTGGCGCTAGCTAGCCCCCGCCGGCCAATACGGGCAGTGCATTTTGCGCCGGCGCGGCCAGCATTTTCCACTGGCGGCTTTTGGCCGCTGCACGCGGCAAAACTGCGGTAAAACTGTGGCAAAAACCCGCTTCAAAGCACATTGGCGCAGTGATTTCATAGGCCCAAAAGTCATTCTTGGAGGTAAGCAACGTCGGGCTGGCCCCTGGCTGGTTAGGAACCAAGCCAGACCACTTTGGATATTCTCCCCATTGCGCCTACATTTGGCCAGGCTGTAATTCCTTATCACTCAACAGCCTTTAACCTCCTTTCCTTTTCTATGGTAAACTACTACTTGCGCCTAGTGCGTGTAGTGGGCCGGCTAGCTCGTCGCTGGCGGCCCGCCTTGCTAGTCCTGCTGGCCAGCCTGCTTTCGCTGCAAACCTACGCCCAGAAGGTGCCCGGCAGCTTTTTTAGCGATGATGCTGGTGCCAAGCGGGCGGCTGGCACCTCCCCGCTAGCTTCGGCGCTGCGCGCCGCCCGGCCCCTCACCCTCGACGAGCCCGGCCTGCGGGCTTCGCTGGCCAAAGCCCCGCTCGAAGGCCGGGCGGGGGCCACCTTGCTCGTGACGCTGCCCCTGCCCGATGGCACCAACGCCCGCTTCCGGGTAGTGGAGGCCTCGGTGATGGCCCCCGAGCTGGCGGCTAAGTACCCCAACATCAGGACCTACACCGGCGTGGGCCTCGACGACCCCTCGGCCAGCCTGCGGCTCGACCTCACGCCCGCCGGCTTCCACGCGCAGGTACTGTCTACCACCACGGGCTCGTTTTTCATCGACCCCGCCACCCGCGCTGACACCCAGCACTACCTCAGCTTCTGGAAGCGCGACATGCCCGGCCGCAGCTTTGAGTGCGATGTAAAGGACAGCGGCGACAGCAACGGCGCCACCCGCCGCGATGCCGCCCCCAACGGCCTACGCACCAGCGGCCCGGCGCTGCGCACCTTCCGGCTGGCGCTGGCCGCCACCGGCGAGTACACGACCTTTCAGGGAGGCACCGTGGACCTAGCCTTTGCGGCCATGGTCACCTCGGTAAACCGCGTGGTGGGCGTGTATGAGAAGGAGTTGGCCGTGCGCCTGGTATTAGTAGCCGGCACTACCAACCTCATCTACACCAACGCCACTACCGACCCTTATACTAACAACAACGGCAGCACGCTGCTGGGCGAAAACCAGACCAACGTGGACCGGCTCATCGGTTCGGGTAACTACGACATCGGGCACGTATTCAGCACGGGCGGCGGTGGCGTAGCCGGGCTGGGCGTAGTGTGCCGCAACGGGCAGAAAGCCCGGGGCGTTACCGGCAGCTCGGCGCCGGTGAGCGATGCCTTCGATATCGACTACGTAGCCCACGAGATGGGCCACCAGTTTGGCGGCAACCACACCTTCAACGGGGTGAGCGGCAGCTGCGGTGGGGGCAACCGCAACGCGGGCACGGCTTTCGAGCCTGGCTCGGGCTCGACCATCATGGCCTACGCCGGCATCTGCACGGCCACCAACAACCTGCAACCCAACTCGGACCCGTATTTTCACGTGGCCAGCTTCGATGAGATTCAGGCTTACGTGGCTACTACCAGCTGCGCCGCCACTACTTCTACCGGCAACTCGCCGCCCCTCATCACGCTGCCAGCCAGCGGCAAAGTGCTGCCTATCGGCACTCCTTTCAAGCTCACCGCCAGCGCCTTCGACCCCGACAACGGCGCCCTCAGCTACTGCTGGGAGGAGTACGACCGCGTAGCGGCGGGCGGTGCCCCCGCCGATGCGCAGGTGGCCGGGGCGGCCGTTCCGCTGTTCCGCTCCTTCAACCCCACGGCCGACCCCACGCGCTACTTCCCGCGCCTGAGCAACCTCGTGGCCAACACCACCGTCTTCGGCGAGCGCTTGCCCACCGTTACGCGTCCGCTGCGCTTCCGCGTGACGGTGCGCGACCAGAACAATGGTAGCCAGGGCATTATCGGTGGGGTAAACAGCAGCAGCGTAGTTACGCTGAGCACCACCAGCACCGCCGGCCCCTTCCTCGTGAGCTACCCCAACGCGGCTAGCCTCAGCCTGGCGGGCGGCAGCAGCCAGACCATCACCTGGGACGTAGCCGGTACCACGGCCAACGGCGTCAACTGCGCCAGCGTAAACATCCGCCTCAGCACCGACGGCGGCCTCACCTACCCCACCCTACTAGTGAGCGGCACGGCCAACAATGGCTCGGCCGCTGTGACGCTGCCCAACCTGGCCACCACCACGGCCCGCATCATGGTTGAGGCTGCTGACAACTACTTCTTCGATATTTCGAACAACGACTTCACCATCACCACTAGCACGGCTTGCGCGGCGCCCAGCGACCTCACCATCAGCAATGTGGCGCTCAACTCGGCTAGCCTGAGCTTCACGGGCAGCGGCGCGGCCAGCTACACCATTCGCACTGAGCCCGCCACCACTACCCAAACCGTAACTGGCACTACGGCTAACCTCACGGGCCTCACGGCGGGCACTACCTACCGGGTATTTGTGCAGGGCGACTGCGGCACCAGCGGCTTGTCGGCGGCGGCCAGCACTTCCTTCACCACTACGGCCCCGGCCGTGTGCAATGCTCCCAGCAACCTGCGCTTTGTGTCGGCTACTGCCACCACGGCCACTATCGCCTTCACGGCCAGCACTTCGGGACCGGTTAGCTACACCGTGACAACCGCGCCGGCTACTACTACCCAAACGATAACGGGCACGTCGGTTACGCTCACGGGCCTCACCGTCGGCTCCGCCTACACGGTGACCATCGCCAGCAACTGCGGCACGCCCAGCTTCAGCGCCTCTGAGTCACTGCTTTTCAACACCCAGCCCATCAACGACGAGTGCACCAACGCGGTAGCCCTCACGCCGGGCAATACCTGCAATGGCGTGAGCGGCAGCGTGCTCGCGGCCACGCAGTCGCTGCGAGCCAGCAATTGCAGCGGCGCCACCAGCACTTCGGCCAATGACGTGTGGTATAGCTTCGTAGCTACGGGTGATGTGTATTCACTCACGGCCAGCAGCTCGTTTGATGCCGTGCTGGAAATATTCAGCGGCAGCTGCGGCAGCCTGAGCAGCCTCACCTGCGCAGACGATGCCGGCGCGGGCGATGAGAACTTAATCCTGACCAACCTCGTGGCCGGTCAAACGTACTACGTGCGCGTTTATCCTTACAACGGGCTAGCCGGCGACGGCGACTTTACCCTGTGCGCCCAGACGCTTTCCAACCTAGTGGTGAGCACACCGCAGGCCATCGGCGGCACGTACTACAACGTGACGGTAACGAGCACCGGCGCCGCTACGCTCAACAGCGACCTGAACATAGTAGGCGTGATGACGGTGCAGAATGGCGGCACCCTTACGAGTGACGTTGTCAACTACATCCAGGGTCCGGGCCGCTTTGTGCTGGAGGCCGGCGCTACGCTTATCGAAGCCAACATTGCGGGCCTCACCAATACGGGCTCGGGCACTTTCCTGCTCACGGGCGCGTCGCCCGTTACGCTCAGCCCCGATGCCAACTACGTATTTATCGGGCGCGGCAACCAGTCGACGGGTGCGCTTATGCCCCGCAACGCCCGTAACCTCACCGTGAATAACACGGCAGCCACTGCCGGCACCCTGACGCTCACTAACCCCCTAAACGTGGCCCAGGTAGTGCGCCTGCAACGCGGCAACCTTGCCTTGGGTACCCGCCGCCTGCTGCTCCGCTCCACGGCGGCCGGCACGGCCCTGGTTGATAACACCGGGGGCGTAGTAACCGGTGCCAATGCCGCCATGCAGCGCCTCATCACGGGCGGGGCTACGGGCACGGCCTACCGCCACTACAGCTCGCCGGTAGCCACCATGAGCTTCGACAGCCTCCGCACGGGCGGCTTTGTGCCGGCAGTGAACCCGGCTTACAACACGAGCACCACGCCCGGCACCAGCTTGCCCTTCCCCACGGTATTTGGCTACGACCAGAGCCGCATCGGCACGGTAACTTCTACCTACGGTGACTTCGACAAAGGCTGGGTATCGCCCGCCGCCCTTTCCGAAACGATGGCCCGCACCCAGGGCTACACCGTGCAGGCCCCGGCCTCGACGCGGCCCGTACGCTTCACCGGCACCTTCAATAATGGCACCCAAAACTCGGGTACCCTGAGCCGGGGCACCGCCGCCGACGCCGGCTGGCAGCTGCTGGGCAACCCCTACCCCAGCCCGCTGGACTGGAGCACCGTCACGGCTGACCAGCGCCCCGGCATGGATGCCGCCGTCTACATCTTCCAGAGCAGCGGCCAGTACACGGGCACCTACCGCGCCTATACCAACAGCATCGGCGAGTCGCCGCTGGTGGAGGCTGGCTCGGGCTACTTTGCCCGCGTAACGACTGCTGGCGCTGCCGGCGCCGTTAACCTGACCAATGCCAACCGCGTCACCACGTTTGGCACGCAAAACGTCTTTGGCCGCACCGCGGCCGACCAGCGGCCGCAGCTTCAGCTGCGCGTGCAAGGCGCCGGCCTGGCCGATGCCACCTACCTCTACCTGCAAAACGGCGCCACCGCCGCCATAGAGGCAGAGTACGACGCCGTGAAGCTGGCTAACCCCTCGGGCCTGAGCCTGGGTACGCTGGCCGGCGCTACGCCGCTGGCCATCCAGGGCCTGGCCCCGCTCACGGGCACGGCTGAAGTAGTGGTGCCGCTAGCCCTGGCGGCCCCGGCCGCCGGCCGCTTCACCTTCGAGGTTGCCGACCTGGCCAACTTCGGCGGCGAGGCCATCTACCTGCGCGATACTGAAACCGGTACCCAGCAGGAGTTGAAAGCTGGCAACCAGTACGCCTTCACGCTGGCCTCGGCTACTTCGGCTACCGGGCGCTTTGCCCTGGTGCTGCGCCCGGCTGGCCCGGCCGCCGCACCGGCCCTCACGGCCGCCACGGTAAGCCTGTTCCCCAACCCGGCGCACGGCAGCTTCACGGTGCAGCTGCCGCCGCTGGCGGGCCAGTCGGCTGTGCAGGCTACTTTGCTCAACGTGCTGGGGCAGTCGGTGGCTAGCCGCAGCATTGCCCTCACCGCCGCTGGTGCCAAAGCCGACTTCGATACCCGCAGCCTCGCCCCCGGCGTGTACATGCTGCGCCTCGCCGCCGGTGGCCAAACCATCGTGCAGCGCCTCACGGTGGAATAACCACCGCGCTGCGCCTCACTAAAAAGGGCCCGCACCAACTGGTGCGGGCCCTTTTTTGGTACCTAAAAGCTACTGGCAGCCCGGCGCTTATAGCATGCCTGTTCGCTGGCTACTCAGGCAGCTTTTATATAGGCCGGTCCGTACGGTAGTCCGCCTTGGGCAACGTGAGGCTGCCGATGGATGTAGTGTAGTACAGTCTCGGTCATCAACGATGCTCATAGGCGGGTGCCCGGCCGGCCCGTTAGTGTACACCGGCGGTCCCGGGTGCTTCCTTAATAGTACTAGCCCGGCTTGGTATTCCGCAGCAAGTACGCCCGGTTGGCAACCCAAGTGGCCGGTGGCTAGCGCTCGCCCGTAGCGCGCTGCGTGATGCGCCCCGCCAGCCAGTAAGCAAACCAGGCAAAGAGGGGGGCCGCCACCACATCATAGGTATAATGCACGCGCTGCACCAGCACTAGCACCCCGATGAGCAGCGCCACCAGCGCCAGCGCGGGCCGCAGCCAACGGCCGCGCACCGCCAGCGCCAGGATGGCCACCGTGGCCGTGTGGCCCGAAAAAAACAGGTCTTTGGTAATGGCCGCCTCGCCCGTGTGAAAAAGCGTGGCCGTGAACGGGTCGGGCATGGGCACCATATCGAGGGGCGGCGACAGCGGCAGCAGCCAGATGGTCAGCATGCGCAGCAGCAGCACCAGAAAGTACCCCCACAGCCCGCGCAAAAACAGCCGCGGATGGCGCGTGAGCCAGGCTACGGCCGTGAGTACTCCGCCGTACATGAGCACAAACACGGGCGTGGCTACATCGTGGCGCGGCAGCAGGTGCAGCAGCGGGTCGGCTAGCACGGGCCCCGGCCGCTGCTGAATAGCCATAAAAAAGCCTGGCACCAGCGGCAGCAGCACCCCAAAAAGCAGCACCAGCAGCACCAGCCAGCTCAGCCGGAACGCCGGGCGCGCCAGCGCCGGGCCCCAGGCATCGGCCAGGAGCAGCGGCGCCTCTTCGGCGGCACGGGGAGCGGGAGGGGCGACGGGAGCGAGGGGCATGGCGGCAAGTAGGTAAAGACTGAGCGGCGCGAATCCGACAAAAATAAGCCTAACCCAGCATTTATCCATACTAGTTCCTTAGCCAGCAGCCGTGTGGCTAGGGTTACGGGGCCATTAGCATTCTGCGTTGGGGCAGTGGCGGCAGGCCAAGGCCGGTAGTACCTTGGCGGCCATGAAACATGCTACGCCCTTCTGGCTCGCTGGCCTCGCGCTAGGCTTGGCGGCCCCCGCCGCCCACGCCCAAAATGCCGCCCTCAATGCCCGCATCGCGCAGCTGGCCGCCGCCGAGCAACCCAAAGTAGTGGCTTGGCGGCACGACTTGCACGAGCACCCCGAGCTCGGCAACGAGGAAATCCGCACCGCCGCCCTCATCGCCGCCCAGCTCAAACGCCTGGGCCTGGAGGTGCAAACCGGCGTGGCCCGCACCGGTGTAGTAGGCATCCTGAAAGGCGGCAAGCCCGGCCCCGTAGTAGCCCTGCGCGCCGACATGGACGGCCTGCCCATCACCGAAACGAGTGGGCTAGCCTACGCCAGCACCGTGAAAGCTACCTACCTGGGCCAGCCAGTGGGCGTGATGCACGCCTGCGGCCACGATACCCACGTGGCCATGCTGCTGGGCGCGGCCGAGGTACTGAGCCAGGTGAAAAAAGACCTGTCCGGCACCGTTAAATTCATCTTTCAGCCCGCCGAGGAAGGCTCGCTGCCCGGCACCGTCGGCGGCGCGAAGCTCATGGTGCAAGAGGGCGTGCTGGAAAACCCGAAGGTCGATGCCATTTTTGGGCTGCACATCTGGGCCTCGGCCCCGGTGGGGCAGCTTCAGTACCGGCCCCGGGGCGAGATGGCTAGCTCCGACCGCTTTTCCATTAAAGTGGTCGGCAAGGGCGCGCACGGCGCCAAGCCCTGGGCCAGCGTAGACCCGGTGGTGACGGCCGCCGAAATCATCACGGCGCTCCAAACCATCGTGAGCCGCCAGGTAGACCTCACCCAGGATGCGGCCGTGGTGACGGTAGGCACCGTGCAGGCCGGGGTGCGCTACAACATCATTCCGCCCGATGCCACGCTTAGCGGCACCATCCGGGCCTTCAGCCCCGAAACGCAGCAGCGCATTTGGGCGGCCATCAAGCGCACCGCCACCGGCATTGCGGCGGCCAATGGCGCCACGGCCGAGGTCAGCATCGAGCCCTACGTGCCCGTTACGTACAACGACCCCGCCCTCACGGCGCGCATGCTACCCACGCTCCAGCGCACTGCCGGCGCGGCCAATGTAGTGGAGATAAAGGCCGTAACCGGCGCCGAGGATTTTGCCTGCTACCAGGAGAAGGTGCCGGGCTTGTTCGTGTTTCTGGGCGGCACGGTGCCCGGCACTGATTTCAGCACCGTGGCCGACCACCACACCGCAGGCTTCAAAGTCGATGACAGCGCTTTTCCACTGGGCGTAAAAACGCTGGCGACCCTAGCAGCTGATTACTTGAGCAGAAAGTAGCTAAGCTACCTCATCCCCAATTACCCCGCCGCCCCAATGGCGCAGGAAGCTGCCCCGTGCCGATTATCCGCTGGCCGCTGGCTAGCAATCGTTGCCTAGGTCGGGCGACTACCGCGCAACCACTACGCCGAAGGCCCGCTACTAGCCGGTGCGGAGCAAGCCCCCGCGCCGGCTAGTAGCGGGCCTTCTTAAATAAAATAGTAGTTAAGCCCGGTTAGTCGTTGCGTACCAAGGGTTTTTTGCGGGCTTTACCGAGCGAAAACTCTGCCTTGAAGGCCAGGGTGGCAAAATCATCAAGCAAGTCGGGGTTGCCGCGCTGGCTTACGCCGTCGAGCAGGTCGGTGCTGGTGAAGTAGTACAAGCCTTCCAGGGTGAAGGCCAGGCGCTTGGAGGCCCGCAGTGTGACGCCGCCCCCAAAGGGCAGCACGGCGGCCAGGGCCGGGTAGGTATTGCGCCCCTCGGCCGGAGCCGGGAAGTTGTACTGGCCGGTAGAGGGGTTAAAAACCAACGCGCCTACCCCGGCCTCCACAAAGACGAGCACCGGCATTTCCTTGTGGTTGGGGCCTACGTAGAGGCTTTTGTCGGCAAACAGGTTGTATTGCAGGCGGCCCGTCAGCATCCCGTTATCGCTGCTGAAGCTGTAGCCGCGCTCCGGAAACCGGTCGACGGCCTTGAGGTGGAAATAGGTGAGGTCCGTGGCGAAAGTGAGGTGCGGGCTGATGGTTTTGGCCAAGCCGACATTAAGCCCCACCCGAAAGGTGTTGTCATCGAACCGGCTCGTGAGGTCCCCATTGTAGTAGGCTAAGTTCAGGCCCACGTTGAGGCGCAGCGGCTGGCGGTGGTAAGGCTGCCCGGCGGCCGTGAGAAAGCGGTGGGGGGCACGGTAGCCAGGGGGCGCGGCCACGGCGGCCAGGCTGCTGCTCAGCAGCACACTCAGGAGAAAGGTTCGCATCAGCAAAAAAAAGTGGGTGGCCTCAAGGGCCGGCAGAAAGTGAATGGCTAGGAAGCCCCATACGGCGGAGGCGGGCCACTCGTTGACCCTGCCCGGCGGGCGGCGGGGCAGTATCTTGCGGGCCCTATTTGGTTTGCCTGCATGACTCTCCGTTTTTCCCTGCCCTACCGCACCACCTACGGCCAGCGCCTGGTGGTTTGCGGCTCTTTGCCCGCGCTGGGCCACTGGAACTTAGCCCACGCCCTTCCGCTCACTTACGACGAAGCCACCACGCGCTGGAGCGCTGAAGTAGCACTACCAGCCGCTACCGCCGAGGTAAGCTACAAGTACGTGCTGCTGTTTGAGGGCGGCGGCGTGGTGTGGGAATGGGGCGACAACCGCCTGCTGACGCTGCCCACTGAGGCAGCCCCGGCCACCCTGGCCGTGCGCGACTTCTGGCGTGCCCCGGCCCAGCCCGAAAATGAATTATTCACGGCCGCCTTTACCAAGGCGCTGTTTCGCCGGCCGGCCCCGCAGCCGGGTATCGGCTCGGCTAGCCCCGCCCCCGCCAAAAAAGGCGCCACCAAGGCTAAAAAGGCCGCTACCCCTATTGCTGCCGCCCCCGCCCCGGCCGGCGTGCGCTTTTGCCTCGAAGCCCCCCGCGTAGACCCGCACCACCAAGTGTGCGTGCTGGGCTCGGACCCCGCCCTGGGCAACTGGGACAACACCAAGCCGCTCCTGCTGGCGGATGCCGATTTTCCCGCCTGGCAGGCTGACATCGCCTTGCAAAACCCCGAGGCAGAACTGCGCTACAAGTACGGCTTCTGGAGCCCCGAGCGCCACACCGTGGTGCAGCTCGAAACCGGCGACGACCGCGTGCTACCCGCCGGGGCCAGCCAGCCTGGCACCCTCACCGTGCTCGCTGACGAGGGCTTCCGCTACGCGGCGCAGCCTTGGCGCGGGGCCGGCGTGGCCATGCCCGTGTTCTCGCTGCGCAGCGAAAACGGCCTCGGCGTGGGCGAGTTCTCCGACCTGAAGCTGCTCATCGACTGGGCCGAGAAAACGGGCCTGAACATGGTGCAGATTCTGCCCATCAACGACACCACGGCCACCCACACCTGGGTCGATTCGTACCCCTACGCTGCCATTTCGGTGTTTGCGCTGCACCCGCAGTATTTGAACTTAGAGGGTATCGCCACCCTCAAGGACAAGGCCGCCCGCGCCGAGCTGGCTAGCCTCAAGGCTGAGCTGAACGCCAAGGACTTCGTGGACTACGAGGCCGTAATGAATGCCAAGTGGCAATTTCTCAAGCGCTTATACAAGCAGGAGAAAGTCAAATTCCTGGCCGACCCGGAGTTTCACACGTTCAAGGCCGAGCAGGCTAGCTGGCTCATTCCCTACGCCGCCTTCTCGGCGCTGCGCGAGCGCTTCGGCACCGCCGACTTCCACCAGTGGCCCCGCGAGTTTCACGCGCCGCTGGGCCTGGCCGAGCTGACCGACGAGCACGGCCCCGACTTCGACGAGTTCGGCCTGCACTTCTTCACCCAGTTTCACCTCGACAAGCAGCTGCGCGCCGCCGTGGACTACGGCCGCACCAAGGGCGTGGTGCTCAAGGGCGACCTGCCCATCGGCATCTACCGCCACTCGGTGGATGCCTGGACCCAGCCCGAGCTTTACCACATGGACCAGCAGGCGGGCGCCCCGCCGGACGACTTTTCCACCAGCGGCCAAAACTGGCGCTTCCCCACCTACAACTGGGAGCGCATGGCCCAGGACAATTACCAGTGGTGGCGCGAACGCCTCGGCCACCTCGCCCGCTACTTCGACGCGCTGCGCATCGACCACATCCTGGGCTTCTTCCGCATCTGGGAAATGCCCGAAAACTCGGTCGAGGGCCTGCTGGGGCACTTCGCCCCCGCCTTGCCCTTGCACCGCGACGAGATTCAGCGCCGGCTGGGGTGGTTTGACTACGGCCGCCTCTGCGAGCCCTACATCCGCTGGCACCTGTTGGAGCGCACCTTCGGCGACAACGCCCAGGCTGTGTTCGATGAGTTTATGGTGGCCGACCAGTACGGCGCCATTCAGCTCAAGCCGCAGGCCAGCAGCCAACGCCTCATCGAGACGTATACTAATGAGCGAATTGCCGCGCATCCCGAGCGCGAGGAGTTCCTGCTGCGCGTGCGGCCGGGCCTGTACCACTTCGTGAACGAGGTGCTGTTCTTGCCCGCTGGCAACGACTTCTACCACCCACGCATCACGCTGAATAAGACCGCCAGCTTCGCCGAATTGGCCGACGACGAGAGCCGCCGCCGCCTCTACGACGACATCTACGTGGACTTCTTCTTCCGTCGCCACGAGGAGTTTTGGCGCGAGCAGGGCCTTATCAAGCTGCCGGCCGTGCGCTACGCCACCGACATGCTCATCTGCGGCGAAGACCTGGGCATGGTGCCCGCCTCGGTGCCCGGCGTGATGCACCAACTGGGCATCCTGGGCCTCAACATCCAGCGCATGCCCAGCAACCCCGCCACCGAGTTTGGCCACCCGGCCGATGCGCCGTACCTATCCGTGGTCACCACCGGCAGCCACGACATGAGCACCCTGCGCGGCTGGTGGGAGGAGGACCGCGTGCGCACCCAGCGCTACTTCGAAACCACGCTGGGCCACTGGCGCCAGCTCGCGCCCTACTACTGCGAGCCCTGGGTGGTGCGCGAAGTGCTCCAGCAGCACCTTGCCTCGCCCGCCATGTGGGCCGTATTCCCGCTCCAGGATTTCCTGGGTATGGACACCAACCTGCGCCGCGCCAACCCGCACGACGAGCAAATCAACGTGCCCAGCAACCCCCAGCACTTCTGGAAATACCGCCTGCACCTACCCCTCGAAGAACTGGTAGAGGCCGTCGGCTTCAATGAGCCCATCCGGGCGCTGGTCGAAGCCAGCGGGCGTGGTCCGGCCTACTAGGCTTTCTACCGCATTCTCTTATCTGTCATGCTGACGAAGGAGGCATCTTTTCCCCATTCAACGACTTGTGCGGGCGCAATAAGATGCTTCGCAGGCTCAGCATGACAGCCGCAGTAGGCTAGCAATAAACCTGTTATTACACAAACGCAAAAAGGCCGCCCATTGTGGGCGGCCTTTTTGCGTTTGTGCTGATTTACAACCTATTATTTCATTAGGCTCAATTTTCAAGCAGCATCTGCTTGAGATACGCTTTCATCTGGGGCGTGGCCTCCAGTTCGCGAAACTGGCGCAACTGGCCCGGGGACATCAGGTGGCCAGCCACTAATCGCAATTGCGCCCGCTCGGCCGGGATAAGCTCGGCTACCTCGGCAGCCGAGTGGTTGGCGGCTTGCACAGCCATAAACTCAATCTCCTGCTCCAGATAGGCCCGCAGGCCAATACGCTGCTCCTCGCTCAAGGCAAGCTGGCTCGAGCAGGCCTGCACAAAGTAGTCGGCACTAGCGGCGGGCGGGTCAGCTAGCACGGCCTTTGGCCCAGCCAAGACCGAAGAACTAGCTCCTAAACAGGTCATAGCGACCACCAAAAACCGGGGTAACAGAGCAGTTTTCATAGCAAATTGGTCAGGATGAGGAAATATTTTCAAGATACAATCCCTGACTTAGGTAAGTGCCATTTTTTACAATAATAATTATTTTTTTCAAACCTAAACCTGTTTACCCAATTGCTTCATTCACAGTTCATAATTGAACTCTTCAAAAACAATACATATTTTCTTCAAATTCATTAAACGTTCATTAAAATGGCTAGCATACTTTTAATTTGACTTGAATTTTCTTTTTTTAGTACAACTTTTATTATTACAAAAACCAACCTATAAATCCAGTAGAAAAGCAAAAAACGTAATTTTGTCTGCGCAATAGTCCTTCTAACAGCTACATAAGGTAGATACATCAATTGTGACACCTGACATAACGCTGAGCTGGCTAAACGCAAATTCCCATTTTAAGACAAATTCTTACGCTGCCCTTTTTTACTACTTATGAAACACAAAATACCACCTAGACACCATTTAGAAGGCGTCCATGATGCTGACCTAAATATAATATTACCCAGAATCAATTGCAGCACCATGCACAGATTGGGTAAGCCTATTTTCAGCATAGTGGCGCTACTAGCCTGGCTGACCTTAGCACCAGTTCTTGTGTGGGCGCAGTGCAACACCTCGGCCACTACTACGCTCAGCTTTACCGACGCCAACCCGGCCCGGCCCGCTGGCGAAAACTGGAACGGCCACCTGCAAACCGGCGTGCCCGAGCCGCTGGGCGTCACGCGGGTGAGCAGCAGCGTGCTTACGGGCGGTAATGCGACCAGCTCACTAGTGGTGGGCACGCTGAGCAATGCGAAAACGCTGGTGTGGTCGAGCGACTATTCGGCCGCTAACGGGGTTGTCAACGTCACATTCAACTTCACCCGGCCGCTGTTTAACTTCACGGTTGACCTCGCGGACATTGACGCCAGCCGGGGCGCCCTGCTGGGGCTGGACTTGGACCCCAACTATACCGACCAGGTGGTAGTGACGGGGGCCAACGGCACGACGGCCACGACCCTCACCGACATTTCGCTGGCGGTAGCGGGCGGCACGGCCAGCAACGTCGCCATTGCGGGAAACACGGCTACGGGCGTCGACGACAACAATGCGAGCACGAGTGCAACGGTGCGCGCCACGTTTGCCACCGCCATCACCTCACTTACCCTCAGCTACCGCAACGGGCCGGGCATCACCGACCCGGATGCGCAAACCATCGGCATCAACCAGATGACGTGGTGTCGCCTGGCCCCGCTGGCCACCAACGTAACGACCACCACCGTACCCAGCACGGCCGTGCAAACGGGCATCAGCCCGCTAGCCTCGGCCGTGGATGGTGCAGTGCAGAACTACTTTATTACCAGCCTGCCCACGCGCGGCACGCTGTTTTACAACTCGGCGGGCACCACTTACACGGCCATCACGAGCATCCCGACGGGGGGCTTTAGCCTGACGCCCGCCCAGGCCAACAGCCTGCGCTACACGCCCGACGCGGCGTACACGGGCAACGTGGCCGCCACCTTTGGCTACCGCGTGCGCGACGACGCGGCCCTGCTGTCGGCCAACACGGCGACGTATACCATTCCGCTCCAGCCCATTGCCTCGTGCGGCCCCAACCCCGGCACCACGACCCTGGCCTTTGGCGGCCGCCCGGTGGGCGAGCAATGGATGACCCACGCGGCGGAGGCCGTGCCGGCGGGCTCCACGGCTACGCTCATCAACTCGGGCAACTACCAGACCGGCGCGGCCTCGACTTCACTACTCGAAGTGAACACCGTGAACAGCCCCACGCTGACCTGGAACAACGACTATGCCCCGGGCAGCACGAAGACCTCGCAGGTGACGTTCAGCTTCACCCGGCCCTTGGCCAATTTCACGGTGCAGGTGCAGGACATTGATGCCGGTGCTGACTTCATCGACCAGGTTACCTTCCAGGGCAACAACGGCACGGCACCCGTAACGCCCCTGCTGACCGCCGCCAACCCCGGCGCGGGCATCACTACCATCAGCGGCAACGTGGCCACCGGCCAGAACATCACCGGCAGCCCCGTCGATGGCACCGTAACGGCTTACTTCAGCGCGCCCATCACGAGCCTCACGATTATCTACAACAACGCCTCGGCGGCCACCGACGGCGGCAACCAGCTCATCGGCATCGACCAGATGACGTGGTGCCGCGCCCTGCCCACGGCCGTGGACGTGACCAGCGCCGCGCTGCTCAACTCGATTGGCACGGCCAGCATCAGCCCGCTGGCCTCGCTGGCGGATAACGTGCCAGTGACGTACACGCTGACTTCGATTCCGACTGCGGCCCAGGGCGTGCTCTCGTACAACTCGGGTACGACCTACACCAACATCGCGGCGGCCGGGCAGGTGCTCACGGCGGCCCAGGCGGCCAGCCTGCGCTTTACGCCGACGGCTGGCTTCAGCGGCAACGCCACGTTTACCTACCGGGTGACTGATGCGCTGAACAACCTCTCGGCCAACACGGCGACCTATACCATTCCGGTGGTGAATGCGCCCTGCCTCACGGCCACGGCCGAACTGAACTTCCGCACTTCCACGCCGGTGCCCGACGACTGGAAGGCCCACGCGGCCGTGCCCGTCGGCAACTCACTCACTACCGTGAGCACCAGCAACTACCAGATAGCCGCCGGCGCCACTACCAACACCTTCTCGGTGCTGAGTGGCACGGCCACCAACAACATCAACGCGGTGCAGACCCTGGCCTGGGTGACGGACTACGCCAACCAGGCCAACAACACGGCCAGCGTGACCTTCAACTTCAGCCGCCCGGTGAGCAACTACAGCATGCGGGTGCAGGACATCGACCGGAACGAGGTGAGCGGCAGCGCGGCCTTCATCGACCAGGTAACCTTCGTGGGCGCCAACGGCGGCACTCCAGTGCTCCCTGCTCTCACGGCCGCCGGCACGGCTAACACGGTGCTCATCAGCGGCAACGTAGCCACTGGCACCGTTAACGTCGCCAACGTCACCGACGGCACCGTGGTAGCCTACTTCGCTAGCCCCATCACGTCCATCACGCTAACGTACCGCAACACCTCGACCTTCAGCGCCGACCCCACCACCAACGGCATCGGCATTGAGCTGCTGAATTTCTGCCGCCTAGCCCCGGTAGCGGCCAACGTCACCAACGCCAGCCGCCCCGCCGGCCAGGGAGCCACTCCCATCAACCCGCTGAGCGCTACCGCGCCCGACGGCACCATCACCTCGTACACCATCGCGGCGCTGCCGCCGGCTTCGCAAGGCGCCTTCTTCGTAAATGGCGTGGCCCTGACCGCCACCACCCTGACCCTGACGACCGCCCAGGCGGCCCAGCTATCGTTTGCGCCGGCCGCCGGCTTTAGCGGCAACGCGGGCTTCTCGTACACCGCCACCGACAACGCGGGCGTGGTGAGCAACGTGGCTACCTACGCCGTGCCCGTGACTAACCCCGGCGCACCCGGCACGCCCGCCCCCTGCGGCACGCCCGGCAAAGACGGCTCGCCCACCATCACCGCCAACCCCAACACCTACTACCCCAGCGCCACAACCCAGGCCCTGGCCGTGGGCGCCACGACCATCAACGTGGGCACGGCCGTGGTGGGCGGCACCACCACCACGCCCACGACCATCGTAAGGGGCGACCTGCTGCTGGTTATCCAGATGCAGGGCGCTGATATCGACTTCTCGAACTCGAACAGCTACGGCGACGGCGTGGCCGGCGGCGGGGCCAGCGGCAACCTGAACACCAACTTCACGGCCGGCACCTACGAGTACGTGGTGGCCAGCAACGCCCTGCCCATCTCGGCGGCTTCGGGCGGCGCCATCAACCTGGCCACCCCGCTGGTGAACAGCTACGTGAACGCCCCAGCCACCGCCACGGCCGGCCCGCGCCGCTTCCAGGTAATCCGGGTGCCGCAGTATGGCAACCTCACCCTGGGCGGCACCCTGGCCGCCACGCCCTGGAACGGCAGCACCGGCGGCGTGCTCGTGCTCGACGTAGCTGGCCAAACCAACTTTAGCGGCAACATCATCACGGCCGCTGGCCGCGGTTTCCGCGGTGGTGGGGGCCGCACGCAGACCACCAGTAACTTCGACTCGCCCGACTACGTGAACCTAACGGCCACTGACCTCAACGCCCAGAAAGGCGAAGGCACGGCTGGCACCCCGCGCTTCGTGAACGTGCCCACCACGGTAAACGACGCCACCACCAATGCCACCGTGAGCGGCGGCACCGACTTTTACCCTGGCAGCAGCACCAGCCGCGGCGCCCCCGGCAACGCGGGCGGCGGCGGCAACGATAACGGCAACAACAGCGGCGGCGGCGGCGGGGCCAACGGCGGCTTCGGCGGCCGAGGCGGCGACAGCTTCCTGAGCAACCGGGCCATCGGCGGCGAGCCGGGCGCCAGCTTCGCGCTGGCTAGCAGCCGCCTGGTACTGGGCGGCGGCGGCGGCGCGGGCACCACCAACAACTCAAGCGGCACGCCCGGCGCGGGCGCGGCCAGCAGCGGCGCGGCGGGCGGCGGCATTGTGCTGCTGCGCACCGGCACCATCATCGGCTCGGGCACCATCTCGGCCAATGGTAGCAACGCCAACAACAGCCTAGCCGATGATGGCGGCGGCGGCGGCGGGGCTGGTGGCTCCATCCTGGTCACGGCCACTAATGCCTCGGGCCTCGGTACCCTCACCCTTACCGCCAACGGCGGCACCGGCGGCACTAACACCGGCGGCACCGCTGGCCCCCACGGCCCCGGCGGCGGCGGCGGCGGCGGCGTTATCCTCACCAATGGCGGCGTGGCTGCGGCCTCGGCCACTGGGGCAGCTAGCGGCACCACCCAGGGCACCCCGCCCAGCTTTGGCGCGGCCGCCGGCCTGGTGGGCGTTGTGAATACCCAAATCAGCCCCAGCATCGCGGGCAGCACAGTGGGCACCACCTGCGCCGCCGACGTAACTACGGCCCTCGCTGGCCCGGCCACCCTGGCCCCGGCCCAGCCCTCGGGCACCTACCAAGTGACCTTCACCAACGAAGGCCCGGCCACGGCCACCAACGTCACCCGCACGGTGACGCTGCCCGCCGGCGCCACCAACATTATCCTGAACGGCGCGCCCTACTCGCCCACCACGGCCAATACCATCGACTTCGGCACGGCCGCCTCGGTGGCTAGCGGCGCATCGAGCACGTTTACCTTCAGCTTCACGCCGGCCACCACGGCTACGGGCAGCGCGGTTATCGTGAGCAACGTGGCCACGGCCAGCGGCCAGGGCAGCGATACCGCGCCGAACTCCTCGACCATCAACGCCACTATTCCGCCGGTGGCGAATGTGGCCACGACCATCTCGGCGGGGGCGCCGGTAGCGGCGGGCACGCTTGCCGCCGTCGCCACGGCTCCTAAGTTCACGGTTAGCTTTACCAACAACGGCCCTAGCCCCGCCGCCGGGGTAGTCGCCTCGGTACAATTGCCGCGCGGCCTCACCAACGTGACCGCCAGCAACGGCGGCGTGTATTCGCCCACCACCGGCCTGGTTACCTACGCCGGCCTGACTTCGCTGAATAACGCCGCTACCACGACCTCGCTCATCAACTTCGACGCGCCGCTCAGCACGCCCGTCGCGGCCACGGCCAGCATCTCGACCACAACCAGCGAAGCCGGCCAGACGGCCGACAACCAGGCCAGCGCCAGCTACGGCATCACGCCGGCCTTCGACCTGGCTACCACTATCAGCGGCCCGGCCTCAGCGGTGGCCACCGACCTGGTAACCCTGAACCTGACCATGACCAACAACGGCCCCAGCGCCGTGCCCAACGCCGTGCAAACCGCCCAGCTCGCCACCGGCCTGAGCAGCGTGTTTGTGAGCAATGGCGGTTTCTACAACAGCGGCGCGGCCGCCACTACCGTCACTTACGGCGGCGTGGCGTACACCGTGCCCGCGGGCGGCGTCATCTACCCGCCGCTGGCTAACCTGCCCAGCGGCCAAACGGTGACCAACTCCGTGAGCTTCGCCATGCCCGGCACGGCCTTCAAGCCCACGGCCAGCGTGAGCACCACAACCACCGGCGAAACGGCCCTGGCCAACAACTCGGCCAACCTTAACAACGCCGCTACCACCACGGCCCCGGCCGCGACGCTCAACGTGGCCAGCCCCGCCGGCAACCCGGCCAACGTGTACACGACCCTCAGCGCCACCACCGCGCCCAATACGAACAACGTGACGGTAAGCGTAGTGACCGGCAACCGCGGCGGCCTGGGCTCGACCTCGGCCAGCGGCATCGTCGAAACGGTGCAGCTGCTGCCCGGCCTCACCAACGTGGCCATCACCGACTCGACGGGTACCCCGCTGCCCGGTGCCAGCTACAACGCCACTACTGGCTTGGTTACCCTGGCCAGCATCAGCCTGACCAGCGGCACCAAGGTGCGCAATCTCATCACCTTCACCGCCCCCGCTGGGGTGGGCAACAACGGCCAGCTCCTGCTCACGGCCGCCGTCGCTACCGCCAACCTCGACCCCGTACCGGCCGATAATCTGGCCGCCACCACCGTGGCCATCCGCCCCACCACCGACCTGGCTACCACCCTTACCGGCCCGAGCACGGCCACCGTGGGCCAGCCGGTGCAATACACGGCCACGTTTACAAATAATGGCCCGATGACAGCCAGCGGCTACAACGCCAACGGCACCCCGACCAGCGGCATCTTTGCCACCGCGCAGCTACCCGTGGGCCTGGGCGGCGTAACCGTCACCGATGCTACCGGCGCCCTCATAACCGGCGCGACCTACAGCGCGGCCACCGGCCTCGTAACCTTCCCCTCACCTACCACGCAGATGGCTGGCGTAACCCAGGTGTACAACCTGCGCTTCATCGCCCCGGCCCAGACCCTGACCGTGCGCACCAGCATCAGCTCGGCTACTACCGACGCGACGCTGACCAACAACAGCGCCGCCCTCACCACCACCGTAACCCCCACCGCCGACCTCGTGACGAGCGTGGCCGGCCCGGCTACCGCCCCCATGGGCAACCCGGTAACCTACACCCTAAACACGGCCAACAACGGCGCTTCGGTGGCCACCACCATAGTACCGACGCTGCAACTGCCCGCCGGCTTCTCGGGCGCTACGCTGCAAGTGAACGGCAGCACGGGCACGCCCGGCACCGGCACCACGGTCAACTACCCCGGCGGGGCCACCTACGACACCGCCACCGGCCTCGTCACGTTCCCGGCTACGGCTAGCCTCGCAACTGGCGCCAGCGTAGCCAACCGCGTGACCTTCCTGATGCCCAGCCCGGCTAGCGGCCAGGTAGCGGGCGTGGCCACAGCCACCTCGGCCACCGCCGACCTCACACCCGGCAACAACGGCAGCAGCGTAGCCACCAGCATCGCGCCGGTTACCACCACCACCGCCGACCTCTTCGCCACGGTAAGCGGCGCACCCGCCCCGGTGGCAGCCGGCTCGCCCGTCACTTTCACGGCCATCTTTGGCAACAACGGGGCCGGCACCGCTACCAACGTGCTGCCCACGCTCCAGCTGCCGGCTGGCTTAGCTAACGTGACGGTGAGCGACAACGGCATCTACAGCCCCGCCACCGGCCTCGTTACTTGGCCCGCCATCCTGAGCCAGGCTGCCACTACGCAGGTAGCCTACACGGCCACCTTCCTGGCCCCGGCCAATGGCCCGGTGGTGGCAGTAGCCAGCGTGTCGTCCGACACGAGCGAGCCGAATACGGCCGCCGCCCAGGCCAACAACGCGAACACGGGCAGCGTCATCGTCAACGCCTCGTATGATGTGGTCACGCGCATCAGCGGCCCGGCCACGGCGCTGGCTGGCACCAGCCAGACCTACACCGTAACTACGCTCGACAACGGCCCCTCGGCCGTGCCCAACACGGTGGGCAGCCCCACCATCCAGAAAGTGACCGTGCCCGCCGGCCAGACGCCCACCAACATCACGGGCGGCGGCGTGTATTCGAGCACCGATAACTCCATCACCTGGACGATTACGGCCGCCCAGGCCGCTGGCCCGGCCGGGGCCGTTACCAACAGCTACACCATCGTGCAGCCGGCCGGGGGCTACGCGCCCACCGCCACCGTCTCCACGCCCGGCGACAGCAACCTCGACCCGCTGGGCAACACCGCCAGCGTAACTACCGCCTTGCCCAACCAGCAGCCCACGGCCGTAGCCGTGGTGAACGCCCTGCGCAGCCCCACCGGCAACACGGCGGCGAATAGCCCGACCGCGCCCTTCGGCCAGCTCATCAGCCCGCTAGCGGCCCTCGACCCCGAGAACGCCCTCAGCAACAGCGCGCCGTATACCATTACCACCATTCCTACCACGGCCCAGGGTACACTCTACTACCTGAACGGCGGCACCTACACGGCCGTTACGGGGGTGCAGAACCTCACGGCGGCGCAGGCGGGTACGCTTCGCTTTTTGCCGGCGCTGGGCTACGTAGGCAATGCGTCCTTTACGTACCTGGCCACCGATAACGCGGGCAACCAGTCGCCGGCCGTCACCTACACCCTACCGGTAGGCACCGACCTGAGCGCCACTTACGCCACCTATAATCCGGCCAAAGGTGGGGCTAGCCCCTACGCAACCGGCGACGTGCTGGCCCAGGCCACCGACCCCAACGCCACGACCTACAACCCTGCCGGTGCTCTCTACAACCCCACCACTGGCGCCCAGCTGGCTGGCACCAGCAACGGCCTCAGCAATGCGGTAATCACCTCAGGCACGCTGCCTAGCGGCGTAAGCCTCGACCCGCTGACCGGCCGCCTCTTCGTGAGCAACGCCGCCGCGCTGGTCAACAACGCCACGGCCCAGAGCTACACCGTAAGCATCACCACCACTGATGCCTACGGCGGCGTGACCACCGTGCCCGTGACCTTCACGCTGGGTGCCCGCCCGCTGCCGGTCGTGCTGACGGCGTTCACAGCCTCGGCCGTGGCCAACCGCGACGCCCAACTCAGCTGGACTACTGCCTCCGAAGTCAACGCTGCCTACTTTGACGTGGAGCGCAGCCTCGACGGCACCACCTTTGATAAGCTCGACCAGGTAGCGGCCAAGGGCACCACCGCCAGCCCCAGCACCTACGCCCTCACCGACAAGGGCGTGGCCAGCCTGACTACCGGCACCGTCTATTACCGCCTCAAGCAAGTAGACCTCGACGCCAAGTTTAGCTACTCGCCCGTGCGCACGGTGGCTTTTGCCAAGGCCACCGTGGCTAGCCTGAGCCTCTTTCCCAACCCGGCTCAGAACACGACTACGCTCGACTTGAGCGCCCTGCCCGCCACGGCTACCTACCAGGTCACGCTACTCGATGTGACCGGCCGCGCTGTGCGCACCCTCACCCTGGCCGGTGGCCAAGCCCAGCCCCTAGAGCTCACGACCTTGGCCGCCGGTACCTACTACGTGCTCGTGACGGGTACGCAGGCCGATGGCTCGGCCCTGCGCCAGTCCCTGCGCCTCACCAAGAACTAGGACTCCAGGCGTAGGCAATACAAAAAAGCTTCCTCGTTGGAGGAAGCTTTTTTGTATTATGGCTGATTTTTTGGCAGGAGCAGACGGCAGTTATTAACTAGGTTGCACAGACAATTACCCCTGTATTGGAGAGGAATGGTAATGCTAGTAGTGACCGCGCTAGCCCCCATGTAGCCGGCAAAACGGGCGACGCTGGCCATACTAAAACTGCTAACCGCCTACTTCTGAACGCCTATTTTGGGTGGCACACCACGGCTGCGCTTGGCGTGCGCGGCCGGCCCGCTTCGGCAAGCGCATTGTGCAGCCCAAACTACCCATGCATGACGCCGCTACCACGGCCAGTCTCCTTAAGTTGGAAGCGAACAGCCCTGCTGCTAAGAGTCGGGGCCGCACTGCGGGCCTTAGCTGCTTTGCTGCTCCCCAAAGCGGCCGCACTACCCCCGTACCCACCGAATACCACCAGCAGGCCCCTGGCTACCGCCACCCCACGCAGTAGCGTAAGTGCAGCAAGCACGAGCAAGCCCCGCTCACCCCGGAGCTTGTTGCTTCGTTAGGGCCAATGTCACAATGCTGTACTACGGCGGCTTATTAAAAAGAGCTGGACTACTAAAGAAGCAGAATAATATAATTATTCTCATAAAATAAATCAACAGGCTAAGCCCTATTCTTAGATGTGCGTGTCACTTCTACTGGGAGAGTTTCCTTGTCAACCGGCTACTTCTTTGGTTGCTTCGCATATCCTTTTACCCAAAAACTTTTAGCATATGAATAAGCTCCGTTTACTAACCGTAGCTAGCCTCTTGGCCCTAGGAGCCACTGCCTCCCTACCGGCCGCTACCCTCACCCGCGCTCCCCGGGCCAACTCGCAGCAGGCTGCTAGTGCGTATCAGGATGGCTATGACCAGGGTTTTTCCGATACGACGAGCAACCATTGCCTCGATGGCACCAACTTCGAGTCTAACTACACTGGCTATTACCGGCCCGATGCCACGCAGAACTACCAAAACGACCCTTCGGATTACAACCAAGGCTACCTCGACGGCCAAGCCGAAGGTCATATCACCCCCGTGGTGTGCCCGTAAGTTGGTGAACCCTGCCAGCTCCCTAAAAGCCCCGCTCACCCCGGGGCTTTTTGTTGCTAATACTTCTAAGTTGTACGGACGATTGCCTCTGTGTTGGAGAGTGGTAGTGAGGAGATTAGTGACCGCGCCGGGACCGCGCTAGCCTCCATGTAGCCGGCAAAACGGGCGACGTTGGCCGTACCAAAACTGTTAACCGCTTGTTTCTAAACGCCGTGACCTGGGTGGAGCCACGGCTGCGCTTGGCGTGCGCAGCCGGCCCGCTTCGGCAAGCACGATACGCTGCACAAAGGCAGCCTACGCCAGGCCCAAAAAGGCGTTTGGTAGTGCTTGTTCAAGGTCGGACGGAAATCGAATTTGGAGCGGCTGATGCTTGATTCCACCCTCGTGCGGGTCCACGCGCAAGCGACCGGCAGCCGAAAAAAGCCGTGCTGGGGACGAAACTCGCGGTCACAGGCGTAGTGAGCTGCGCACCGGAATACACATGTTGGTCAACGCGCTAAGCAACCTTTTGGGCATCGTGCTCGGCACCGGCTAGCCGGTCGATTGCTAGCGGGCAGCGGGCTAGCCAAGAGCCGCCAAGGGCAAGAGCAACGCACTGCTACCTGTGCATGCAACACGAAAATCTTGGTAGCAGCCTTAGGCGCGCAAGTAGTCGTTCTCAGCAAAAAGAACCGCAAAACCGCGCGGCTTATCAACCTCGACCGCAACGCAGGCGAACGCTTTTTGGGCTGTCTCAAACAGCTTCGCCAACTGCCTGCGCCGGCTAATGGGTTCCTCGGCCTGGAGCATTTCGTCTCCGCCCGCTCGTGGCTTCGACAAGTGTGCACACAACCTAACAAACATACGCCGACATCAATTAGATAAAATATTTATAAATAAGTATTTCATTTTTAACAATATTACTAAAATCCAAGCAGGGCATGCCAATAGTGAAAATGCTTTCCAAAAAGCGTCAAAATCAATTGAACAGCGGCTCTATAGGCAGAAGCACTGTCACACGATTTGCGAACATTCCTGCTCAGCGAGAAAATCCGCCTGTTCGGCGAAATAACCTCT
>Ga0265798_10002312_pt1 | contig 28317 bp, 25 predicted proteins | sample P3T30metagenome_FD_192430 | JGI IMG/M metagenome (GOLD analysis project Ga0265798, IMG submission 192430) | Plant litter microbial communities from East Loma Ridge, Irvine, California - P3 T30 | ecosystem: Environmental > Terrestrial > Plant litter > Unclassified | place: USA: California...
GCGCGCTTCGGCGAGGGTGTGATCGTGACGATCGAGGGCGGGGGCGGGGATACGCGCGCGCGCATCAATTTCGGCGCGGCGGGGATGAAGGTGCTGGACCTGTCAGTGGCCAAGCTGGAGCGGGTGAGTCGTTAATCACGGCGAATGGTGGGCACTCCGTGCCCACCAAACATCCGGATCAAGCCGGTTGCATATCCTTCTCGCTCGGCTTGCCGAAAATCGCCGTGTATCCCGCATACATCGCGCACTGCAGCAACAGCACGAACAGGAACATCAGCCACATCATCACGACCCGCCCGATCGACGCATTGCCGAAAATCAGCGCGATCACGGTCATGACGCCCAGGAAGATGGCGAACCACGACACCAGCATCACCACGAACACGCGCGCGGTGCGCACCACGGCGAAGAAGCTGTAGAACGCGGCTTTGCCGGGTCCCATGCGCTTCCAGTAGGTGAGCGGGGCGGTGAAGCACAGCGTGACCATGATGGCGACGTCGAGCAGGAACAGGCCGAACAGCGGCAGCATGTCCATCGCCGAGACTTCCGGCGGATTCTTCGGGTCGGCCGCCGCCTTGCTCATCTTTTCCACCAGCTCCTGGATGCCCAGCATCTGCGTGATGACCATCAGCACGATGGCTACCGCAAAATAGATCAGCCCGACCTTGCACAGCGAGGCCAGCGCCGGCTGGCGGAAGCCCGTCAGCAGCACCGCCGGGGTGACCCGGGCGCCGTTCTCGATCATCAGGCAAGCCTGCATGAAGGCCATCGAGAACGAGGGGACCAGCACCACCGCCACCACCGGGCCGACGAAGGGCACGGCCGAGAGCGCGATGCTGATCAGGATGTTGGCGAACAGGAGGGTCGTCAGTGCGGCCGGCTGTTTGCGAAACAGGCCGGTGCCCTGTTTCAGCCAGTCCCAGCCGGTACTTGCGGGCAGGTTGTTCATGCTGTCAGGCGAGGTGCGGGGGTGTCGATGCGTTGGCGCAGGACGCGCTCGAAGTGGGTCGGATCGTGCGGCGTCAACATCTCGGCCGCACGCGGTTTGTACAGATCATACAGGCGCGACACCCAGAACCGCAGCGCGGCTGCGCGCAGCATGGCTTGCCAGGCGTCCTGCTCGGCCTGCGTGAAGGGCCGCGCCGCGTGGTAGGCACGGGTCAGGGCGACGGCGCGCGCCTCGTCCAGCACGCCCGTGTCCTGGTCGATGCACCAGTCGTTGACGGTCACCGCGATGTCGAACAGCCAGCTGTCCCAGCCCGCGAAATAGAAATCGAAGCAGCCGCTCAGCTTGTCGCCGACGAACATCACGTTGTTGCGGAACAGGTCGGCATGCACCGGCCCATGCTGCAGCGCGCGGTAAGTCTCGCTGCGGGCAAAATCCTGCTGGAAGGCCAGTTCCGCGCGCAGCAGCCCGGCGGTCGACGCATCCAGCTGGGGCAGGATCGACGGGACTGTCTGGTTCCACCAGTCCAGGCCGCGCAGGTTGGGCTGGCGCATGTCGAAATCGCGTCCGGCCAGGTGCATCCGGGCCAGCATGGTGCCGACTTCGGCGCAGTGCACCGGCTGCGGATCCATCTGCGAGGCGCCTTCCAGCTTGCTCACGATGATGGCCGGCTTGCCGTGCAGGCCCACGACCAGTTCGCCATCCGCGTTCGGCACCGGATCCGGCACCGGCACGCCGCGCTCGGCCAGGTGGCGCATCAATTGCACATAGAAGGGTAATTGCTCGAAGCTGAGGTTTTCGAAAATGGTGAGGACGAACTCGCCGCGTTCTGTCGTCAGGAAGAAATTACTGTTTTCAATGCCGCTCGCGATGCCGCGCAGGTCGAGGGCTTTGCCGAGGGGAAACTGCGTGATCCACTGGGACAGATCGTCCAGTGTGACCGAGGTGAACACTGCCATTAAAGTTTAGCTAGGAATAAGGGTCGCTGTAACGGCCGCGCTGGGCGGCCCCGGTTGACGGCTTACTTCTTCCCCGGTTCGGCGGTAGCCGGCATGGGAGGAGGTGGCGGCACGTCGGCCGCTCCCGGGACGTTCTGGCCGGCATCGTTCGTGGCGCGCCGCTTGCCCGACAAATCGAACTCGCCCACTTTCCACTGCGGTGCGCGGATCGAATTGGTCTGCGCATTGCCGGGCTGGCTGTTCGGTTTCATATAGTAGTGGCTGCCGCCACTGGTGACTTCGACTTCGGTGACCTGCCCGCCGTCGCGGCGCTCGATGATCTCGGTGCCGCGTTTTGGCGGGATATTGGTGACAGGCACATCGCTGCCCGGCTCGATACGCTGGGCATTCGCCGGCGGCGTCTGGTTCTGGCTCGATTGTCCGGTCTGGGCCGAAGCCAGGCCGGTTGAAGCGGCCAGGAAGATCGCGAGGAATGGCAGGCGGGAAACTGTGCGCGGCATGATGGTCACCTTTGTCGTTTCGTCCATTTTAACAAACAGTGACAGATCCCTGTGAAAAGTCTCAATCGTCCCCATCTGTGGACCATGGCGGCAGTGGCCGCTACCGTGCTTTACGCTCCCCGATTCTGCGATAATGGCGCACGTTTCGCCGTGCCCGCCGCGGCTCACCTGATTTCGTTTCCATGGACAATACTCTCCTTCTCGTCGACGGTTCCAGCTACCTGTACCGCGCCTTCCACGCGCTGCCCGACCTGCGCAGCCCCGACGGCTACCCGACCGGTGCGATGCACGGCATGGTCAACATGCTGCGCCGCCTGCGTTCCGACTTCCCGGCCGCCTACATTGCCTGCGTGTTCGATGCCAAGGGCAAGACTTTCCGCGACGAGATGTATCCGGAATACAAGGCCACACGCGCCTCGATGCCGGAAGACCTGGGCAAGCAGATCGAACCGATCCACGAAGTGGTGCGCCACATGGGCTGGCCGATCCTGATGGTCGAAGGCGTGGAAGCCGACGACGTGATCGGCACCCTGGCGGCCCAGGCCACGGCGCGCGGCATGAACACCGTGGTCTCGACCGGAGATAAAGACCTGGCGCAATTGGTCAACGACAAGGTCATGCTGATCAATACGATGAGCAACGAAAAGCTCGATGAAGCCGGCGTCGTCGCCAAGTTCGGCGTGCCGCCGAACCGCATCATCGACTACCTGACCCTGATCGGCGACACCGTGGACAATGTCCCCGGCGTCAACAAGTGCGGTCCGAAGACCGCGGTCAAGTGGCTGGCCCTGCACGGCTCGCTGGATGGCGTGATCGAGAACGCCGCCTCGATCGGCGGCGCGGTCGGCGCCAACCTGCAGGCGGCCCTGGAATGGCTGCCGAAGGGGCGCGAGCTGATCACCGTCAAGACCGACTGCGACCTGACCAATCACCTGGTGTCGATCGAGGAATCGCTGATCGGCCGTCCGGAAGACAAGGATGCGCTGCGCGACTTTTTCCAGCGCTATGGCTTCAAGACCATGCTGAAGGAACTGGGCAATGGCAACGCCGCCAAGTACGTCTCGCCTGGCGCCCCATCGGGCATGACCCAAGCCTTGAATTCGCCGGAAGGCGCCGGCACCCAGCCTGACATGCCCATCATCAAGGGCGAATACGAAACCGTCAGCACGGCCGAGCAGCTGGAGCGCTGGCTGGACCTGATCGACAAGGCGGCCCTGACCTCGGTCGATACCGAGACGACCTCGCTCGACCCGATGACGGCCGAGATGGTCGGCATCTCGCTGTCGACCGAAGCGGGCAAGGGCGCCTACATTCCGCTGGCGCACCGCTACGCCGGCGTGCCGGAGCAATTGAACCGCGAAGAGGTGCTGGAGCGGATGCGCGGCTGGCTGGAAAACCCGGACAAGCCGAAGCTCGGCCAGAACCTGAAGTACGACAGCCACATCTTCGAAAACCACGGCATCAAGTTGCGCGGCATCGTGCACGACACGCTGCTGCAATCCTACGTGTTCGAGTCGCACAAGCCGCACGACATGGACACGATGGCGCTGCGCCACCTGGGCTACACCACGATCCCCTTCGTCGACGTGTGCGGCAAGGGTGCGAACATGATCTGCTTCGACCAGGTCGAACTGGGGCGCGCGACCGAGTACGCGGCCGAGGATTCGGACATCACGCTGCGCCTGCACCAGACCATGATCAAGCACGTCGAGGAAGACAAGGGCCTGGACTTCATCTACCGCAAGATCGAATTGCCGACGTCGACCGTGCTGCAGAAGATCGAGCGCAACGGCGTGCTGATCGACGCCGAGCTGCTGGCGACCCAGTCGAACGAGCTGGCCACGCGCATCATGGCACTCGAGCAGCAGGCCTATGAACTGGCCGAAGGCCCGTTCAACCTGGGCTCGCCGAAGCAGATCGGCGAGATCTTCTTCGGCAAACTGAAGCTGCCGGTGATCAAGAAGACCGCCACCGGCGCGCCGTCCACCGACGAGGAAGTGCTGCAGAAGCTGGCCGAGGATTATCCGCTGCCGAAGGTCCTGCTCGAACACCGCGGCCTGTCCAAGCTGAAGTCGACCTACACGGATAAATTGCCGAAGATGGTCAACCCGAAGACCGGCCGCGTGCATACCAACTACGCGCAGGCGGTGGCGATCACCGGCCGCCTGGCCTCGAGCGATCCGAACCTGCAGAACATCCCGGTGAAAAACGCCGAGGGCCGGCGCATCCGCGAGGCCTTCGTGGCGCCGCCGGGCAGCGTGATCGTCTCGGCCGACTACTCGCAGATCGAGCTGCGCATCATGGCCCACATCTCGGGCGATGAGGCAATGCTGCGCGCCTTCGCGTCCGGCGAGGACATCCACCGCGCCACCGCCGCCGAAGTCTTCGGCGTGGCGCCGGAAGAGGTGAACAGCGAGCAGCGCCGCTACGCCAAGGTGATCAACTTCGGCCTGATCTACGGCATGAGCGCGTTTGGCCTGGCGCAGAACCTGGGCATCGAACGCGGCGCCGCCAGCAATTACATCGACCGCTATTTCGCGCGCTTCGCCGGCGTCAAGCAGTACATGGACGAGACCCGCCTGGCGGCCAAGGCCAAGGGCTACGTCGAAACCGTGTTCGGGCGCCGCCTGTGGCTCCCCGAGATCAATTCCCCGAACGGCCCGCGCCGCGCCGGCGCCGAACGCGCGGCGATCAACGCGCCGATGCAGGGCACGGCGGCCGACCTGATCAAGCTGGCCATGATCGCGGTGCAGGACTGGATCGAGCAGGAACAGCTCGGCACGCGCATGGTGATGCAGGTGCACGATGAACTGGTGCTGGAAGTGCCGGAAGGCGAGCTGGAGCTGGTGAAAGCGAAGCTGCCGGCGCTGATGGCGGGTGTGGCGACGCTGAAGGTGCCGCTGGTGGCCGAGACCGGGGTGGGGCGGAATTGGGAGGAAGCTCACTGAGCTTCCGCGAACTAAAAGGGATGCCCGCAAGGGCATCCTGATGACTTCAAGCGTTGAGCAAGCGGCGCCGGATCAGTGCTTCGAGGTCACGGCGCGTATGGGCAATCATATGAACATAGACGACATCGTCTGCGCGCTCAATGATGATGCGATTCTGGCCGGTGAGAAGCTGACGATGCATCGTCAAGTGTAAATCCTCCAGCTCAGGAATAAACGTGCCTTTGGTGTGCCACTCCTTGAGCGAGTTGACGTCATCCAGAATGTCCTGGGTCAGCTTTTTGACGAAGGCAGGGGATTCGCTCGTTTTGAGATACGAGCGAATGTCTTTCAAGTCATCCAGCGCATTCTGGGTCCAAACGATTTTCATTTGGACGGTCAGCTTGGCTTGTCTTCAGCTTCCAGAAGAGCGAGCACATCGTCATGATCAATGACCTTGCCTTCTTCGATCTGCTTCCTTCCGAGCGCGAGAATGCGCAGCATCGCAATCTGGTCTTGCGTCTTTTGATAGCTGACAGGGTCTTGCACGACTGCCTGGACGCGCCCGTTCACCGTGATGGCTACAGGGTCATGCGTTTCCAGCACCTGTTTTACCACGTCACTCGTGTTCGTCTTCAGATAGCTGATGGGTTGGATGTTGGAAAAGTTCATGGCTCATCTCGTCAGTGGTAGGTCGATCATATCACTCCGCGATTAAATAACGTACTAAATTTAGTACGTGATGATGTGGCAAAAGCTGGATTCTCAGTAGCGCTGGTTCTTGCGCCTGCCGATGACCGCCAGCAAACCTGCGCCCGTCAATAACAACAACGACGTCTGCGGCTCAGGCACCGGCAGCGCATGCGACTCCGCCACCGCATACGCATCGAACGCCAGGCGACCTTCCGCCCACTCACCCGACGACGACGCAGTCACTGTCAGCGTGCCATGCTGCACGCCATCCTCCAGCCGGAAAGTATCGGTGAAACGTTCCCCATCATTGAATCCGTCCAGCGAGCCATACAGTTCGGCCATCGCGGTCGGCCACGACACCCCGGGCGCTTCCGGCCTGGCCCACAGATCGGCATCCACGCTGAATTCCAACTGCGTGTTCGGCGACAGCAGGAAGCGCAGGCTGCGGTTGGCGCTCACGTAGCCCCAGCCGCTGTACAGTGTCAGCAGCACGCCGGCGGCGTCGGCGCCGGTGTGCGCGTGCAGGCTGGCGTAACCGTTGTCGAAGCCTGTGCTGCCGAAGCGGTCGATTTCGGTGCCGGCGATTTCATTTCCTTCCTGGTCGTAGACGTGGGCGTAGGCGAGCGTGGCGTAGCTGTTCAAGCGGATCCATGGGTCGATGCCGTCGTCCGGCGCCAGGTCGATCAATCGATACTCCAGCTGGCCGAGGTCGACGCCGGCGGTTTGTTGCGCCAGGGCGGAGCCGGGCAGGGCTGCCGTCGATAGGGCGATCGCGCAGGCTGCAAGCAGGGGCTTGAGTTTCATGAGGTCTCCAGAAAACAGGTCAGGCCGCACTGTACGGCAGTGCCCGCCCGCGGTTTTATGGCGCGTCAATACCCAGCATGCATGCGTTCAGGAAACAATGTGCGCGCCTGCAGAGCCCCGGCGCCGCTGCTAAGATGAGCGCCCTTGCTATTCCGACCGGAGCATCCCGAATGACAGATCAAGCCCCAACAAGCGGCACCGGCTTCGCCGCCGCCACGCCACCGACGGCCAATGTGATCACCACCGATACCGAAGGCCTGAGCGCCGGCTGGGTCGACCTGAACGTGAACGGCCAGACGGTTCCCGTCTACCGCGCCCAGCCCGCGGGCCAGTCGGACCTGCCCATCATCCTGGTGATCTCGGAAATCTTCGGCGTCCACGAACACATCGCCGACGTCGCGCGCCGCTTCGCCAGGCAGGGTTACCTGGCGCTGGCGCCGCAACTGTTCGTGCGCCAGGGCGACCCGTCCACCATCGCCGACATTCCCACGCTGTTCCGCGACATCGTCTCGAAAGCGCCGGACGCGCAGGTCAACGGCGACCTCGATGCCTGCGTCGCCTGGGCCGCGCAGAATGGCGGCAACGTCGACAGGCTGGGCATCACCGGTTTCTGCTGGGGCGGACGTGTTACCTGGCTGTATTCCGCACACAATCCGAAGGTCAGGGCCGGCGTGGCCTGGTACGGCCGCCTGGCCGGCGACACCAACGCCAACCAGACCAGCCAGCCGGTCGACGTCGCGCCCACGCTGCGCGTGCCCGTGCTGGGCCTGTACGGCGCCCAGGATACCGGCATCCCGCTCGAGACCGTGGAACGGATGAAGACCGCGCTGGCGCAAGGCGGCAGTGGTTCCGAGTTCGTGGTCTATCCGGACGCCGGCCATGCCTTCTACGCCGATTACCGCCCGAGCTACAACGCGCGCGATGCGCAGGATGGCTGGCACCGTGCCCTGGACTGGTTCAAGCGGCACAGCGTCGCCTGACTGAAAGCCTGCCGAGTTGCACGTATGCGGGCCGGGCACTGTACAATGCCCGGTTCGCGCGCGTCCAATAAGAAGAGGCTTTCCCATCGACCCCGTTCTCATTTCCATCCTGCTGGCCACCGGGCTGGCGGGCGTAGTCAGCATCACGGCTGCCGCGGTATTTTCATTCACCCTGCTCTCGAAAGTGGTCGAGCGCATGGTCAGCCTGTCGGTCGGCATCATGCTGTCGACGTCCTTGCTGCACGCGCTGCCGGAGGCCTTCGAGTCAAAAGCCGATCCGCACAAGCTGTTCGCGACCCTGCTCGGCGGCCTGCTCGCCTTCTTCCTGCTGGAGAAAGTGGCCCTGATGCGCCATTCGCATCACCACGAAGGCGACGGCCACCACCATCACCACGGTCACGACGCGCAGCAGGCCGGCAAGGCCGGCTGGATGATCCTGATCGGCGACGGCATGCACAACTTCACCGACGGCATCCTGATCGCCGCCGCCTTCCTGGCCAATCCGCAACTGGGCATCGTCACCGGCGTGGCCATCATCGCCCACGAGATCCCGCAGGAGATCGGCGACTTCATCGTGCTGCTGAACGCCGGTTTCTCGCGCGTGCGCGCCTACATCTTCAACCTGCTGTGCAGCCTGCTGGCGGTGGTGGGCGGCCTGCTCGGCTACTACACGCTGGAAAACGCCAGCGACCTGGTGCCCTATGTGCTGGTGTTCGCGTCCTCGGGCTTCATCTACATTGCCGTGAGCGACCTGATGCCGCAGATGCAGCGCCGTGCCACGCTGCGCGAGTCGATCCCGCAGGTGCTCCTGATCGGATTGGGTGTGGTGATCGTGCTGTTCCTGACGCACGGTCACTGATGCATCGCCGGGCCTTGCGCCCGGGCGTTGACAGCACGATTCCCCGCCTCCTATGCTGGACCGTCAGTCCAACATGGAGGCGAGCATGGCAAAGCTGGTGAATCGGGTTATCAATGCGCTGCGCGAGAATCCAATCCGCAGCAGCGCCTGGCTGTTCGGCGGCCTGGTCGTCGTCGTCGTGATGTTCACGTTCGCGGACATCCTGCCCGCACCCTACGATTTCTAGGAGCCGGTCGCCACCGGCCGTGCCGGATCGGCACTCCACTCGCTCCACGAGCCCGGATACAGGGCCGCGCCGCTCAAGCCCGCGATTTCCAGCGCCAGCAGGTTGTGGCAGGCGGTCACGCCGGAGCCGCACTGCATGATCGCCCGGGCCGGATCGCCCACCGCCGCTTCCAGTTCCGACTTCAGTTGCTCGGGCGCCTTGAAGCGGCCATCCGCCTGCAGGTTGTCCTTGAAGAAGCGGTTCCTGGCCCCCGGGATGTGGCCGCCGACCGGGTCGATGGTCTCGTTCTCGCCGCGGAAACGGTCCGGCGCGCGCGCATCGACGACGGTGCGCTCGCCCTTGTTCACGTTGTCCAGCACCGCCTGCACATCCACCGTGCTCACCAGCGGCTCGCGCAGGGCGATGGAGCCGCGTGCACGCGGCGCAGGTGTGTCAGTCGACAGCGGCTGGCCCGACGACTGCCAGGCCGGCAACCCGCCATCCAGCACCGCCACCGCCTGGTGGCCCACCCAGCGCAGCATCCACCACAGACGCGCCGCGAACATGCCGCCGTGGGCGTCGTAGGCGACGACCTGGGTGTCGTCGTTGACGCCCCAGGCGCGCAGCTGCTCGATGAAAGCCTCACGTTCAGGCAGCGGATGGCGGCCGCGGAAGGCGCCCGACGCATCGCGCTTGGCGCCCGACAGCGCGGTCTCGACATCCGCGAACTGCGCGTTCGGCAGGTGGCCGGCCGCCCAGGCGTCGCGCCCGGCGGCCAGGTTGACCAGGTCGTGGCGGCAGTCGAGGATGACCCAGCCGGCGTCATGCACGTGGGCGGCGAGGGCGGTGGAATCGATCAGGGTCGTATACATGAAAGGTCCTTATTCGCTGGCGATGGGGTCGGTGTCCTTGATGACGGCGCCGCGCGCCGTGCGCTGGGTATTGTAGAACGTCACCGCGATGCCCGATGCCAGGATCACGCCCATGCCCAGCCAGACGTGCCAGTCGAACACGTCGCCCCACAGCACCATGCCCCACAGGCTGGAGAAGATGATGCCGGTGTACTGCAGGTTGGCCACCACCAGCACCTTGCCGATGCGGTAGGCGCGCGTCATCGCCATCTGCGCCATCAGCGCCGGGATGCCGATCGCCAGCAGCAGGCCGATGCCGTGCCAGCTGTGCGGGTGCAGCGGGGTGGACAAGCCGTTCTCGAAGGGGGTGCCGATCAGGCCCGCCGCCACCATCGTCAGCGAAAAATAGAACACCACGCGGTATTCCGGCTCGCCCATCTGGCCCAGCCGGCGCACCTGCATGTAGGCCATGGCCGCGATGACGGAGGAGGCCACGGCGATCGCGCCGCCCAGCCACTGGTCGCCGCCGGCATCCGGGCGCAGCACCAGCATCACGCCGACGAAGCTCATGCCCACCGCCACGATCAAGGGCCATTCGCTCAAGCCTTTACCCTGCCACCAGCCCTTGAGGAACATGTAGGCCGACAGCCAGATCGGCGCCATGTAGTTCAGGGTGATGGCGGTCGCCAGCGGCAGCCTGGAGATGGCATAGAACCACAGCCACAGCGAGACCACGCCGACGATGCTGCGCCACAGGTGCTCCTTGGGGAAAGGCGTGCGCAGCGTACCGCCCTGGTGCTTGATCATCGCCAGCAGCAGGAGGCTGCCGATGATGCCGCGGTACATGACGATTTCGGAGGTGGAGTAGGTCGAGGAGGCCAGCTTCACGGCCGCGCCCATGGCGGCGAACGCGAAGCTGGCGAACAGCATGGAGAGCGCTGCAGGCATTACGCTCCCGGTGCGATGTTGTCGAGCCGGCTGCGGTACCACTCATGGAAGTGCTGCATGCCGTCTTCCATCGGCGACTGGTAAGGACCCACTTCGCTGACGCCGCGCTCCATCAGGATCTTGCGGCCGGCATCCATGCGCAGGGCGATCTCGTCGTCCTCGACGCAGGTTTCCATGTAGGCCGCGCGTTCGGCGTCGACGAAGCCGCGTTCGAACAGCACGAATTCTTCAGGGTAGTAGAACTCGACCACGTTGCGGGTCTTCTGCGGGCCCATGGGCCACAGCGTCGACACCACCAGCACGTTCGGATACCACTCGACCATGATGTTCGGATACAGGGTCAGCCAGATCGCGCCATGCTTCGGCGGCTGGCCGTTGTTCAGCCTGAGGATCTGCTCCTGCCATTTCTTGTACGCCGGCGAGCCCGATTTCTGCAGGCCGCGGTGCACGCCCACGGTCTGGACGCTGTAGTCCGGACCGAATTCCCAGCGCAGGTCCTCGCAGCTGACGAAGTTGCCCAGGCCCGGGTGGAAGGGCTCGACGTGGTAATCCTCCAGGTAGACCTCGATGAAGGTCTTCCAGTTGTAGTCGCACTCGTGCACCTCGACGTGGTCGAACATATAGCCCGAGAAGTCGAGGTCCTTCGTGACCGACATCTGCTTGAGCTTTTCCATCACGTCGTAGCCGTTCTGCTCGAACAGCAGGCCGTTCCAGTTCTGGAGCGGCGTCTTCGACAGGTTCAGGCAAGGCGTGTCCGTGAAATGCGGCGCGCCGATCAGCTCGCCCTTCAGGTCATAGGTCCAGCGGTGCAGCGGGCAGACGATGTTGCTGGCGTTGCCGCGGCCATTGAACATCAGCGCCTGGCGGTGACGGCAGACGTTGGACAGCAGTTCGATGCCTTGTGCGTTACGCACCAGCATGCGGCCCTCGTTCTCCGATTTGAGGGTCGCGAAGTCGCCCTGTTCGGGCACCATCAATTCGTGGCCGACGTAGCGCGGCCCCTGGCGGAACAGTTGCTGCATTTCGCGCTGCAGCAGCGCTTCGTCGAAGTAGACAGTTACCGGAAGCTGCGCGCTCGAACGCGCCAGCTTGGCGTGGGTAGCCAGATCGGACATCCCAACCCCCCTTTACATTGTTCACAAAGAAGAGAAAGAATCCGAGAACCAGCATTACCGAGCTTCGAAAAACCTGCTGCGCGTTGCATCGTTGGTCTGCGATGCTCGCCGTACTCAAGTACGGCTGTGCTTCTCGACCAACGCTGCTGCCGCTCGCTACGGTTTTTCTCGCTCTTTTAAAGAACTGAATGCGGTATTTCGGAGACAGAACCGGAGATTATAGCCTGTAAAGCCGTGTCCGGTCTCGGACCAGCCCGGGATTGTGGCACATGCCTGCTTAAGAGTTGCCTGAAAGGCATCGTTTTCATGAATCCCAGGTCGCTTTGCGATAAAATGTATCTTTGCTTGCAAGCTGGCGGCGCTGAGTGCACCGTCATGCAGGGGTAGGATTGTTTAAAATAAGCGATTAGACTGGCGCGCCGCGCGGAGGTTGCATCCGCGGTGCCAGGCCCCAAACACTCACAGTCATTATGCCAAATAAAACAAACGCGGAGAGCGCCGTAGCCCCTGCAGCGCCAGCCCCCGGGACGCCGGCCGCAGAATCTTTCGAGCAGGCGATGGCCGAGCTGGCCCAGCTGGTCACCCAGATGGAAGGCGGTCAATTGCCGCTGGAAGCGTCGGTCGCCGCCTACGCGCGCGGTTCGGAACTGGTGCGCTATTGCGCGGCCCAGCTCGAGAAGGTCGAAGCCCAGGTGAAGGTCCTGGAAGGCGAGATGCTCAAGCCCTTCAGCGACGGCGGGGACGAGCAATGAGCGCGGACTTTGGCGACTGGATGAAATCGGTGCAGGCCGAAACCGAGGCCGCACTCGACAGTTTCCTGCCCCCGGCCACGCAAGTGCCGGTTAAACTCCACGAAGCGATGCGCTACACGACGCTGGGCGGCGGCAAGCGCGTGCGTCCGCTGCTGGCGTTTGCCGCCGGTGAGTTGTTCAGCGCCGATGCGGATGCCGTGGCGCGCGCCGCCTGCGCGGTCGAAATGATCCACGCCTATTCGCTGGTGCACGACGACATGCCCTGCATGGACGACGATGCCCTGCGCCGCGGCAAACCGACCGTGCATGTGGCGTATGATGAAGCCACGGCGCTGCTGGTCGGCGACGCGCTGCAGGCCCAGGCGTTCGACGTGCTGGCCGGCAGCAGCGTGGCCCCGGCGCGTCTGGTCACGATGCTGCGCCTGCTGGCCCAAGCCGCGGGCAGCGCCGGCATGTGCGGCGGCCAGGCGATCGACCTGGACAGCGTGGGCGTCAGCCTGAGCCTGGAGCAACTGGAGCGCATGCACCAGTTGAAAACCGGCGCCATGCTGCGCGTGTCGGTGCTGCTCGGCGCGCTGGCCGGACGCGATCTGGCGCCGCAGGAGCAGGATGCGCTGGCGGCGTACGCGCGCGCGATCGGCCTGGCGTTCCAGGTGGTCGACGACGTGCTGGATGCGACGGAGGATTCGGCGACGCTCGGCAAGACCGCGGGCAAGGATGCGGCGGCGAACAAGCCGACCTATGTATCGATCCTGGGGCTGGAGGAATCCCGCGCCCTGGCGGAACAACTGCGGCAGCAGGCGCACGAGGCGCTGGCGCCGTTCGGAGAACAAGCACTGCGGCTGCGCGAACTCGCGGACCTGATCGTGCAGCGGAAGGCATAAATGAAACTGCTAGAGACCATCAACGACCCCGCCGACCTGCGCAAGCTGCCGCGCACCCAGCTCACGCCCCTGGCCCACGAGCTGCGCGCCTACCTGCTCGACTCGGTATCCAAGACCGGCGGCCACCTCTCGTCCAACCTCGGCACCGTCGAGCTGACGATCGCGCTGCACTACGTGTTCAACACGCCGGAAGACCGCATCGTGTGGGACGTCGGCCACCAGACCTATTCGCACAAGATCCTGACCGGCCGCCGCGAACGCATGCCCACGCTGCGCCAGCACAACGGCCTGTCCGGCTTCCCGAAGCGCGACGAAAGCGGCTACGACACCTTCGGCACCGCGCATTCCTCGACCTCGATCTCGGCCGCCCTCGGCATGGCCCAGGCGGCCAAGATCAAAGGCGAGAAGCGCAAGGCGATCGCCGTCATCGGCGACGGTTCCATGACCGCGGGCATGGCCTTCGAGGCCCTGAACAACGCCGGCGTCGAGGACGACGTCGATTTGCTGGTGGTCCTGAACGACAACGACATGTCGATCTCGCCGCCGGTCGGCGCCCTGAACCGCTACCTGGCGCGCCTGATGAGCGGCCAGTTCTACGCCGCCGCCAAGAACGTGGGCAAGAGCGTGCTGCCGGCCCCGATGCTGGAACTGGCGAAAAAGCTGGAAGAACACGCCAAGGGCATGGTGGTCCCGGCCACGATGTTCGAGGAATTCGGCTTCAACTACATCGGCCCGATCGACGGACACGACCTCGATTCCCTGATCCCGACGCTGGAAAACATCCGCAAGCTCAAGGGCCCCCAATTCCTGCACGTGGTGACGAAAAAGGGGCAGGGCTACAAGCTGGCCGAGGCCGAGCCGATCCTGTACCACGGCACCGGCAAGTTCAACCCGAGCGAGGGCATCAAGCCGGCTGCGGCGCCGTCCAAGATCACCTACACCGAAGTCTTCGGCAACTGGCTGTGCGACATGGCGGCCAGCGACCAGCGCCTGGTCGGCATCACGCCGGCGATGCGCGAAGGCTCGGGCATGGTGCGCTTCCACCAGCAATACCCGGAGCGCTATTTCGACGTCGGCATCGCCGAGCAGCATTCGGTCACCTTCGCCGGGGGCCTCGCCACCGAGGGCATGAAGCCGGTGGTGGCGATCTACTCGACCTTCCTGCAGCGCGGCTACGACCAGCTGATCCACGACGTGGCCCTGCAGAACCTGGACGTGACCTTCGCCCTGGACCGCGCCGGCCTGGTCGGCGCCGACGGTGCGACCCACGCCGGCAACTACGACATCGCCTACCTGCGCTGCATCCCGAACATGGTCGTGATGGCGCCGTCCGACGAGAACGAGTGCCGCAGCATGCTGACCACCGCCTACCACTATCCCGGCCCGGCCGCGGTGCGCTATCCGCGCGGCGCCGGCGTCGGCGCGGCGCTCCAGCAGGAACTCACCAGCATCGAGATCGGTAAAGGCCTGGTGAAACGCCAGGGCAAGAGCGTGGCCATCCTGGCCTTTGGTTCGATGGTGGCGCCGAGCCTGAAGGCGGCCGACGACCTGAACGCGACCGTGGCCGACATGCGCTTCGTGAAGCCGCTCGACGTCGAACTGGTCAAGCGTCTGGCGAAGGAGCACGACTACCTGGTGACGGTGGAAGAGGGCTGCACCATGGGCGGCGCCGGTTCGGCCGTGGCCGAGGCGCTGGCCGCCGAGGGCCTGGCCAAGCCGCTCCTGATCCTGGGCTTGCCGGACAAGTTCATCGACCATGGCGACCCGGCGCTGCTGCTGGCCTCCGTCGGCCTGGATGCGCACGGCATCGGCAAGTCGATCCGCGAGCGCTTCGGCATCGGCGAGCCGCGCCTGGTGGTGAACAATACCTGAGCGCCCGCCGTCTTGACGCAATCAACGCCACCCCGGTCATGCCGCGGTGGCGTTTTTATTTTCAGGATCGGCCTGGCACGATTGCGATATGCATGAATGCGCGTCTTATAATGCTGCCAACTCAATGGCACGCAAATCATGATGCTGAACGCAGCCCTGTTCGAAGCCGCTTTCAACAGCTCCCCAATCGGCAATTACCTGTTGTCGCCCACGCCGGAAGCGACGGTACTTGCCGTCAATGACGCGTTCCTGAAGGCGTCCGGCCGCCGGCGCGAAGACCTGGTCGGCGTCAGCCTGTTCGTCGCCTTTCCCCACAACCCCGACGATCCCGAGGATACCGGCGAGAGCGACCTGCGCCAGTCCCTGGAGCGCGCCGTCGCCACCGGCCGGCCCGACCTGCTGCCGGCCCAGCGCTATCCGATCACCGTCACGCTGCCGGGCGGCGAGACCGTGTTCGAGGAGCGCTTCTGGAACGCGGTCAGCACCCCGATTTTCGGCGCCGACGGTGTCATCCTCTGCATCTCGCACACCACCAACGACGTCACCGAGCAGGTGCGCGCGGCCGCGGCCATCCGCGAAAGCGAGGCGCGCTTCCGCGCCCTGACCAGCGCGACCGTGGACGTGGTCTACCGCATGAACGCGGACTGGACCGAGATGCGCGCGCTCGACGGGCGCGGCTTGCTGAAGGATGCCAACAACCTCGGGCCGTTCTGGCTCGACGAATACATCCTGCCGGAAGACCAGGCGCAGATGCACGCGGCCATCGCCGAGGCCATGCGCAACAAGCGCCTGTTCCAGCTCGAGCACCGGGTGCGCCGCCTGGACGGCAGCTGTGGCTGGACGCTGTCGCGCGCCGTGCCCATGCTCGACGCGCAGGGCGACATCCAGGAGTGGATCGGCGCCGCCAGCGACATCACCGAGCGCAAGGCGGCCGAGGAAAAGCTGAAGGAATCGGACCGCCGCAAGGACGAGTTCCTGGCCATGCTGGCGCACGAGCTGCGCAACCCGCTGGCGCCGATCGGCGCGGCCGCCGCGCTGCTGCAGCGCAGGCCGGGCGAAGCGCTGGTGAAGAAGACCAGCGAGATCATCGGGCGCCAGGTCTCGCACATGACGGAACTGATCGAAGACCTGCTGGACGTCTCGCGCGTCACCCGCGGCCTGGTCGAGCTGGACAAGGCCACGCTCGACGTCCGCCAGATCCTGCGCGACGCCGTGGAACAGGTGACGCCGCTGGTCCAGGCGCGTGGCCAGCGGCTGGCGGTGACGCTGCCGCCGCGCGAAGTGCGGGTCACCGGCGACAAGAAGCGCCTGGTGCAGGTGGTGGCCAACATCCTCAACAACGCCGCCAAGTACACCGCGCAGGACGGCAGGCTGGCCCTGCATGCGGATGCCGGCGGCGGCCGGGTGCGCATCGAGGTCGCCGACAACGGCATCGGCATGGCGCCGGAACTGGTGGCGCGCGCCTTCGACTTGTTCGCCCAGGCCGAGCGCACCTCGGACCGCGCTTCCGGCGGACTGGGGCTGGGGCTGGCACTGGTGAAAAGCCTGGTCGAGCTGCACGGCGGCAGCGTCAGCTGCGACAGCGCCGGCCTGGGGCAGGGCAGCCGCTTCACGGTCACGCTGCCCTGCCTGCCGCAACAGGCGGAAACGGCGCCGGCGCAGGACGGCGGCCTTGGGGCGGTACAGGGCGGCGCGCTGCGCATCATGGTCGTGGACGACAACGTTGACGCCGCCGCGACGCTGGCCATGCTGCTGGAAGCGACCGGACACGATGTCATGGTCGAGCACGAGCCCAGGCGCGCGCTGGCGCGGGCGCGCGAGCAGGCGCCCGAAGTCTGCCTGCTCGACATCGGCCTGCCCGACATGGACGGCAACGAACTGGCCCGGCACCTGCGTGCCCAGCCGGAAACCGCGCGCGCGATGCTGGTGGCGGTGACCGGCTACGGCCAGGACAGCGACCGCCGGCGCGCGCTGGAGGCCGGCTTCGACCACCACCTGGTCAAGCCGATCGACTTGCAGGCACTGGAAGAACTCCTGGCCACCCGCGCAGGCGCCTGACTACGCCCTGGACGGCTGCCCCGGCAGGTGCAGCGAGCGCGCCAGCACGAAGCCGGCCAGGTAACCGCCCACCAGGCCGCCGACGTGGGCGGCGTTGTCCGCGTACGGATACAGGACACCCAGCCCCAGGTTGAACAGCAGGACCAGCAGCAGCGGCGGGCGCAGGTCCTTGACGACGGTGGGCGGGATGCCGCTGTTCTCGCGCTGCATGAAGGCCAGCAGGCCGCCCAGGATGCCGAACACCGCGCCGGACGCGCCCACGCTTTTCGCCATCGGATTCCACAGCACGCTGGCCAGGCTGCCGCACAACCCCGCGCTCAGGTACAGCGCCAGGAAGCGCGCGCTGCCGAACACGCGCTCGACCAACCGCCCCGCCTGCCACAGGCCGAACATGTTGAACAGCAGGTGCAGCAGGAAGCCGTGGACGAACATCGACGAGACCAGGCGCCAGGGCTGGCCGTGCAGGGTCAGCCTGCCCGCGTTCGCGCCCCAGGGCACCAGCTGGGCCATGCGCAGGAAGGCGTCGAGCTGGCCGGTCTTGCCCGGACCCCAGCTCAGCAGCGCGGTGAGCAGGGGCACGTGCAGGCGGGCGCGCTCGAGGGCCATCAACAGGTAGACGCCGACGTTCAGCGCCAGCAGCAGCCAGATGACCGGCGTCGACGGGCTCCAGTAGTCGATGCGGGCATCGAACACCTCGCGGTCGGCGTGCGCCGTGGCGAAGGCCTCGGTCCAGCGCTCCGGCAGCAGGGCGACGATGCGTTTTGCCGTCTCGGCATCCGGCGTGCTGAAACCGACCACCAGGGTGCCGTCGACGCCCTGCACGTGGAAGAACACGTCCGGGCCGTCGGTGTGGGCGTTGACGATGTCGACGCGCTTGATGCGGTGCTCGGCGCGCTCCGGGAAGCGGAACGAGCGGGTGCGGCTGCCGCGCACGACGATGAAGTCGGGCTCGAAGGCGACCTGGCCCTTGCCCTGGAACTTGAAGGGATTGGCGGGCCAGTTGGGGCTGGGGGCGTGGAAGCGGACGTCGAAGGTCGCCGTCATCGGGACCCCGTCAGCCGCGCTTGCGCTCGTGCTGCCACAGCACGTCGCTGCCGCCGGCATGGCGGTTCAGCACGCGCGCCAGCACGAACATCAGGTCGGACAGCCGGTTCACGTACTGGCGCGGCTGCGGATTCAGCGTGTCGGTCTTGGACAGCGCGACGATGCTGCGCTCGGCGCGGCGGCAGACCGTGCGGCAGACGTGGGCCAGCGAGGCCGCGCGTGAACCGGCCGGCAGGATGAACTCCTTCAGCACCGGCAGATCGGCGTTGTACTTTTCCAGCAGGGCGTCCAGGCGCGCCACGTGCTCGTCCTTGATCATCTGGTAGCCGGGAATGCACAGCTCGCCGCCGAGGTCGAACAGGTCGTGCTGGATCGAGACCAGTTCCTCGCGCAGGTCCGCCGGCATGTCTTCGCACAGCAGCAGGCCGACGAAGGAGTTCAGCTCGTCGACTTCGCCCAGCGAATGGATGCGCGCACTGTCCTTGCCGGTGCGGCTGCCGTCGCCCAGGCCGGTGCTGCCGTCGTCGCCGGTGCGGGTCGCGATTTTCGATAACCGATTGCCCATGCTTATGCCCCACCTATAAAAAAAGATAGCCGGAGCATACGCCAAAACGATGTAATTGTGCTTAGAATTCAAGCATGATCCCATCGATTCCAGTCGATCCCATGCGCCGTGCCGAGGTCGCCCGCGCGCTGCGTGCGGTACTCCCCGAACGCTGCGTATTGGCCGACCCCGAAGACACGCGTCCCTACGAATGCGACGGCCTGGCGGCCTACCGCCAGTTGCCGATGGTCGTCACCCTGCCGGACAATGAAGCGCAGGTGCTGGCCATCCTGCAGGTGTGCCGCGAACTGCGGGTGCCCATTGTCCCGCGCGGCGCCGGCACCGGCCTGTCGGGCGGCGCCCAGCCGCTGGCGGACGGCGTGGTGATCTCCACCGCGCGCCTGAACCGCATCCTGCGCGTCGAACCCTACGCCCGCACCGCCGTCGTCCAGCCGGGCGTGCGCAACCTGGCGATCTCGGAAGCGGCCGCGCCCTTCGACCTGTATTACGCACCCGATCCGTCGTCCCAGATCGCCTGCACCATCGGCGGCAACGTGGCCGAGAACTCGGGCGGCGTGCATTGCCTGAAATACGGCCTCACGGTGCACAACGTGCTGCGCGTGCGGGTCTGCACGATCGAAGGCGATGTGATCGAACTGGGCGGCGAGGCGCTCGATGCGCCGGGGCTGGATCTGCTGGCCGTGTTCATCGGCTCCGAAGGCATGCTCGGCATCGTCACCGAAGTCACCGTGAAACTGGTGCCGAAACCCGCCATGGCCCAGGTGATCATGGCCTCGTTCGACGACGTGGCCGCGGGCGGCAACGCGGTGGCCAGCGTGATCGCGGCCGGCATCATCCCGGCCGGGCTGGAAATGATGGACCGGACCTCCTCGCGCATGGTCGAGCCCTTCGTGAAAGCCGGCTACGACCTGGACGCCGCCGCCATCCTGCTGTGCGAGGCCGACGGCACCGCGCTCGAGGTGGCGGAAGAGATCGAGCGCATGGCGCAAGTATTGACGGCGGCCGGCGCGAGCGCGATCACGGTGTCGCAGGACGAGGCCGAGCGCTTGCGCTTCTGGTCCGGCCGCAAGAACGCCTTCCCGGCCGCCGGGCGCATCTCGCCGGACTACTACTGCATGGACGGCACCATCCCGCGCAAGCACCTGGCCCGCGTACTGGCCCGCATCGAAGAGATGGAAGGCATCTACGGCCTGCGCTGCGCCAACGTGTTCCACGCGGGCGACGGCAACATGCACCCGCTGATCCTGTTCGACGCCAACCAGCCGGGCGAACTGCAGCGCGCGGAAGACTTCGGCGCGGCGATCCTGGCGCTGTGCGTGGAAGTCGGCGGCACCATCACCGGGGAACACGGCGTGGGCGTCGAGAAGATCGATTCGATGTGCGTGCAGTTCGGGGCCAAGGAACTGGAAGCCTTCTTCACGGTCAAGCGCGCCTTCGACCCGGGCATGCTGCTCAATCCGAACAAGGCGATTCCCACGCTGAACCGCTGCGCGGAGCTGGGGCGGATGCGGGTGAGCGGGGGTGTGCTGCCGTTTGCCGGGCTGCCGCGCTTCTGAACAGTATAAAAAATAATGGAGACAAGATGGTCGAACACCTTCAAGACCAGGTGCGGTCGGCCGCGCATGAAAAGCGCGCCCTGCGCATCCGCGGCGGCGGCACCAAGGACTGGTACGGCCAGTCGCTGGGAGGCGAGATCCTCGACACGCGCGCGCACAGCGGCATCGTCGACTACGAGCCGACCGAACTGGTGATCACGGCGCGCTGCGGCACGCCGCTGGTCGAGATCGAAGCGGCACTGCTGGAACAGCGCCAGATGCTGGCCTTCGAGCCGCCGCACTTCGGCGCCGGCGCGACCCTGGGCGGCGCCATCGCCAGCGGTTTGTCGGGCCCGCGCCGCGCCAGCAGCGGCGCGGTGCGCGATTTCGTCCTCGGCGCCAAGCTGCTGGACGGGAAGGGCGATGTGCTGGCTTTCGGCGGCCAGGTGATGAAGAACGTGGCCGGCTACGACGTCGCGCGCCTGCTGGCCGGTTCGCTCGGCACGCTGGGGCTGCTGCTCGAGGTGTCGGTGAAGGTGCTGCCGATTGCCGTCGCCGAGACCACGCTGTGCTTCGCCATGAACGAGCCGGATGCGATCCGCAAGCTGAACGAATGGGCCGGGCAGCCGCTGCCGGTATCGGCCAGCTGCTGGCATGAGGGCGTGCTGGCGCTGCGTCTGTCCGGTGCGCGCGCCGCGGTGAGCGATGCCGTGCGCCTGCTCGGCGGCGAGGTGATGCCGGATTGCGCCGCCTTCTGGGCCGGCCTGCGCGAGCAGCGTCACGTATTCTTTGGCGGCGACATGCCGTTGTGGCGCCTGTCGCTGCCGTCGACCGCAGGCGCGCTGGCGCTCGGCGAGCAACTCATCGAGTGGGGCGGGGCGCAGCGCTGGCTGCGCGCGCCGTCGGATGCCGACACCGCACAGCGCATCCGCGCCGCGGCCGGCGCGGCCGGCGGCCACGCGACCCTGTTCCGGGGCGGCGACAAGCGCGTCGGCGTATTCCAGCCGCTGGCGCCGGCCATCGCGCGCATCCACGCCCGCTTGCGGGCCGGCTTCGACCCGGCCGGCATCTTCAATCCCGGCCGTATGCATCAATAAAACTTATGCAAACCAATCTCGCCGACTTCATCAAGGGCACGCCGGACGGCATCGAGGCCGAAGCGATCCTGCGCGCCTGCGTCCACTGCGGCTTCTGCACCGCCACCTGTCCGACCTACCAGCTGCTGGGCGACGAGCTGGATGGCCCGCGCGGCCGCATCTACCTGATCAAGCAGGTGCTGGAAGGCGCCACGCCGACGCGCAAGACCCAGCTGCACCTGGACCGCTGCCTCACCTGCCGCAACTGCGAATCCACCTGTCCGTCCGGCGTCAAGTACGGACGCCTGGCCGACATCGGCCGCAAGGTGATCGAGGCGCGCGTGCCGCGCCCGGCGGGGGAGCGCCTGAAACGCACGACGCTGAAGGAATTCCTGCCGCGCGGCGCCCTGTTCAAGCCGGCCTTCCGCGCCGGGCAGATGGCGCGGCCCCTGCTGCCGGCGGCCTTGCGCGACAAGCTGCAGCCGGCGCGCGCCGCCGGGCGCTGGCCCACGCGCGAGCACGCGCGCAGGATGCTGGTGCTGGACGGCTGCGTGCAGCCGGCGATGGCGCCCAACATCAACGCCGCCACCGCGCGCGTGCTCGATGCGCTCGGCGTGCAGCTGCTCGTAGCACCAAAGGCCGGCTGCTGCGGCGCGGTACGCTTCCACATGAACGACCAGGACGGCGGGCTGGACGACATGCGCCGCAACGTCGACGCCTGGTGGCCCTACGTGGCCGAGCAGCGGGTCGAGGCCATCGTGATGACCGCGTCCGGCTGCGGCGTCACCGTCAAGGACTACGGCCACCTGCTGGCGCACGACCCGGCCTACGCGGACAAGGCGGCGCGCATTTCGGCATTGACGCGCGACCTGGCCGAGATCCTGCCCGAGTTCGAGGGCGAGATCGCCATGCGCATGGCCGGCCGTATCTCTCAGCGCGTCGCCTTCCACCCGCCGTGCACGCTGCAGCATGGCCAGCAGATCCGCGGCAAGGTCGAAGGCGTGCTGCGCGCCGCCGGCGTCGACGTGGTGCTGTGCGCGGAGAGCCACCTGTGCTGCGGCTCGGCCGGCACCTACTCGATGCTGCACCCGGAGATCGCGCACCCGCTGCGCGAGCGCAAGCTGGCCAACCTGGCGGCGACCGGGGCAGGGGAGATCGTGTCGGCGAATGTCGGGTGCATCGCGCACCTGCAGTCGGGGACGAGCACGCCGGTGACGCACTGGATCGAGCTGGTCGACCGCGCGCTGGCCGGTTGACGGCGGCATGCCTGCCCCGGATGAGAGCGTACAACATTATTGTTAGGCGGACTGGGTGATCTTGTCTTTCCAAGCGTCCCGGTAGCGTAAGGCGATACCCATTGCGGTATCGATAACGCAAAATAAGTTATTGGTGTCCCGGTGGTGACTGCACTACATTGGATACGATTCCAAATGTTATCGCAATCATCCGATGCGAGCCCTACCATCATCCGCTCTAGCCGTCATCGGCCACGCTCATTCAAAGGACATCGGCATGCACGACAACAAGACCCCGAAGATGGGTCAGGCAGCACGCACGAGGAGACGCATCAAGCACCCCGCCTGGACATTCGCCCTGATCCTGGCAGCAGCCTTGCCGGCCGCCGGCCACACCGCGGACGTGCGCGCGGACGCGGAGGCGCACGCACGCACGCTGGTCGCGCGCATGACGCTGGACGAGAAGATCGACCAGCTGCTCAACGTGGCACCGGCCCTGCCGCGACTGGGCATCCCTGCCTACAACTGGTGGACCGAATCGCTGCACGGCGCGATGGGACCGGTCCCCACCACCAACTTCCCGGAACCGATCGGCCTGGCCGCCAGCTTCGACGCGCCGCTCGTGCAGGAGGTCGCGGCCGCGATCGGCGTCGAGGTGCGCGCGCTGCACACGCTGGGGCGCCAGACCGGGCACCTGGGCCGCATCGGCACCGGGCTCGATACCTGGTCGCCCAACATCAATATCTTCCGCGATCCGCGCTGGGGCCGCGGCCAGGAAACCTATGGCGAAGACCCGCACCTGACGGCGGCGCTGGGCGTCGCCTTCATCCGGGGCATGCAGGGACCGGACCCGGACCTGCCGCAGGTGGTCGCCACGCCCAAGCACTTCGCCGTGCACAGCGGGCCGGAATCGACGCGCCACAAGGCCGACGTGTTCGTCTCCAGGCACGACCTCGAGGACACTTATCTGCCGGCCTTCCGCGCCGCCATCGTCGACGCCAGGGCCGGCTCGGTCATGTGCGCCTACAACCGCATCAACGGCCAGCCGGCCTGCGCCAGCGAACTCCTGATGAAGGAACACCTGCGCGGCGCCTGGGGTTTCAAGGGCTATGTGGTGTCCGACTGCGACGCCGTGACCGACATCTCGGAGCAGCACAAGTACGCGCCCGATCCCGCCGCCGCGGTTGCCGTGGCGCTGAAGGCCGGCACCGACAACGAGTGCAACACCAGGACGCTGGGCGGCGAGACCGGCCTCTCCGCGCGGTATCGTGAAGCGTGGCAGCGCGGCCTGATCGCCATGGACGACATCGACCGCGCGCTGGTGCGCCTGTTCTCCGCGCGCTACCGCAACGGCGACCTGGCCGGCCTGCCGCAGCGCGTCGTCAACGCGGTGCCGCCGGGCGCGATCGGCACCGCCGCGCACCGGAAGCTGGCGCTCGAGGCCGCGACCAAAAGCCTGGTGCTGCTGAAGAACGACGGCGTGCTGCCGCTCAAGCCGGGCGTGCGGGTCGCGGTGATCGGTCCGCTGGCCGACGCCACCCGCGTCCTGCGCGGGAATTATTCGTCGACCCAGTCGGCGCCGCCGGTGTCGGTGGTCGACGGCCTGCGCCGGGTGCTGCCGCAGGCGCAGGTGACGCTGGTGCCGGCCGCCGCCTCCATCACCGACGGCGACCCGGTTCCCGCCAGCGCGCTGCGCACGCCGGATGGCCAGCCCGGCCTGCGCACCGAGTACTTCAACGGCAAGGGCGATGGTTACGAGAGCAAGCCGGCCGCGCTGCGGGTCGAACCCGCGCTGGAATCGCACGCGCTCGAGCTGAAGGCGGTCGCGGACCGGCACAAGGTGGTCTGGACCGGCGAGCTGGTCGCGCCCGAGAGCGGTACCTGGCGCATCGGCGTGAGCGGGGTGCAGGGCGAATTGACGGTGGCCGGCAAGCCGGCCGTGCGCGCCACCGCGTATTCGAAATGGGCCGAGCCCCTGGTGCTGACCGACGTGCGCCTGGAGAAGGGCCAGCGCTATCCGTTGCGTTTTCACGCCGAGACCGGCGGCTCCGGCGTGCCCGGCCTGTTCTGGAAACGCATCTCGATCGACCCCGACGCCGACCTGGCGGCCGGCACGCGCGATGCCGACGTCGTGGTCGCGGTGGTCGGCCTCACCTCGGACCTGGAGGGCGAGGAAATGGCGGTCAAGGCCGAGGGCTTCGCGGGCGGCGACCGCACCACGCTCGAGCTCCCGGCCGACCAGCGCCGGCTGCTGGACCGCGCGCGGGCGCTGGGCAAGCCGCTGGTGGTGGTCCTGATGAACGGCAGCGCGCTCGATCTCACTTGGGCCAGGGACAACGCCGGCGCCATCCTGGAAGCCTGGTACCCGGGCCAGTCCGGCGGCCAGGCGGTGGCCGAGGTCCTGACCGGCAAGAGCGATCCGGGCGGACGCCTGCCGCTGACCTTCTACCGGGGCCTCGCCGACCTGCCGCCTTTCGACGACTATTCGATGCAGGGCCGCACCTACCGCTACTACGCCGGCACGCCGGTCTATCCCTTCGGCGCCGGGCTGAGCTACACGAGCTTCGGCTATGCGCCGCTGCGCATCGAGCCGGTCGAGGGCGGGCCGGAGAATGGCGTGGTGGTCAGCACCGAAGTCACCAACACGGGCTCGCGCGAGGGCGACGAGGTCGCCCAGCTCTACCTGGCGCCGCCGGCCTTCGAAGGCGCGCCGCGGCTGGCCCTGCGCGGCTTCCAGCGCGTCTCGCTCAAGCCGGGCGAACGGCGCCGGCTGGACTTCCGCCTGTCGCCGCGCGACCTCAGCTTCGTCACGCGCGACGGCGTGCGCCAGCTGATGGCGGGCCAGTACACCTTGAGCGTCGGCTCGGGCCAGCCGGGCACCGGCGTGGCGGGGCAGCAGGCGCCGCTGGTGCTGAGCCGGACCGCGGTGCTGTCGCAGTAAGACTTTCCGGCGCCGCCGGATTCCTGCAGGAGAGAAAACAATGAAAACGATATGTCACATGACGCCGCTGCGGCGGCTGGCCGCTGTCTCGGCCCTGCTGGCCTGCACCCTTGCCGCGCCGGCACTGGCCCAAAACGACAAGATGACGCCGATCGCGATCCCGCCGCAGCCGGACGCGATCGTGCTCGGCACCGGGCCGCTGCCAGGCGCGACCACGCCCGAGAGCTGGCACAGCCAGTACGGCAGCATTTTTGCCCGCAACGTGACGGTGGCCACGCTGACGCCCTTCCTGCCCGACCCGGCCAGGGCGACCGGCGCCGCGGCCATCGTCGCGCCGGGCGGCGGTTTCCGCACGCTGTCGATGAATAACGAGGGCTGGGACGTCGCCAGGGCGCTGGCCGACAAGGGCGTGGCCGCCTTCGTGCTGAAGTACCGCCTGAACCAGACCCCGGCCGAGATGGACGAATTCGCAAGCGCGATGGCGAAGATGTTCTCGGACGGCGCGCGGGCTGCGCGTTCGCCCGCGCAGCAGGACCCGGCCGTCGCGCTGGCGCCGCAGATCGCCGATGCGCGCGCCGCGTTCGCGCTGGTGCGCGCGCGCGCCCAGGCCTGGCACGTCGATCCGGACCGCATCGGCATGGTCGGCTTCTCGGCCGGCGCGATGCTGGCGATGGCGACCGCGCTGTACGGCCAGGACGCCAGGCCGGCCTTCGTCGGCGACATCTACGGTCCGCTGGCGGCGGTGAAGGTGCCGGCCGACGCGCCGCCGCTGTTCGTCGCGCTGGCCGCCGACGACCCGCTGTTCGGCAACGCCGGTTACGGCCTGGTCGACAGCTGGCGCGCGGCCAGGCGTCCGGTGGAATTCCACCTGTTCGAGCAGGGCGGCCACGGCTTCGGCATGTACCGGAAGAGCACCACCAGCACCGGCTGGTTCGACGCCTTTGCGCGCTGGCTCGGCATGCACGGCTACCTGGAGCGCAAGCGCTGAAGGCGCGGTGCAACTGGCGCCGCCGGGCTGCAACTGGCGCCGCCATGTGTTCGTTCGTCGCATGCGGCGCCACGCCGGCGGTCCGGCTGGCACAGTAATGCCATCCCAACCCACATCGCGGAGCCGACCATGCTGATCCAGATCCTCGCCCACACCCCCCTCTACGTCTGGGCGATCCTCGCCTTCCTGCTCTACCGCGGCGCCGTCGCCCTGCATGAGCGCGAAGTCGAGCCGCGCAAGCTCGCCGTCATCCCGGCCGTGATGCTGGCGCTGTCGCTGCAGGACATCGTCGCCAAGTTCGGCACCGGCGGGATAGCGCTGCCGCTGTGGGCGGCCGCCACCTGCGCCATGGCGGCGCTGGCCTGGGCCTCCAGCGGTGCCCGCGTCGCGGCCGGCAGCGTGCCGGGCCGGGTGCGGGTACGCGGCAGCTGGGGACCGATGGCCTTGATGATGGCCGTGTTCTTCACCAAGTACCTGGCGTCGGTCATGCTGGCGGTGCGTCCGCATCTGCGCGAAGATGCGGTGTTCGTGGCGGTGGTGTGCGTGCTGTTCGGCCTGTTCAGCGGCGTCTTCCTTGGCCGCCTGGCGCGCGACCTCAAGGCTTGCCGGGCGCTGGAGGCGGACACCGCAGCGGCTCGCCCCATCTGAGCGGCGGTTCGCCACATCTCCTTTGCGGGCACGGCGCCGGGCTGGCAATCTTCTTTTGACCCGGCGCCTGAGCGCCGGCTGACCAAGGAAGAGGATGCGATGAAGCGAAGGGATGTATTGAAGGCGACGATGTCGGCAGCGCTGTTGCCGGCCATGGCATGGGCAAGGGAAGCGGCACCGAGCGGAATCGGCCGCGCCCGGCCCGGCACGCCGCAATGGCCGGGCGCCGCCGAATGGCAGCGCCTGCGCACCCGGACCGGCGGCCGCCTGCTGGCCCTGGCGTCGCCTTTTGGGACCTGCAAGACGGACGGCGAATGCGCCCGGCTCCTCGAGGACGTCAAGAACCCGTACTTCATCGGCGACAACCCGGCCCTGACCCAGACCAGCGGCTGGCAGGACGCCTGGACTTCGGAAGTCAGTGCCTACGCCGTGGCCGCGCGCGATGCGCAGGACGTCGCCGCGGCGGTGAAGTTCGCCGGCCACCACAACTTGCGCCTGGTGGTCAAGGGCGGCGGTCACAGCTACCTGGGCGGCTCCAACGCGCCCGATTCCCTGTTGATATGGACGCGCGCGATGAACGACGTCACGCTGCACGACACCTTCGTCGCACAAGGCTGCCCGCAATCGGGCGCGCAGCCGGCGGTGAGCCTCGGCGCCGGCGCCATGTGGGCTGACGCCTATGCCGCCGTGACGACCCGCGGCGGGCGCTACGTGCAGGGCGGCGGCTGCACCACGGTGGGGGTGGCCGGGCTGGTGCAGGGCGGCGGCTTCGGCAGCTTCTCGAAGCGCTACGGCAGTGCAGCCGCCAGCCTGATCGAGGCCGAGGTCGTGACCGCCGACGGCCAAGTGCGCATCGCGAATGCCTGCACGAATCCGGACCTGTTCTGGGCGCTCAAGGGCGGCGGGGGCGGCAGCTTCGGCGTGGTCACGCGCCT
>Ga0265798_10002313_pt1 | contig 28316 bp, 28 predicted proteins | sample P3T30metagenome_FD_192430 | JGI IMG/M metagenome (GOLD analysis project Ga0265798, IMG submission 192430) | Plant litter microbial communities from East Loma Ridge, Irvine, California - P3 T30 | ecosystem: Environmental > Terrestrial > Plant litter > Unclassified | place: USA: California...
CGACGAATACTTCGTGTCGCGCAAGCTGTACCCGAACGTCGACTTCTACTCGGGCATCGTGCAGTCGGCCCTGGGCATCCCGGTCTCGCTGTTCACCGGTATCTTCGCGATGGCCCGCACCATCGGCTGGATCGCCCAGTGGAACGAAATGATCGCCGACCCGGAACAGAAGATCGGCCGTCCGCGCCAGCTGTTCGTCGGTTCGACCGTCCGCGACGTGCCGAGCATCGACAAGCGTTAATGTGCTGCGCCGGTTTCGACCGGCGTTATCGCAAACAAAAAGCGGGCCTCGGCCCGCTTTTTTTATCAGTATGTAGAAATTATTCGTCGAAGTCTTCCGCCAGGTTCTTCCAGCCCTTGCTCTTGGCAAAGCTTGAGAACTCCTCCGGCGCCTCCAGCACGATCAGGCGGCTCTCCTGCAGCCCCGGATCGCTGAGACCGAAGTCCGGCCCCTTGTAGCCGACCGCGCGCAGGCGGTCGACGATCGCGCGCAGCAGCACGCTGTCCTTGTGCGCACCGGACTCGAGCTGGTTCTTGAATTCCACGTACACGTCAATGATCCCGTAGCCCTCGTCGAAAATGCGGATCGCCTTGACGTCGAGGTTACGGCCATTACCGTCCCTGGCCTGGAAAGGGCCGGACAGTTCAATATCGGAATCGGTAGTCATGGCGTGAGCATACCACTGTGGGCGCCGCGGCATCGCGCGGCTGTGGTGTTGCACAGGCAGATGCAAAAACGGCTGCCGAATCGCTCCGGCAGCCGTTGTTTTAATAAAGTAAGGATCAGACAGCGTAGTAAGGCTCGACGGTGCCCTTCAGCTTGATGAGCATCGGGCGGCCCTTGCGGTCCACGACCTTGCCGGCGGCGACCTTGATCCAGCCTTCGCTGACGCAGTATTCCTCGACGTCGGTGCGTTCCTTGCCGTTGAAACGGATGCCGACCGGGTGCTTGAAGACTTCCGCGTTGTGGTGCGGGCTGCGCGGGTCGATGGACAGGTGGTCGGGCAGGGGAGGGAGTTGGGTAGTATCGTTCATGGCGCCATTATCCACGATTCCCGATCCGTCCTCAATTACACTTGCCGCGTACGATAGCGGCGGCCCAGAAGGGCAGGGCGAAGATGCCGCCAGCGCCGACGTTGAATTTCCCCAGCGGCGTATTCACCACGGTGGACGCAGGCTGGAATTTGAGCGCGTTCGGTCCCAGGCAGCCGGGTTTCTGCGCCTCCGAAAAGCCGCGTTCGAATTTCTGGTAAGACGCATCGGCGCTGAGGGCTTTGCCTTGCTCGCGCTTGACGCCAGTGCGGCCCTCTTCCGCCAGGGTCTCGCGCACTGCCTTGCTGATCACCTCGTCGGTCAGGCGTAGGCTGAGCCCGGCCGGCGCGTCCTTGCGCTCTTCCAGCTCCTGCGCCATCGCCGGCCAGCCGGCCAGGCACAGCGCCACCGCTGCCATCCAGATCCAGGATTTCATCGCTTGTCGTCAAGTTGCCGGGAAGCTAACTCTACACCACATATTGAACAGATGTAGATCTTGCACAATTGGTTACATTTCCAACGTACAATGCACTATTCATTGTACTCACGAGGTCCCGATGAAACGCCTTCTTGCCTTCCTGGCCGCACTGCTGCTCACCCTGCCGGCCATGGCTGCGACGCCCAGCTACTTCGACAACACCGGCCGCAGCGACGTGCTGTCCGGCGGCGTGCGCATGATCCCGATCGTGACGCCGAAAGGGACCTTCAAGGTCTGGACCAAGCGCGTCGGCAATAACCCGACCATCAAGGTCCTGCTGCTGCACGGCGGCCCCGGCGCCACCCATGAATACTTCGAAGCCTTCGACAGCTATTTCCCGGGCGCCAGCATCGAGTACTACTACTATGACCAGCTGGGCTCGCACTACAGCGACAAGCCGGAGGATCCTTCCCTGGTCGATCTGCCGCGCTACGTGGAAGAGGTCGAGCAGGTGCGCAAGGCGCTGGGCCTGGACAACAGGAATTTCTACCTGCTGGGCCATTCCTGGGGCGGCATCCTGGCGGCCGAGTACGCGCTCAAGTACGGCAGGAACCTGAAGGGCCTGGTGATCTCGAACATGATGATGAGCATCCCGGCGTACAACAAATACGCCGATACGGTCCTGATGCCGAAGATGGACCAGAAGGCGCTGGCCGAGATCAAGCGCCTGGAAGCGGAAGGGAAGTACGAGGATCCGCGTTACATGGAGCTCCTGATCCCGAACCATTACGTGCACCACGTGCTGCGCATGCCGGCCGACCAGTGGCCGGAGCCGGTGCAGCGTTCCTTCAGCCACATCAACCCGAAGATCTACGTGCCGATGCAGGGCCCGAGCGAACTGGGCGCGCACAACGCCAAGCTCGAACACTGGGACCGCGTGGCCGACCTGCCGAAGATCGCCGTACCGACCCTGGTCATCGCCGGCCGCCACGACACCATGGACCCGGCCCACATGCAGATGGTGGCGCAGAAGGTCAGGCGCGGCCGCCTGCTGATGTGCGAGAAGGGCAGCCATATGTCGATGTACGACGACCAGACGACTTACTTCAACGGCCTCGTCAAATTCCTGCGCGACGTCGACGGAGGACGTTTCCAATGATGCTGAAATCTCTCATCCTCGCGTGCGCGCTGTGCCTCGGCGGACTGAGCGGCCAGGCCCAAGGCGCCAATGCCGACCCCGCGCTCGTCAAACAGGTCAACGTCTTCGTCGACAGCTGGCACGACGATGCCGCCCATGCGCGCATGGCCTACTTCGACAAGATGGCGCCCGACGGCGTCTACATCGGCACCGACCGCAGCGAACTGTGGCAGCGCGATGCCTTCAAGGCCTGGGCCCGCAAGTACTTCGAAGGGAAAAAATCGGCCTGGGCCTTCAAGGCCACGCGCCGTAACGTGTATACTTCCGGCGACGGCAAGCTGATCTGGTTCGACGAACTGCTCGACACGCCGAACATGGGCCATTGCATGGCCAGCGGCGTGATCCGCAGGACGGACAAGGGTTTCGAAATCCTGCACTACCAGCTGTCGATGGCGGTGCCGAACGAGGTTGCGAAGCAGGTGACCGGCCTGATCGAAAAAGCCGAAAAAACACCGGCCAGGGCTGCCCCTTAATTGAATAGTAATATCTGTTACCAGCTCGCAACAGCATATCATTCATGTACTGACAACGCGCGCCCACCCGTTTAGAATGTTGCCTTGCAACAATCCGTAATTCCTCAATAGAAATCTTCTGTGGGGTAAGTTAGAGAAGCGCTCCATGGGAACCTATTACGACATCGCACACTGGCGCTCCAGGGTCTTCTCGTCCCTGCTGTCGTATGTGGTCATGTTGGGCACGCTTGCCGCGGTGCCGAGCATCGGCCTGTCCATCAGCGAAGGCCTGTGGCCGGTTGCCCTGATGGACAGCGTGGCGCTGGCCTGGGTGGCCGCGTTGTGGCGCCTGCCGCGCCTGAACTACACCTTCCGCGTCCTGAATTTCCTGGCGATCCTCTACCTGATCGGCATCGGCCTGATGCTGACGGTCGGCCCGGTCAGCCAGATCTTCCTGATGGCGCTGCCCGTGCTGGGCGTGGTGCTGCTGAACATGCGCTGGGCGCTGGCCGCGCTCGGCGTCAGCGGCGCTTCGATCCTGGTGCTCGGCCTGGCCGGCTATGCCCGGCTCTACGTCACCGGCATGGAAGAGCACCAGTTCCTGCCCTGCCTGATCGTCACCCTCAATTACCTCTTCGTCGGCGCGCTGATCACGCTGACCTGCGGCAGCCTGCTGCAGCGCCTCGACAACTCGATGGCCGAGCTGGGCAGGACCGCGGACTCGCTCGAGGAGGGCCATGCCCGGCTGCACGAACTGAACGCCGAGCTGCGCCTGACCTCGGCCGCGGTGGCGCGCCTGAACGACATGGTGCTGATCGCCAGGGTGGTCGAAGGGGCCGCCGAGCAGCCGATCATCTTCGCCAACGATGCCTTCGTGCGCCGCACCGGCTACACGCGCGAAGAGGTGATCGGGCGCAGCATGCGCGTGCTGCACGGCCCCGAAACCGACCAGGCCGAAGTCGCGCGCATCGTCGCCGCCATGGCGCGCGGCGAGGCCGCCAAGGCCGAAATGGTGAACTACACGCGGCGCGGCGAAAAATACTGGGTCGAGATGGAGCTGGTGCCCTTCGCCGACGAAGGCGGCCGCAACACGCACTGGGTGGTGGTCGGGCGCGACATCACCGAGCGCCGCAACGCCGCCGACGCCATCCATCGCCTGGCCTTCTACGACGTCCTGACCGGCCTGCCGAACCGCCGCCTGCTGATCGAGCGCCTCGACGCCATGATCGCGCGAGCCCACATGGGTGCGGGCCTGGGCGCGGTGCTCTTCATCGACCTCGACAACTTCAAGACCATCAACGATGCGCGCGGTCACGCGATCGGCGACACCATGCTGAAGCACGCCGCACAGCGCGTGGCGGCCGTGCTGCGCCAGGGCGACACCGTGGCGCGCCTGGGCGGCGACGAATTCGTGGTGGTGCTCGAGAACCTGGGCGGGGATGCGCTGCGTGCCACCGCCGCGGCGCAGATGGTCGCCGAGAAGATCCGCAGTGCCCTGGCCGAGCAGGTCGAGATCGGCGGCCAGATCTACCATGCTTCCGCCAGCATCGGCATCGCGTTGCCGCTGCGCGCCGGCCAGGCCGGGCACGACCTGCTGCGCGAAGCCGATACCGCCATGTACCACGCCAAGGTGGCGGGCCGCAACGGCGTGACCCTGTTCGAGGACGGCATGCTGGCCGAGGCCGAGCGCAAGCTGACGCTGGAGCGCGATCTCGCGAACGCGATGGAGAACGGCGAACTGTCGATGTACCTGCAGCTGCAGATCGACCACCGCCGCATCCCGGTGGGCGCCGAACTGCTGATGCGCTGGCGGCGCGCGGACGGCAGCTTCGTGCCGCCGGACGTGTTCATCCCGGCCGCCGAATCGAGCGGCCTGATTTACCCGCTCGGCCAATGGGTGCTGCGCCAGGCCTGCGACTACTGGCTGCGGCTGCAGCGCGCCGGCATGGCGGTGCCGCTATCGGTGAACGTCAGCCCGCTGCAGTTCCGCCAGCCGGACTTCGTGGAGCAGGTGTGCGCGATCCTGGTCGAAACCGGCGCGCCGGCCGGCCAGCTGATCTTCGAAGTGACCGAGGGCCTGCTGGTGAACGACCTGAACGAGACCATCGCCCGCATGCACGAGCTGGCGCAGATGGGCATCCGTTTCTCGATCGACGATTTCGGTACCGGCTATTCGAACCTGGCCTACCTGAAGAAGATGCCGCTGTACGAACTCAAGATCGACAAGAGCTTCATCCGCGACACCCCGGGCGACGTGAACGGCATCGCCATCGTGCAGTCGATCCTGGCGATGGCCGACCACCTGGGCCTGCGCGTGGTGGCGGAAGGCGTCGAGACCGCCGAGCAGGCGGACTTCCTGGCGGCCAACCGCAAGCCGGCCATGCAGGGCTTCCTGTTCTCGCGTCCGGTCCCGCTGGAGGACTTCATGGCCCAGATGAAGACCTGGCAGACCAAAGCCGCCTAGGCGCTCTTATGGTTTGACGAGGGCGAGGGCTTGCCGGCCGCTGTCCAGCGTCGGCAGCAGGCGCACGCCGGCGATGGCGTCGAGGCGGGCCACACCGGCGCCGCCGGCCCACAGTTCGACCTCCGCAGGCAGGGCCTGGCGCAGCTGCGCCAGCACCGGCGCCACCTGGCGCCGCGCGTAGGCCGCCGAGAACGACAGCGCGACGATGGCGGTGCCATAGGCGCTGGCCGCGCGCGCGATGTCGAGCAGCGGCGTTTCCGTGCCCAGCGAAATGCAGGTCGCGCCTTCGAGCGAGAACAGGGCTTCGGCCATCAGCAGGCCGAGGCCGTGCTGTTCGCCGGGCACGGTGGTCAGCAGGACGCGCGGTCCCGGGCGCGTGGCCGGCAGGTCCGCGATCGCCTGGCGCAGCTGCTGCTGCGCCGACTCGGTAAAGAAATGCTCGTCGAAGATGTCGAAGCTGCCGTCTTCCCAGCAGTCGCCCACGGCCGTGGCGAGCGGCGCCATGGTCTGTTCGACGAAGCTCTCCAATCCCTGGCGCGCCAGCGCCTGGCGCAGCGCGTGCCGGAACACGCCCGGGTCGCGCGCGCGGATGTCGTCCAGCAGGCGGGCGATGGCGCCGGGTTGCGCGGCGCATGCCGGCGCGGCGGCGCGCTGCGGGACTGCCAGCGCACTGAGTTCGTCGTGCGCCATCGCGGCCAGTGCGCCGGGGCGGTGGCCCTGGTCCATCAGGCGCTTCATCAGGCGCAGGCGCTCCACCTGCTCGGCAGGGTAGCAGCGTTCGCCGTTCGCATCGCGCTCCGGCTGCGGGAAGCCGTAGCGGCGTTCCCAGACCCGCAGCACGTCCTTGGACAGGCGGGTTTCGCGCTCGACGGCGGCGATGCTGAAAGTGGTCGATGGTGTCATGGTGATCATGTGAGCGCCTATTCTAGCCCCTTGTCGCCGCCTCTGCCGCACCGCGGCACAGCAGGGCGGCGCCATCGTAGCGGATCACGGCCAGCAGGCGCCGCAGATCGTGCTCGAGGCGCCTTTCCGCGGCGGTGAACGGCACCAGTTCGGCGATGCGTTCGATACAGCTGAGCAAGCCGGTGCCGAGCTGCGGCGGCAGGCCGTCGGGGTAGCGCAGGGCGCAGGCCTGGCGCACCGCCACCAGCAGGGCCGCTGCGATCTGCTCGGTGAGTTCGATCACGCGCAGGCAGTCGCGCGCCGCCCCGGTGCCGATGCCGGCCTTGTGGAAGACCGTGTCCGGCGCCAGCCTGTGGGCTTCCACGGTCCATGCCGACACATTGTGGTGCAGCGCCTTCAGGGCCTGGCTGACGGCGGCGCGTGCGGCGGCCGGGCTGCGCGGGCTGGCCAGCAGGCCGTGGCGGCTGGCGTCGGCCAGCAGCGCGACCTGGTGCTCGAACAGGTTGGCGAGCTTGCCCACCGCGTTCTTCATGCCATCCATCGCGTAGGCCAGGTGGCCGCCGTGGTCATGCCCGCCGTGCAGCAGGCGTCCGCCTTCGAGGTCGACCAGCAGCGCGCCGCCGGCGCTGTTCAGCTCCAGCCCGATGTGCCGGACCATCCAGGGCAGCGCGTCCATCAGCACCCCGATCACCTGCGGCGCGCAGCGGATCGGGTCGCGCGCTTCGGCGCCGGGTGCCGTGCCTGTGCGGCCGCCGAGGTCGGCCCGGATCCAGCCTGCCGCCTGCGCCATGCCGGGATAGGGCTTGGCCGCGAACAGGGCTTCGTCGAAGTGGCTGCCGCTGTCGTCCAGGGCGAGGACGGCGAGCGCCGTGATGCGGGCGGCCAGGCGGCACAGGGTGTCGGCGCGCGCCGCCGCGAGGCAGGCCAGGCCGGTCATGGCCGCGGTGTCGGCCCCTTCGCAGGGGACGTCGGGCAGGACGTCATGGTCCAGCAGATCGCACAGCAGCCGCAGCTGCTCCATGCCGGCGCCGGACTGGCCGCGGCACAGCGAGGCAAGGCGAGCCGCCAGGATCGCGCGGGTCTGCTCCGGCGTGAAGGCGTTGCCGGGACCGCCGTCGCTCCAGATCATCAGCGTGCCTGCTGCGCCGCCATCGCCCTGGCCCGCAAGGCGCGTCAGCAGCGCCGCACCGCGCTCGATGCGTTCGGCAAAGGCCGGGTCGCCCGACAGCACGGGGCGGGCCCGGCGCGCGGCCAGGGCCACGACTTCGTCCAGCGTGACCGGGCCGGCGCCGAACACCACGGCGGGCAGCTCGCCGGCGGGCAGGTCGATGTGCGTGATCATGCGCCGATGCTCCAGTCGGCCGGCTTGCCCAGCGCACCGCGCGGGATGCAGGCGCCCAGCGTGATCGCCTTGGGCCGCTCGGGCGCGGCCAGTTGCTGGTCGATCCAGCCGCGCAGCGCCTGCGCCAGGCCGCTGTCTGCTTCCACGCCGGCGCGCGGCACGATGAAGGCTTTCAGGCGCTGGCCTTCGTCGGGGCGCATCAGGCGCACGGCGGCGTCGGCCACCAGCGGGTGCGTCAGCAGCACCTGGCGCACGCGCTCCGGGAACACGTTGATGCCGCCCACCTGGACCGCGCTGTCGCGGCGCGCGCCGAGCGTGAAGGCATCCGGCCCGCACCAGGCCAGGCCGTCCTGCGCGCGCAGCAGTTGCGCCGCGCCGTCCGCGCCGCGCCGCAGCAGGCTGTCGTCGCTGCCGGGTACGCGCTCGATGTGGGGCAGCAGGCGGTAGGGATCGCGGTGCGAGGCACGCCATCCGAGGCCGCCGGTCTCGGACGCGCCGTACACCTGGACCAGCCCGAGGCCGGCCGCCTGCGCGCGCTCGGCCACGGCGTCGGGGCAGGGCGCGGTCGAGCTGACGCCCATGACGTCGGCCGGGAAGCCGGTCCCTTCCGTGAGCGCGGCCTGCCAGAACTGCGGATGGCCGACCACCAGGTCGCCGGGCAGCACGTGGCGGGCCAGCTGCGACGGCAGGCGCTCGCGCACGCTGATGACCTGCGCGGGGTCGATGCCGAGGTGGCGCGGCAGCAGCACGCCGAACAGGAAACCGTAGATGTGGTGGCTGGGCACGGCCAGCAGCAGGCGCCGCCGCTGCGGGAACAGCGTGGCCAGGCTGGCCGCTTCCTGCTCCAGCGCGGCCAGGGCATGCGTGCAGCGTTTCGGTTCGCCGGTGCTGCCCGAGGTGCGGAAGGTCAGCTCGCCGTCCCAGTGCTGCAGGGCGGCGGTGGCGATGTCGAGCCAGCCGGCCACGGTGCGGCGCGCCAGCAGGTAGTCTTCGACGCCGCTGCGCTGCATCTGCAGGGTCTCCGCCAGGCTGCCCGCCACCTGCAGCAGCTCCAGCGAATCGACCCCCAGGTCGTGCTGCAGCGACAGCGAAGCGCTCCAGCCGCCGGGCAGCAGCAGCGGATCGTGGCGCAGCGCCGCCAGCTCGGCCGCCACCAGGTCGGCGACGACGCGCAGCAGCGCGCTGCGGTCGGCCCACCAGGGTGCGATAAGCGTGCCGTTCGTCTGCATGGGCTTACAGGCGCTTGACGAAGATCCAGAAGGTGCCGTCGCTGATGGCTTTCTTCATGTGGATCTTCACCTTGGTCGGCGTCATTTTGTAGTCGAACACGTACTCGAACATCGTGTTCAGGTTACCCGCGCGCACGCCGGCGTCGAACACGCCCTTGAAGCGCGCGGTGTTGGTGCAGGGTGCGACGTCGCGGAAGAAGTTGGTGCCGATCACGGCGCTGGCCTGGCGGCCGGTAATCTGCGCTTCCGCCTCGTTGTAGCGCAGGACCTTGCCCTGGGCGTCGAGCTGGATGGCGCCGAAGGCCAGTTCGTCGATCTGCCTGCCGGACAGCTTCGATAGCGAGTTGTCGATGTCGTCCTTGCCGAACGCGATCACGTTGAGGGTTGACTGCATGGTGCTCCTTTGTTCGTTTTGTAAGATTGAACCACAAATTTGTCTAGGACAAAGCGCGATTGTATATTACTTTTCGGAAATATAGCTAGTTTGTCCTGGACAAATCGGGCGTGCGCTATTTTGGCAACATGGGCCGGTCCACCACGGGCGGCGCGATATGCTAAGGTGGCGCCCGTGAGCAGCCTTCCCATTTCATCCCCACCTCCGGCCGGCGGCTATGTCGGCCGCTTCGCCCCGTCGCCGACCGGCCCGCTGCATGCCGGCTCGCTGGTGGCGGCCCTGGCCAGCTACCTCGACGCCCGCGCCAACGGCGGCAGCTGGCTGATCCGCATCGAAGACATCGACGAGGGCCGCGCCGTGCCGGGCGCCGCCGCGACCATCCTCGAACAGCTGGACTGGCTGGGCATGCATTCGGACGGCGAGATCGTCTGGCAGAGCCGGCGCAAGGACCGCTACCAGGCCGCGCGCGAACGCATCGCGGACCACGTGTACGGCTGCGGCTGCAACCGCCGGGAGATCGCCGATTCGCGCCTGGGCGTCGGGCCGGACGGGGCCGCCATCTATCCGGGCACCTGCCGCCATGGCCTGGCGCCGGGACGCGAGGCGCGCAGCCTGCGCCTGCGGGTGCCGGAAACAGGCGCGGACCTGGTCGGTTTTCGCGACCGCTTTGCCGGCTGGCAGGAACAGCGCCTGGCGCTGGAATCGGGCGACTTCGTGCTCAAGCGCGCCGACGGCTACTGGGCCTACCAGCTGGCGGTGGTGGTGGACGATGCGGAACAGGGCGTGACCGACGTCGTGCGCGGCGCCGACCTGCTCGACTCGACCCCGCGCCAGATCTACCTGCAGCGGCTGCTGGGCGTGCCCACGCCGCGCTACCTGCACGTGCCGGTGGTACGCAATGCGAATGGCGAGAAGCTGTCCAAGCAGACGGGGGCGCTGGCGGTGCTGCCGGCAGGCCATGAAAACAGGGAAGAGGCCGCCGTCGCAGCGCTGCAACAGGCGGCCGGGTACCTCGGGCTGCAATTCGCCGCGCCAGCATCGGCGATCACGACCCTGTCCACGTTCTGGCAGCAGGCGGTCCCGGCCTGGGCCAAGCTGCTCGCCGAACGCGGTGCTCTGCTGGCTGTCTAAGCCTCCACGCAGCTACTTCTGCCAGCTGACCTCCGGACGCCGCCGCCGGCCCATCCACAACAGCGTGCCCAGGCCGCCTGCCAGCAGGGCCCACTCGGCCGGTTCCGGTACCGGCGCCGCGACCAGGAAGCCGCGGATCTCGCCGTTCGGATAGGCGCTGGTGTGGACGTTGACGTAGGCTTCGTTGGCGTTGATGGCATCCACCAGGGCCGATGCCGCGCCTCTCACCGTGCCGCCATGCGCGGCCAGGAAGGCCGGGTCATACGAGGCTTCGTCGTACAGCGCGAACGCGTTATTGTATTGCCCGGCCTTGACGCCGGTCGGGAAGTCGTCGAAGGGCAGCGCGACGGGTGCCACGCCGGTGAAGGCGTCGGTGGTGCAGCAGTGGATGTGGGCGCCGACGGTGTTGCCGACCAGGTCGCGGAAGGGCATGTCGACCATCAGCTTGCTGTCGCTGAGGTCGATGGTCACCAGGCTGTTGCCGGGCGAGCCGTTCGGCGGACTTTCGGCAGGGCCGCTGGCGACGGCCCGGTAGGTCTGGGCGAAAGCCGGGGCGGCCAACCCCATCGTCGCTGCCAGTGTCAGAACAGACAGAACTTGTTTCATGGAATACCTCCTGTTGAACAGAGTCTCTGCAACGCACCCCGTCCTGGGGCGCCGTCAAAACTTAGCACCGGGAGATGGCCCAGACTCGCACGGTACGGTTGAGATAGTTCCCTTGAGCGACTGACGATTAGAAAGCTTGGCATAATGTTCAAATTGACCAGCGATTCAGCAGATATGCGATACAAATTTCTTGCCCTGCCACTCGTTTTCGTATCATGTCTGGCCCAGGCCCAGGATGCGTCCCTGCTGGCGGGCGGGATGCGGGTCGACCAGAACGAGGACGACACCTCGTTCGCGGTGGCGCTCGGCTACACCCACCACATCAACAAATATGTGTCGGTGAGCGCCGACTACCTGAACGAGGGCCATCCGAAGCAGCACCACCGCGACGGCCTCGGCGCCCAGGTCTGGGCCCACACGGCCATTCCCGCGCGCGGCTGGTCCTTCGCGGCGGGCATCGGCCCCTACTATTATTTCGATACCACCACCGGCAGCGGCACGTTCACCGACTACCGCAACGACCACGGCTGGGGCCAGCTGATGAGCCTGAGCGCCAAGTACCACCTGGCCTCGAACGCCTACCTGGAAGCGCGGCTCGCGCACACCCACGGCATCACCTCGCACGACACCACGATGCTGCTGTTCGGCGCCGGCTACGAACTGCGCGACCAGCCGCGCGCGATCCGGTTGCAGAACGCGGAGAAGGGCGACAACACGCTGATGCTGCTGGCCGGCCGCTCGATCGTGAACAGCTTCAAGTCCGAGACCGCGACCTCCTACGGCCTCGAATACCGCCGCACGGTCAATCCGAACGTCGAGTGGAGCGTGATCCTGATGAGCGAAGGGAAGGTCGATGCGGCCGAGCGCAAGGGCATCAGCGGCCAGGTCTGGCTGCTGCGCCCGTTCACCGAGCGCACCGTCCTGGAGATGGGCTTCGGCGCCTATGCGATGCGCGACCAGCTCGACCGCACGGACGCCCACGACGAACGCGAGAACCACGTCGCGCCGATCGCCTCGATCGGCATGCGCTACCGCATCAACGACACCTGGCGCGCCCAGCTCACCTGGAGCCGCGTCATCACCAGCTACGAACGAGATTCGGACGTGTTCATGCTGGGCGCCGGCGTCGCATTCTGATCAAGCGCCCGCCTTCGGCTGCTTCATGATGGAGATGCCGCCGTCGGCTTCGAGGAAGGCGCACTGCATCTCGTGACGCGCGCAGCCCGCTTCGCGCAGGGCCTGCTCGATGTCGATCTGGCCGATGCGGTTGCGCTGCATGACCTTGTCGAAGAAAACGCCGTCGCGCCCGATCAGCACGACATCGCCTTCCACCATCGCCTCGATTTTCCTGCTGCGCGCCGACAGCAATCCGATGCCGCCGTTGAGCACGATGAGCGTGGCCGCGATGATCAGACCGCCGCTGACGGAATCGTCGCCGCCGGACAGCCCGTTCGAGACCGACTCCGACAGCAGCATAACGACCAGCAAGTCGAACGGCGTGAACTGGCCGATGGTCCGGCGTCCCGACAGCCGCACCATGACCAGCAGCGCGATGTAGATCATCGCGCCGCGGACAATGAATTCCCACCAGGGTAGGTCCATATCGAACATGCCGGCCTCTCATCGGTTGCTGCTGATGAGAGGATTGTAATGACGCGGGCGGGGTTTTATTGTTCGCTAGGGAACGTAGTGGGATGAACAGACGCTACGCCTGGCTATGAATACATCGAGGAGTAAGATGTTGACGCGCTCAGGGCACCTGAGCAGTTGGTGCTGCCTCTGTGCATAATGGGGACTCGGCCACTCATCATGTAAAGGCGAAGTAATGACTGACCCGACATCCCAATACAAGGTTTATATGTTGCAGGGTTTGCCTGCAGGTGTCTTCGGTGAATCGTACTTGATTGTTACCGGAACAGAGTTAAGAAGTAAGCAGTTCGCAGCAGAGTATTTTGTCTTGACCCAGCGGCCCAAAGAAGCCATGCACATGAACGCGGTTTTGATTAAAGGCGCTTCTTTTCCTGAAGATTTGGCAACCGTAAACTGCGGCTTTGCGATGGAGGAAGCTTACCGACTAGCAGAAATCGATCTGGGAGATTTGCTGGAGACTCGAGCGACAGAGCTGCAACGTCCTGACGTAGCTTATTTACCAGTGCGTTTAAAAGACTACAATGCCCAGCTTGTCGGGTGTTGGATGCGTGGCCTATTCTCGACTCAGCTGATGGACATAAAAGACATCACAAAATGCGACTCTTTGCATCGCTATCTCACGCTGTTACAGCAAGTCAGCAAAGTTCAACGGTACACGTGAGGCTTCCAGTTTTTGACGGGGCAAGTGCCTTATCGAAGTAGACTTTCCGCCTCCGGCGTCACCACCCGCACCACCGTCTCGCAATAATCCCGGAAGCCCATCCGCAGATACAGGCCGTGCGCGGCCTCGTTCGCGCGCATCACGTGCAGGAAAGGCGTCTCGCCGCGCAGCAGCTGGCGCCGGATCAGCTTCAGCATCAGGCGCCGCGCGTAACCGCGGCCCTGGTGGCCGGGATGGGTGCAGACGCCGCTGATCTCGTGCAGTCCCGGCGCGGCCATGCGTTCGCCGGTCATCGCGATCAATGCGCCGTCATCGTCGAAGTAGCCGAAGTACTCGCCCAGTTCGATGGTGCGCGGGCCAAAGGGTCCGGGCTTGGTGATCAGGGCCAGGTCCAGCGCCTGCTGCGCATGGCGGGCGTCGAGCGGGACCGCGTCCGGCGCTTCGTCCCGGTCCGGCATGGCGCCGTCCCAGACCATGCGGTACATCGTCGACTCGGCCTCGATGCGCCAGCCTGCCGGCGCGGGGCCGGACCAGGCGTCGCAGTAGAAGCGTTCGCCCGCCTCGACGAAGGGCAGCAGGGCCGCGAAGTCGGGCTGCTGCGGATCGGGAAAGCCGAGGATGGGCGAGAAGCCGGGCGCGTAGCGGCGCGCGCTGGCGGTGCCGGTCGAGAGGTGGGCGTGCGTGCCGCTCAGCGTATTCCAGAAGATGTTGTCGAGCAGGTGGGCCATGTTTTCAGCCCGCCGCTTCCGGGTGGCGCGCCAGCCAGGCGGCCAGCGCCAGTGCGTAGTTCTCCTGCGCGATCTGGTACGCGTCGAACACGCACATGACGCAGCCGGTGCCGCAGCAGTCCTCGAGTTCCGGCTCCTTCGGCGGCAGCGGACGCGGATCGGGCTCCGCGGGGACGGTCGGCTCGCTCACGATTCCTTCTTGCCGTTCAGGATGGCCTGGATTTCCTCGCGCTCCTTCTTGCTGACGTGGCCGCGCAGCGCGGCCAGCACCAGCGCCTTGCCGGAGCCGGAAAAGGCTTTGGTAATGAGTTCGCTGACCAGGCTGGTCTGCAGCGTGTCCTGCGGCTGCGCCGGCGCATACACGTGGGCACGCTGGGTTTCGTCGCGCAGCAGCAGGCCTTTGCCGTGCATCAGCTGCAGCAGGCGCAGCACGGTGGCGGCGGTCATGTCGGGACGCTCCGCGGCGATCGCCTCGTGCACCTGCTTGGCCGTGGCGGGGCCGAGCTGCCACAGGATGCGCAGCAGTTCCAGTTCGGACGGGGTCGGTTTGGGGAGAGAAGCGGGAGACGACATGCCTTCCAGCATACCGTCTCCCGCCGCGGATGTCACTCCGTCAGCTCGTATTCGCGCAGCGAGAACACCATCCTGTCGCCGCGCTTCTGGCAGACCCCGGTCATGGTTTCGCCGGGACGCAGGGTGAACATCATGCGGGTGCCCGGCTTCTTCGCGGCGCAGTCGGCGTGGGCGCTGTCCGGCACCTTCGGGATCTTCGGCGCAGGCGGCGGCGCGGGCGGCGCCGGGATGGCCGGCATCGCCGGCATCGCTGGCATGGCGGGGGCCGCAGGTGCGGCGGGCATGGCATCGGCGGGGGCGTCGGCCATCGCGATATCCGGCGCAGGCGGCGCCGGTGGCGCCGGGAGGGCAGGCGGCGCCGGCGGACGCGGCGGCTTCGGCGGTTTCGGCGGCGGCGGGCACTTGGCGCCGGCCGCATCGCAGTTGACGTAGACGTGGACGTCGGCCAGGCTGGCGCCGGCGGCGCTGGACAGCAGGGCAAACATCAGGATGGCGGCGCTGTGTTTCATGTTCTCCTCCTCGGGTTGGTATGCGTGCATGGTGCCTGCCGAATGTGGAGAAAAAATGAAGGCGCTATAAATCGAACCGGTAGCCGAGGCCGTAGATCGAATGGATGGCTTCCACGCCGGGCAACGCGGCATCCAGCTTGCGCCGCAGGTTCTTGACGTGGCTGTCGATGGCGCGGTCGGCGACGTCGAGACTGGCATTGTTCTCGCGCGCGGCGTCCAGCAGCTGGGCGCGCGAAAACACCTGGCCCGGCCGGCGCGCGAGCGCCGCCAGGATGCCGTATTCGGTCGGCGTCAGCTCCAGCGGGCGGCCGTGGATGCGGATGCGGCGCGCGGCCCCGTCGACCTCAATGGCGGCGGCAACTGCGGACGCCTGCGCGGCCGCGGATGGCCCGGCGCGGCGCAGGATGGCCTTGATGCGCGCCATCAGCTCGCGCGGGCTGAAGGGCTTGCAGAGGTAGTCGTCGGCGCCGGCGTCGAGGCCGAGCAGGCGGTCGATTTCCTCGACGCGCGCCGTGACCATCACGATCGGGACGTCCGAAAAGCCGCGTACCGCGCGGCACACCGACAGGCCGTCCAGGCCGGGCAGCATCAGGTCGAGCACGACCAGTGCCGGCGCCTGGCGCCGGATCGCGTCCAGGGCCATGACGCCGTCGCCGAACATAGTGGCCTGGTAGCCGCCGGCGCGGGCATAGTCGGCCACCAGCGCGGCCAGTTCGGGTTCGTCCTCGACGATGTAGATGTCTTTGTTCATGGGCGTTCGGCAAGCGGAATCGTGATGGTGGCGCGCAGGCCGCCCAGCGGCGAGTGCGCGAAGCCCAGCGATGCGCCCTGCGCTTCGAGCAGGCGGCGGCACAGGGCCAGGCCCAGGCCGGCGCCGCCGTGGGCGCGGCTGCGCGAGGCATCGACGCGGTAGAAGCGCTGCGCCAGGCGTTCGAGCGCCTCGTCCGGCACGCCGGGGGCGCTGTCGTCCAGGTGCAGCTGCAGCGCACCGTCCTGCCGCGCGGCGCTGAGGGCCACGCGCCCGCCGGCAGCGGTGTAGCGCAGGCTGTTTTCGAACAAGTTGTCGAGCACCTGGCGCATGCGGTCCGGATCGGCCAGGACCTGCGCCTGCGGCGGCGCCGGGCCGATGTCGAGCGCGAGCTTCGCTGCCTGCAGGCGCGATTCGAAAGCCCGGGCCTGGCCAAGCGCCAGCTGCCACAGGTCGAGCCGCTCGGGCTTGATCTCGAGCGCGCCGACGTCGGCCCGCGCCAGCGCGTACAGTTCGTCGATCAGCTTGTTCAGGGCCAGCACCTGGCGCAGCATGGCCTCCACCGTTTCGGGGTTCGCGCTGCGCACGCCGTCCTGGATCGCTTCGAGCTGCGCGCGCAGCACCGCCAGCGGCGTGCGCAGTTCGTGCGAGGTGTCGGCCACCCACTGGCGGCGCGCGTTTTCCGCGCTGTCCAGGCGCTGGGCCAGGGTGTTGAAGTGGCGCGCCAGGTCGCCCAGTTCATCGCTGCGCGCAGCCGGCAGGCGCACGTCGAAGCGGCCTTCGGCCAGTGTGCTCGCACCCACCGCCAGCGCCTGGATCGGGCGGCGGAAGTGGCGTGCCAGCAGGGTCGCCGCCAGCGCCGAGAAGGCCACCGCAAAACCGACGATCCACCACAGGCTCGCGCCCAGCTGGTCGAGGAAGGCCAGCGCCATCGCATCGCTCGGACGGTGGCTGCGCGCCACGCCGAGGTAGCCGACGGTGCGGCCATTGAGCTCGATGGGCCGGCGCGCCAGCGGGATCGCATCGGGTATCCGCCCCGCCAGCCAGCGGCCGTCGGCGTCGAGCAGGGTGATGCGCTGGGGCAGGGACGCGTCGACGCCTGGTTCGGGGACGATGGTGCTTGCCGCATCGGGTACCGTAGCAGGTACCGTCGAAGGTGCCGGGGTGGCCGCGATGCGCGGCGCAGGCAAGGGCGGCAGCGGCGGCGCAGGCGGCCGTGGCGGGGCTGGCGCGGCAAGCGGCCGGACCGGCGCGTCAGGTAGCTGGATCGTCGCGGCCAGCGCCGCTTCAGCTGCTTCAGCTGCTGGCGCTGCAGGGGCGGCTGGTGCTGCGGGTGCCGCTGGCGCCACCGGTGCGGGTTCGGGCATGTCCATCTCCGGCGCCGCAGGGGCGGGCGGCGCGGCGGGCACGCCCTGGACTTCGTCCTCGCGCTCGCGCTGCAGGCGCGCCAGCTCGCGCGCGATCCAGCCCCGGCGCGCATCGCCGGCCGGCAGGAAGGCCCAGCCGCCCTGCTTGCGGTACTGGCGCGCGAGCGATCCGGACAGCTCCTCGAGGCGGTCCAGCTCGATCCCGACCGCGTAGGCGCCGAAGCCCGCCAGCACGTTCTGGCGCAGCAGGTAGACGGTGCCCGCCGCCACCGCGAGGATCGCGAGCAGGACGGAAGCGAAAAGGCGATGGCCGATCGAGATCTTCAAGGTGTCTTCAGGGGTTGGCAAACGCGTCATTCTAGGACAAGTCGCCGGCCGGCGGCCGATTTCAGTTGACGCGCTGGCAAGCCCTCATTAGCATCTGGCGGGTTCGATCAACGGAGCCCATCCATGCCGCTTGCCCCATCCCGTCAGCTCGCCGCTGCCCTCGTTTTCTCCATTGCCGCGCCGGCCTTCGCCGCCGTGCACAGCGCGCCGATAGTCGCCGTCGATGGCGGCAAGCTGGCTGGCACGGTCGAGGATGGGGTGGCAAGCTGGAAGGGCATCCCCTTTGCCGCGCCGCCGGTGGGGCCGCTGCGCTGGCGCGCGCCGCAGCCGGCCGCGCCCTGGTCCGGCGTCCGCCAGGCCGTCGAGTATGCCCCCGACTGCATGCAGCTGCCTTTCGCCAGCGATGCCGCGCCGCTCGGCACCGCGCCCAGTGAGGACTGCCTGTACGCGAACGTCTGGAAGCCCGTGAAACCAAAGGCGAAAAAGCTGCCGGTGCTGGTCTGGATCTACGGCGGCGGCTTCGTCAACGGCGGCAGCTCGCCGCCGACCTATTCGGGTGCGCGCCTCGCGAAGCAGGGCGTGGTCGTGGTCAGCTTCAATTACCGGCTCGGGCGCTTCGGTTTCTTCGCCCATCCGGCGCTGAGCCGGGAGCTGCCGGAGGGCCCGCAGGGGAACTATGGTTTCATGGACCAGCTCGCGGCCCTGCAATGGGTGCAGCGCAACGCGGCGGCCTTCGGCGGCGATCCGTCCCAGGTCACGATCTACGGCGAGTCTGCCGGCGGCATGTCGGTGAACACGCTGCTCACGTCGCCGATGGCGCAGGGCCTGTTCGCGAAGGCCGTGGTGCTGTCCGGCGGCGATGGCGGAACATCGCCGGCGCCGCTGGCCTTCGTCGAGCAGGCCGGCGTGAACTTCGCAGGCAGGAAAGGCATCGCGGCGGATGATCCGCAAGCGCTGGACAAGCTGCGCGCGCTGCCGGCCGTGGAGGTGGTGGACGGCATGAACCTGGCGAACCGACCGGCCGGCGATCCGCCGACCTATGTCGGTCCCTTCGCCGACGGCAGGCTGGCGATCGATTCGGGCCGCGCCTTTACCGAGGGCCGCTTCGCCAGGGTACCGGTGATGATCGGCGCCACCAGCGCGGACATCGGCGGCAGGACCGGCTTCATGGTCGCCGGCGCGCGCAGCCTGGCGAGTACGCTGGCCGGGCAGGGCGTGCCGGTGTACGCCTACCGCTTCTCGTATGTGGCCGAATCGCTGAACGAGCAGGGCGCCCAGCACGCGACCGACATCCCCTTCTTCATGGACACCGCCGCCATCAAGTACGGCGACAAGACCACCGCGCGCGACCGCGCCATGGGCAAGGCGATGAGCACCTACCTCGTCAACTTCGCCAAACACGGCGACCCGAACGGCGCCGGCCTGCCGGCCTGGCCGCGCTACACGCGCGCCAGCGACGCCATCATGGATTTTGCCGCCACGGGCAAACCGGTGGCAGGGAAAGATCCTTGGGGAAGCGAGATTGACGCGGCACAGCCCGCGGCGCATTGAGAGCGCGGCACCGGCGCACACGTGACAAAGAACGCATTTTGCGGCGCCGGTTTTTGTTAAGGTAACGAAGTCATTTTTACGGGGAAGTTTATGAAGCGGATCGTCGGCTGGCTGTTCATGTTGTGCATGCTCGTGGCGTGCAGCGATCCCGACCAGGGACCGCCGCTGGGCGCCTTCGCGGCCATCACGAAAACCGAAACCGACAAGCCCTTCGACATCGTCCCGCCGTCTTCGAAGAGCCCGGCGCCGTTCAGCTACACCAGCAGCAACCAGGCGGTCGCGGTCATCGCCGGCAGCCTCGTCACCATCAAGGGACCGGGCGAGACGACCATCACCGCAACCCAGCCCGGCACCGGCGGCTGGGGTCCGACCTCGGCATCGACCACGCTCACCGTCACCGCGGTGGCCTGCGAGTCCGGCAGCGTGCGTATCAACGGCAAGTGCACGCCGATACCGAGCTGCGTCGAGCCCGCCGTCCTGACCAACAACCAGTGCGTCGTGCCGGCCGCGAATCCGCTGGTGACCCTGGTGACCTTCGACGCCAAGGCATGGATGGGCGTGAGCTTCTCGAACAACTGGACGAAGGCGCGCGACTTCTGCGGCAGCGTCACGGTCGAGGGCTTCGACAAATGGCGCCAGCCCACGGTGGCCGAGCTCAAAAAACTGGTGGAATCCGGCGAGATCGCCGGCCACAACTGGTCGATCGGCAGCACCTGGTCCTCGGACATGGCCACAGCATCGAGCCAGGCGGCGCATGTGGTGGTCGACCTGGCCACCGGCGCCACAGAGGAACGCGCCGATGCGGCGGGCGCTTTCGTCAGCTGCGTGCACTGAGCGGGCGGGCGTCAAGGCCGAAGTGTAACGGCGTGTTGCAATGTGACAATTAACGCAATTTAAAGCTTATGCAACTGGTATCGTGATGGGCTGTTCAGTCACAGCAAGCAGCCCTTCATGATTTTCCAGCATCGTCCCGCCGCACTCGCCGTTCGCCTCGCCCTGTTGTCCCTGCCGGCCGCGGCGCTGGCCCAGACCGCGCCCGCCGCCGACAAGCCCCTCACGAAGGAAACCCCGGCCAAGCCGGACAAGATCACCACCGTCGAAGTGAAGGGCGCGGCCAGCAGCTACGACCCGCGCCGCGACGACACTGCCAGCAAGACCGTGCTGAGCGCGGAAGAGATCCGCAAATACGGCGACGACAACATCTACGACGTGCTCAAGCGCGCCCCGGGCGTGACCGTCAGTGGCAAGACCCTGCGCATGCGCGGCCTGGGCGCCGGCTACACGCAAATCCTGGTCAACGGCGACCGCCCGCCGCCAGGTTTCAACCTCGACACGCTGACACCCGACCAGATCGAACGCATCGAGATCATCCGCGCGGCCAGCGCCGAGTATTCGATGCAGGCGATCGCCGGCACCATCAACATCGTGCTGAGGAAGGTCACGAGCAAGGCGCAGCACGACCTGCGCCTGTCCGCCTTCCGGTCCCAGGAAAGCCGCAACCTGAATGCCGGCGGCACCTGGGCCGACAAGAAGGGCCAGCTGTCCTACTTCCTGAACGCCTTCCTGTACGGCGGCGACAACGCCTTCACCAGCCGGAGCACCGAGCAGTTCACGCTGCCCTCCGGCGAGCTGACCCAGGCACGCATCTCGGCCTACGACGGCAGCGGCAGCTACCGCGGCGCGGTGTTCTTCCCGCGCCTGTCCTGGAAGTTCGAGGACGGCGACGAGCTGAACCTGTCGGCCGGCATCCAGTCCAACCGCAACACCTGGGGCGGCCTGTCGCGGACCGAGAACCTGGTCGGCACGTTTGCCAGCCCCGATTATGTCGAGAACCTGCAGAGCAGCCCTGGCAGCATGACGACCATGCAGGCCGAGGTCGGCTGGATCGCCAAGCTCGCCGGCGGCAAGCTGGACCTGAAGGTGTCCGCGGAGCGCAACCGCAACAGCAACGACAGCCTCAACGACATGTATACGGCCGGGCGCGTCCAGCGCCTGCTGCGCGACTGGGACACCGTCGACCGCGGCCACCGCACCAGCCTGCGCGGCAAGTACACGCGCTCCCTGTTCGACGGCCATTCGCTGACCGCCGGCCTGGATGCCAGCGCGCAGGAAAGCGAGCAGGCGCGCGACCGCCACGACCAGCTGAACCAGGAAGCGCCGACGCGCCTCATCGAGACTTTCGCGCCCAGGCTCACGCGCCTGGCCGGTTTCGCGCAGGACGAGTGGAGCATCGACAAGCAGCTGTCGGTCTACCTCGGCGCGCGTTGGGAAGGCGTGCGGACCGACAGCGAGGCAAACGGTCTGGAGACCGGCGCGTTGAAGACCAGCTCGCGCAGCCACGTGCTCAGCCCCGTGGCCCAGACCCTGTACAAGTTCCCGGGCGACAGCGGACGCCAGCTGCGCCTGGCCCTGACCCGGACCTACAAGGCGCCGACCATCGACCAGCTGACCGCGCGCCGCTGGGAAGCCGCCGTCAACACCCGCTTCGACGCCGATTCGAGCGGCAACCCGGACCTGCGTCCGGAGCTGGCCAACGGCATCGACATCACCTACGAACACTTCCTGAAGGATGGCGCGATGTTCTCGGCCAGCGTGTCGCGGCGCGCGATCTCCGATTACATACGCACCCGGCTCGACCTCGACGCCAACGGCCGCTGGGTCTACCGCCCGATCAACGACGGCGATGCGCTGGTGCGTTCGCTCCAGCTGGAAGCCAAGGCGCCGGGCAAGCTGCTGGCGGCCGCACTCGACAGCGTCGACCTGCGCGCAAGCTTCAGCCGCAACTGGTCGCGCGTCTCCGCCGTGCCCGGCCCCGGCAATACCCTCGACGGCCAGACCCCGATGTCGGCCACGCTGGGCATCGATTACCGCAAGGGCGACCTGACGGTCGGCAGCAGCCTGGCCTGGCAGAAGGGCGGCTGGGTACGCGTGTCGGAAGCCCAGTCCCAGCTCCAGCAGACCCGGCGCGACCTGGACGCCTACCTGCTCTACAAGTTCAACCCGCGCTACCAGCTGCGGGTGTCGGCGAACAACATCCTCGGCATGGACAATCCCTCGGACCGGCTCTACCGCGACGCGTCCGGGACCTCGCGCGAGACCGGCTTGCAGCCGGGATCAGTGCGGGTGGGGGCGAATCTGGAGATGAAGTTCTGAGTTAGTACACATCGCGCCGGTAACGTCCTTCCGCCGCCAGTCGTTCGAGCGCGGCCTTGCCGAGCATGTCGGCCAAGGCCTCGTGCACCCCGCCCGCCATGCCCTGCAGGCTGCCGCACACATAGATGGCGGCGCCGTGTTCGACCCATTGCCGCACCAGTGCCGCCTGGCCGCGCAGCAGGTCCTGCACGTACAAGCGCTGCTGCTGGTCGCGCGAGAACGCCAGGTCCAGCTTCTCCAGCCAGCCGGCTTCAACCCAGCCTTCGAGCTCCTCGCGCAGCAGGAAGTCGTGCGCCGCATTGCGTTCGCCGAACAGCAGCCAGTTCTCGCGCACGCCCGCGGCAATGCGCGCGCGCAGCAGGCCGCGCAGGCCGGCCAGGCCGCTGCCGTTGCCGATCAGGAGCATGGGCCGGCGCGCGTTGTCGCCGAGGCGGAAGCGCTGGTGTTCGCGGATGCGCAGGCGGATCGCGTCGGTGCCGGACGCGCCTTCGCACAGCCAGCCGGAAGCCGCGCCCGGGCTGCCGTCTTCGTGCTTTTGCAGGCGCACCAGCAGTTCCAGGCGGCCGTCGGCGGGAATCGAGGCGATCGAGTATTCGCGGGGGTGTTCGGGGTCGGCGGGCGCGCTGACCTGGGCCAGGTCGCCGGCTTCCCAGGCGGGTAAGTTGCCATCCAGCGGCGCGAGCGCCAGGCGGTACAGGGGTGCGCCCAGGCTGCCCGGATTGATCAGTGTGCGCTCGAGGATGCGCCAGTCGGCGTAGGCCGGCGCTTCCCAGTCGGGTGCGTCGACGGTGCCGGCCAGGCGGCCGAGGTGGTGCTGCCAGTCTTCCAGCGCTTTCGTATCGCCGCGGTCGACGTCGATGCGTTCGAACAGCGGCGTGGCGCCGGCCTTTGCCAGCCAGGCGTCCAGCGCGCGCCCGAAGCCGCAGAAGTTGGCGTAACTGCGGTCGCCCAGGGCCAGCACGGCGTAGTGCAGGTGGGTGAGATCGACAGGATGGCTGTGATGCGCGGCCATCAGCCGTTCGGCGAAGCGGGCGGCGGTGTCGGGGGCGTCGCCTTCGCCGTAGGTGCTGGCGACGAACAGGATGCGGGTGGCGCCGCGCAGGCTGTCTTGGTCGAGGCCGGAGATGCACACGGCGCGCGCCGCCAGGCCGCCGGTGGCCAGCAGCTCGGCGCTGCGGCGCGCCAGGTATTCGGCGCTGCCGGTCTGGCTGGCGTACACGACCAGCCAGTCGGCGGGGGCCGCATCGAGCGCGGTCCGCGCACGCGCCGCGCGCCAGTAACCCGCGCACATCGCCAGGTAGCCGGCGCACAGCAGCAGGGCGCCGCCCCAGCGCAGCGGGTCGATCGTCATCATCATTGCGGCAGCCTCATTGCAGCAGCGCGCGCCAGGCGGCGGTGTGCACCTCGCGCAGGCCATCGCCTTCGCGCACCAGGTAGCGCGCCGCCAGGCCGCGCACTTCGGCAAAGGGCAGGCCGTCCCCGACGCCCATCACGGTCAGTGCGGTCGAGAGTGCGTCGGCCGCCATGCAGGTCGGGGCCAGCACCGTCACCGAAGCGACCTGGTTGGCGATGGGGTAGCCGGTGCGCGGGTCCAGCGTGTGCGAGGCGCGCCGCCGGGCATGGTGGAAGTAGCGCCGATAATCGCCGGAGGTGGCGACGGCCAGCCCGTGCAGCGCGACCACCGATTGCGGCACCGCGGGCGTGGCAGATGAGTCTGCCGTGTCGGGCACGCCTTCGAGTTCGACCCACCACGGCTGGCCGTCGTGCTTGACGCCGGCGCCGCGCAGCTCGCCGCCGACTTCGGCCAGGTAGTGGCGCAGGCCCAGTGCTTCCAGGCGCTGCGCCAGGCAATCGACCGCATAGCCCTTGGCCACCGAAGACAGGTCGAGGATGGCGCCGCCCGGCTGGTAGAGGGCGCGCCTGTCGCGGTCCAGGCGCGGGCGGCGGCCCTGCCGTTCGGCGAGCACGGCGGCCACCAGTTCGCGGTCGGGCGCATAGAAGCCGGCCTGGTCGTAGCGCGAGGTCGGGCCGAAGCCCCACAGGTTGACCAGGCTGCCTGCGGCCGGGTCGTAGGCGCCGCCGGTCTCTTCGCGCACCGCCAGCGCGTAATCCATCACCGCGAAGAACTGCGGCGGCAGCGCATGCCAGCTGCCGGCTGGTGCGCGGTTGTAGCGCGAGAGCAGCGAGGCGCTGTCCCAGTGGCTCATCTGCGCGACGATCTGGTCCAGCTCTTCCTGCAGCATGCCCTGGAGATCGGCGTCCACACCAGGGGGCAGCATCAGCCGCACCGACCAGTCGGTGCCCATCGAGACGCCGGCAAGCAGGTGCAGGCGGCAGCCGGGGGCGGGCGGTACCGGATCGATCTCCAGCGGAACCAGGACGGCGCGCATCGGGGAAGACATGGGAGACGCGCTTACTCCGGCAGGATCTCGAGCGTGGCCGAGTAGCTGTAGCGCTTCGCGTCCGCGCCACCTTCCGCGCCGGGGCCGCGCGGGGCGTTCGCGGGGTAGGCGGCGCTCAGCCAGTACATGTTCGGCGCCGGCAGGGTGAAGGTGGCTTCGCCTTTCGCATCGGTGCTCAGGCGCACTTCGTTGATCGTGCCACGGTACTTCACGCCGCCCGGGATCAGGCTGAAGGGGAAGTTGGCCAGCGGCTTGCCGTCCAGCTGGAAGCGGAAGGTGGCTTTTTCGCCGGCGTGCAGCTCGGTCGGGTTGGTGACCGGCACCAGTTCCAGGCCGCTGCCCAGCGGCTTGAGCGCGCCGCTGCTCGGCTTGTTCAGGGTAACGAAGGTGTCCTGGCGCTGGACCATGGTGGTGCGGCTCACGTCGGTGGCGCCGGCCGGGATTTCCTTCGCCACGTTCTGCTCGGGGGCGCGGAAACGCTTGGTCTCGCCGTTCAGCTTGTAGCTGCCCATGACGTTGGTGGCAGCCAGGGTGACGCGGTAGGTGCCGTTCTTCGGCAGCCTGAGGTCGACGCTGGAGCGGAACTTGCTCATGGTGGCGGCGGGCGCCGGCGCGGTCTGGCCGTCCGGATCGGTGACCGTCAGGCCATCCATGCGCAACGGCAGGTGGTCGAGGTCGAACAGGCCTTCCGAGACGGCGCCGTCGATCGTGACCCAGGCTTCGCGCTCGGTCTCGATGAAGGTGCTGCTCGGCAGCATCCACGGCTTGTGGGCCTGGGCGGCGCAGGCCATGCCGGCCAGGAGCGTGGCGATCGCGAACTGCTTGATGAACTTGTTTTGCATGGTAACCCCCTTATTGGACCGAGATCGACACCGCGCCCAGCTCTTCCTTGCCCGAGCTGCTTGCCGCCAGCTTGCCCTTGGCCGGCCAGGTGAAGGGCACGCGCACCAGTTCGCGGCCGCCGGCTTCGCGCGCGGCCTCGATGACCAGCTTGTAGTCGCCGGCCGGCAGCTTGTCCAGGCCGGACTTGGCGCCGCCGAAGTTCATGGTCTGCACGCCGGCCGAGCGGGTCGCGCCGCTCACGCCGTCCATCGGCAGCTCGACCTCGCGGCCGGCCTTGCGCCACCAGGTGCGCAGGTCCTTGACCCACTTGGTGCCGGCGTTGTCCTTCTTCTTGACGTCGTACAGCACTGCCAGCGTCGAAGCGACGGACTGGTCGGCGCGCTCGATCCAGATCGCGACGTAGGGCTTGTGGTACTCGGCCACGTTCAGCTGCGGCAGTTCGAACTTGACGGTCAGGTCGGCGGCCATCGCGCCGTTGGACACCAGCGGCAGCGCCAGCGGCAGCAATGCGAGCGATCGGGACAGTTTCATGGGCAGGCTTTCAAGGTGGATTAATGAACGAACAGGAGCGCCAGCACGATCGGCAGCACGATCCCGAAGCCGATCACCGGCCAGGTCGAGGGCCGGTTGGCGGCGTGGTATTTCAGGATCAGGAAACCGGTGATGCAGAAGACCAGGCAGGCGCCGGCGAAGATGTCGATGAACCAGCTCCACACGGCGCCGGCGTTGCGGCCCTTGTGCATGTCGTTGAGCCAGGAGATCCAGCCGCGGTCGGTCTTTTCGTATTCGGCCTGGCCGTCGACGCCGATGCGCAGCCAGGCGTCGCCGCCGGGGCGGGGCAGGGGCACGTAGGCGTCTTCCTCGCTCCACTCGGCGCCCGCGCCGCGCACGTCGACCGGGAAGGTCTTGTTGGCCCAGGCGGCGAGTTCGTCCGGCAGCGGCAGCCTGGCGTCCACGTGGCTCTCGGCAAAGGCGGCCAGGCGCTCGCGCAGCGGCCCCGGCAGTGTTGCCTTCTGCCGCGTCACGCTGGGCTTGGCCTCGATCTGGGAGGCATGGTTCAGGGTGAAGCCGGTGATGCTGAACAGGAGCATCGCCATCAGGCAGAGGGCGGAACTGATCCAGTGCCACTGGTGCAACTGGCGCAGCCAGACGGCGCGGCGCGCGCCGGGAAGGGGCGGCGATGCGGCCGTGGATTGGGCAGGAGATTTTGAACCGGTCGAGTGCATGAGGTAAATGATAACTATTATCATTTAGCGCGTCAACTCGGCAGCGAGAAGCAGGTTTAGATGCCACACAGTAACAAATAAAAACAAAGTCGCTCTCTGTCGCGCTCGACGCCTTGCGTTACAATACCGTGCGCTAAAAGGCTGCCCTGTGGCCCACTGTAGAGTCCTTCCCCCACAACTTGAGTAGTAGTGCGATCCGCTAACCGGTCAGGCCGTGTCGCGGAAGGTTTGAATAACCCGCCCCAAAATCGCGAAGCGCGAAGAAAGGTGAGCAAGAATGATGCAACAATACGAAGCCAACTCGTACCTGTTCGGCGGAAACGCGCCGTACGTGGAAGAGTTGTATGAAGCCTACCTGAACAATCCGGGTTCGGTCCCGGACAACTGGCGCGCCTATTTCGACGCGATGCAGCACATGCCTGCAGTCGACGGCACCGCCAAGCCGGACGTGGTCCACTCGTCCGTGATCGCCTCCTTCGCCGAACGCGCCAAGCAGGGTCCGATCCGCACCGTCACCGCATCGCCGGACGCTGAACTCGGCCGCAAGCGCGTCGCCGTCACCCAGCTGATCGCCGCCTACCGCTACCTCGGCTCGCGCTGGGCCAACCTGGACCCGCTGCAGCGCCAGGAGCGCCCGCCGATCCCGGAACTGGATCCGTCCTTCTACGGTTTCAGCGAAGCCGACCTCGATACCAAATTCAATATCAGCAACACCTATTTCGGCCAGGAAACCGCATCGCTGCGCGACCTGCTGAACATGTTGCGCGATACCTACTGCCGCTCGATCGGCGCTGAGTTCATGTACGTCAGCGACCCGACCGAGAAGCGCTGGCTGCAGGAAAAGCTGGAATCGATCCGTTCGACCCCGGCCTTCACCGCGGAAAAGAAAAAGCACATCCTCGAGCGCCTGACCGCGGCCGAAGGCCTGGAGCGCTACCTCCACACCAAGTATGTCGGCGCCAAGCGCTTCTCGCTGGAAGGCGGCGAGTCCTTCATCGCCTCGATGGACGAAGTGATCCAGCGCGCCGGTGAGCAGGGCGTCCAGGAAATCGTGATCGGCATGGCCCACCGCGGCCGCCTGAACGTCCTGGTCAACACCCTGGGCAAGGCCCCGTCCGAGCTGTTCGAAGAATTCGAAGGCAAGCACGCCGACGACCTGCCGGCAGGCGACGTCAAATACCACCAGGGCTTCTCGAGCGATATCTCGACCCCGGGCGGCCCGGTCCACCTTTCGCTGGCCTTCAATCCGTCGCACCTCGAGATCGTGAACCCGGTGGTCGAAGGTTCGGTCAAGGCGCGCATGGAACGCCGTGGCGACCGCAAGGGCAAGGAAGTGCTGCCGATCCTGGTGCACGGTGACGCTGCATTCGCCGGCCAGGGCGTGGTCATGGAAACCCTGAACCTGGCGC
>Ga0265798_10002314_pt1 | contig 28306 bp, 22 predicted proteins | sample P3T30metagenome_FD_192430 | JGI IMG/M metagenome (GOLD analysis project Ga0265798, IMG submission 192430) | Plant litter microbial communities from East Loma Ridge, Irvine, California - P3 T30 | ecosystem: Environmental > Terrestrial > Plant litter > Unclassified | place: USA: California...
CTCCCCGGGCGGGCCAGAGGCCCGCAACTAGTCGGCACGGGGCAGAGCCCCGCGCCATCGGCGGCCATCTTATTCTCCAAAACAACCCGCATTTCCATGCAAACTCCCACTTCCGCCCCCGTCATCCGCCTGGCCAACATTGAGAAGGTGTACCAGACCCGCACCATCGAAACCGTGGCCCTGAGCCAGGTCAACCTCACCATCAACCGGGGCGAGTTTGTGTCGGTGATGGGGCCCAGCGGCTGCGGCAAGTCTACCCTGCTCAGCCTCATGGGGCTGCTGGACGAGCCCAGCAGTGGCGTTATTGAGATAGACGGCCGGCCCGTCACCTCCTACTCCGATAAGGAGCTGGCCGGGCTGCGCAACCACAAAATCGGCTTCGTCTTCCAGAGCTACCACCTCATCAACGACCTCTCGGTGGTCGATAACGTGGAGATGCCCCTGCTCTACCGGCCCGGCATCGGGAGTGCCGAGCGCCGCCAGCGCGCCCTGGCCGCCCTCGACCAGGTGGGCCTCAATGCCCGCACCCGGCACTTCCCGGCCCAGCTCTCGGGCGGGCAGCGGCAGCGGGTGGCCATTGCCCGCGCCCTGGCCGGGGCCCCCGAAATCATCCTGGCCGACGAGCCCACCGGCAACCTCGACTCGGTGATGGGGGAGGAGATAATGGAGCTGCTGCTGGGCCTCAACCGCGAGCAGGGCACCACCCTGGTCATGGTCACCCACGACGAGCAGCAGGCCCTCAAGACCCAGCGCCTCATTCGCTTCTTCGACGGCCGCCAGGTGGCCTAGCCGCCCCCTCGCCTAGGATACAATCAATTTATTTTTTGATTGATTGTCGCCGGGCCTTACCCCCCTGCCGGGATACAATCAAGTAAAAATAAATTTGATTGTAGCCGGCCCCCAGGCCCCTGCCGGGCGGGCCAGCTCCGCCGGCCCCCGCTTCTTACCCCCAGCTCTTCCCACGTATGCTTCTTTCTTATCTCAAAATAGCCTGGCGCGGCTGGCAGCGGCGCAAGTTCTTCACGGGCATCAGCCTGTTTGGCATCAGCTTCACCCTGATGATGCTGGTGGTGGTGTACGCCCTGTTTGACCACGCGGTGGGGGCGCGGGCACCCGAGCTGCACACCGACCGGCTGCTGTTTGTCAACCGCATGATACTGAAGGGGCCGGGGGTGCAGAGCAGCTCGGCCCTGGGCTACGACTTCTTGCAGCGCCACGTGGGCTCGCTGCGCACGCCCCAGCGGGTGGCCCTGAGCGAGGCGTTTCCCATCAACACGGCCCTGTACGTGGGCCAGCAGGTGGTGAAGGCCGACCGCCGCTACACCGACGCCGCCCTGTGGCAGGTGCTCGACTTCGACTTTGTGGCCGGGCGGCCCTACAATGCCGCCGAGGTGCGCGACGCGGCCCACGTAACGGTGCTCAACGCCAGCGTGGCCCGGCGCTGCTTTGGCTCGGAGGCCGCCGCCGTGGGCCAGGCCGTGCAGCTCAACGGCCAGCCCTACCGGGTGCTGGGCGTGGTGGCCGACGTGCCCACCGCCCGCGAGCTGACCTACGCCGAGTGCTGGCTGCCCGTGACCACCACCGCCGACGACCTGCACCGCCAAGACTACCTGGGCGAGTACCAGGCCATTGTGCTGGCCCGCACCGCCGCCGATGTGCCGGCCATCCAGGCCGAGTACCAGCAGGTGCTGGCCCGCCTGCCGATGCCCGAGAAGGAGTACAAGGAGATTCGCTCCTACGCCCGCACCCTGCTGGCCCACTACACGGCCGACCACAATAACGACGCCGGGGCCGATGGCGATGCCGCCCGCTTTTGGCGGCGCTGGCTGGGGCTGGGGCTGCTCTTTATGCTGCTGCCCGCCCTCAACCTAGTCAACATCAACGTGAGCCGCACCCTGGAGCGCAGCGCCGAGATTGGGGTGCGCAAGGCCTTTGGGGCCACGGCCGGGCGGCTGGCCGGCCAGTTCCTGGTCGAGAACCTGCTCCTGACCCTGCTGGGCGGGCTGCTGGGGCTGGCCCTGGCGGCGGGTGTGCTGCACCTGCTCAATGGCAGCCACTTTATCCCCTACGCCCACCTGGCCCTGAGCGGGCGCGTGTTTGGGCTGGGCCTGGGGCTGGCCTTGGTGTTCGGGCTGCTCTCGGGGGCCTACCCAGCCTATAAAATGTCGAAGCTGCCCGCCATCAAAGCCCTCAAGGGCGAGCTGGGTAGCTAGCACCCACCCCATTGATAACTGCTAATTGATAACTGACTATGCTACGCCACCTGTTTACCCTGATGTGGAACCGCCGCCGGGCCAATGCCCTGCTCATTGTGGAGATTTTGCTGGCCTTCGTGGTGCTGTTTGCCGTGGGCAGCATCGGGGCCAACCTCTGGGCCAACTACCGCCAGCCGCTGGGCTTTGGCTACGCCAACGCGTGGCAGGTCAACCTGGCGTTTGGGTCCCAGCCGCGGGCCCTGCGCTTCGGCACCTTGCAGCAGGTGCTGGGCCGCCTGCGCGCCCTGCCCGGGGTGCAGGGCGTGGCCGTGTCAGCGTCCAACACCCCGTTTTCTTTCAACGACAGCAAGATGTCGGTAGACCAAACCAATGCCCAGGGCAAGGTGGTGCGCACCATCGAGGATGTCAACGTCTATAACATCGGCCCCGAGCTGCGCGATGTGCTTGACTTCCAGCTCACGGCCGGCCGCTGGTTCGACCCCCGCGACGCCACGCCCGGTGCCCACGGCCCCATCGTCATCGACGAGCAGCTGCGGGAGGTGTTCTTCCCCGGCGGCCAGCCGGCCCTGGGCCAGTTCCTCACCTTCGATAAAAAGCAGTGGCGCGTGGTGGGCATCGTGCAGGCCTACCGCACCGATGGCGAGCTGCAAACGCCCACGCCCGCCCTGATGCAGCCCGTCTTCGCGGCCGACACCACCTTCCTGCCCGATGCCCTGCTGCTGCGCGTGCAGCCCGGCAGCGGGGCCGCCCTCGAAAAGCGCCTCACCGACGAAATCCGGCGCATCGGCCCCACCTGGTCGGCCACGGTGCGCCCCCTGCCCGAGATGCACGCCAGCCAGGTCAAGCAGCTGCTCACCAGGCCCGTGCTGCTGGGGCTGATGAGTATTTTCCTGCTCCTCAACGTGGCCCTGGGCCTCTTCGGGGTGCTGTGGCTCAACATCAGCCAGCGCCGGGCCGAGCTGGGCGTGCGCCGGGCGCTGGGGGCCACGGCCGGGGCCATCAGCAAGCAGATAGTGGGCGAAACCCTGGTGCTGACCACCTTCGGGCTGGGGCTGGGGCTGCTGGTGGCGGTGCAGTTTCCGCTGCTGGGGGCCTTCGAGCTGAGCGCCAGCGTGTACCTCACGGCCATGAGCCTGGCGGCGGCGGGGCTATACCTGCTGGCGGCAGTGTGCGCCCTGTACCCCAGCCGGCTGGCGGCGGGCATCCGGCCCGCCGTGGCCCTGCGCGAGGAGTAGGGGAGGGTCGCCACCGTCGGCCAGGCCGGGTTTCGGGCGAAAGACGGCCCTTCCGACGGTGGAAGTGCCATCTTTCGCCCGCTGGGTGCCCTCCCCAAATTTGGGAAAGCTGCCCTTCGTCCGAAACCCTTTGCTCCAGGCCTGGGAAGGGCAGCGGCCCGGCCGGGATAATGGCCCGGTCCGCGGCGTTACCACCCGCAAACAGGGCGTTGGGATAATATTCTTGGCCCCGGCGGCAACGGCTGGCACCTTTGCCGCATCTCCCTGGGCAGCCAGTTGCCTAGCGTTTATTACAGCTAAGGCGGCCGATGGCGCGGGGCTCTGCCCCGTGCCGACTATTCGCGGGCCTCTGGCCCGCAACGCTTGAACGATAGCCGCACGACTCGTGCAACGACTGCCGGCCAGAGGCCGGCGAATAGTAGACACGGGGCAGAGCCCCGCGCCATCAACCAGAACCTGAATAGCCCCTTGCCGCTGCCAGTTATTTTTTTGAGCCCCTGTAACGAACGCCTGCCCCGCCCGGTACCCCCACCAAAACCTCCTCACCCCGTCATTCACCGCCATACTTTCTGAGTCATGAAAAACCTGCTCCTCCCTGCCCTGCTGTCGCTGGCCACCCTCGCGCCCGCCTTCGCCCAAAGCGCTCAGACGCGCACCGTGCCCGCCTTCCGCGCCATCAGCGTGGGCACTGGCATCGAGCTGGACCTTACCGCCGGCCGCAGCCAGCGCGTGGAGGTGAGCGCCACCACCGACGAGTACCGCGACCGCATCGAAACCACCGTGCAGGACGGCGTGCTCACGCTGCGCTACAAAAACCCCGAGGGCCGCAACCAGCGCAACGACCGCACCAACAAGCGCCTGCGCGTGGCCGTAACGGCCGACGAGCTCACGGCCCTGACGGCGGGCAGCGGCTCGTCGGTGCGCACCTCGGGCGACTTCGACGCCGCCGACTTCCGGCTCGATGTATCGTCGGGCGCCACCGTGAAGGCCGGCCTGGCCACCACTACCCTCACCGTGCGCCAGAGCAGCGGCAGCACCGCCGACCTCAGCGGCCGCGCCACCACCCTCGACGTGCAAAGCAGCAGCGGCGCCAGCCTCGACGCCGCCGACCTCCAGGCCGACCACTGCCGCGCCGAAGCCAGCAGCGGTAGCTCGGTGCGCCTCGCCGTGAAGGACGACCTCGTGGCCCAGGCCAGCAGCGGCGGCAGCATCAGCTACAAGGGCTCGCCCCAGCTCACCAAGCGCACCAGCAGCGGCGGCAGCGTGAGCGGCCGCTAGCCCAGGCCAAACGTCGATGGCGCGGGGCGCTGCCCCGTATCTAGTACTAGCGGGCCTCTGGCCCGCACCGCCGAACGACACCTGCACGACTTGTTCAACGACTGCGGGCCAGAAGCCCGCTAATACTAGACAGGGGGCAGCGCCCCGCGCCATCGGGGGCGTTGTAGCTCCCCAACCCGAACGGCTGCGGCGCGTTTAGCGGGCACTAGCGGTAATCCGCCATTTCTTTGCACCGGGCACCGCCCTTGCGTGTCGCTTATTTCCTGATGTTGATGAAAACCTACTTGCTGCCCGCCCTGCTGTGGCTGCTGGCCCTGGCCCCCGCCCTGGCCCAAACCGAAACCACCGCCGCCAACACTCCCCAGGTGCGGCCCCTCGAAAAATTTCGCGCCATCAACGTGGGTACCGGCATCGAGCTGGTGCTCACCGGCGGCCACCCGCAGCAGGTGGAGGTGAGCGCCACCACCCTCGACCAGCGTGAGCACATCCTCACCAAAGTGGTCGATGGCGTGCTCAACGTGCACTACGACAACCCCGACGAGCGCGCCGGCAACTCCAAGAAGGACCGCCAGCAGCGCAAGCTGCGCGTGGCCGTCACGGCCGACCAGCTCACGGCTTTGTCGGCCACCAGCGGCGCGGCCGTCACGGCCAGCGGCCCCTACGCCGCCCCCGATTTTCAGGTTAGCCTCTCGTCGGGCGCTGCCCTGCGGGCCGATATCAACGTGAGCGTGCTCATCGTGCGCCAGAACGGCGGCAGCGTGGTCGATATCAGCGGCCAGGCCCCGCGCTTCGACCTGAACGCCACCGCCGGCTCGGTCTTCAACGGCGATAAGCTCCAAACCAACCGCAGCCAAATCGACGCCAGCAGCGGCAGCGTGGTCAAGCTGGCCGTGCGCGAAGTGCTGTTGGCCGAGGCCAGCGGCGGCTCCAGCGTCCGCTACTACGGCTCGCCCGAGCTCACCAAAAACGTGACCGGCGGCAGCAGCGTCAGCGGCCGCTAGCCCGCCGAGCAAGACAATAATTTAAAAAAGAACGTCATGCTGAGCTTGCCGAAGCATCTCGCCCGCTTCATCCAACGAGGCGGGCGAGATGCTTCGGCAAGCTCAGCATGACGTTCTTTTAGTGTTTTACTAGGCTACCCAAACGGGGCACGGCGGCCGTTCGCGCCAGTCGCCCTTAATTTTCCTTCGCATGATTCTCGTTGTCGATGACGACTTGGCGGTGCGCACCTCGCTGCGGCTGCTGCTCAAGCAGGCCGGCTACCCCGCCCGCACCGCGCCCGGCCCGGCCGAGGCCCTGGCCGCCGTGCGGGAGGCCGCGCCCCGGCTCATTTTGCTCGACATGAACTTCTCGGCCGCCACCACCGGGGCCGACGGGCTGGCCCTGCTGGCCCAGCTGAAGGCAGTGGTGCCGGCGGTGCCCGTCATTCTGCTCACCGGCTGGGGCAGCATCGCGCTGGCCGTGGCCGGTATGAAGGCTGGCGCCGCTGAGTTTGTGAGCAAGCCCTGGCAAAATGAGGCCCTGCTCCAGACCATCGCCACCACTTTGCAGCTGCACACGCCGGCCAGCGCGGAGGCCGCTCCCACCGGCCGCCGGGCGCTCGACAAGCAGTTTGCCCTGGCCGGCATCGTGGGCGAAGACCCGCGCCTGCTGGCCGTGCTGCGCCAGGTGGGCCAGGTGGCCGCCACCGATGCCTCGGTGCTGATAGAGGGCGAAAGCGGCACCGGCAAGGAGCTGATTGCCGAGGCCCTGCACCAGAACAGCGCCCGGCGCGGCCAGCCCTTCGTGAAGGTGAACCTGGGTGGCATCTCGTCCAGCCTGTTTGAGAGTGAGATGTTTGGGCACCGGCGCGGGGCCTTCACCGACGCCCGCGCCGACCGCGTGGGCCGCTTCGAGCTGGCCAACGGCGGCACCATTTTTCTGGATGAGATAGGGGAGCTGGAGCTGGCCAGCCAGGTAAAGCTGCTGCGCGTGCTGCAAGACCGCACCTACGAGGTGCTCGGCGACTCGCGCCCCCGCCGCCTCGACCTGCGCGTGGTGGCCGCCACCAATAAGAACCTGGCCGACATGGTGGCCCAGGGCCGCTTTCGCGAAGACCTGTTTTACCGCCTCAACCTCATCACTTTGCGGCTGCCCGCCCTGCGCGAGCGCCCGGCCGACGTGCCCCTGCTGGCCCGCCACTTCGTGGCCCAGCTGCAAGCCACCTACCGCCGCCCCGGCCTGCGCCTGGGCCCGGCCGCCGCCCACTGGCTGCAAGAGCAGGCATTGCCCGGCAACATCCGCGAGCTGAAAAACCTGGTGGAGCGCGCCGTGCTCACCACCCCCCACGACGAGCTGACGCCCGCCGACTTCCAGGCCCCCGGCCCGGCTGCCGCCCGCCCCGCCGCGCCCGGCGAGCTGCCCGCCCCCGGCTCCATGACCCTGGAGGCTCTGGAAGAGCAGATGATACGCCAGAGCGTGGCCCACTTCCAGGGCAACCTCAGCCAGGTGGCGCGGGCGCTGGGCTTGAGCCGGGGCGCGCTCTACCGCCGCCTCGATAAATTCGGCATCCCGTACAGCGACTAAATGACGTTCCGCACCCGGCTCCTGCTGTTTTTGCTGCCGCTGTATGTCGTGCTTTTGGCGCTGGCGGCGCAGGTGCGCACGAGCAGCCCGGCCCTGTTCATCGCTTGTGAGCTAACTATCGTGGCCAGCGGGGTGCTTACCTGGCAACTGTACCGGGCGTTTGTGCGGCCCGTGCGCCTCATCGAGGCGGGCACGGCGGCGCTGGCCGCCCAGGATTTCAACCTCAAGTTCAAGCCCGTAGGCCAGCCCGAGCTTGACCGCCTGGTGGCCGTGTACAACCACATGCTCGATGCCCTGCGCCAGGAGCGCGTGAGCCAGCACGAGCAGAGCGTGCTGCTGGAGCGCCTGCTGGCCGCGTCCCCGGCCGGCATCCTTATCCTCGATTTTGAGGGCCAGGTAACCAGTGCCAATGCCGCCGCCGGCTGGGCGCTGGGCCAGCCCGCCGCCTCGCTGCTGGGCCAGCCGGTGGCCGCGCTGCCCGCGCCCTGGGGCGCGGTGCTGGCGACGGTGGCCGCCGGCCAGCCCCAGCCCGTGCGCCTGCCCAGCGGCCAAACCTACCGCGCCGCCGCCGCCCACTTCCTCGACCGGGGCTTTCAGCGGCGCTTTGTGGTGCTGGAAGAACTGACCGAGGAGCTGCGCCAGCAGGAAAAGCAGGCGTATGAGCAACTTATCCGGCTGATGTCGCACGAGGTCAACAACTCCATCGGGGCCGTGAACTCGCTGCTGGGCAGCTTCCAGCACTACGCTCCGCAGCTCGCCCCCGACGACCGCGCCGACTACACCGAGGGCCTGGCCGTGAGCATTGCCCGCAACACCCAGCTGGCCGACTTTATCGGGCGCTATGCCCGGCTGGTGCGCCTGCCGCCGCCCACGCTGCTCCCCACCGACGTGCACGCCCTGCTGCGCGACCTCGGCCGCCTGCTGGCCCCCCAAAGCGCCGCCCAGGGCGTGGCCTGGCACTGGCAGCTCGCCCACGAGGGCCCGTTGGTAGTGCCCGCCGATGCCCAGCAGCTCGCTCAGGCTTTGCTCAACGTGGCCAAGAATGCCCTGGAGGCCATCGGCCCCGGTGGTGGCAACGTGTGGGTGCGCACTACCGCCCGGCCGCTCAGCCTGAGCCTTACCAACGACGGCGCGCCCCTCAGCCCCGAAGTCAGCCAGCGTTTGTTCACGCCTTTTTTCAGTACCAAGCCGGGCGGGCAGGGCATTGGGTTGGTGCTGGTGCGCGATATTTTGCTGGGCCACGGATTTGCCTTCCGGCTTGAAACCGAAGCGGATGGCCGCACGACCTTCGCCGTGGCGCTGCAACCTTAGCCGGGCCGGCGCGGTAGTGCAGAGGCAAAAAAAGCCCTTTACTCTACTAGCCGCCCCCTTTTAGTATGTCCGCTGCCTTGCCCACACTCCTCTACTTTCAAAACCCGGTGGGCCGGCTGCTGGAGCACCCGCAGGGCTACGCGGTGGTGGAGTACCGCCCCGGCCCGCGCCAGCTCAGCGACTTGCAGGGCCTGCTGGCCCAGCTGGTGCGCCTGCTCACCCAGCGGGGCTGGGACAGGGTGCTCGCCGACCAGCGCCTCATGCAGCCCTACACCCCCGAGGAAAGCGAATGGATACGCGCCAACTGGCTCACCCGGGGCGTGGTGTTTCGCGGGGCCATCCTGCTGCCGCACGATGTCTTTGCCCGCCTGGCCAGCTCGCAGCTCGTGCACGAGGCCAAGGCGGCCAGCCTCAGCTACCGCCTCTTCGAGGAGCTGGCCGCTGCCGAGGCGTGGCTGCTGGGGCCGGGCTAGTTGCCGGGCAACGGCTTGCATCTAAACGAAATAAGAAGTGCCTGGCTGGCCTGCATAGGTAGGTAGTATGCTTTGCCCGTGCCGTTCTTTGCGGGATTATCAGGGTCTTCTTATTTCTTTATAGTGCATGAAACACTTCTCCTCTCTCATCGTGAGCGCGCTGGTACTGGGCAGCGCCCCGGCGTGGGCGCAGTACCCCACGGCGCTGTCGGCGGTGGTAGTCACCAACGGCAACAGCGCGACGTTGCAGAACGCGCCATCCAGTGTCAATAACCGCTATTACCCGTCGGTGGAAGTCCAGCGCGGGGGCGAGGTGGTGCTGATTGAGCGCCAAAACATTCGCAACCTGACGGTGCGCAGCGGCGGCACCCTGCGCTTTGCAGTGGCGGGGGCAGCGGTGGCCCCCCCGCTGGCGGGCGCCACGGCCCCGGTGATAACCATTGAGCCGGGCGCTACCGTTGAAATAATTTCTCAGCCCGGCAACGGGCTGCCGTTTGCGCAGGGCTACACTACTATCGGGGGCGCGGCGGTGGCCGCGCTGCCCTACAGCCTGGCCATTTCTCCGGATGCGTACTACACTTATAACAACTACGATTACAACACCAGCACGGGGTCTACCAACGAGGCGCCGCCGCTCACCGTCCTCAACGGCGGCCTGCTGACGGTGGCCAACGGCATTGCGCTGCCCGCTACGGTAGGCCGCATTCGAGGGTCAGGCTTCCAGGTGAAAACCGACCTGGCGGTAAGCCAGGAGCTGAGCGGCGTGAGCACGGCGGCGGGCGCCAAGGTCACGCTGCTGTCGTCGGCCAGCGGTACGGCATTGCTTATTGGCTTCGGCTTTCAGGGCACCCTGGCGGTGCAGCGCTATATCGATGGCAGCCGCAATGCCGGGCCGGGCTACCGCCATGTGTCATCGCCGCTGCATTTTCAGGGCAGGGTGAGCGATTTTGCGACGGCTAATTTCATGCCTACCGTCAACCCCGATTATAACACTAATCCGGCAGTGCCGGTGGCCAGCTTCCCCACCGTATTTGGCTACACCTCCCAGCGCCTGGCCTATGCCTCGCCCAACCCAACCTTCGACACGGGCTGGTACTCGCCCGATGCGCTGGACAGCTACCTGCTTCATTGCTTCGGCTACGCGGTGAATGTGCCCGCCGGGGGCACCATGACCTTTACGGGGCAGTATACCCCAATAAGTGAAATCTTTATCCCGGGGCTGTACCGAAACGCGCCGGCCGATGCCGGCTGGTACCTGCTGGGTAATCCCTTCCCCGCGCCCCTCGATTGGGATAAGATGGCGGCTAATGGCCTGAATGACATGAGCCGTACGCTCTACATCTTTAAGAGTAGCGGGCAGTACACGGGTAGCTATGCCATGTACGTGCCCGGTGTGGGCGGCATCAATGGGGGCACCAACGTGCTACCCATTGCCCAGGGCTTTTTTGTGCGAACCACGTCTACGGGTTCCTCAAATGGCGCGCCTCCGCCCTCGGTGACTTTCAGGTCCAGCCAGCTGTTCACCTCCTACGACGCTGCCAAGGGTGCCGCCGTGCAGCGCCCCGCCGCCGATGCGCGCCCCCGTGTGCGCCTGTCGCTGCACGATGCCGCCGGCCAGCAGGCCCACGAAACCCTGGTGTACTTCGAGCCCGCCGCCACGCCCGGCCCCGATGCAGCCTACGATGCCGAGTACCTGCCCGGGGCAGGCCAGCCGCTGTCGCTGGTGAGCGAAACGGCCGGCCAGGCCTACGGCATCAACGGCCTGCCCGCCCTGAGCGGGGCCGACGTGGCCGTGCCCCTGCGCCTGGCGGCCGCCACCGCTGGCACCTACACGCTGCGCACCGACGAACTGGCCAACCTGCCCGCCGGCTACCACGCCTACCTGCTCGACGCCGGCACCGGTACCCGCCTCGACCTGGCCACCACGCCCAGCCTCGCGCTCCCGCTGGCGGCCAACGTGCCCGTAGCCAGCCGCTACAGCCTGCTCTTTACCACGCGCACGGCCCTGGCCGCTGCCGCGCCGGCCGCCCTGGCCGGGCTGGCTAGCCTCTACCCCAACCCCGTCCACGCCAGTGCCACGCTGCTGCTGCCCGCCGCCGTGCGGGCCGGCCAGCCCACGCCGGTGCAGGTGCTCAACAGCCTGGGCCAGGTGGTGCGCACGGCCGTGCAGCCCGCCGCCACCGCCGAGCTGGTGCTGCCCCTCGACGGGCTGGCCCCGGGCCTCTACACCGTGCGGGCCCACACGGCGGTGGGCACCATCAGCCGCCGCCTCACGGTGGAGTAGCCGGGCGCGGAGAAGTATAAGATAATCACTAAAAAGCCGCTGCCCCAGTTGGAGCAGCGGCTTTTGTGCTGATGCAGGGGGCGAGTCTACTTGCCCCAGGCAAATACGGCGGGGCGTTTGTGCAGCTTGGGCAGCTCGGGCAGCTTGCGCCACTCGGCTACGGGCAGGGTGCGCAGGTACTCGGTGGGGGAGGTGAGGTCGGTGGCAATGCAGAGGCGCGTGCCGGGGGCCAGGTGCAGCAGCAGGTCGCTCAGTAGCTGGTCGTTGCGGTAGGGCGTTTCGATGCAAAGCTGGCTCTGGTCGCGCTGGCTGGCCTCCTTTTCCAGGGTTTTGATGGCCGTGATGCGGGCACCTTTCTCGATGGGCAGGTAGCCGTGGAAAGCAAACTGCTGCCCATTGAGCCCCGAGCCCATGAGAGCCAGCAGGATGGACGACGGCCCCACCAGCGGCCGCACGGGCAGCCCCAGCCGGTGCGCCTCCTGGGCCAGCGCCGCGCCGGGGTCGGCAATGCCGGGGCAGCCGGCCTCCGAGAGCACGCCGGCCTCGATTTTCTCCTTCACCAGGGGCTCCAGCGCGGCCTTCACCTGGGCGGGCGTGCTGTCTTTATCGATGAGTACGAAGCGGATATCCTCGATAACGCGGTGCGGGGCCACCTCTTTCACGAAGCGGCGGGCGGTGCGCAGGTTTTCGACCAGGAAGTAGGGCAGCCGGGCCACGGTGGCCACCACCTGCGGCGGTAGCACCTGCGGGGCGGTGCCGTCGGCCAGCGGCGTGGGAATGAGGTAAAGCATTGACAAGGAAATGGTAACAGGAGGAGGGCCGGGTGCAGGCTTATTGGGCCATCAGCACGAAGTTCTTGACCAGGTCAAATACCTCGTCGGGCTTTTCGGCGTGCAGCCAGTGGCCAGCATCGGGCACGGTGACCACCTGCGAATTGGGAAAGAGGTCCGGGATGCAGGTCAGCTTATCGTCGGGGGTAATGTAGTTGGACTTGCCACCGCGCAGAAACAGCGTGGGTTTCTCAAACGGCCGGGCCGACTCGATTTCCTCACCGATGGCCGCCAGCTTGGCCGCGAGCACGGGCAGGTTGATGCGCCAGGCAAAGGAGTTGTCCTCGCGGCGATACAGGTTTTTGAGCAAAAACTGCCGCACGCCCAGCTGCCGGATGTGTGGCAGCAGCGCGGCCTCGGCCTGCTGCCGGTTTTGGATGGTGCTGAGGTCCACGGCTTGCAGGCCAGCCACAATGTCATCCTGGTGCTCCATATCGGAAAAGCGCGGGGCGATGTCGAGCACTAGCAGCTGGGCCAAGCGCTCGGGGTAGCCCAGGGCCAGGGTCATCGCTACTTTGCCGCCCATGCTGTGGCCCAGGAGGTTGAGTTGGGCGGGGTCGAGGGCGAGGTGGTCGAAGAGGGCCAGCACATCCTGCGCCATGAGGGCGTAGCTGTGCTCGGGCGAGTGAAACGAGCGCCCGTGGTTGCGCAAATCCACGCTGATGACGCGCAAGCCAGCCTCCTCGGCCCAGCGGCGCGCCAGCGTCTGCCAGTTGTCGAGGGTGCCAAAGAGGCCGTGCAGAATAACGAGCGGCCGGGCAGTGGGCTCGCCCTGGTCGAGAAAGTGCAGGAGGGACATGGTGTTTTCAGTTATCAGTGAGCAGTTATCAAGGGGCGCCGGGCAAGCCAACGGTACTGTACGAGCAGAGGATACGACAGCATTTTTAGAATCAGTGTCCAGACTACAAAAGTCTGAAAAGACTTTTGTAGTCTTCGTTTATTCAATGACCAGGCAGCCAGCGCTCCGTGAGTTGGTAACTGATGACTGGCAACTGATAACTGAATCAAATCCATGCCCAGGGGCGGCGGCGCTCCACCACTTCTACGCCGAAGTGGCGCAGGTAGCGCACCAGCGGCAGCATATCGGGCAGCAGCAGGGAGGTGAGCAGGATGTCGCCCTGGGGCAGGGGTAGGCGCAGGTACTCGTAGCGCCGCCAGAACACGCCGGGCCAGCGGCAGCGGCTCCACTCGATGGGGCCGGGCCAGCCCTGGCGGGCGGGGTCGTAGGCCAGCACCTCATCGAGGGCTATTTGCAGGCGGCCTTCGAGGGGGCTGAATACCAGGCTGGTAGCGGCATTGAGGGTGTAGTAGCGCAGGTGCAGCAGCAGGGCCGGGGCGGCCAGGGCCAGCACGGCCAGCAGCAGGCCCCAGGCCAGCCAGCGCTCGGCAGCGGTGTGGGCCAGCAGGCCGGGGCCCGCGGCGGCCAGGCCAGTAGCCACGGCCAGTAGCGGCCAGGTGAGCAGGGCCAGCTGCCGGGCCGTGGTGGGCCGGTATACGGTGGTTTTTTTACTGAAAAGCCCCGTCGCCCAGCGGGCCAGCCCCAGCAGAACCACCAGCGTGAGGGCCACTTCGAGCAGCGAGCGGAGAACTTTCATCGCCACGAAATTACGGGTAGCCAGCGCCCCGGCGCTCGGTGGGTGGTGGTCACGTTGGCAATGGTGTGCCCGGCGCCGGTAATCGGGCGTGTACCGGCTGCGGCTGCTACCTGCGTAGCAGCCACCGAAAAGGTGGTAAGTTTGGGGGCGGCCGGGGGCGGAGACAGCGGGCCGCGGCGTATCCAGCATGATGCAGGCAATCGGACAGGTACTCAGGCGCAGGGCCGGGCTGCGGCCCGAAATGCCGCTGAGCTTTTACGTGCTGGACGGGCTGTTTCGGCGGGTGCTGCGCCAGAACGCGGGCGTGCCGTGGGCGGTGCACCACACCGCCACCATTCGCACGCCGCAGCGCCTGGTGGTGGGGCAGGGCACGTTTCCCGGCGACTCGCCCGGCGTGTACATCAACGCCGATAATGGCGTTTACATCGGAGATTTTACCAACCTTGGGCCGCGGGTGGGGCTGCTCTCGGCCAACCACGATGTAGTGGATAATACCCGGCAGGCGGCCGCCGCACCGCTGCGCCTCGGGCGCTTCTGCTGGCTGGGCATGGGCGCCGTGGTGCTGCCGGGCGTGGAGCTGGGCGATTTTACGGTGGTGGGAGCGGGAGCGGTAGTTACGCGTAGCTTTCCGGCCGGCTACTGCGTGGTGGCCGGTAACCCCGCCCGCCTGCTGCGAGAATTAAACCGCGATGACTGTGACGCCCACGCCCAGCGGACCTACGCGCGGCACGTTGCTAGGCACTAGCGCGGCCATTTTCCTGATTCGGTTTTTTCCCACGCTGGCCAGCGTGGTGGCGCTGGTGTGGCTGGCGCGCGGCACCCCCCCCGCCTACTACGGGCGCTACCAAAGCTTCTGGGTGCAGTGGCAGGTGCTGCACGCGGTGGCGTGCCTGGGCCTGCCCACGCTGGTGCTTACCTACCCGGCGGCCCGGCTGCGGGGGTTAGTGCAAGCAGCTCGCCCGGCGCATCTGGCCGGGCTGGCGGGCTGGATTTGTGTGGTAGCCAGCGTGTTTGTCGGCGCGCAGTGGTGGGGCGGCTCGGCCTTCGCGCCGTGGCAGGCGGGGCTTTTTTTGCTGCTGAATGTGCCCGTCGCCATCCTGGAAGCCCACGCACTGGCGCAGCGGCAGCTGCGGGCCGTGGCGCTGGTGAGCGTGGGCTACGCAGGGCTGTTTGTGCTCAGCCACAGGCTGCTGGTGAAACAAGTAATTTCCAGTGAGCAGCTTATGGCCTGCCTGCTGTTGGCCAGCGCGTTGCGGCTAGCCTCGCTGGGGTACTTGGCGCAGCGTGGTGCAGCGGCCCCAGCGCCAGCGGAGCCACTGGCCTGGCCCGCCGTGCGCAGCCTGTGGGCGCACATGGCTTTTAATGATGTAGTGCAGATACTATTTCGGTGGGTTGATAAGCTGGCGCTTAATTTCCTGCTGCCCTCCGCGTTGTTTGCCTTGTACTTCAACGGTACGCTCGACGTGCCCTTTTTGCCGCTGCTGCTGGGGGCAGCAGGCAGCACCTTGCTGCTGCATTTTAGCGCACCGGGGCTGACGGATGCCGCGCGGCTGGCTACGCTGCGGGCGGCGGCCACGCTGCTGGGGCGGCTGGTATTGCCGCTGTTTTGCTTCCTGCTTTTTTTTCGGCGCGAGTTGTTCGGGGTGGTGTTTGCGCACCGCTACGATGCAGCGGTGCCGCTCTTCGTGTTGTCGTCGCTGGTAGTGCCGCTGCGGGCCTACAACTTCACGGCCCTGCTTCAGCACAAGGGGCAGGGGGCGCGCATCAGCCGGGGCGCGGTGCTGGATTTGGCCCTGGCCCTGGCCCTGATGTACCCGCTCTACCAGCTGCTGGGGCTGGCGGGCGTGGCGCTGGCCTTCGTGCTGAGCACCTACACCCAGGCGGGCTACTACCTGGCGCACACGGCCCGGGTGCTACGCGTGCCGTGGGCCAGCCTCGTGCCCTGGCGGCCGTGGGCGGCGCAGCTGCTGGGGGCCGCGCTGGGGCTGGGGCTGCTGCACGCGCTACTGGCGCAGTGGCTGGCCGAGCGCCCGGTGCTGCTGGCGGGGGCGGGCGTGCTCGCACTGTGGCTGGCCGGGCAGTTGTGGCTGGCCCGGCGTCCGGCAAACTGAGGCAGGGCCGGCGCCTTCCCCCTACTGTTTTCAGCTTGCTAAAAAGTAGCCCGCGCGAGGCTGGCTGGGCAGTGAAGCAAGTAGCGGGCCGCCCGCAGCGGAGTAGGCAAGAGCGCGGATAAAGAGCATAGAAGCCTCCACAGGCTACAGTGTTTTGCCCTTGGCAGGTCACTAATTATCAAATTATTGGCAATTGATTTTTGCCGTGATACTAGCTCAACCAGGTTGGCCGCATGGCGCAGGATTACGCACGCGGCTACCACCCGCATTTTTCGGCGAGTAATCGGTAGTGGTCAACGAGTAAGCAGGCTCGGTCAGCGGGAAACCAGCTGGCCGGCCCCCGCAAAAGGGCCATATCGCCGGGCCAGCCATTAATATTGTTCTCTCAACCAGCGGCTAGCTGCCGCCCGCCTCGTTACTATGTTGCTTTCCATGACCGGCTTTGGCCAGGCCCACCGCGATACGGACCGCTACACCGCCACCGCCGAGCTACGGTCCCTCAATTCCAAAACCCTCGACCTCACGCTGCGCCTGCCGCGCTTTTTGCAAGCCCACGAGCTCGAAATCCGCCAGCAAATCACCAAAGCCCTGCTGCGCGGCAAAGTTAATTTCAACTTCGATTTCAACCGGCCCGCCAGCGCCGCTGCCGCGCCCGCCCTCAACCGCCCGGCCCTGCTCGCCGCCTACCACGAGCTGCAAGCTGTGGCCCAAAGCCTGGGCATCGCCCCCGGCGAAGCCACCCTGCTGGCCGCCCTGCGCCTGCCCGGCGTGGTGCCCACCGCCAGCGAAGCCGCCCAGGCCAGCCAGGCCGAAGCCGGCACCGAGGAGCCCACCTGGGCCGAGCTGCAGCCGCTGCTCACCGAGGCGCTGGCCGCCATGCAGCAGTTTCGCCAGGATGAGGGCCAGACGTTGCAGCAGGAAATCCTGGGCTACATCGCCACCATCCGGCAGCAGCTGGCCGCCGTGGAGCTGCACGACCCGCAGCGCGTGGCGCACGTGCGCCAGCGCCTCGCCTCCCACCTCGCCGAGCTTACCCAGCACGAGCAATTCAATGCCACCCGCTTCGAGCAGGAAATCCTGTACTATATTGAGAAACTGGATATTGCCGAAGAAAAAGTGCGCCTGGCCGCCCACCTCGACTACTTCGAGCTAGCCACCCGGCAGCCCGACGAAGCGGTGGGTAAAAAGCTCGGTTTTCTGGCCCAGGAAATTGGCCGCGAAATCAATACTATCGGCTCCAAAGCCAACGATGCCACCGTGCAGCACCTTGTCGTAGGCATGAAGGAAGAGCTCGAAAAGATTAAGGAGCAGCTTAATAATATTCTCTAGCCAAATCCAACCCAGCCACTGCTACGTAAAGAAAATTAAAAAAACCTGTGGACCTTTCGTTGGCTTTTTTGTATTAATAAGGGAAAGAGAAAGTTTTTTTTAGCCTGATTTATGCATTTTGCATGTGGCTGCACTTTAAGCTTGTCCTATTAGATTCCTGTAAATCAACTTATTGATTTCAGTGGGTGCCTGCTAGAAAGCCTTTCTTAGCTGCCGGAATGACCAAATTCATTTTTGGAACAACCTTCGGCTTTTGTATGTAACTTAGTTCCCGAAACAACACAACTAGTTTTCTACTTGTACAATCTCAATTATAATCCTCCCATGAAGACACTCGTACTCTGCCTGCTCACCTGCTGTGCCAGCATGCTGATGGCTGCCCGCCCTGCCGCCGAGATTGAGCTAATCAAGAAGCGCGTGCTGAGCGAGCGCGTGGAGGTGCTCATTCCCAAGGGGTTTGAGGTGATGACGGAGCAGCAAATGGACTTTGCCTACGCCCACGCCAGCAGCCGCCCCAGCGTGGTATTCACCAACAATAACCTGGTGTCGCTGGCTTTCAACTACTCGGACAACGACGCTGACCAGGACATGGTATCGGTGTACGAATCCAATTTCGCTAAGGCCTACCACAAGCAGTACAGCAAAACCACCTGGTTTAGCGAAGGTGTGAAAGAAGTGGGCAACCGCAAGGTGGGCTACCTCGAATTCATGAAGCCAGAAATGGGCCACGAAGTGTACACGCTCGTGTTCTTTACCGACGTGCAGGGCAAGCTGCTCATCTGCACTTTCAACTGCGCCGACCGCCAGAAGCCCGAGTGGGAGCCCCTGGCTAAGCGTATCCTGAACTCGCTGCACGCTAACGGTTAAGCTATTATAATTATAAGCTGCCCCGGCAGCACCTGCTATGGAAGACCCCGGCCTGCTGGCCGGGGTTTTTTGCGTTTCGGCTAGCCGGGGCCAAGATTAGCGCGCTGCGCCCAGCTCGTCCAGGAAATCGCGGGCCAGCCCGAAGGCCCCGGCAAAGCCGGCCAACGACAATGCGGCGGGCTGGTCGCGCACATCGTGGTAGGCTTGGCTGCCACCGCGCGTGTACAGGAAAAAGGCGGGTACCCCAGCTTCCGAAAAGGGGAAGTGGTCGGAGTTGGCGGCACGGCCGCGGGCCGTGAGGCGCGGCAGGTAGTGGCGGGCGGCGTTGAGGGCGGTTAGGCGAGCGAAGGCAGCTTCGTGCACCCGGCCGTTGACGACGGTGGCCCCTTCTTCGCCGGTGCCCAGCAGGTCGAGGTTGAGCAAAAACTTGATGCGGGCCAGCGGCACCAAGGGGTGCTGCACGAAGTAGTTAGAGCCAATAAGCCCCGCTTCTTCGGCTCCGAAGAGTAAGAATACCACCGAGCAGGCGGGGCGGTTTTCAGGGCGGGCATAGTGGGCGGCCAGCTCCAGCAGCAGGGCCACGCCGCTGGCATTGTCGTTGGCGCCGGGAAAGTAGGTGCCTTTGCCCATCATGCCCAGGTGGTCGTAGTGGGCCGAAACTACTAGAAAGCTGTCGGGCTGGGCGCTGCCGCGCACGATGGCGGCCAGGTTTTGGGTGAGGTAGTTGTGGCGAAGCTGGGCATCGAGCGTAAGAATGAATAAGCCAGCCGAGCCGTTGTGGGCACGCAGGCGCCACACGGCCGCCGTATCGAGGGCTTCGAGGCGGATAGCCGGGCTTTGCGTCGTACTTAAGGAAGCCGTGAGCTTCGGCACCAGCACTACCCGGTTGGGAATAGAGTCGAGGGTTTGCTGCACACGCAGGGGCAGTGTAGCCAGGCGCTTTTCTTCGGGAGCGGTAAGAACCAGCACGGGCGGGCCAAGCCCCTGCCCGGGCAGGTTGAGCTGGCGTATTTGCTGCTGAAGCGCCTGCTGCCCGGATGCATTGGTAAAAGCAAGCGTATCAAGCCGAAAGGCTATTGCGGGCGTGCGCTTAACTGTTCCGGCGGAGGCAGGTGCCGCAATGAAGTCAATGCCAGCTCTCAATGAGCGGCTTGGCCAAAAAGGCTGGGTGATAGCAGTGCTCACGGGTGCCACCTGGAGTTCCATCTTACCCGGAAACGTGTTCACGTCCAGCGTGAAAGGCTGGGTATAATCGGGGGCCAGCGGCTGCAAGCCCAGCTGGCGCATCCGGCTGCGCAGGTAGGCAGCGGCCAGGTGCTCGCCCTGCTGCACGTAGCCCCGGCCATGCATCTTGGGCGCGGCCAGCGCCGCTATGGTGCGGCGGGCGCGGGGCAGGTCGGGTCCGGTGGTGGTTTGGGCGGGCGCGGGGCGGGGTAGCAGCAGCAGGGCCAGCCCGAGGCTGGCCGGCAGCAGGCGCCGGCCGGCCGTTACCGCCAGGGCCAGCCCCAGCGCCGCGCCGATGCCGTCGCTTAGCAGGTCGGTCCATTCGGCGTGGCGGCCGAGCTGCATGGCATATTGCAGCCCCTCGATAAGCGCCCCGAAGGCGAGGCAGCCCGCCAGCACCAGGCTAGCGGGGTAGCGCAGGCGGGGCCGCTGCCGCGCCCACAGCCCGGCTAGCCCGGCCAGCACCGCAAATACGCCCGCGTGAGCCGCCGTGTCGAAGGACAGGAATTTCCACGCTGGGGTGCGGGGCATTTCCTGGGCCGGGGTTAGGGTGAGCACCAGCATCACGGCCGCCCACAGCAGCGTGAGCGGGCCGGGCAGGCGGCGGGCGAGGGTTTTCATGGCGGCGAAGGGAGGCAGGCGGGCAAAAAAGAACGTCATGCTACGCGGGGCGTAGCATGACGTTCAAAAATAGCGGCTGAGGCGCGGGCTAGGCTAGGCGCCTATGAGTTCGCCGTAGGCTTCGGCCGAGAGCAGGCCGGCGATTTCGCCCTGGTCGGCTACTTTCATCTTGATAATCCAGCCTTCGCCGTAGGGGTCGGAGTTCACGGTTTCGGGGGCGTCGGCTAGCTTGGCGTTTACTTCGAGCACCGTGCCGCTGATGGGGCTGAAGAGGTCGGAAACCGTCTTCACGGCCTCTACCGTACCGAATACGTCGTGCTGGGCCACGTCCTTATCGAGGGTGTCGATGTCCACGTACACGATGTCGCCCAGCTCGCGCTGCGCGTGGTCGGTGATGCCGATGGTTGCCGTGTCGCCATCCAGGCTAATCCATTCGTGGTCTTTGGTATAGTGCAGGGTGGCGGGGATAGTCATACCGGAGGGGATGAGGGGTGAAGTTATGAAACGAGGAGCCGTTAGGTGCCGCAAAAGTACGCAGGCGTTGCGCCTGGGCCAGCTAAAAAGCGCGTCGCCTTTCTATAAAGCCTCCTTTTACCCAGTGTTAGCAGCCGGTAGCCGGGCCGGGGAGGAGCTAGCGGTTGTTGGCCGCGTGGCCCTTGCACCGTAAGGCTGGCTTGGAGTAAGGCTGGAGCAGGGACGCGTGCTCCGCACGCGTGGGGCAACGTGGTACTTGGTACTTACATATGGGGGGACGCTAAGCGAGCCGCCTTGGGGCATTAAGCTTCCGGAGCGGGGTGGGCGGCCGGCTGGGGCTGCTGCCACCGGGCGTATAGCCGCTGGCCCCAGTTGATAGATGGTACTTCGAGCCAGTAATAGGTGAAGTGGGCGATGACGAACATGAGGGCGAAAACCACCACTACCACCAGCCCCAGCACCGCTTTGTGCGTCTGCCCGAAGCTGAGGAAGGTGATGGCCCGGTGCAGAAAGGGCTGATGAAACAGGTAGATGCTGTAGCTGTAGAGGCCCACCCGGGCCGTGGCGTTGAACAGGGCCCGGCCCGCCACCGTGAGCGCGGAAGCTGGCCGGTGCAGGTACCAGTCGAGCAGGCAGATGAAGAACAGGCTGAAGAGCACCCGGCCCAGCAGCGGGTACACAACGGTGACTGTTGAGAGGCTGAGCAGCGCGAAGAAGCCCACCAGGTAGGCGGGACCGCGCGTAAAAATGCGCTTGCCGTAGAAGAACTGCTCGCCAAAATAAGCGCCGGCCACCCACACAAACCACAGGTTGAGCGGCGACAGCCACCAGGCCATAGTGCGGGGCCGAACAATTACCTCAATGACGATGGTAAGCAGGGTGAGCGTCCCCACGGACGCGGTGGCTTTGCCAATGCCCAGCCAGCGGCGCAGCAGCAAAAAGGCCGGGTAGAGCAGGTAGAGCTGCATTTCGAGGGCCAGCGACCAGAACGAGGGGTTGATGGTAGTGAAGGTGCGGTCGAAGAAATTGTGGGTGAGCGTGAGGTGGGTGAGCAGGCTGAACGCGCCGCCCGTGCCCAGGCTGAGGCTGAACACCAGCACCGCCACCAGATAAGGCGGGTAGATGCGCCAGAACCGCTTGTTGAAAAACTCGCTGAGCCGGAACGACGCCCCGCTCTTCAGGAAGCCCCAGTGAATGAGGAAGCCTGAAATCACCAGAAACAGCGTCACGCCCTGCGCGCCCATGCCCCAGGGCGTCATGCCCAGCAGAATCCGGCTAAGGGAGTAACGGCCGAAGTCAATCCAGACCCAGGACGGACTGAAATCAACGATTTCATACGGCCCGAAGATGACCAGGAGCGAGTGGTAGCTGAATACCAGCAGGATGGCCACGCCGCGCAGTACGTTGATTTTTTCGAGATGCCGGGGCATGGGGGAAGATACTAAATGGTTTTTTGGCGGTCTTCCTCATCTGGCGTCAGCTTGCGAAGGACCTTACCACGGCTGGGCCGATTGACTTACTGTAAAATCGTTTTCCGGTGCCAGGGTCGTTTATCGTCACTTGATGCGCGGGATGACAGACGACTAAGAGGAGGAAAGCTGCGCCTGGTAGCGGCCCAGGGCCTCCAGGCAAAAGCCAGTGGTTATTTCCTCCGAGCCCCAGCCTTGCAGCAGCTTCGGCCCGCCGTAGTAAAACAGCCAGCGGGCCCAGTGGCCCGGCGCGGCCTGCTCCCGCAAAATGCAGCCAATGGCCCGGTCCAGCTCCGGCCCGGCAAAGCCCAGGTTGAGCAGTGTGGTGGCCCCGATGGCCGTGTCGAGAATGGACTTGCCTAGCCGTCCGTCGGGCTGGGCCGTGGCCAGCATCCGGGCAATAATCGGCTCCCGGACCGGGGCGAGCTTCGTGATGCCCCGCGACCACGCGCGGCCCAGCAGGTAGTAAATGGTGAACGGATTGCGGTACCACTTGTCACAATTGTGCTCGCGCCCTTCGGCAATCACCCGCAGGAGCTCGGCGATGATGGGCTGGGTTTCCGCCACGTCTCCCAGGTAGTAGAGAATGTTGGTGTTGATACCCATATCCACGTCGGCGCGGGTACACTCGTTAGCCCACCAGAAGCCGATGCTGGTGAGGGGGTGCAATACTTCCCGGGCCACCAGCCGCCAGTGCGTCAGGTTGGGCTGCCACCGCAGGCGCAGCAGAAACCAGGTGTAGAAGAGCCCTTGCCGGTTGCGATTGGCCAGCAGCAGCGGCACGTTGGTGGGCCGCGGACAGTCGATGCCGCGGGCCCGCATGAGGGCCGAAGCGTAGGCGAGGCTGTCGGTATCGTAAGGCACTATCCAGCGCCAGCGGTGCAAGTCGGAGAAAACGGGCCACACGCCGCCCCGGTACATCTGGTACTGCAAAAAATCGGTCGTCCTGGCAATCAGCGCATCGGCACCGGGCCGGGCGGCGAGCGGCAGCAGGCACCCCGCTATCACCATCGAGGTGAACAGCGTGCTCTCGGGTACGCACCAGCCCAGCATCGGCTCGTCGGCGGCAATGTAGCAGCAGAACTCGCCACTGGGGTATTGGTGCTGCTCCAGGTAGGCCAGGCCCCGGGTAATGGCCTGCTCGATGGCAGCAGGAGCCGGAGGAGTTATTGTTTCCATTCTGCTTCCAGGGTGGTCAGTTGTTGGAGGATGCGGTGGGCATTGGTTTCCAGGCTGGCAGCCGGGGTTTCGACCCGCAGCCGGGTGGGAGCGTCCTCCCAGCCCCGCATGGCTAGGGGCTGTAAGGTGTCCATGTCGGTCACTACCGACTTCACCAGGTAGTCGCCGGCCGTGAGCGGCAGGCGCGGCAGGTAGCAGGCCAGCTGGTGCCGCCCGGCCGCCAGGTGCAGCGGGTGGGGCTGGTAGGCCCCGGCAATGCACACGCTGCCATCGGGCGTGTAAATAAAGAAGCCCCACACCACGTTCTCCTGCGGCAGCAGCGCCTGGTAGGTCAGCGTCACCGTCACGGCCGCGCCGGTTTGTAGCACGGGACCGGGGCCGGTCAGCGTCAGCTCCTCAATGGCCACGGGCTGGGCCGCGCTCAGAGCCGGGGCGGCGCGAAGCCGGGCATCGTCGCCCATCGCCAGCTGCCGGGAAAAGTAATAATCCAGCGCCTCAATGGCCGAGCCGTCAAACGCCAGCCGGCCTTTTTCGAGCACGATGCCGCGCTGGCACACCGCCTGAATGTGGTGGGGCTGGTGCGAAACCAGGATGAGCGAGCCGCCGCCCGCCAGATAGCGCGTCATGTGCTGAATGCACTTGCGCTGAAAATCAATGTCGCCCACGGCCAGCACCTCGTCCACGAGCAGCACGTCGGGGTGCAGGTGGGCCGCCACCGCGTAGGCCAGGCGCGACACCATGCCCGAGCTGTAAAACTGCACGGGCATCTCGATGGCCTCGCCCAGGCCCGTGAAGTCGATGATGGCCGGCAGCAGCGGCAGCACCCGCGCCCGGCCCACGCCCAGCAGCGCCGCCCGCAGAAAAATGTTCTCCCGGCCGGTCAGCACCGGGTCGAGGCCCGCACCCAGCTCGATGAGGGCACCCACCCGGCCCCGCAGGCAGATGCTACCGGCGTCGGGCTTGATGAGGCCGTTGAGGAGCTTGAGCAACGTGCTTTTGCCGGCCCCGTTGGCCCCGATGATGGCCAGGGACTCGCCCCGGCGCAGCTCAAACGATACATCCTGCAAGCTCCAGAACTCGTCCCGGCGCAGCTGGGCCGGGGGCCGGGGGCCCGGCCATGCCTCGGCGGCAATGTCACGCAGCCCGTACCAGAGCGAGGTGCGCAGCTGGCGGCAGTATTTCTTAGACAGGTTACGCACCGTAACTACGGCATCCGGTGAGGCAGTGGAGGCCATCAGGCAGTAGGCTGTAAGGTGAGGGGCAGGGTGGCCAGGGCCCGGAAATGCTGGGTCGGAAAATACTCGGGCGGGGCCGAGGCGTTGGTCAGGCGCAGGGCAGGGCCATGGGCCAGCAGCCACTCCACAACCATCCGCGCTTCGAGCCGGGCCAAGTGCGCGCCCATGCAGGCGTGAATGCCGCCCCCAAACGAGAGGTGCCGCGCGGGGCGGCGGTGCAGGTCCAGCTCATCGGGGCGGGCGTAGCGGGCCGGGTCACGGTTGGCGGCCACGATGCTACACACCACCGAGGCCCCGGCCGGAATTTCCTGGCCGCCCAGTGTTACGGGCTGGGTAACGGTGCGCCACAGGGCCCCAAGCGGGGGCTCCAGGCGCAGAATTTCCTCAATAAAGGCATCAATCAACTCAGGCTGGGCCCGCAGTTGGTCGGCTACCACGGGGTGGGTGAGCAGGTAGTGCACTGCGTTGCTTATCAGCATGCTGCTGGTGGTGATGCTGGCCATCCATATGGTTTGGGCCAGGCTGACGGCCACCGCGGCCGTGGTCTGGCCATCGCGAATAAGCAGCAGGAGGCGGTTCAGAAGCAGGGGCGCATCCGTCGGCTGCTTCTGCTCGAAGTAACTCACCAGATAATCGTTCAGCTCCGCCACGTAGCCCAGCGCATAGGTGGGGCCGGGCAGGCTGGCTTGCAACTGCTGGCGCTCGGCGGTGCTGAGCCCCAGTAGCCGCGCACTCACCGCCTGCGTCAGCGGAATTACAAATTCCGTCACAAAATCGAAGGACGACCGGCCCTGCGCCGCTGCCGCCAACTCGGCCACCATGTCCTCGGTGAAGCCGCGAAGCGCGGCCAATGCTTTGGGCGCAAAAAAAGATTGCAGCAGCTGACGGTTGAAGGTGTGCAGGGGCGGGTCGGCCCCGTTGAGCTCCGTATCGAAATCCGAATTGATAGTGCTTGAAAATATTTTCGGCTCGCGGAGCACGGTATTCACTATCTCCACGCTCAGCACCAGCCAGCCGCCTTCGCTCGGCACAAAATGCAGGCTGCCCAATCGATGCAAATGTGCAAAAGTGGGGTAAGGGTCGGCGGCGGAGGCCAGCGCACGGAGCGAAAACTGGCCTATAAAGTCGACCGGACTGAGCAATGGTCTGTCCTGTGGTTTGGACACCAGGATTTTGTGTGTAGCAAGTTGCTGCTGGCAGGCGGCCAGCGTGTTCCGCTCCGGCTCATTCAGCCGCAACGCTGGCAGTAGATGAACAGCTTGGAGGATGGCGCGTTGTGCAGGCTCCGTCAGAAAAGGAAAAGGGTCGGCCCCAATAGGCAAAAACAGCGAATACCCATCGGCTAGCGCGCCTCCCAGCGCCCCATGCACATCCACCGGGTATTGAATCAGGGCCAGCCAGTACTCGATACCCAGCACCGTGCCAACTGGTACATGGCCGCCCGCATTGGTCAGGTAGCAGGGCCGGGCCAAGGGCTGGGGCTGAAGCCCTTTCAGGGGCTCGCGCAGCGCGGCCAGGTGCTGGGCCATTACCGGGGAGTGGTACGGCCACATACGGCGTACCGCCGGGGCGGTACTCGTGATATCGTGGGCCGCCAGATACTGCTGCGCTACCGCAACGGCGGTTTGGTTGCAAAAAGCCAGGCAGGAACTGGAATCCAGTGCCAGCACAACGTGCAGCTCGGCGGGACATTCCCCCGCCAGCCGTCCCGTGGTGTTCCCGTCGGCTTGCACGACCAGCATGGCATAATCGGGCGAGGTCACCTGGCTAACGGCGCAGTAGCAGAAGCACACGCGGAGCGCATCCGTCAGGCTCAATCCGCCGACGGCATACACGGCCGCCACTTCTCCCAGGCTGACGCCCAGCGCGGCCGCGGGCTGCACCCCCTGGGCCAGCCACAGGTCCACGAGGGCCAGCTGCATCACCGCACTCGTCAGCATCAGGCGGGCTTCATCGGTAAAAAAATCCGGCTCGGGCTGCTCGGTAAAGTTGCTGATAATAGACGGCCCGCCCAACACCCGTGTGTTAATGCGCTCACATTCCTGAACGGTGGCCCGGAAAACGGGCTCATGCGCGTACAGCTCGCGGCCCATGCCGGGGGCATACTCGGTGCGCCCGCCAAAAGCGAACAGCAAGTGGGGCCTGGGGCCACCCCTGGCCAGCCGCTGCAACTGCCACCAGGTACGGCGCAGCAGCTTTTTTACCAGTGGCGGGGCGTAGCGGGCTACGAGCGTGCGGGGTAGGGTGCTAAGCATCAGAGGCGGGCAATGAGGTGGGGCGTGGCAAAGCGGTAGGCCAGCCAACTGGCGAAAAAGGCCAGCCCCGCCAGCCCCGCCACCAGCCAGAAGCCGGGCGCCGGCGCCACCGGCCCGGCCAGCAGCCAGTGGCGGGTAGTGGCGAGCAGGGGCGTCACGGGGTTGAGGTTGAACCACCGGGCGAAGGCCGCCGGCGGCGAATACACCACGGGCGTAACCAGAAACCACAGGTTGAGCACCACGGGCAGGGCCTGGGTCACGTCGGCATACAGCAGGCCCAGCAGGGCCAGCAGCCAACCCAGCGCCAGGCCCAGTAGCAGCAGCGCCGCCAGGCCCAGCGGCACCAGCGCCAGCGTGCCCGTCAGCGGCACCCCAAACCACAGCATCAGGCCCAGCAGGATGCCCAGCCGCAACAGGCTGTTGAACACCACCACGGCCATGCCCGCCGTGACGAATGCCTCGTGGGGCACGCGCACTTTGGCCAGGGTGGCCTTGGCATTGGTGAGCTGCTGCAACGGGCAGCTTAGCGCCTCCACGAAGCCCTGCCACAAGAACACGCCGGCCAGCACGAAGGCGGGGTAGGGCACGCTGCCCGATTCCACGTTCAGCACCCGGGTGCGGCCCAGGAATACCCACACCAGCCCGGTTACCAGCGGCGGCAGCAGCAGCCACGCATAGCCCAGCAGGCTCTGGCGCACCTGCACCTTGAGGTTGCGCACAAATAGCTGCCACCCGATGCGGTACACCACCCCCAGGTCGGCCCGCACGCCGCGCAAAAAGGCGCGCGGCGTGTGCAGGGGCGACTGTGAAGTGTAAATTGTTTCTTTCATTTGAGTTAAAGTTGCACAAAGCCGAGCTTCCGCCCCTTCTGCCAATGATACTAAAAAACCAGGGCCCGGCCTCGCTACCGGGTTCCAACGCCTTGTGGCAGATGGCGCGGGCCAGCGAGTGGTGGGCCTATAAGTTTGCCCCCATTCTGGCCACGGCCTACGCCACGGCGGCATTTGGGCGGGTGCCGCTGTGGCCGCTGCTGCCCCGGCTGCTGGGGCTGCTGCTGGCCTTCACGGTGGGCGCCACCTACGTCAGCGTCCTCAATGACTGGACCGACCGGGCCGACGACCTCGCGGCCGGCAAGGCCAACCGCCTGGCCCGGCAGCCGGGCCGCGTGGTGGCGCTGCTGCTGGCGGGGTGCGCGGCCGTGGGCTTAGTCATGGGCGGCTATTTTTGGCAGCTCAGCCCTTGGGCGGCCGGGCTGTACCTGGGGGCCTGGGTGGCGTACTCGCTGTATTCGCTGCCGCCCCTGCGCCTCAAGGTGCGCGCGGGCTGGGGGCTGCTGGCCGATGCCGCCGGGGCCCACCTTTTTCCGCAACTGCTGACGGCCACCGTGGTTAGCCTGTGGGCGGGCGCGGCGCCCGCGGGCCCGTGGCTGGCTGCCGTGGGTGCCTGGGCGCTGGGCTGCGGGCTGCGCAACATCCTGTGGCACCAGCTGGGCGATGCGGCCAACGATGCGCAGGCGGGCGTCAATACCTTCGTGGTGCGATGGGGCGCGGCCGCCGGCCGCCGCCTCGCCGTGGGCGCCCTGCTGCTGGAAGTAGCCGGCCTGGCGCTGCTGCTGTACCTGGTGCAGCCGCCGCTGGCCTACCTGGCGCTCGGGCTGTACGGGGTTCTCACGTACCTGCGGGCCCGCGTGTGGCAGCAGCCGGTAGTGATTGCGCAGCCCCGCGCCGGCCAGCACATCCTGCTCAACGAGTACTA
>Ga0265798_10002315_pt1 | contig 28304 bp, 26 predicted proteins | sample P3T30metagenome_FD_192430 | JGI IMG/M metagenome (GOLD analysis project Ga0265798, IMG submission 192430) | Plant litter microbial communities from East Loma Ridge, Irvine, California - P3 T30 | ecosystem: Environmental > Terrestrial > Plant litter > Unclassified | place: USA: California...
CGCTTCTTTTAAACGCAGCAGCTTGGGCAGCGACAGGTCGGCCGTGAACAGGAACACGGTCCAGCCGGCGAAGCGCTGTTTTAATGTGGTGCCGAGCGAAGTGTAAAACGCCTGCGCCATCTCGTCGGGCGCCATGGTGCTGTCGCCGCGCACGCCGATCCGTTCACCATACGGGGGATTGGTCAGCAAGATGCCGGGATGCTCGGTGGGCGGCTTGACTTCCTGCGCCTCGATCTGTTTTAAAGGGACCTCGAACTCGATGCCGGCCACTTTCAGGTTGTGGCGGGTCATGGCGACCATGTCGCCCGAGATGTCGCTGCCGAAAATAGTCGGCTCGCTTGGCGGCGCATTGCGCTTGACGGCATCCTTCATGGCCTGCCACGGGGCAGCTTTAAAGGCGTTGAACTTTTCAAAGGCGAAGCTGCGGCGCGCGCCCGGCGCAATGCCGGCCACCATCTGGGCCGCTTCGATCAGGATGGTGCCCGAGCCGCACATGGGGTCGAACAGCACCGTGCCCGGCTTCCAGCCCGACACGCGCAGCATGCCGGCGGCGAGGTTCTCGCGCAGGGGGGCGTCGCCCGTCTCTTCGCGCCAGCCCCGCTTGAACAGCGCTTCGCCCGAGGTGTCGAGGTAGATGGTGAAATTGCGCTGGTCGAGAAAGCCGACGATGCGGATGTCCGGCTCGCGCGTGTCCACCGAGGGGCGCTTGTCGAACTGGTCGCGGAAGCGGTCGCAGACGGCGTCCTTGATTTTCAGGGTGGTAAATTCCAGGCTGCGCAGGGGAGATTTGACGGCCGTGACGTCGACCCGGATGGTGTGATCCACGCCGAACCAGTCTTCCCAGCTTTGCGCCAGCACGAGATCATAGATATCGTTTTCGTTGGCGTAGCTCGACTGCGCCATGCGCAGCAGCACGCGCGAGGCGATGCGCGAGTGCAGATTGATCAGATAGGTGTCGAGCAGGTGGCCGGAGGCGTGCACGCCGCCCGGCACCTGGTTGTGCACCTTCATAGTGGTGGACTGCAGCGCGATTTCGCTGAGTTCTTCGGCCAGCGCCGCTTCCATGCCACGTGGGCAAGGGCAAAAAAATGAAGCCATGGGGGTACCTTTTATCCGTTAAAAAGTGAGGTGATGGGGAAGGCGCCAGCGCCCTCCCCGCTTGAAAAATTTTTACTTCAGTGCGCGTTCGACAAAATCGAGCCGGTCCTGTCCCCAGAACCCTTCGCCATCGACGATGTACCAGGGCGAGCCAAACACATTGGCGGCCAGCGCCTCGTCCGTGTTCTTCTCGTACTCGGCCTGCACGCCCGCTGTCTGGGAAGACTTCATCAGCATGGCGCCATCAAAACCGCAGGCGCTGGCGACCTGCGCCAGCACGGCCTCGTCGCCGATGTTCTTGTCGTCGGCCCACAGGGCATGCATGATGGCGCCGGCCAGGTTCACGGCAGCTTCACCACCGAGACTGGTGCGGGCCGCGATGATGAGGCGAGCGGCTGCATCGCCCGGCACCGGGAAAAAGCTGGGCTGGGTTTTCATGGGCACATTCATGAAGCTCGACCAGCGCTGCAGTTCGGCCAGGCGATAGGCCTGACGCTGCGGCGCGCGCTTGGCCAGCGGCAGACCGCCCGAGGCGGCGAACACGCGGCCCAGGTCGATCGGCTTGATGTCGATATGGGCGCCGGCGGCCTTGGCCACATCGACCAGGCGCGCATGTCCCAGGTAGGCAAAGGGCGACTGGGGCGCCAGATAATAGGTGACGGTCTTGGACATGGGCGGCCTCCTCAGAAGGGTTTGACGACGACGAGAATGACGATGGCGGTCAGCAGCAGCACCGGCACTTCGTTAAACCAGCGGTACCAGCGGTGCGAACGCACATTGACGCCCTTCTCGAATTTTTTCAGCAGCGAGCCGCAGGCATGATGGTAGCCGATCGCCAGCACCACCAACGCCAGCTTGGCGTGCAGCCAGCCGCCCTTGAAGCCATAGCCCAGCCACAGCCAGACGCCCAGCACCAGCGCCGCCGTCATCAGGATGCCGCTGAACCGATACAGCTTGCGAGCCATCAGCAGCAGGCGCTCGATGGCGGGGCCCTGCGTCTCCATCGCCAGGTTGACGAAAATGCGGGGCAGATAAAACAGGCCGGCAAACCAGGAGGCGACGAAGACAATATGAAACGCTTTAATCCAGAGCATGGGGTCCCAGGGTGGCAGTGAAAAATCAGGAGCGGATCTCGCCGTGCCCGAACACGACGTATTTCAAGGAGGTCAAGCCTTCCAGCCCGACCGGTCCGCGTGCATGCAGCTTGTCGTTGGAGATGCCGATCTCGGCGCCCAGGCCATATTCAAAGCCGTCGGCGAAGCGGGTCGAGGCGTTGACCATGACGGAGGCGGAATCGACCTCGCGCAAAAAGCGCATGGCGTCGCTGTAGTCTTCCGTGACGATGGCGTCGGTGTGGTGCGAGGACCAGGTGTTGATATGGTCAATGGCCTCGTCGAGATGGTCGACGACCTTGACTGCCAGGATGGGCGCCAGGTACTCGGCGGCCCAGTCCTCAATGGTAGCGGCGGCCAGATGCGGATAATTCGCCTGCTCTAAAATTGGCAGCGCGCGGGGATCGGCGCGCAGTTCCACCTGTTCGGATGCGTACAGGGGCGCCAGTTGGGGCAGCACGGTGGCGGCGATATCGGCGTGCACCAACAAGGTCTCCATGGTGTTGCAGGTACCGTAGCGGTGGCATTTGGCGTTAAACGCAATCGGCAGCGCCTTGGCCACATCGGCCTTGGCGTCGAGGTAGACGTGGCAGATGCCGTCCAGGTGCTTGATCATGGGGACGGTCGCCTCTTCCATCAGGCGGGCAATCAGGCCTTTGCCGCCACGGGGCACGATGACGTCGACGTACTCGGGCATCGTGATGAGGGCGCCGACGGCGGCGCGGTCAACCGTGTCCACCACCTGCACGCCATGCGCGGGCAGGCCGGCGCCCGCGAGACCTTCGGCGACCAGGCCGGCGAGCAGGCGGTTGCAGTGGATCGCTTCCGAGCCGCCCCGCAAAATGGCGGCGTTGCCGCTCTTGATGCACAGACCCGCGGCGTCGACCGTGACGTTGGGGCGGGCCTCGTAGATGATGCCGATCACGCCCAGCGGCACGCGCATCTGCCCCACCTGGATGCCGCTGGGGCGAAATTTCATGCCGCTGATTTCGCCGATCGGGTCCGGCAGCGCCACCATCTGGCGCAGCCCTTCCACCATGCCGGCGATGGTTTTACTGGATAAGGCCAGCCGTTCGACCATGGCCGGGGCCAGGCCGGCGGCAGCGGCGGCGTCGAGGTCGCGTGCGTTGGCCGCGCGCAGGGCATCCGCTTCGCGCTCGACGGCGGCGGCGATGAGCAGGAGGGCGCGGTTGCGGGTGGCGGTGTCGGCTTTGGCCATCTGGCGCGAAGCGGCGCGGGCCTGGCGGCCCATCTGCAGTATGGTGTCGTGAATGTTCATCGTCGCGGCTCGTTCCAAAGTAATGCTTGCATGCCGCGCTGCGGGTTCAGCGCGCCACCATCAGGGCCAGTTGCAGCATGGCGTCCCAGGCGTCGCCCGCGAAGCCCTTAGCGCGCAGGCCCTTGACCAGTTTATCGACTTGCGCCGCATCCTGCAGCGCCTGTTCCAATGTGGCCAGCGAGACGCGGCGCAGGGCCGGCTCCATCAGGCGCTCGCGCGGCCCCCAGATACGCTGTTCCTTGAGCAGCACGCCCAGCGGACGGCCCTGGGCCATCGCCGCCTTCAATTTGAGCAGCGTGCGGATTTCCTCGGCCACGGCCCACAGCACCAGCGGCAGCGCCTCGCCCTCGCCCTTCAAACCTTCCAGCATGCGCACCAGGCGGGCGCAGTCGCCGGCCAGCATCGCTTCGGACAATTTGAAAACGTCGTAGCGCGCTACGTTAAGGACGGCGTCGTGCACCTGCTCGAAGCTCAGTTTGCCCGGCTCATGCAGCAGGCCCAGTTTCTGGATTTCCTGGTGCGCCGCCAGCAGATTGCCTTCGACCCGCTCGGCAATGAAATCGATGCTCTGACGGTCAGCCGACTGACCTTGGGCAGCCAGGCGCGTGCCGATCCAGCCTGGCAAGGCGCTGCGTTCGATGACGGGGATGTCGATGTAGACCGCCGCCTGCTGCAGGGCCGTGACCCAGGCCGCCTTGGCCGTCTGCCAGTCCAGCTTCGGCAGGGTGATCAGGGTCAGGTTGTCGGGACTGAGATCCTTGGCATAGCTTTGCAGGGCCGCGCCGCCTTCCTTGCCTGGTTTACCGGTGGGGATGCGCAGTTCGATGAGCTTCTTGTCGCCGAACAGGGACAGGGCCTGGTTGGCGGCCAGCAGTTCGCCCCACTTGAAACTGCGCTCGACGGTGAGCACGTCGCGCTCCGTATAGCCATTGGCGCGCGCGGCGCGGCGGATGCGGTCGGCCGCCTCCAGCGCCAGCAGGTGCTCGTCGCTGCTGATGACGTAGAGGGGCGCCACCTGCTTGGCGAGGTGGGCGTCGAGAGCGTCGACCCGAAGCTGCATGTTCGCGGTCCGCTTTACTGCGCGGGCTTGATCGCGACCAGGCGGCGCAGCACCTGCTGCACCAGGTCGGACTGCATGTCGCGGTACAGCAGCACTTCTTCCGATTCCTTCGCCAGGGTCTGGTTTTCATTGAAGTCGATCGAGCGCTTCAAATTGATCTCGGTCGGCGGCAGCAGTACGCCATCCTTGCTGTCGCGCACCCGGAACACCATGGTGTAAGTGAGCAGGTATTCGCGCACCCGGCCCTGGCTGTTGAGCGACAGGATCACTTTACCGCGCGCCTCGGAGATGACGTCGATCTTCGCCTCGGCTTCCTTCTGGTCTTCAACCACGCGCACGCCTTCAGCGGCGCGCAGGTTGCGCCGCAGTTCCACGCCCAGCGGGGAGTTTTCAGCAGAACTGAGCCACACGGTGTGGAAGGGGACGCGATACTCGCCGTGCGAACCGCGCGGGTGGAAACCGCAGGCGGCCAGGCCCGTGCCGAGGGCTGCGGCCAGCAGCAGCCAGGAACAGCTGCGCGCAAAATACGAACGGCTCATCGTCAAACTCCTTACACCACAATGTTGATCAATTTGTTCGGCACGACGATGACTTTTTTCGGCGCCGCCCCTTCCATGAAGCGCACTGCCGCTTCGCTGGCCAGCGCCAGCGCTTCGATGGCGGCCTTGTCGGCGCCCTTCGGCACCATCACGGAGCCGCGCAGTTTGCCGTTCACCTGCACCATCATCTCGATCTCGGACTGCTCCAGCGCAGCCGGGTCGACCTCGGGCCAGGAGACGTCGAGGATGTCGCCATCGCGCCCCGCAAAGCCCAGTTCCTGCCACAGCACGTGGGTGATGTGGGGGGCGACGGGATTCAACACGCGCAGGAAGATCGACAGGCCTTCGGTGACGACCGCATTGGTGGCGGCGCCATCATCGAGCTTGGCCGACTCGAGCAGATTGAGCATCTTCATGCAGGCCGAGACGACCGTGTTGTACTGGATGCGCTTCAAGTCGTAATCGGCCTGCTGCAGGATCTTGTGCAGTTCGCGGCGCAGGGTTTTCTGGGCGTCGTTGTAGCCGTCTTTCGAGGGGGTCGCCAGTTCGGCAGCGACCTTCGGCTGCTGCGCGTACGCATAGGCCCACACGCGGCGCAGGAAACGGCTGGCGCCTTCGACGCCGCTGTCGGACCATTCCAGGGTCTGCTCCGGCGGCGAGGCAAACATGGTGAACAGGCGCGCCGTGTCGGCGCCGTACTGGCCGATCTGGGCTTGCGGATCGATGCCGTTGTTCTTCGACTTCGACATTTTCTCGGTGCCGCCAATCGCCACCGGCTGACCGTCGCCGGCCAGCACGGCCGTTTGCGGACGGCCCTTGTCGTCCAGGACCAGCTCGACGTCGGCCGGATTGAACCAGGTTTTTTTGCCCGCTTCGTCCTCGCGATAATAGGTCTCGTTGAGCACCATGCCTTGGGTAAGCAGGTTCACAAACGGCTCGTCGAATTTAACCAGGCCCATGTCACGCATGATCTTGGTCCAGAAGCGCGCATACAGCAGGTGCATGACGGCGTGTTCGATGCCGCCGATGTACTGGTCCATCGGCATCCAGTAGTCGTTGCGTGCGTCGACCATGGCGTCGTTCGAGCCGGGCGAGGTATAGCGCATGTAGTACCAGGACGAATCGACAAAGGTGTCCATCGTGTCGGTCTCGCGACGCGCCGCTTTGCCGCACTTCGGGCAGTCGCATTGTAAAAACGCTTCGTACTTGTTGAGCGGGTTGCCGGTGCCATCGGGGACGCAGTCCTCGGGAAGCACCACGGGCAAATCCTTTTCAGGGACCGGCACGGCGCCGCAATCGGCGCAGTTGATCATCGGGATCGGCGTGCCCCAGTAGCGCTGGCGCGAGATGCCCCAGTCGCGCAGGCGGAAGGTGACCTTCTTTTCGCCCAGGCCGCGCTCAGCCAGGTCGCCCGCGATGGCGTTGATCGCCGCGATGTAGTCGAGACCATCGTACTTGCCGGAGTTGATGAGGACACCCTTCTCCTTGTCACCATACCACTCCTGCCAGCCGGCCAGCGAGAAGCTTTCGCCTTCGACCGCCACCACCTGCTTGATGGGCAACTGGTACTTGGTGGCGAACAAAAAGTCGCGCTCGTCGTGGGCCGGCACGCCCATCACGGCGCCGTCGCCGTAGGTGATCAGGACGTAGTTGCCGACCCAGACGGGGATCTGTTCACCGGTCAGGGGATGGGTGACGGTCAGGCCCGTCGGCATGCCCTTCTTTTCCATCGTCGCCATGTCCGCTTCGATGACGGAACCGAGTTTGCACTCGGCGATGAAGTCAGCCAGCGCCGGGTTGTCGCGCGCGGCGTGGGTCGCCAGCGCGTGCTCGGGGGCGACGGCGCAGAAGGTCACGCCCATGATGGTATCGGCGCGCGTGGTGAACACGTACAGCTTGCCGTCGTCGATGAGGGCGCCTTCGCTGCCGGTGATCGAGTGGGGAAACGCAAAGCGCACGCCGACCGATTTGCCGATCCAGTTGGCCTGCATGACGCGCACGCGCTCCGGCCAGCCGGGCAGCTTGTTGTCGACGTAATCGAGCAGCTCTTCGGCGTAGTCGGTGATGCGCGCGTAGTACATGGGGATCTCGCGCTTTTCAATCGGCGCGCCGGAACGCCAGCCCTTGCCGTCGACCACCTGCTCGTTGGCCAGCACGGTCTGGTCGATCGGATCCCAGTTCACGGTGCCGGTCTTCTTGTAGATGATGCCCTTCTCGAGCATCTTGAGGAACATCCACTGGTTCCACTTGTAGTACTCGGGCTTGCAGGCGGTCATTTCACGCGACCAGTCGATGGCCAGACCCATCGACTCCATCTGCTGGCGCATGTGGGCGATGTTCGAATAAGTCCACTGCGCAGGCGGCACCTTGTTCTGCATCGCCGCGTTTTCGGCCGGCATGCCGAACGCATCCCAGCCCATCGGCATGAGGACGTTGTAGCCGTTCATGCGCAGGTAGCGGTACATCACGTCGTTGATCGTATAGTTGCGCACGTGTCCCATGTGCAGCTTGCCCGAAGGGTAAGGCAGCATCGAGCAAGCGTAGTACTTGCCTTTGGGGAAACGCGGGTCGTGTTCAACGGCCCGGTATGCGTCGATGGCTTTCCAGTGGGATTGGGCGGCTTGTTCGACGTCGGACGGACTATATTTATCGTGCATGATGAGCGCAGGGCCAGGAAAGTTGGTTTGAACCGAACATTATACTGGCTGACGGGCGCTCCAGCGCTGCTGTATGCCGCCCTTAGCGGAGCGTGAGCTTGAGGGCCGGCTTTTCGCCGTAATCGTCGTAGCGCTCGTTGATTCCCGCTACGCAATAAGTAATCTCTTCGAGCAAGTCCGGCAGGCGGGCCTTGAAGGCGGCCGCGTCCTTGATGACGATTTCCAGCAATTCGTTCGGTTTCAAATGAAACTTGCTCATGCCATCTTCATCGCGCAGGTAGCTGAGGCAGTCGACCCAGGCGTCGATGGTGTTGCTGTAGCTGTCGGGAAAGCCGAACGCGGCCTTCGAGGCGGCGTGGAAGGCCGCTTCGCTGTCGATCGCGGCCCCGTTCAGTTCAGCGCTGGCCATGGTCAGCCTTTCAGCTTGAGGACGTCTTGCATGTCGAACAGGCCGTTTTGCTTGTCCGCCAGGAAGCGCGCCGCGCGCAGGGCGCCGTGGGCGTAGGTGACGCGGCTGCTCGACTTGTGGCTGATTTCAATGCGCTCGCCCTCGCCCGCAAACAGCACCGTGTGGTCGCCCACGATGTCGCCGCCGCGAATGGTGGCAAAGCCGATGGTGGACGGGTCGCGTGCTCCGGTGACGCCCTCGCGCCCGTACACGGCCACTTCCTTCAGATCGCGCCCGAGCGCGTCGGCGATCACTTCGCCCATCTTGAGGGCGGTGCCGGACGGCGCATCGACCTTGTGGCGGTGGTGGGCTTCGACGATTTCAATGTCGTAGCCTTCATTGAAACTTTTGGCCGCCATTTCCAGCAGTTTCAGGGTGACGTTCACGCCCACGCTCATGTTCGGCGCGAACACGATGGCGGTTTTTTCGCTGGCGGCGCGGATGGCGGCCTTGCCAGCTTCGTCGAAACCGGTGGTGCCGATCACCATGGCGATGCCGTGTTCGACGCAATAGGCCAGGTGCGCCAGGGTGCCTTCGGGACGGGTGAAGTCGATCAGCACGCGCGCCTGATTGAGAGCGGCGGGCAGGTCGGCGACGATGGGCACGCCGGCGGGCTTGCCGAGAAAGGCGGCGGCATCCTGGCCCAGGCCAGCAGCGCCGGTCACGTCGAGCGCGCCGGACAGTTGCGTATCGGGCGACTGGGCGATGGCTTCGACCAGCATCTTGCCCATGCGGCCGCTGGCGCCTGCGACGGCGATGTTCAATGCGTTCATGGATTTATTTTTTCACGGAGATGCTGGCCGAGCCGGCTTCTTCTTTCTTCGGCGCGTCCTTCGGGATCACCCAGGCGGGACCTGCGATGCGGGCGATGTATTCTTTTTCGGTCGGCAGGTTGCCGCCGTCAAAGTGATCAACCTTGTCGTCCTTGAAATACACGGTGACGCGCGCCTTGGTCAGTTCGCCATTGCCGCGGGCCAGATAAAACGGGTAATCCCAGCGGTCGGCGTGGAAGGCGTCCGTCAACAGGGGGGTGCCGAGCAGGAACTTGACCTGGTCGCGGGTCTGCCCCGGTTTTAACTGGGCCAGCATTTCCTGCGAGACGAAGTTGCCCTGCTGGATGTCCGGACGGTAGGGCGAGAACACCCAGAAGAATTTCTGCAGCTTGGTGACGGTGGTGGTCTGGGCGCCGGCGTTGGCCGTTTCGGCGGCCTTGCTGGCGTCGGCGGCGATGGCCGCAGGCGCCGTCGGGGCGGCCGGCGCGGGTTTTGTCTCGCGCCAGCTGGCGCAACCGGCAAGGGTCAGGGCGGCGCAAGCGAGCGCCGCCAGCTGCAGTGGACGGGACAAATCGCGGGGCAAAACGGCATTCGTGACACGCATGGGGAACCTCAAAACGTTTGAGCGCTAGCGCCAAAACGCTATATCATAAAGCACTCTGCCCAACTTCGAGCAACAAACATGAGTAACAATCCTACCGACCTCAAGGCCAGCGGCCTGAAAGCAACCCTGCCGCGCCTGAAAATTCTGGAGATCTTCCAGAACAGTGAGGTCCGCCATCTGACTGCCGAAGATGTGTACAAGCAATTATTGACGGAGAACCTGGACGTGGGCCTAGCCACGGTGTATCGGGTCCTGACCCAGTTCGAACAGGCCGGCCTGCTCAACCGCAACCATTTTGAAACCGGCAAGGCAATTTTTGAGCTCAACGCCGGCTCGCACCACGATCACCTGGTCTGCTTGGACTGCGGCCGCGTCGAAGAGTTCTTTGACGAAGAAATTGAATCGCGCCAGAACAAGATTGCCCAGGAGCGGGGGTTTAGTATTGCCGAGCATGCGCTGGCGATTTATGGGAATTGTACGAAGGTCGCCTGCCCGTACAGGACTTAATCAAACAAAAGTACAACCCTACTTTTGTTTGGGTCGAGGTCATCAATGACTGGCAGAGCCAGATCATTGTGACCAGGAAAATGCGACGAAAGAGCGTTACGTTTGCGGCAATTCTCAGCCGTGGCTCAGGGCATTCGACAGCAGCTTGGCGGTGATGTCGACGATGGGAATCACTCGCTCGTAAGCCATCCGCGTCGGCCCGATCACGCCCAGGGTTCCGACGATGCGACCGTTGACTTCATAAGGCGCGGTCACCACGCTCATCTCATCCATCGGCACCAGCTTCGATTCGCCGCCGATAAAAATCTGCACACCGGTGGCTTTACTTGACACGTCAAGTAATTGCATCAAGCCGGTTTTTTGTTCGAACATGTCGAACATCTGGCGCAGCGAGCTCATGTTCGATGACAGGTCGGACACGCTCAGCAGATTGCGTTCGCCGGAGATGACCATGTCGTCGCTGTGGTCCGTCATCGCTTCGCTGCCCGCCTCCACCGCTGCCTGCATCAGGCGGCCCATGTCATCGCGCAGTTGCTGCAACTCTCCCGTGACGCGGGCGCGCACCTGCTCAAACGACAGGCCGCCGTAGTTCTGGTTGATGTAATTGGCCGACTGGATCAGCTGAGACGGCGTGTAGTCGACGTCGGTGAGCAGCAGGCGGTTCTGCACATCGCCGCGCGGGTCGACGATCACCAGCAAAATGCGTTTTTCGGACAGGCGCAAAAACTCGATCTGCTGGAACACGGACTCGCGGCGCGGGCTCATGACGACGCCGGCAAACTGCGACAGCGACGAGAGCATCTGCGCCGCATTCGAAATGGTTTTCTGCTGCTGGGGCGCTTGCAGGCGCATGCGCGATTCCACCGATTGCTCGTCGATCGACTGCACCGTCAACAGGGTGTCGACAAAGATGCGGTAGCCGCGCGGGGTGGGAATGCGGCCCGCCGAGGTGTGGGGACTGGCCACATAACCCATTTCTTCCAGGTCGGCCATGATGTTGCGGATGGTCGCCGGCGACAGGTCCAGGCCCGAGATTTTCGACAGGGCGCGCGAACCGACCGGTTGGCCGTCGGCGATGTAACGCTCGACTAAGGCCTTGAGCAGGGTTTGGGCGCGGTTATCGAGATGCATGACAGTCTGAAGGAAATCGTTGTCCTCATTATGCACGTTCGCGGCCTGTGCAGGGAAGCGGCAGCGGCGTGCGCTGGTGTATCAGGGCTGGCCCTGCTCGATCCAGGCAATCAGTTCGTCGAAATTGGCGCAGATGGCATCGGGCTGCACGCCCAGTTCCAGGTGGCGCGTGCTGCCGGTGCGGTTAAGCCAGACGGCGCGCAGGCCCGCCTGCTGGGCGCCGCGCACATCGAGCAGCAGATCGTCGCCGACGTAGACGGCATCGCTTGGTGCCACCCCCAGTTCGCGGCAGGCGGCCAGAAAAATATCCGGGGCCGGCTTGGCGCTGCCAAAACTGTGGGACGCCAGCGACACCTTGAAATGGTGATCGATGCCGATCGCCCGCAAATCCGCGTTGCCGTTCGAGATGGTGCCCAGCAGGCAGTGCCGGCCCAGGCGCTCGAGGCCGTCGAGCACGTCGGCGTAGGGCGCCACCAGGTTGCGGGCGGCGGCGAACACGGCCATCGCCTCGTCGATCCGGCCCGGGTCGGCGCCGCAGGCAGTAAAAGCGTCGAGCAGGCCGGCGCGGCGCAGGGCCGCCAGGTCGAGATGGTAGTGCGGCTCGCGCGCCAGCAAATCAAAGCGGGCCTGGCGCAGGCTGTCGATGCTGTGCGCGGCCGCCACGCCGGGTGCATGCTGCTCGAGCCAGTGCCAGACGCGCCGCTCGGCCTCTTCAATGACGGGGCCGATGGGCCAGAGGGTGTCGTCGAGGTCGAACAGGATGGCGCTTGGCCAGGGTCGGGATACTGCTGTCATGGAAGGCTCGCATTAAGTTACACGGTGATACAAGCATAATGCCGTCCAAGGATGACAAATGCACTAAAATGACGACCAATTTGTCTATTCGCGGCGAGCGCCCCTGGCGTTGCCGCCTGTATCGTTTCTGGAGAAAACATGAAAAGTCTGTTCCTGCGTTCGGGCGCCGTGCTCGCATGCGCCCTGACCCTGGCCTCTTGCGGGGGCAGCAATGGCAATCTGCTGCTGGGCGGCGCCGTGGTCGGCGTCAACCGCGATGGCCTGGTATTGCAAAACAATGGCGGTCCCGATCTGGCCGTGGTGGCGCCTTACACGAACTTTTCGTTTCCGCAGTTGATCGGCAATGACGCCGACTACAACGTGACGATCAAGAGTTCACCGTCGAACGCCGTCTGCGTGGCCAGCAACAACAAGGGGAAATCGAGCAACTTCGACGTCACCAACGTGTTGATCGCCTGCACCATCAACACCTACGACCTGGGCGGCTCCGTGAGCGGCCTGACCTCGAACGGGCTGGTGCTGATCAACGGCGCCGACCGCCAGACCATCCCCGCGGGCGCTACGACGTTCACGATGACGGTCGACACAGGCAACAAGGACAGCAACGGCAAGCCCATCCTCACCGGCAAGGTCGGCGACGGCGCCCCCTACGGCGTCACCGTGCTGACCCAGCCCGCCAACCAGACCTGCACGGTCGGCAATGGCACCGGGACCATGGGCCCTGCCCCCGTCACCAATGTCCAGATCACCTGCATCTGATCGCCCTTCGGAGAATTTAATGACCCTTTCGACCTACCTTCGTCCCGCAGCCATTCTCGCCCTGGCCCTGAGCCTGGCGGCCTGCGGCGGCAAAGCCAGCTTTCCCATCACGGGCACCGTGTCCGGCCTGACCTACGGCGGCCTGGTGATCACGACCAATGGGATGGACCTGGCGATTCCGGCCAACGCCACGTCGTTCAGCTTCCCGAACAGCCTCAGCTACGGAGATGTGTATGACATCACCGTCAAGACGCCTGCCGCCCACGAAGACTGCACGACCGTCGATCCCCTGACGGGACGTAACACGGGCGCCGACACGGCCGGGCGGTTCACGTCGATTGCCGTGACCTTGACCTGCGTCGTGCAGCAGCACTCGATCGGTGGCGCCGTCAGCGGCCTGACCACGGACGGCCTGGTGCTCACCAACGGCAGCGCCGGCGGCACTGTCCCCATCGCCGCCGCCGCCACCAGCTACGCCTTTCCTGCCCTGGTGCCCTACAACGTGTCCTACGGCGTGACGGTGTACACCCAGCCGAAAGATGCGGTCTGCACGGTCGCCAACAGCAGCGGCGTGATGGGTGATGCCAACATCACCAATATCGACGTGAGCTGCGTGTCCACCAAATAATGCGCACCAAATAGTGCTGATATTCATCAAACGACTAACTGGTATGCGAAATGACAATTGGATTGATATGCTGTAGCGCAGCATAATGCACTTGTCTCCTCCAACTCTCCTCAAAAAGAATTGGATTTCAAGCCCGCTCAACAGCGGGCTTTTTTTTCGGCCGATTTTCGCCTGCGCTCGGCAGCCGGCCAGCCGCGCTTCGTGTTTACGCGGGAACTGGCATGATGGCGCCATCGTCGGCCAGACGGCCGCGCCAGCATGGAGGCAGCGTGACGACAGAATCAGTGGGAGAGTACGAGATCGACTACAGCGGCATGCGCCTGGACGATGTGGATGGCTGGGCGGCCTGGGTGACCATTTATGGGCCCTCGCCCAATCCCATGCACCGTAACAGCATCGTGCCGGCCCAGCGGGTGGCGGTCGAGCAGGTGTTCGGCACGGAAGAGCAGGCCGAGCAGGCGGCCCACCAGGCGGCGCTGGCCATGTTGCAGGAACGCGCGCCCAAGCCCGCCTGAGCGTTTATGCCGCCTTGGCGGCGTCGTGCAGATTGGCGAGAGCCACATACGCTTCGAGGCCAACGGCTTCCGGGCGCAGGGTGGGGTCGATTCCCGCCGCGACGATCTGGGCTTCCGTGAACATGCCGGCCAGGCAGTTGCGGATCACCTTGCGGCGTTGCGAGAACGCCTTCAAGACCACCGCTTCCAGGGTCTGTTCATTGCAGGCCAGCCGCTGTTGCAAGGGGATCATGCGGACAATGGCGGACTCGACCTGGGGCGGCGGATCGAAGGCCGTGGGCGGCACGATGAACAGCAGCGACATCTTGTAGCGCCATTGCAGCATCACGGACAGGCGGCCATAGGCTTTGCTGCCGGGTTCGGCCACCATGCGCTCGACCACTTCCTTTTGCAACATGAAATGCTGGTCTTCGATCAGGTGGGCAAATTCGGCCAGGTGAAACAGCAGCGGACTGGAGATGTTGTACGGCAGATTGCCGACCACGCGCAGCTTCTGGCCGGCCGGCACGGGAATCTGCGAAAAGTCGAATTTTAAAGCGTCGCCCGAGTGGATCGTCAGCTTCTCTTTCGGAAACTGCTTTTCAAGCCGGGTCACCAGGTCGCGGTCCAGTTCGACCACGTGCATGTGCTCCAGGCGCCGGATGATCAGGGCCGTCATGGCGGCCAGACCGGGGCCGATTTCCACCAGGGCCTGGCCTGGCTGCGGATCGATGGCGTCGGTGATGTTGTCGAGTACGAATTTGTCGGTCAAAAAATTCTGACCGAAGCGCTTGCGGGCCACATGTTTCATTGAAGTTCTTGTTATAGAGGAGAGGTGGACGAGCGGCGCGCCGCCGCCATTTGCAGGGCAATGCGGATCGCTTCTTCCATGCTGGTGCAATCGGCCAGGCCGACGCCCTGCGCCGCCAGGTCGAGCGCGGTGCCATGGTCGACCGAGGTGCGCACCAGCGGCAAGCCCAGCGTGATGTTGACGCCGCGCCCGAAGGTGGCGTGCTTGAGGACCGGCAAACCCTGGTCGTGGTACATGGCCAGCACGCAATCGGCGTCCTGCAGATATTTCGGCTGGAACAGGGTGTCGGCTGGATAGGGACCACGGGCATCGATGCCGCGCGCCTGCGCCGCGGCAATGGCCGGCTCGATTACCTCGATTTCCTCGCGGCCCAGGTAGCCGTTTTCGCCCGCGTGGGGATTCAGGCCCGTCACCAGGATGCGCGGCGCGGCCATGCCGAAGTGGCGGCGCAGATCGCCGTCGACGATGTCGATCACTTCGCGCAGCAAGGTCCCATCGATGGCGTCCGGCACGGCCCGCAATGGCAAGTGGGTGGTCGCCAGCGCCACCCGCAAGGGCCCGACGTCGCGCGCGGCGCCGGCCAGCATCATCACCACGCGCGGCGTGCCGGTCTTGTCCGCCAGGTATTCGGTGTGGCCGGAGAAGCGCACGCCGGCGTCGTTGATAGTTGATTTTTGCAGGGGCGCCGTGACCATGGCCTCGAACCAGCGGGCCTCTATGCCTTCGACCGCCAGATCCAGCAGCGCCAGCACGGCGCGGCCGTTGGCGGGATCGAGCCGCCCGGACACCACGTGGGCCGCCAGGGGCACGTCGATGACGGTGAGTTTTTCAGGGCCGAACTGTGGCAGGCCGCTGTTGCGCAGGGCCTGCACGGACAGGGCGGCGACCCGGATGGCGGGATCGATCTCGGCCGCCAGCATGGCCAGGTAGGCGGCGTCGCCCAGCAGGACGGCGTTGACTTCGGCGCGCATGGCCCAGGCGGCGCGCAGGGAAATTTCCGGGCCGATCCCCGCCGGTTCGCCGGTGGTGATGGCGATGGCGGGACGCTGGCTCATCATGCGCTTACTTGTCCTCGCGGAACTCGACGTAGGCGCGGTCGCGCACCTGGCGGGCCCAGTCTTCGGTCGCTTCCTGCATCTTGCGCTCGCGAATGATGTTGCGGGCCATGCTGCGCTGGCGCTCCTTGGTGGCGTCATCGCTCTTGCGCTCGAGCACTTCAATCAGGTGCCAGCCAAACGGCGTTTCCACCGGACCGCTGATTTCGCCTGGTTTCAGGCTATTCATGGCGGTCTCGAATTCGGGCACGGAGTCGCCCGGATACAGCCAGCCCAGGTCGCCACCCTTGGCGGCAGTGCCGTCGACCGACACGGTGCGCGCCAGGTCTTCGAACTTGGCGGCCTTGTTGTCGAGGCGCTCCTTGAGGTCAGCCAGCTTGTGCTTGACTTCGGCGACCGTCATGGTCGGGGTGACCTTGAGCAGGATGTGACGCGCATGGGTCTGCTGCTGGGCGACCGCTTCAGGGGCGGCGGCCGTCGCGGCGGCGCGCTTGTCGACCAGTTTCAGGACGTGGAAACCGGTGGCGCTGCGGATCACGGGGGTGACCTGGCCGGGTCCGATCTTGGCCAGTTCGCCGGCAAACAGCGGCGGCAGGCGATTCGGGTCGCGCCAGCCCACTTCGCCGCCCTTGAGGGCGTCAGGGGCGTCGGAATAGGTGGCGGCAATCTTGGCGAAATCGGCGCCGGTGCGCAACTGCCGCATCACTTCATCGGCGCGGGCCTTGCGGGCCGCGGTCTGTTCGGGCGTGGCGTTTTCGGGAATGCGCACGAGGATCTGCGAGATGTTCATCTCCACCTTCTCGGCGTTGGCAGCCTGTTCGGCGGACAGATAGGTGTCGACCTCGGCATCGGAAATCTGGATCTTGGCGTCGACTTCGTGCTCGCGCAGGCGCTGCAGATTGATCTCGTTGCGGATTTCTTCGCGGAAGGTGGCGAACGGCATGCCCTCTTTTTCCATCTGGTTGCGCAGATCCTGCACGCTCAATTTCTGCTGCTCGGCAATGCGGCCAATGGCGCGGTCAAGCTGCTGGTCATCGGTCTTGATGCCCATTTCCTTGGCCAGCTGCTGCTGGGCGCGCTCGACGATCATGGCTTCGACCACCTGGCGCTGCAGGTCGGCTGCATCGGGAATCGGCGCGTTGCTCGCCTTCATGCGGCTTTCCACCGAACGGGTGCGGGCGTCGATTTCATTTTTCGTGATGACGTCATCGTTGACGACGACGGCGATCGAATCGATCAGCTTGGCAGAGCTCGCTGCGGGCGGCGTAAAACCGCCGGCGGCAGGCTTGACGGGCGCGGTGGCGGCCGCTGGCGCTGGCGCGACAGTCGGCGCGGCTGGCGCTGGCGCAGCGGGGGCAACAGCCGGCGCGCGCACCTGGGCCAGGCTCTGGCCGGCCGCCGCGGTGCACAGCAGGATTGCCGCCAGCTTCATGGGGTGGAGTCGAAATGGTCGCAGGATGTGGGAACGCATAATGTAGGAAGCACTCATAAATTAATTCGGATCACATGAAAGACTGCGGCGCGGCCTGGTCCTAGCGGCGCGTCACTGGGCTCAGGCTGCTGTAGCCGGGAATGCTCTTGTTGAAGGACTCGAGCGGATTGCCCAGTCCCAGGCGCGACAGGCCGTTCAATTCGAGCTGGAAGAAAATCCGGGTCGAGGTGGTGATGGCGGCCGTCACGAAGCGCTGGGCGCCCATGCGGAAAACCCAGCAATCGGCTTTATATTCCAGACCAGCCAGGGATTCCACCACTTTTTTATCGAGCACGGAATAACTGACGCGGCCGACACCGTACCAGCGCATGGTCAGCGGCCACTGGCTGGACAAATCGACATTTTTAAAACTGTCGCGCACGTAACGATACTCGGCGTTGAGGACTTTTTTCTCGGCGGGCTGCCATTGCACACCATAGTTCGATGCATACACGCTGCTGGTGGTGGCGTTGTATTGTACCGCGCTGTCGAACGCCCAGTTGTCCGAGATGCGGCCCGAGGCGGCGGCGAGCAGGTCGGAACGGCTCTGGTTGAGGACGGCGTTCGGGTCCAGTTGCACCCGCTGCTTGCCGAAATAAAAACGCTGGCCCAGCGCCAGGCGCAAGCGCTCAGCGCCGTTTTCCTCGATGAAGCGCGAGGTCAGCGCCACGGTTGCCTGGTTGGCGTCGGCAATGCGGTCGTTGCCCACGAAACGGTTTTCCGTGAACAACTGGGCAAAGCTGAAACCGGCCTCGGCGCTGTCAAAATTCGGGAACGCGCTCTGATCCTTGTAGGGCGTGCGCACATAAAACACGCGCGGCTCGAGCGTCTGGGTGACGGCGCGGCCGAACAGTTTGGCATCGCGTTCAAACACCATCCCGCTGTCGAGCGAAAAAGTGGGAATCGCGCGCGACAGCGACTGGCCGGCCGAATTGATGGTCGTGGTGCCCAGCCCCTGGGTGGTGGTGAGATTGCTGTTGTCGTCCAGGTTGTACTTGGCGGCGTTATAAATCAGCTTGGGCGTGATGAAATAACTGGGGCGCACGATCGGATACGACACCTGCCCCTGCACCAGCGCGCGGTCGCCGCGGATCAGGTCCGGATGCCAGAAACGGGTCGCCTCGGCATCGAGCGACCAGTCGAAGCCGTGCACATCGTAGCGGCCTGTGTGGAAATTAAGTTGCGGCAAGCGATCGTAGGGGCGAGGAATCGTCAGGCCGGGGTTGGTGGCCGCGGCCGGATCCTGCAGCACCTGGAAGTTTTGCACGCGTGCGCTCACGCTCCAGTACTGCCTGGTGTAATCGGTGCGGATTTCGCGCAGCAACTGGCGCTCGGCGCTGTTGGCCACGGACTGCGAGAAGTCGGCGGGATACTCGTTGTCGGAGGCGCCCTTGAGGTTCCAGCCATACGACCAGCCCGGTGCGACGGTCTGGGTGTGGATGGAATTGATCCACCAGCGGTCGCTGCCATAGACGCGGTCGTGCGCCATGAACTCGGCCGTGGTCTGGCCGGCGTAGGGCCCGGCTTCCGTGTCGCCGATATAGCGCGCCGTGCCGCCCAGCAGCAAGCCACGGTTCAGGATGGCGCGGGGGTAGACCGTCAGGTCGCGGTTCGGTGCGATATTAAAATAGTAGGGCACCATCACTTCGGCCGAGCCCTTGGAGCCGTAGCCGATCGAAGGCGCCAGCCAGCCCGAGCGGCGCGCGCCCGACAGCGAGAACGACATCGCGGGCGTGCCGAGAATGGGCACATCCTTGAAATAAATGATGGTCTTGCCGGCCGTACCCACATCGCGCCCCTGGTCCAGGCGCATGGTGTTCGACTTCAGGTACCAGTCGGGGTTCGGCCCTTCGCAGGTGCTGTAGGTACCATCGGTGACAATGGCTTCTTCGGTGTTGATGAAGTCGATCCGCTTGGCCCTGCCCTGGGCGTTGTTCTGCGCCAGGCGGTAGGCCGGATTTTCGAACCAGCCCTTACCGGAATTGAGTTGCAGCTGCAGGGCGTCGCCCTGGTAGCGGTCGCCAAAACGCCACATGTTCACATTGCCCTTGGCCCGCACCACGTCTTCCACGATGTCATAACAGGCAACATCGGCCTTCATGCGCGTGGTGCCGCGGGTGATTTCCGCGTCGCGCTCGAGGGTGATCTCGCGGTCCGGTCGTCCGGTGACGCGCTCGGCCTCGGCCACCGTCGGGGCGTTCGGGTCCTCCACGCCACGCGCGGGGCGCAGGGCCGACTGGGCGTGCGCAGGCAGCGCACCCATCGTGGTGAGCACGCCAACCGCGCCGAGCGCACAGGCCAGGCGGGTCAGGGGAAAGGGGGCTGGTATCCAGCTCATAATACGAAGGCAAACACTATTGGAGGGCGATTTTTTGGGGCTAATCCCTTATTATATGGGAATAACCTTCTTCTTCCGCATTCCACAGGTCGCTCCATGTCAATGTCTTCATCTTCCACCCCGACGACCTCGGCCGATGCCCGCCTCGCGCAACTGACGAGCTGGCTCGACACCCTTGGACTGGTCCAGGCCGGCAGCCGCCGTCCGGCCTCGTCCGACGCCAGTTTCCGCCGTTATTTCCGCTTCGATGTCGTGCCCGCCATGCAGGACAAACTGGGCGCCACCCTGATCGCCATGGACGCCCCGCCCGAGCGCGAAAACGTGCCCGCCTTCATCCACGTGGCCGGCCTGCTGCTGGAGGCCGGCGTCAATGTGCCCGCCATCGTGGCGCGCGACGTGCCCAACGGCTTCCTGCTGCTGTCCGATCTTGGCACCACCACCTATCTGGCGCGGCTTGATGCCGACAACGCCGCCTTCATGTATTCGGACGCGGTCGACGCCTTGATCAAATTCCAGCTCACCAGCGCAGCGGGCGTGTTGCCCGAATTCGACCGCGCTTTTGTGCTGCGCGAAATGAACCTTTTCCCTGAGTGGTTCATCGGCAAGCACCTGGGCGTGACCATGACGCCGGAACAACAACAACAGCTTGATACGGTCTTCGAGGCCATCACCGCCAATGTGCTCGCACAACAGCAGGTTTTCATGCACCGGGATTTTCACTCGCGCAACCTGATGTGGATGGAACAGAACAATCCCGGCGTGCTCGATTTCCAGGACGCTGTCTACGGCCCCATCACCTACGACCTGGGCTCGCTGTTTCGCGACGCCTACATCCAGTGGGACGAAGAAATGGTGCTCGACTGGGTGGTGCGCTACTGGCAAAGCGCCAAGAAAGTCGGCCTGCCGGTCAATCCCGACATCGACGCCTTCTACCGCGATTTCGAATTCATGGCCCTGCAGCGCCACCTGAAAATCCTCGGTATCTTCTGCCGCCTGAATTATCGGGACAGCAAGGACATCTACATGGGCGACCTGCCCACCGTGCTCGATTACGTGCGCAAGACAGCCAACCGCTACACGGTACTCAAGCCGCTCGTGCGCCTGCTCGACGCGCTCGAAGAAAAAGCGCCGCAAGTCGGCTACACCTTCTGACGGAGTTTGCATGAAAGCGATGATTTTTGCCGCCGGCCGCGGTGAGCGCATGCGTCCGCTCACGGACGCCTGTCCCAAGCCCCTCCTGAAAGTACGGGGCCGGCCCCTGATCACCTGGCAGGTGCTCAACCTGGTCCGCGCCGGCATCACCGAGATCGTCATCAACCACGCCCACCTGGGCCACATGATTGAAACAGAACTGGGCGACGGCAGCCAGTTCGGCGCCCAGATTGTCTACTCGCGCGAAGAAACCGCGCTGGAGACGGCCGGCGGCATTGCCAACGCGCTGCACCTGCTGGGCGACGAACCGTTCGTCGCCGTCTCGGGCGACATCTACTGCCCCTATTTCGACTTCAACCAGGTCAAGGACGTCCTGCACGACAAGGACATGTGGGGCAATGTGTATGCGCCTGAACAGCGCGACGTGGCCTGGCTGTACCTGACGCCGAACCCCTGGCACAACCCGAACGGCGACTTCGCGCTGAACCTGTACTCGCTGTCGAACCAGGGCGACCCGAAGTGGAACTTCGCCGGCATCGGCGTGTACCGCCCCGAGATGTTCGCCGAAATCACACCGGGCCAGCACGCAAAGTTCAGTCCCCTGATGCGCAAGTACATTGACCTCGGCCAGGTGGGCGGCGAGATCTACGACGGCCAGTGGATCAACGTCGGCACCATCGAACAACTGGAAGAACTGAACGCCCCGCTGGCGAAGCGGTCCGCCTCATGACGCCGTTCGAACAACGCCGCCAGCGCGTGCTGGCCGCCATGCAGCCTGGCGCCGTGGCGATCCTGGCGACGGCGCCGGAAGCGCTGCGCAACGGCGACGCCGAATACCCTTATCGTCACGACAGCCATTTTTATTATCTGACCGGTTTTACGGAGCCGGACGCCGTGCTGGTGCTGGTGGCCGCACGGGGCGAATCGCCTGCCCAGGCGATCCTCTTCTGCCGCGCCAAAAACGTCGAGCGCGAAATCTGGGACGGTTTTCGGCACGGCCCCGACGGCGCACGCGAGACCTTTCACTTTGACGCCGCCTTTCCCATCGAGGACCTCGACGCCGAGATGACCCGGCTGCTGTCGAATGCGCCGGCGCTGTGGTACGCGCTGGGCCACAGCGCCGCTCTCGACACCCAGGTAAAAACCTGGCTCGCCAGCGTGCGGGGCCTCTCGCGCAGTGGCGTGACCGCCCCCGCCATCGCCCAGGACCTGCTGGTGCTGCTCGACGAGATGCGCTTGATAAAAGACGAGAGCGAGCAGGCCACCATGCTGCGCGCGGCGCAGATCTCCGGCCGCGCCCACGCGCGTGCGATGGCCGCGGCCCGGCCCGGCATGTTCGAATACGAACTGGAAGCGGAACTGCTGCACGAATTTCGCCGCAGCGGCGCCCAGTCGCCCGCCTACACGTCCATCGTCGCCGCCGGCGCCAATGCCTGCGTGCTGCACTACATCGCCAACAATGCGCAAAGCCGCGATGGCGACCTGATTTTGATCGACGCCGGCTGCGAGCTCGATGGCTACGCCTCCGACATCACCCGCACCTTCCCCGTCAACGGCCGTTTCACCGGGCCGCAGCGCGCCCTGTACGAACTGGTGCTGGCGGCGCAAGCCGCGGCGCTGGGCGCCGCCCTGCCCGGCCGGGTCTATACCGACATGCACGACGCAGCCGTCAAAGTGCTGGCCGGCGGCATGCTGGAACTGGGCCTGCTCGATAAAACCAAAGTGGGCAGCGTGGACGACGTCATCGCCGAGCGCCTGCACCAGCAGTTTTACATGCACGGCACCGGCCACTGGCTGGGCATGGACGTGCACGACGTGGGCGCTTACCGCGACGTCCAGCAGGCCGACAAGCCCTCGCGCGCCCTGCAAGCGGGCATGGTGGTGACGGTCGAACCGGGCATTTATGTGCGGCCGGCCGAGGGGGTGCCGGAACAGTTCTGGCACATCGGCATCCGCATCGAAGACGATGTGCTGATCACCGATGGCGGCCATCGCATCCTGTCCGACAACGCGCCCAAGACGGTCGCCGAGGTCGAGGCGGCGGTGGGCAGAGCGTGAACGAGCTGATTGCGGCAGCGCCGCGCGAAGTGGACATTGCCATTTGCGGCGCCGGGCCGGTCGGCACGGCGCTGGCGATTTTTCTGGTCAAACGGGGCGTGCCGCCGTCGCGCATTGCCCTGATCGACGCCAAGCCGCTCGAGCAGGTGGTGGCCGACCCCCGTTCGATTGCGCTCTCCCACGGCAGCGAGCAGGCGCTGGTGGACGCCGGCGCCTGGCCCCTGCCTGCGACGCCGATCCACCAGATCCACGTCTCGCGCCGCGGCCAGTTCGGCCGCACCCTGATGGACCGCAGCGAACACGATCTGCCGGCGCTAGGCTATGTGACGCGCTACGGTGAGGTGGTGGCGGCGCTGGCCGCGGCCGCCAGTCAGGTCGGGCTGCAGGTCCTGCGCCCTGCCCGCACCGAGTCGATCGAAGAAGATGCCGATGGCGTCACCCTGCGCCTCGCGGACGGCCGCCTGCTGCGCGCAAAAGTGGCGGTGCAGGCCGAGGGCGGCGTGTTCGGCGCCCAGGCGGCGCGCGCCGTGCAGCGCGATTACGACCAGAGCGCCGTGATCGCCCGCGTCGCCGCCAGCAGCCCGATCGCCCACCGCGCCTTTGAACGTTTTACCGATGAAGGCCCGCTGGCCCTGCTGCCCCAGGAAGGCAGCGACGGCCTGCAGTACGCCCTGGTCTGGTGCGCCCGCCCCGCCCGCGCGGCGGAACTGCTGGCGCTGGACGACGCCACCTTTTTACAGGAGCTCGACGCCATGTTCGGCGCGCGGCTGGGACGCTTTACCAGGGTGTCCAAACGGGCAACGTACCCGCTTGGCCTGAACGCCGACGCGGCCAGCACGGCCCGCACGGTCGCCATCGGCAACGCCGCGCAAACCTTGCATCCGGTCGCCGGCCAGGGACTTAATCTGGGCCTGCGCGACGCCACCGTGCTGGCGCGCCTGCTGGCCGTGGCCCCCACGCCCGATCAGCTGCTGGCGTTTAATAGCGCCCGCCAGACCGACCGCAAGCTCACCATCGGCCTGACCGACACCATGGCGCGCGTGTTCGCCGGCACAGGCCCGCTGCAAGCGCTGCTGGGCCTGGGCCTGGGCGCCATCGACGCCTTTGCGCCGGGCCGCATGCTGCTGGCCGAACTGATGATGTACGGCCGCCGCTGATTACTGCACTGCCTTGTCCGCCGTCGCGGCCACATCGACCAGCAGCTTGGCCACTTCCGTGAAAAACGGCTGGTTGATGTGTTCAAAGGTGTCGCCCGGCTTATGGTAATCGGGGTGGTCTTCCACGCCGAAGTACAGGAAGGGCACGCCCGCCTCGTGAAAGGGGCCGTGGTCCGACGCATCCGTCCAGTTTTCTTCGCCTTCGCCCTCGTCGTGCCCCAGCTTGACGTTGACGGTGTGGCGGGCCGCCGCTGCCGTCACCACGGGAATCAGCGCCCTGGTGTAGCGCGTGCCGGCCGCGTAAATCTCGTTGCGGTCGTTGTGGCTGACCATGTCGAAATTGATCTCCAGCGCCAGCTGCGATTTTTTAAACGGCAGCGCAGCGACAAAGGCGTGCGCGCCGCGCAGGCCGATTTCCTCGCCATCAAACGCCGCGAACACCACCGAGTGCGCGGGCGGATGGGCCTTGAAATACGCCGCCACGGCCAGCATCGCCGCCACGCCGGAGGCATTGTCGTCCGCGCCCGGATACAGCAAGCCGTTCTTGATGCCCAAGTGGTCGTAGTGCGCCGAGACGACGAGAAAGCGCTCGGGCGTGGCGGCGCCCTTGATGAAGCCGACGTAGTTGACAGCGTCGATGGCGCCGATCTTGAAGGGCTGGGCATAGCCGGCGCCGAACGGCAGCAAGCCCAGTTCGGTGAAGCGCTGCGCGATAAAGGCGGCGGCCTTGCGGTTGCCCGCCGTGCCGGTGGCGCGGCCTTCGAAGGACGGCGCGGCCAGGGTTCGTACGTCGTCGAGCAGGCGCTGGCCGTCGGCGCTGGAAGGGGCGGCCTGGTCCTGGGCCAGCGCACTGGCGGCGAGCAAGAGACAGGCGAGAGCGAGCGAAGCGTGTTTCATGAACCATCCTGGAATGAACAGAAGGGCAGCATAGCAAAGCCTCGCCGCCTCATCCATATTTTTAAAGTATCGGGAGGGCGCTGCACAGATATTATACTTATTGCAAGGGGCGTTATACGATAGGCATAACGCCGGGACATCACCGGCGGCACCTATCGAACCGGAGACCTGCATGTCCATCATTCGCCCCCTTGTCCTCGCCGCCGCCGCCCTGGCCAGCACTGGCGCCAGCGCCGCCCCCATCGAAATTCTTTTCGTCGGCAACAGCTACACCTTCGGCCGGGTCGATCCCGTCATGAGCTACAACGCGGCCAATGTGCACGACCTGACGGCTGCCTTCAATGCCGCCAGTTCAACCGGCTCGAATCCCTGGGAGCCCCACCCCTGGGGCGGCATCGCCGGCATCTTCAAGCAGTTTACGGTGGAAAAAGGGCTCGATTACGACGTCTCGATCTCGGCGCGCAATGCCGCTTCCCTGCGCGGCCACTTCCTCAACACGGCCAACGCGGCCTGGGATTTGCGCGGCAATATCGCCTCGCAAAAATGGGACGCCGTCGTGCTGCAGGAGCAGAGCGATGCATCGCTGCCGTATGGCGCCGGCAAGAACGCCAATCCCCTGCAGTTCCGCGCCTACGCCGACAAGATCGAACAGTTCATTCATAACGGCGCGGCGCAAAGCTACACGGAGACGGCCATGTACGGCGGCCTGGCCAACTGCCAGCTGGCCGGCGGCAGCGTCTCGGCCTGCAACCAGGTGCGCAGCATCGGCGCCAATGCCAACGCCAACCCCAACGCCAAGGTGTATCTGACCGAAACCTGGGCCCGTCCCGACATGGTGTTCGCCCACCTGAACACGACGCCCAATACCAGCAGCCCCACCGGCAGCCCGATTCCCGTTGCCGGCTCGCCGGCGACGCTGTATTACAACACCCTGGCCGCGATGACCAAGGACCTGCACGATTCCATCTACGGCGAAGCGAGCGCCAACGGTCATTTCGCCGGTGTGATCGGTGCCGGCGACGCCTTCCAGATCGCGCTCGACACGGGCGCCGTCAAGACCACCGGCTTTTATGATGCCAACGGCGTGTTCGTGCCCAACGACGCCAGCAGCATGAACCTGTGGTGGGACGACTATCTGCACGCCAGCAAATACGGCTCCTACCTCGACGCGCTGGTGCAGTTCGGGACCATCACGGGCCTCGATCCCCGCTCGCTGGGCGGCGCTGAAATCGCCGCGCGCGATCTCGGCATCTCGCAGGCGAATGCCTTGACCCTGCAAGCCATCGCGGCCCGCCAGCTGGGCTTTGCGGTGCCCGCGCCGGCAACCTTGCCGACCCTGGCGCTGGGCCTGGGCGTGCTGGCGCTGGCGCGGCGCCGCTCACGGCCGTGACGCGAGGCCGGCCGCGCGCAAGGCCGCGCGGTCGAGCCGCCCGCTCCAGGCGCACAGGGCCAGGCAGGCCACCGCGTTGCCGATCACATTGGTGAGCGGCCGGCACTTGAGCATGCGCTCGATGCCGACGATGTAGACCAGGGCGGCCGGCGGAATGCCCGGCACGGCGGCCAGGGTCGCAGCGAGGGTCACGAAGGCCGATCCTGCCACCCCGCTGGCCGCTTTCGAGGTGACGATGGCCACCGCCAGCACGGGCGCCAACTGCGCGGCGTTCAGATCGATGTCGCAGGCCTGGGCCAGAAACAGCAGGCACAGGCCGATGTAGATCGCGCTGCCGTTCAAATTGAATGAAAACCCCAGCGGGATGACGAGGCCGGCGAGTGGGCGGGGGCAGCCCGCATCGGCCAGCTTGTCGATCAGGCGCGGCATGGCTGCCGTCGATGAGGCGGTGGCTACCACCAGCAGCAGTTCTTCCTTGATGCGCTTGATCAGGGCGCCCAGCCGCACCCCGCTGGCCGCAGCCAGTGCGCCCAGCGCCACCAGAATAAACCACAGCGAAGCGCCGTACAGGCATCCCAGCAGTTTTGCCAGCGGCAGCATGGCGGCCGCGCCATAGGTCGCCACGGCAAAGGCAATCGCGCCAAATGCGGCCAGCGGTGCCGCCAGCAGCAGCATCCGCAGCACGGCAAACAGGCCGGCGGCGCAGCGCTCGCACAACTGCAGCAGGGGCGCCGCGCGCGGTCCCGCCAGTGCGATGGCGCCGCCCGTGACGATGGCGGCGGCGAGCACCTGCAGCAAACTGTTATGCAGCAGGGCGGCCGTCACGGTGGCGCGCAGGGTCGGTGCTCCGGGGCCCGCCGCAGCGGCGGCCAGGTGCACGCCGGCGCCCGGCTGCAGCCACAGCGCCGCTGCCATGCCCGTCAACAGCGCCAGCAGGGACAACAGCTCAAACAGCAACAGGGCCTTGATGGTCAGTGCGCCCGCGCGGCGCAGGCTGCCAATGCGGGCCAGCGAGCCCACCACGGCGAAAAACAGGATCGGCCCCACCAGCAGGCGGATCACGCTGACAAAAGCGGCGCCCAGCCATTCAAGGCGCAGCGCGGTGGCGGGCAGCGCCAGGGCAAACGCAATGCCGGCGGCGATCGCCAGCAGCATCAGGCCGGCGGGAGACACGCGACGCATCGCTACGCGCGCCAATCGGCCAGCACGGCGTGCACCGTGTCGACAAAGTGACGCAGCGCGGGCGCGCTGTCATCGTCGCGCACACCCATCGTCAGGGGCGCGGCGAGGGACGCATCGGCCAGCGGACAGTACACCACGCTGTCGGCATGAAAACCCTGCATCGAGGCCGGCACGGCGGAGATACCGGCGCCCGCCGCCACCAGGCTGATATTGGTGAGCATGCGCTCGACTTCGATGACGCGCGCCGGCGCCACCCTGGCCGCGGCGCAGGCGGCCATCAGGTTGGCATACATGCCGGGCGCGCCACGGCGACGCACCAGGATCACCGTTTCGCCATCCAGCGCCGCCAGGGCCACGGGACGCAGCGCACCGGCGCGGTCGCGCGCGATGGCTGCATGGCCCGTGGGCAGGGCCAGCAGCATCGGTTCCATCAACAGCTCGGTGAAGGCGACGCCGGGCGGCTCGCCCACCGGCAAGCGCAGGAAGGCCACCTGCAGGCGCCGTTCGGCCAGCGCCTCTCCCAGTTCGGCCGCATTGCGTTCGCTGAAGTCGACCTGCACATCGGGCCAGGCGGCCCGGTAGCGGCGCATCACGGCGGGGATCAGGCCGTGGGCCGCGGCGGAGCTGGTCAGGCCGATGGTGAGCCGGCCGGTGGCGCCGCTGGCCACCCGCGCCGCGCGCGCGGCGGCGGCATCGATGCCGGCAAGGATGGCCTGGGCCTCTTCGAAAAACACGGCGCCGGCGGCGGTCAGGCTGGCGCCCCTGGGATGACGCACGAACAGCTCGAAACCGAGTTCGCTTTCGAGCGCGCGGATCTGCAGGCTCAGGGGTGGCTGCTGCATGCCGAGCCGCTCGGCCGCGCGGGTAAAGTGCTGCTCTTCGGCGACGGCGACGAAGTAGCGCAGGTGG
>Ga0265798_10002316_pt1 | contig 28298 bp, 17 predicted proteins | sample P3T30metagenome_FD_192430 | JGI IMG/M metagenome (GOLD analysis project Ga0265798, IMG submission 192430) | Plant litter microbial communities from East Loma Ridge, Irvine, California - P3 T30 | ecosystem: Environmental > Terrestrial > Plant litter > Unclassified | place: USA: California...
AGTGAAGTCCGGCTGGAGGACTTGAGACGAGGTACGCTTCCTGGGCGTGTTTTGCAGAGCGGCGCTGCCAATGCGGCGCGATTCAGTGTTTCCCGGATGTACGCCAGCCTGTACCATCATCAATGCGTTCTGGATCTTCATATGATCAGCCACAGTCGCAGGCGGTTGGGTGTTCTTATGGAGCCCAACTCCCTGGAGGCACGCATAGTCCTCCATGCTCTTCAGCTGACGGCTCAAAGTGCGAGCACACAAGGCGAAAGCAACTTCTTCGGCCAGCTCGTTGGCTCGTTGGCAACGCGAGCACGTTCGGAGAGTGACATGTTGTCAAGGTCGATGATACGTTGGGAGAGGGCCGAACGAGGCGCGACAGGCGGCGGATTGAGCGATCGCTCGAAGTGGCTACCTTAGGGATCACCACAAGTGTACCGAATGACGCCAGAAAGAAGGGGTATCAACACTCTTTTTTCAATGCTTTACGCGATGAGCTGTTGCGAGATCAGTCATGGCATGAGCACAAGTATGGGCAATGACTGTGGAGCGTGAAGAATAGACTAGCGGCAGTCTGGTCTCGATGGCGAACACCTCGGGCTGTCGCGAGAAGCGCAGAGATAGTACCAGCTAAAACGGAGTGCAAAGAAGATCCTGGTGTAATTTGCTATCGAGGGCGGAAGATCAGAAACGTTGCGAGAAGCGTGAACGTATCAGCGTGATGGTATTCAACGGCGCGAAAGTTGATCAAGGGAACAAACATCTACCATGTCTATCAATTTGTCAACATGTTTTCGCTGCTATATACATTCAGTTCTCCTCGACATCTCGAATATTTACATGACATGAGAGTTTACAGTACTCACAATCAAGCGGTCGCATTCGGATCCCTAGGCTCCACCGCATACTCGCCCCTCACTTCCCTCTGCGTCAACACACTCTTTCCAATCACCATCTGCATGGTCGAGTAGTTGACCACGCACTTGATGCCGATTTCCTCGCCGCGCTTCACAATGTACCCGTTGATATACTCCACCTCCGTCTGCCTTCCCGCTCGTACATCTGCCAGCATCGAGCTGATATTGTCGCGCGTCGTGTTCGCTACGCTGACTACCAGCGTCTCGAGGCGCTGCGAGCTGAAGCGCTTGGCGATGTTGGGGATGTTCTGGAGCTCGGGCAAAGAGCGGATGACGAGCGATGTCTCGGCGAGCAGAAGGCGCATGTTGCGTGTGATGGCGAAGTTGTACAGGATGCTGCCGTTCCGGGCGTCCAGAAGGACTGTCAGCGGGTTGAGGACCGAGTTCACGGCGAGCTTCTCTAACTGCAGCTGAAGCAACTCTGTAGGTGTGAAGCCAACGGCGCAAAGGACTGGCGTCCGCGTGAGGGTTCGAAGGAGGTAGCGTGAAGTATCAGCCCAGAGTTCGCTCTGCGTGTCGTGGATGTCCTCGGCACCTCGGGTGAAGTCCGTCGACGCCGTTTTCGCCTTTTTGGACGGTAGAAGAGACAAAGCTATTGTACCATGACCAGCGTGGACGGCATAAAACGGGTCTCGCGCAGCAACGGCGGGCGGTACGTTGACTCCGTGTGTGATGATGCCTTGCATGTAGTTTGGCCGGTCTTCTGCGTCCGGAAAGAGCTTCTCGTTCACTTCTTCGATGATTCCCATGCCGTTTTGCAAGAAGCAGATGGTGCTGCTCGGTGCCAGGCGGTGTCTGATATTTGCCAGTGCGTTGACGGTATAAGCGGCCTTTGTCGTTACGATGAGGTTGTGAATTGTATCATGCTCTTCGGACGCCACGCCATCCTCGGTTTCCACCATCCCTGTAAAAGCGTCCCTGGTAAGATCCTGCGTCTTGACTTGCGCAGCCTCGTGAGGCCTCAAGCCATCCTCTTGTTCGTATAAATCAGGCTCGTCGTCCTTCAATTCTACACCATGCTGCCGACGAACGAGCGGCAGAAGCTCTGCTTCAAAACCCTTCCTCTTGACCTCGATACCATCATCCTGAATTGTAATTTCTTTTGCGCTGTTCTCCCACGCTGAAAGCAACGACTTCTTGTGCAGAAGTAGTGTGACTGGAGGCGGATTGGCGATTCCTCGAATCGAGTGTGCCACCAGCTTGCCAATGCTGCCCGTCCCGAGAATGTGTATGCGCCGTGGCACCGACGTATGTGTTGCGTATTGGCGATCCATGGCGCTCAATGTGTAGTCCTGCGGTTGGTCCTGCGATTGGCCTTCCGGTGTGAACTGTGTGATGTCTTCGATGTCGTCCTGCCCATGTGGTGATGCAGTGGTGTCTCCGGGAGCGCCCTTGGATTCCATATTGCCGTCTTCGCCTCTCCACCACGAAACGGACCTCTTGCTCTGGTGGTTGAAGAGGTGCAAGGCCACCCGGCCCGCTTGGAGGCTATCGGCCAAGCATGCTCGGTTGGGCCGCGGTATTGTTCGCGGGAGGTGGATGAGGGCTGTGAAATGCAGATTGGCCGCGGTGCTATGAACCTAGCATAGCAAGGCCGGGAGGGTATGTTGGGGTGGATGTTAGTGAAGTGGAATCTGGAATCGCGAGAATAGGAAATATGTATGGAATTGCTGGCGTCACGAAGTCTTGTCGTCAGCGGGAGAAGTTGAAGGTCATGGTCGACGCGATGGCTGCGGAGGTGTCAAGCTTCCGCAATCGACTTCGATACATGTCCATGACTACACCACCACAACCGAACAAACAAACGCCATGGCTACGACATTGTCGGCGACAAGGTCAAGCCCTGCCTTGATCAAACTACTTCGTCTCCCCGCTCCTCTTCGCCAGCGTACCTTTTCCGTCCTCAACCGCCCCAAACCCAACTATCCCGGCCATGTCCCTCTGAACTTCATTGAGCGCGGCGCATTGGCAGTAGGCTCAGCTTTCGGCTCGCTGATCGACCCGTATCGTCACGATCTCATTGCTTCCCTCGGCGAAGCGACCGCTAAACCATACTTTGTCACGCGACTGCGACATGCCATGCTCTCGAACCCCACCGGAAGGAGGATCTTACGAGACAAGCCAAAGATCACATCCAAGAGTCTGTCGCTGGAGATGCTGAGAAAGCTACCAGAGAACTCCGTGGGCAGAGCATACGCTGCGTGGTTGGACAGCGAAGGCGTCACTCCGGACACACGCGACCCGGTGCGATACATTGACGATCCTGAAGAGGCATATGTCATGCAGCGATATCGGGAGATTCACGATTTCATTCACGCCATCACTGGTCTACCGATCATTATCGAGGGAGAGCTTGCAGTCAAGGCTTTTGAATTCGCCAACACTGTCCTGCCTATGACGGGACTCAGTTTGGCTGCGATTGTCAGACTGAAGCCTGTGGAGCGCAAGCGCTTCTTTGAAGTATACGGGCCGTGGGCCATGGCCAATGGGCTGAAAGCAGAAGAGATGCTGAATGTGTATTGGGAGGAAGAGCTTGAGACAGACGCAGATGAGCTGCGGGCAAGGCTTGGTATTGAAATGCCTCCCAACTTGCGAGAGATGAGGAAGAGATTGAGAGATCAGAAACGCGCTGAGAAGGCTGCAAGAGAAGGGAAATGATGATGGTCGAGTTCAAAAGCAATTGCTGGCAGCGCTCTGTTGGTAGAGCACCGCAAGGAAGTCACGCCAGACTCACGGGGTCATGTCGCCAGAGATCGATTTTACCACCACGGCCGAGTCTTGAATAATATTCGCAGGACATTTCTACGTTTTGCTTGCAAGCGCGCGTCGAAAACGCGTTGTAAGGCCTGGACTTCCGGCCTCGGTAAGGCAGGCCGTCTTCATTTTCCAGCTGCAGCCAATGACCGTCGTCAAATGGGATTTCAACAGCAAATGCGCCACCACACACGCAGAGGCACTTGTGAAGAATGTGCCGTCCGCGGCATGCATGCTTTTCGTTCCTGGGAGATCGACTGTGCGTTGTCAGCAAATCACGACTTCAACCTGCATCCCATCAGCCTTGCCTGGCGCCCAGTGGCTTGATTTAAATCTACACCATCACCAAGCCGAACTATACATGTGTATTAGTCTGCTTCGATATCCACTTCCCCCGTCCAATGCAACACTGGAGAGGAGATCTACCTCATGAATCGCTGCTGCTCGGATAACAATTCCTCCAATCATAGTCTGTTATAGGGTGGTGAGATCATTGTTCGATCTGGATTTCAGTGATGCCGAGCATTCATCCTCTGTGCCAACACGCTTCGCTGGTCTCGTTCATTCAACGATTCAGTATCATGCTTTCACTCGAAGCGATAGAGGCGACCCCTCGACCATTTTGGCTCAATGCCGAGGGCATGTTCATGACAAGCTTCTGCGACCTGGTAGGTACAAATAGCAGATCAAGTACTCTCTGACAACGGATGCGATACCACACATTCCCTCCCTTCCCACAGTCTTTCTCTTGAACTTTGTTCGTTGCATTGTCGCTCTTTACCACCAGTCGTTCTCTTCAAGGCATCCTGTTGCCGTCCGGTCTTTTGAACATCATATTACTACTCATTTATATATATTTCCACAATGCGCGGTCTATCGCGAATCATCGCACTCGTTTCGGCCGCACTCTTGTGTGGCCAATCTCTGGCCGCCCCTATCATCACAGTTATGCCGGGTACAGCGGATGACATTATCATTGTTGAATCCAATACTGTCAACGCTACCAATCCGGCTCCCATCAATGGAACGGCAAACACTCATTCCTTTATGGCAACAACGTCTACGGAAAGACTTCCTCTTGCATTGGTCAACAACTTTCCCGGCGGCCAAGTCAATGCGTACGTCACGGGCTTGGACTCGGCAAACCGTCTTGTCATGCTAAGGCCAGACGGGACTTTCTACTATCCGTCTTCGAGGCCGGGCCAAGCTATTCCGCAGTTGATCAACGCCAACGTTGGTATCCCGTTGGGAGCGAAGGGGAGCACCACTCATATCACGATCCCTGGCTTTATCTCATCTGCTCGTATTTGGTTCGCAGAGGGCAACCTGCGATTCTACACAGTCTGGTCGGTCGGCACCAATGGGCCATCGCTGGTCGAGCCCTCCGCCATCAATCCCGCAGACCCAAGCTCAGCAGTCAACTGGGGCTTCGTCGAGCTCACCAACAACGCCGCCGGTGGCCTCTACGCCAACATCTCCTACGTCGACTTCGTCGGCCTCGTCCTCGGCATGTCAATGCAAGCCGGCGACGGCAGCACCCAAACCGCCAAAGGCCTGCACCCCAACGCCGTCCCGGCAATCTGCGCCTCCCTCGTCGCTCAGACAGCTCGCGACGGAATGCCCTGGAGCGACCTCTGCCAGGCCACCCGCTCGGGTAAACCCCTCCGCGTCATCGCCCCCATCGACTACATCTCCTTGCACCCCACCGCTTTCCAATCCTACTTCACCAAGCATGTCGACGCCGTCTGGAACCATTACTCGACCAACACTCTTACGATCAACACCCAATCCCAAGCCGGCAGAGTCGCCTGCCGAGTCTCCAATAATGTCCTGACCTGCGCAGGCGACAACCGCGCCTATCCCAAACCCTCCGCCGCAGACATCTTTGGCTGCAACAGTGGACCCTTTGCAATCGCTGGCTCGGACAATGCAGTTCACCGCGCCGTCGTGCCGCGTTTGTGCGCTGCTTTCAATCGCGGGACACTGATGGTCGATGGAGGGGATTTGCAGCCGGGAGTCCACGCGGACAGGTATTACCAGTCTGCTGCTCCTGTCAATTGGTTCAGCGCTTTCGTTCACAAGGAAGAGGTCGATGGGAAGGGTTACGCGTTTTCTTATGACGATGTCAACCCGGATGGGGGCGTGGATCAGAGTGGTGTTGTGGCGAACAGGAGCCCGAGGTTGTTGACTGTCGTAGTCGGCGGTCCTTGATGGATGCTCGTCGTCGTCATCTTGAAATGATGTTGTAAAATGGCATGTACATATAAACACACAAAGTTTCGCATTCCGGTAACATACTACTGCGAGAAACTCAATACATATCATATTTCACAAAATGGACACCCCAGGCATGAGTTCATTCCGCCACTTCTCCGCCGAGTTCTCGTTCGCCCAGTCTAGCAACGCGTCGTAGTCGACACACTCGTGGACTGAGCCCCAGCCCGGCCCGGCTTCTGTTTTGCCCTCAAGAGTCGTGTCACCGGCGCACATCAGGGCTTGCCGGATGTAGTCGAAGCAGTGCGCTGAGTGGTGGGCGACTTCCTGGGTTAGGTTCGTGCCGCTGTAGCCTTGCTGGAAATGGCGGACTAGGTAGGACTGGGGTGGGTTAGTGCTGTTGTGTGGGAGAGGGATTTGAAGGAGGGACGTACGAGGCAGTGTAGCTGGTGGAATGCTGAGAGCATGTATCCCGGACCGTCGTGAGTGTGGTTTAGGGAGACTGTGTAAGGTTCGCTGAGGTCGTAGGACTCGGGGTTGGGGAAATGGACGTAGCCTCGTGCGTCTGTTCGTCATGATGTTAGAGTGAATATAGACGGAGTGGAACCGGTGTCATCAACGCACCTGAGCTAAGTGGTATCCACTGATGAAGAGTTTGCAGTGTCTCCTCTTCCGAGTCGAACATGCCTTCGTTCAAGTACCGCTCATCGCCCTTGAACGTGTATAGCTTTCTCGGCACTGCATAGTATGTTAGCGAAAGCCCTGAGTGATGTACTTAGGGTTGATCTTCCTTACGCTGGGGTATAGGTGTTCTACGAAGGCTGCTACTATCTGTGATCTCTGGTGGCGACAGGCTGGTCGACAGCACGAAAATGCACATGATCATCACCACTTCGACGAGTAGGCGGAAATACGGCCATATCCGTCGCAAGATCGACTTGTGTTCGACGGATCTTTGGTGTTGTTGTTCTTGCTGCAAGAAAGCCTGACTCTCTTCCTTTGACGAATCCATGCTCGCTGAAATGTCCAATCGACCTGCAGTGGTATGCCTTCGATAGTTCGGATCAGTCTTCAAGGAGGAAAACAAGGAGTTGGTGCAGATTCGTCACTCTTGGGCTCCCGTGCTCTGTCTTGGACAGCGATTCCAGACTCCCTCACAGACTCCCGTGCCAGGTGACGAAGAAGCGGGGGCCGCCATTGTCGCATGGGTCATCCGGCGTAGCGATTATATTGCTTGGTGTTCTTAGTAGTAACTCGAGGCGTTCGGGACAAGGATCTTAGCCTATATACGGAGCAGTCTCGATAGGGTTTGGCGTGCTCTCCTAAATCTGAAACACGCCACTGTTTGCTGTACAGTAAATCCGGAGACTTTCGCTTGCCACGTTTATCACGTCCGCATGTCGACTTGACGTCTTGCCTTACATCCTTGACAATATAATGCCTACGGCTTGGCGAGATGCTTCGTGATGCTTGGTTGTATCTTTGCCCGACGTCGTTTGATGAAATTGATGGCCTTGATGGAAAACCACTCGGACATTTCACCTCCAAGCAAGTACGGGATCTAGGCCTATCGCTCCAACGCTAAAGGGCCCGCATTCTTTGGTTCCTTCTCCTGGGGATGCTGCACTAGTCTGATATCACGATTCACGTCAATCTTCCAGGATGAATCCATCTCCCATGGCTTTCTCGGTCGTTATTTGTGTACGTCCACGTACGCTCATCAATCTGGCTAAAACCGAGGATACCGCCACCCGCAAGCTCGACCATACCCGTTGTCGAAATAGACCACGGTGATACGCCGTTCGGGTTTCAAGACCATAACCGATGTGCCACGGCTGATGGATACAATGATCGACAGTACCCCAGGCTTCTTCGATAGCTTGATGGCATCAAGCTAGAGCAAAGTGGACCAATTTAGCCAGCAGCCGATGAGCTTGTTTGTGACAAGCTTAGGCAAGCGAGTGGGTTTAGCCTGGGCGTACAAGGCGTCGTCGACGGCGAGGCATGGCCCGGAGACATGTATAAAGATCTGGAAGACTGTCGAACTTGCTCCCAAGAAAAAATCATCCACTCCTCAGCTCAACAATCGACTTCCACTACTCTTCTTCTACTTCTCCTCAAGACATTCATTCTTCAAAACCAACTCAGCAAACATGAAGTTCTCTGCTGCTCTCGTCGCTCTGGTTAGCGGCCTTGGTGCTGTCGCCGCTCCCATCGAGGATGCTGCCCAGCCTCTTTCCATCGAGAAGCGCAACCCTGGTGGAATCGACTACAACCAGAACTACAACGGTGGTGCTGCTGGTTACCAATCTAACCTCAGCACTGGCAAGTACTCCCTGAAGTGGAACAGCGGCACCGACGTCGTTGCTGGTCTCGGCTGGAAGACTGGCTCAGCCAGAGCCATCACCTACTCCGGCCAGTACTCTCCCGGCACCAGCGGCTCTTACCTCGCTGTCTACGGCTGGATCAACAACCCCCAGGCCGAGTACTACATTGTCGAGGTAATTAATACTCAGCCAAGCATCCACCTAATCAAGGGCGGAAGTCTCGAGATCATCTTTTATACTAACCCATCCACAGTCCTACGGCGGCTTCAACCCCTGCTCCTCCGGCGTGACCCAGCTCGGCACGATCAACGTCGACGGCTCCAACTACGTGCAGTGCACCGACACCCGCACCAACCAGCCCTCCATCACCGGCACCAGCACCTTCACCCAGTACTGGTCCGTCAGGCAGAACAAGCGCACTTCTGGCACCGTCAACACCGGCGCTCACTTCAACGCCTGGGCCAAGCACGGCTTCGCCAACAAGAACTTCAACTTCCAGGTCATGGCTGTTGAGGCCTTCTCTGGTGCTGGATCTGCTTCCATCACCGTCTCCTAGATGGATTCGGTCGTTGCGCTGGCGCAGCGGGTGCTTCTTTGGAAGATCGATGGACTGGAGGTTTGAGAAGCGGATTGTGGTTCTAGGAGAGAGACGGACACTCTTTTGGTAGCGTTTCGTAGATCAGTTGAGCATGAAGATTGAAGATTGAAAATCGAAGTCGGAAGTTTTGTTTCGTTTCGGTCGTACTATGTTACGTTTGTTTGAAGCGGGAGAACCGGCTCACTGTCACTCTCTGCCGAACAAAGATTCAACAGCCAAGCGGCTACAACATCATGTCTTGATGGATAGTAGTCCATCGAACCCTATTGGGGTCGAGGGGTCCATCTTTCAAAAGATCGGCAATTTCCATGTGCCCAGAGCTAAGTGCGAGACTATGCGCTGTATCGCCGTCTCGAGAAACTAAGTTGGGATCACAACCCTCCGTTCCAAGCAAAACTTTGACTACATGTTTTGAGCCACGGGCAGACGCGATCATCAAGGCTGACTTGCCGCTGTAGTCTTGCTTGTTGATGTCTATGTCTGGAAATTCTAGCAGTAGGATGATGAGTCGATCGTATTCGGTCGCGTCTTTCCTTGCTTGCAATTGCTCCCGCTGCATAGAATTAGATTATTAGAACGTTCAGGTAATGCAGCATTTGGTTCCATCCGACTCACTGTCTTGAGACGTAAAAATTGAGGACCTGCTCGGCATCGATGCACAGCTAGCGTGAGCGGTGTGCGACCTTCATTGTCATGGTAATTTGGATTGCATCCTTTGTTTTCGAGTAGCATGTGAGTCAAGCTCCAATTACAATTCTCAATTGCTCGGAGTAATCGTGTGCAGCCGTTGGAATCCACGGCATTGCGGTCAAAGGTGTTTGTCGAAAGAATTGTGGACATGATTTTCACACCATTATCTGAACCAGCGCTGTCATGAGGGTATACAGCAGCATGCTCGAATGCCGTCCAGCCATCAGGGTCGGAATAATTCACGTCGCAAAAAGGTAGAACCGCTGTTACGAAGCCGTGTTCAGCGTGGCGTGCAGCGCACATGAGGGGAGTCCAGCCATTCTCGTCTTGGACATCCATGTCGCAATCTGAGCGCTGCAGAAAGTACGGTAGACAAGCTGTATTCCCTCGACTTGCAAGGTAGGCAAGCAGAGGCAATCGTACCACGTTCGAATGGCTCATACCGAGTATCTGCTCCCGTGCAAACTCGTAGTGGTTTAGAGAATCTAGACGTTCGTGGTGTTGGCGCGAAATCTTGTCGGCATCTATCCCAAGGAAGGCATCGTGTTCGCCGGAGCGCCATTTTGGTGCAAGTGCAGATCTGAGAAACCTACTCTCGTTCACGTTATTGTCGAATCCAGCTTCATCCAGCTTCAATAGTATGTGAACATGGTCGTGATGTACTGCATATGCACGCAGTAAGTCTGCTACTTCGTCGTTCCGCGATGCGAGAAATCCCCCAGGCGCGAGAAGTATTTTGAAGAATTGCTCCGCAACACCACTCCTGCTGTTCACCAGACCTCCAAAGCATTCTTTCAGTGGGAGAAAATCTTCACTGATCCAATCAGATATGTTCTGCTGGAGTACACCCTCGACAGCTTTGTACCTGCTGTCGAATGAAGAATAAATTTGAGACAGGTATGGGTCTAGGCTGAGAGTTCCCACCACACAAGTTTCAAAGAAATCCCGTGCAACTGCTGTAGCTTCCCAGGTCAGCCGGCGCTCGTAGAAACTCGAATAATCGCTTGCGAAGTAGTCAGCTCTCCACGTGTGCAAGAGAAGTCGTTGTACGGCTACATGTCCGTAAAATGCGGTCCACCAGAGGTTGAGGGGCGACTTTGGAGGTCCAAGCTTACAGGCGCGGATGTCGGCTTCACTAGGTACCTCGTAGCTGCCACGTTGACCTCGTAGAGTGAAGACAGTGCCGCGTGGAACAGCAAAAGCGTTCTCGACCTCATCGCATCGTTCAAGCGCCTCTGGAAGGCTTTCCGGGGGATAAAGCTTGTAGGACTCGTGCAAAACCTTGTTGATCAGGGTTGGGATTGGCATAGCGTAATCCGTCTTGACATTTTCGTGTCCCTCTGTACACGCGCCAAGTAATGCAAAGGCTTTGTCCCTAGTGTTGGCGCAACGCAAGTGCTGGGTAATTTGGATCAGGCTCCAAAGATGAGTGTGAACTGACTCTGAGTTCAGCTTCACCATTTTCATGGCTGGACTGTCGACCGAGTCTTGGACCAAGCCGGGAAGGCGTGGTAGCTTCGCCGACAGATCCGTCTCTGCCAGTGAGAGAAATATCCTGAATTGATTCCATGCGATCGTTTTCGTGCCACACATGAGCTGTATATTTCGGGCGAGCTTCAGCTCTTGATAAACCCAGAGACGCTTCCAGTAGGGCCGCTGGCAGAGTTCCCTGATACCAGGACCGCCGTGACTTGCCCAAATTTTTCTGCGTTGGCTTGGGCTCCTCCAGGTGTTGTTGTTTCGCGCAAGCGCGATCAAAGCCGCGTCACTTCCAAGATAAGCCGGGCCTAGCCAGACGTTGACCAGATCCGCTGTTCCGAATATGGCCGGCATCAGATTGACTTGACGCCCGCGTTCAGAGATGTCAGCCTGGTTGATGGAAATCATGTCGATCCAGAGCCAGCTCGACAGGCTACCGCCCACCGTTCTTGCGCTGTTTAGGAAACGCCATAAATTCTTCGGAACCAGAAGTGAATGATCATTCACAAAGATCGGATGGCTCCCGTACTGCGAACCCCATGTGTATGAAATGGCGGTATAAAATGGCTTGTCGTCTAGGGAAAATTCTTCAAGATGACAACGTATGGTTTGGTCCGCTTGCATTGGAAGAATCTTGAGCAGGCGGACGTAATTTTCGCGCAGGTCAATGTAAGTAGGGTGGATGGGCGTGTGCGAGCTGGAGCACAAGAGGTCACTTTCGGTCTCTATGAGGCTCAATTCCCCGCTGGGTATAGCTTCATCGTGGCATGACGCCTGATCGCTGGACTCCTGGTCGCTGGACTCTTGATCGCTGTACTCTCGATCGCTGTACTCTCGATCGCTGTATTCCTGATCGCTGCTTTTCCCACCGCTGTTTTGGTCCTGCGAAGCATTATCCCACAGCTCAGGATCCGATTGCACATCAAGAGAACGAGACTCGCTTGTCTCAGCCTGTTCAGCCTCTTCGAAGAATGGCGGCAACGTTGAATCCTCCATCTCAACTTCCATAAACGGCCGCTTTGCTAGCACGCAGTGTACAGACTCTAGAGGGTGGAAAAACGCAGTACATGGAGTCGAAATCTGCGCGTGGATGTAAATACGAAAGAGGAGCCTCAAGGAAACCGAAACATGACCGAAACCAGTCATGGGTGAAATCAGCCGCCGTGGTCTTCATCGCGCACTAGCGTCCTGCATGTTCGCCTCGCCGTGCTTACTCAACTGCACACAGCCTCATGATCCTCTGCTGCCTCAACGCACCCTCATGTTGCTGCAGCCGACGCATCTAAGTGCGAACTGCTCACCTGATGTGTTCAGCACAAACGATCAATCAAGGGAAGGCTGAGGTCCTTCGGCTCACTTGTTGACTGCACCGAGGGCTTGATTGACGCCCCATCTGGTGTGGTGATGTCGATAATCTCAGCTTATCGCTTCGTCTCGTAGAAACGCAAAGGCCTATCAAAAGCCATAATTAGGCTGATTTTGAGGAAATAGTCATTGTTATAGGAAATGACGGTACTTCTGCAGAAGCGGCGAATGTCCGAATCGGGCTAGATAGGGGCTGCTGATGTGGGGCCATACAGTCATCACGTGACCAAGAGCAAATCGGTCAAGAAGTACTCTCTGTACAGTCCTCAAACGATCTTCCTCGATTGAACGACAAGAAGTTGGCCTTTATTGATCGACGTGGTTTGAATGTGCGAAATCTTCGTGCATGTCCCGAACCCGATGATCTCACCACGCACAAGAAGGCTTGTCCAGTGAGAGACCAGGATTGACATTCTGCGATCCAATGATATCCCACGCATGATGAGCATGATCTCGATCTAAGAAAGTAGACGATATCACCATAAGCGAATGCGCGGTTCAGTGACATTACTGAACCTGGCAATCTGCAATTTATCAGCATTTCACTGGTGACAAGGATGTTCTCGATGTACCAAAGCTGTTGGTACCATCACATGCCTACGGTCGATCCAGTGAGATAATACATTCACATTGCAAATTCTGCAGGACATTGGTGTCTTGGTTAACTAACCGATTGATCGTTGACATCTGCAGGTGTCCAGACCCACCACGGGACGGATCTACACAGTCGGCCATCCATTCTTCCAAGCAATCTTGTTCCAACCAAACTGCTTCTGCCCATCGGCATACCCAACATCCGTGTTAACATAATGGTAATACAGCACCCAGCCTTCGACAGGATCGTTGTAAACACCCTGTCCACCTGGACCGTAGACGTTGCCGTGCGACTCGAGCACAATGGTACCGCCGCCCTGCGCGCAAGACTTTCCTGAGGCGTCGGCCTGCAAAGATTCGTTAGCAAGGAACTCAGAGCATGCGTCATTCCCGAGATATTGAAGAGACTTACAAACCCGCCCGTCACAGTCGCAGATCTGCACACCTTGATCTTATACTCTGCACCCGCAGCCGGGCGCGAAGCATCATAGCCGCAACACTTTCCAACCGAGTAAAACAGGTAGTAATAACTCCCATACTTGACCATATACGGCGCCTCCTCAGGATGCTCGCCCGCAGGTTCGAACGCAAGCGGACGCTGTGAACCAGACGATTTCGTCGGCGGGTTGGCCATGTTCACCTGGTATAAATTGCTGTAAAACGATCCAAAGCTGAACAAGTACGAACTCCCATCCTTGAGAAGATTCCCATCGATAGCATTGTAATTATCCCCCGTCCTCGACTCAACGCCCGTGGTTCCCAGATCTCTGAAAGAGCCGCAGTCCATAGTCGAGGAAGTCGCGAGGCCGATGGCGCTGTTCTGCTGGCCAAAAGTGCTGACGGTGTAGTAGACATAGTAGTCGCTGCCGACTTGGGAGACGTCCGGGGCCCAGAGGTCCTGGTTCCCGGCGAGTTGGATGCTGGAGCCCGAAGGCAGCATCGCGCATTTGTAGGTCCAGGGGCCGGAGATGGAGGGTGCTGTGTGGATTGCGATTTTGTTGCCTGTTGAGAAGCGGAAGTAGGTGCCGTCGGATTGGCGGCGGATGATGGAGGGGTCGTGGGCGTTGGTGCAGACGCCTGAGCAGGCACCTGGATTGGCGTAGGCGAATACGGTCGGTGCCCATGCCAGAGCTGCCAGTGAGGCGGAGAGGGCGTTGGTAAGAATCATGATGGCGAGGATTGGAAGAAGTGTTTGAAGAGCTGAAGGACGACTTGCCTGTGTAAAGACCTTTATATACAGAGCCGACGTATATGCCCTACATTCGGCATCCATTGTGTCTACTCAAGGTTTCAACTTCAGGGAAATATATGCCCTACCCGGAGGGCTGTCATCCGGAAGGATTGAAGTCGGATAATTCGGTGTTTCATCAAAGCCCGTGCGAATCTACCGCCAATGGCGAAGGATGCTGTTTTACCTGAGTTAGGCTACTACGCGTACGATTTCACCGCTAAGCATCAGCAAGCTTTTTAGTATAGGCGTGTAAGTGATCGTTGAAACTCTGCAAGTACAGAAGTGGGCTGCGGAGGTCTGTATATCAACGGTCCCAAAGTCTACTTCTAGGTGGTACTGCGCTAATAGTAATTCAGCTACGACCAATTAGGAAGCTCTTGAGTCCATTTGGCCGTCTATAGCAATGATGAGGTTGATCGCTGACCGTTTTCAGTTCGTCTGTCGTCGTTATTTGGGGCCAGATCACCTTGTTCAGATGTACACTCCGTTCGTTCCACAGTCCGTTATGACCTTTCGTTCTACACCAGAATAAGCTTTCTTAGCCCGGCGTTAAAGCAATGATCAGCAATGATCCTTTCTTCGGGGATAGTACTTCCTTCCATCAGCGACCGGTCGGTTCATCCAGCTACCTCCACATGCCGGATCACTCGCAGTATTATCCGCTTCGCAGTTCGAACCGCTTTGCAGGCCACCGACGCCCCCGTCCACATTATCCACGAAAACTCAATCCAGATCGCTGTCGCTACGGCCCTGTTTCGGGCTGTGGAAGCGTGCATCCAAGGCGTTTTCGTCATATTGAGGACGCGTATCCCTCCCCTCCGATGCACCGAGGTTCAAGCCAAAGAAAGATTTGGTCACATTGACACCGCTCATAGGACTTCTTGGAGAAGCTTCGCTCTCCTCTTGAAGCGGCGACGTAGATGAGTTGGACCCGTTTTCCGCGCTGAAGCCCACCTTGTCTTCGCGCTTAGCTTGCTGTGGCGGTGCAACACCCGGCACGCACTCTTTGACGCCCAGCTGGACGTAGTGGATCGGGCCAGGGAGTCTGCAGTACGTTTTGCCACCTCGGTATTTGCAGTCTGGTTTCTGGCAGATGTGCCCGTTCAGACAGTTGAGATTCCGGCACGCGCTTGTACGCGTGCAAGGTGTGCTCGCGGCGATCGAGCGGAGGTAATTGCGTAGAATATCGTCGATTGGCGAGTGATCGAATCCGCACGTGGACGGGTCGTGGTCGTCGCCAGCTAGGTAGAATTTGTTGCAAAGCTTTTGTTTCGCAACGCGTTGGGCGAATCTGGCGCGGTCCTCGGCCTGCACCGGTGGCATGTATACGTCCAAGCGCTCGCCTTTGGCGTTGACTGCAACGTAGCCTTCCGGTATGCTTTTCGCACTGGGAAGGACGGATGCGAAATCCACATCAGCTGATGAAGTCTGCGGCTGGGACGTTGGTGCACTGCTTCGCATGAACTCATTGTCGCTCGTAGAGGCGAACTTATTCTCTGTGTCGTTGGCACGCCAATTGGCGGCTTTTATCGGAGAGCTGTGGTCTTGAGGTATATAGCCTCCATTCGTATACGTCGATTTGACGTGCGAGTTGGTGCAGTGGTCGCCGTACTTGCAAGCACCCTTCTGGTAAAAGAAGCAGGGCTTGGCACTGGCGGGCTCTGGTGTGCTAGTGATGGCAGAAGTTTTGGATGGCGTAGGTGGTGCCTTGTAAGCCTGGGTTGGTGCGCTCGCAAAGTCTACAGGCGTGGTCCGGAAGATGCCTGGAAAGTCCTCGAGTCGCATTCCAAGTTTGGTGAATTCGGGGTGAGTGGCGTAATTCTTGATTAGGGTGATCTTCTCGCGGTTATTTCTATGAGGAATGAGCTCGTTGATATAGCCAACATCGTGACAGCCGGCGAAGTAGATATGCCGACATTGCGTGTTGTCGACGAATTGCCGAAATAATGCTCGAATCTTCGAGTCTGCATTCTCCTTCAGCTCTCCAGCGTCCACGAAATCGAACAGCTCGTTGGATCGCGTAAAGTTTGCAGCGAATGCGGCGAGCGAACGCTTTTCCGCTCCGCAGAGCTTGATCTTGCTTAGAGTCTTTGACAGACCGACGAGGTTCGTGTAAACGCGGACCATGACACGGCAGTGCTCAAGCCTGCGGGCGCGCAGACTTGCCATGATCGACTCATTCAGTAGATGAGCGGCTCTCTGACCTCCCTCGGCCCCATTGCTCACGAGATCGTCGTCGAAGATGTATCCGTCGCCGTCAACCAGCACCAGAACGAAAGGGTTGCGTTCTTGGCCCCTCGCCAGTTGCTTGTACCGCTCCCTCGATTCTCTTTCCTCCTCGTAGTCACTCTTCAGGCGCTTGTAACTCTCGATAAGCGCGCCATATTTCTCCAGTACCTCTCCCAGCGTCTCTTGGTGCTTTGTGTTTGCCAGGCGTAAATTGTACAGTTGTGCGCTGGTTTCAGCCAGCTCGTTATCGCCCAACATGATGCTCATGAGTGGATTATTGATCAGTGCAGGATCGGATGGGTTAGGATCCTACACTGATTTCAAGTTTATTAAGAATGGTGGGCAGATTTCCAGAGGTTCGCAATCCGAGCCAGTAGCAAATGAGGACTTTTGTTGGGACAAAGAGACACGAAGCTGACAGCCCGCCGTCTCAAAGCGGCGTAGAAGCTAGATGTCAGGTCTCAGAGCTGAAAGCATTAGGCGCTGTAGCCTCAACTCGACAAAGAAGATAGCTTAGTTGAACATGGCAGGCGGGCAAACGAATGTCTCGGTCGTGTGTCTGACATTTAGTTAGGCTAGACATTTACCACGAGTCACAGAATATATTCGGCTTCACTTGCATTTCAACGCTAAACCTTATCAGCCACGTGGGTCTATCGATTAGGCTCGTCTAGGTGTATCAAGGTGTAGATCAAAACGGAACAACATGGAACGAGGCGGAGACGACGATTGATACACCCACCAGTTTCCGAGTAAGCGCTTCACCTCCTACACAGCACTCAGTCTCCGCCCGCTGGTACTACCAGCCGTGCGAGTCCGACAACCACTCTCTTCTGCCTCAATACTTAAGCGAGAGCAACTAACTACCTCGAGAAGGCCCCATACATCCCTCACCCTCATCGCCTCATATCATATCCCACGGGGTATACCGTCTCGTTGAAGTCAATCTTCTGGCCTTGTCCCTCGTACACCCAGCGGGTGAAAGTAGCCGGCGTGGAGCCTTCGCCTCCGTTAGCAGTGACGAAAATGCCCACGGTGGTTCCTGAGTACTGTCAGCTTGCTCCAAACTTCCCTGATCATCAGGACTACTCACCAGTGAACTGCGCGCTTCCACCGCTAGTCACGGCCCCAGAAGCCGTACCAACAACCTTCAACTCGCCGTCCTCGCCAGCGGCGCCCATGGAGAACTCAAACTCGGTATCGACGACCGCCCGGATCTGCAGGCGGACAGTCTCTCCGACAAGCTCTTCCGGCACGTCGACGATCGTCTCCTTGCTCAATGTGTCGTTCGACCCGAAAGCCGTAGTCCTCAGACGCGCCTTCAGAGCTCCATCAAGTATCACCAGACCGAGATCAGTATGTTGCCATTGGTTGGCGAAAACCGTTACGCCTGCCTCCTCCCCCTCCGTCTCAGGCTCAAACTCCATGTCAACATAGTAAGTGAAGAACGTGTCCGTCTGCCGACGGCCAACATACGCCAAACGATCCGAAGGCTCGAACGTCTGATCTCCAGTGAGGTTGTAGAACGAAGGGTTGACAATCAGACTTCCCTCGGAAATCTCGTACATGTCCTTGGGCGGATGGCGGAAGTGCATGAAATGCAACGGCAGCTTCTCGCCCTCGAAACCATAATCATCGCCAGCCTCGACCCAAGGTCCGTCGCCGGGGACGTCGCGCGACTCTACAGGCAGGGGACCGCGCATGCGGCCGCGGACGGGCTCTGTTTGCGGCCAGCCGTTCTCCGGCCAGGTCACGGGGTACAAAACTGTCTCGCGGCCCATCGGGTAGGAGTCAGTGTGGCCCGGCGGACCTTGACGGATGGACAACGCGATCCCCCACCAGTTGCCCTCAAAGTCCTGGAAGAAGTCCGCGTGGCCGACGGACTGGAAGTACTGCGACGTGTTGGTGTTTGTCTGGATCGGGTTGTTCTCGTACGGCTCGTACGGGCCCAGCAGTTCTTTCGAGCGGGCGATCGTCACCATGTGCTCGAAACTAGTCCCGCCCTCGGCCAGGACGAGGTAGTAGTAGTCGTCTTTGCGGTACATGTGCGGACCCTCGGGCCAGACGGCGCCAGTGCCGTTCCACAGGTTGGTGTTGGGCCCGTACTCGCCGGTGGTGACATCAATAGGAAAGATATTATCGCCGACGATGTCAAAAACATGGCCGGTGACGTATGCCTGGCCGTCGACGTCCCAGAAGAGGTCCGGGTCGAAGAAGCCGAGGTCTTTGTTGATGAAGCGCACTGGCATGCCCCAGGACTCGGGCTCGAGCGGGTCTGTCGTGTTGAAGATCATGTGGAAGGGTTCGTCGATGCCGTCGCGCATCATGAAGGTGACGATCACGTAGAAGACGCCGTCGTGGTGGCGGAGAGTCGGGGCGAAGATCCCACGCTGCATCGTGTTTGTGCGGTTGTATTCGGGGACCTGCTCTTCGCTATAGATGACATTACTGACGTGGCGCCAGTTCTGCAGGTCGCGGCTGGCGTAGATGGGAAGACCCGGGAAGTTGTTGAAAGTGGATGAGATGCAGTAGAAGAAGCCATCGACTGGCACGCAGCTGGGGTCTGGTCGGTAGCCGGGGATCATGGGATTGGTGTATTCCTTGAGAGTGGTTTCGTTGTGCTGGCCATATTTGGGAGGGAGTGCTAGGACTGCGGATGCAGTCGCTAGCAGGGGGAGGATGGTGTTGCTCCAGAACATCGTGGATAGATACAACTGTCAGCTACTTCTCGGGGCGACAAAACTGTCAAACTCGATCCCTGCGGTCTTTATACTCATGGTGAACCTGCGTGTGCCCATCTTGGCCGTTCGACTTGGGACTTTAGGCAAAACAGTTTATTAGATTTCTCCATCTCGAACGCACGTAATAGCGTCAAGCGTCGATCAGGAACCACCCTGCATCAAACTCTCGAAGAAGCGGATCGTCAGCTTCCGTGGTACAGCAAGGCCGTTTCAGCGATTCGTTCTGCTGGACAAACCGGAACGATGGTGCTCTTCGAAGTTCATCTGAACGAATATGCCATCGTTGTTCGATCAAAGCCCTCGAGATTCGAATTGTCATCTCAAGCGACAACACCGAAGGTGCATCGTCGCCGCATCGGACATTCAGCCGAGCGAGCGATCTACAAACCCGGACTCGGCGGGCGGGGTGTCGTCTGGGGGGAAGAAAACCTACCTCATAGCCGTGCATCTGAATTAGCCTGGTTGAAAGACAAAAGGAAGCAGACTATGAGGAATGGAGAAATACCAAGTATATGTTGTGATTGTTGTCAGACGTTAAGGAGGATGCGACGATGATGGTACTTTCGAATGTTATGCCTTTCATTATTATACAGCCTGTTGGACTTTTGTAATCGTCTTTCCCCTCATCAATTCGCTCCATTCGATGACCCCGCCGCTAAAATACATTATTCAACTGGTCTGTTCCGTATGTGTGACTGCCACGCAATGCATTTGTGCGAAACGCCAAAGCCATGAAATCAGATTGTTCAGGCATAAGACGCCGTGTGTCTCGCTTTCGTATGCTTGCATCATGCCCAGCCCCGGGGACCGTTTTCCTGGGCGTGCAGCTACTCAAAGCCTTCCCCCTTTAGCGCCATTCATGGTCATCTTTAAAAATCTTGTCGAGCGCGCCATGCGGTCATATTCAATGTTCGACTCTATGGATATAATTTGATCAGTCGAAGCTTCCTGGTGGCTTTGGCGTCGTCTCCATAGCTCGTACGCGTGCGAGAACGGAAGAGTTCTTGCGCTGCGTGGGCCTGGCAGGCGCTCGGAGTGTTGAGTCGATGTCGGCGGGAGCGTCAACGACGGCACTCTCCGCGGGAGTGCCCGACTCCTCAACAGTGGACACTTCTGCTGGCGCGGCGGCAGGCGTAGCTGCATTGTCAGTTTGCAGAACCGGTGTGGGCTCGGGGATGGCAACATCGGGTACACTGCTTTCCTCAGACTCGACAAGAGCGGGAGCGGCTTCGGGGACAACAGGTGATGCGTCTTCAGTCGAGACCAGAGTTTGTGTGATCTCTGGCTCAGTAGCAGCGATGGTTGGCTCGTCCACGGCGAGCGTCGGGTCTTCCAATACAGCTTCCGGCTGAGAAGTGGGGATCGAAGACTGATCCTCAGCAACAACGGAGTGGTCCAACACCGCCTCTGGTTGCGAGGTGGCGACGGTAGCATCTTCCACAGCGACAACTGGCTCTTCCAGGACAGCTTCTGGCTGTGAAGCGGTGGTGATCGGCTCGTCCGCAACGACCACTGGCTCTTGAATCTCGACTTTAGGCTCGACCACCTCAATGGCAGGCTCAGTGGCGGCGGCGTCAGGTTCATTCAAGGCCACGTCATGACTTTCCGTGACGGGGACAGGCTCAATCTCGCGAGGCTCCATCACCTCGGGCGTCTCAGTCACCTTGCTGGCACCAGCAGAAGCCTCAGCAAGATTACCGCCAATGCTCATAGACTGACGGTGGCTCTTGAACAGGCCCAGAAGCTTCTCATCAGGCTCTGGTCTCGAGCCAGCTTCTCGAGGCTGCAATTCGCCGTCTACCATTTGATCAAGGCTTTCTTTCTGCGCTGCCTGCATAGCCAGAGAAGCTCTTTTAGCAGGGCTCTCCTGCTCAGGAATGCTCTCGAGGCTTTGTCTCGCACTCTTCATGTGCGCAGTTGAGGGCGATCCTTGCTTGATCAGATTCGGGATAACGCCACCGCCCTGCCTCGCCCAGAACATGCGTTCCCTAAGTCTCACGGCTTCCTCCCAGGCACCCTTCTGCTCTTCCTCGCTCTCAGCCCGCCAGTGTCCATCGCGCACCATTCTCAGGAAACCGACGAAATCGCCGGCTGCTCGTGTTCTGCCTAGACAGTAGTCACATAGTGGGTATCGTTGTGCGCTTTCTTCTTCGGACGTCCTGAAACGATGTTTTCGTACGTAAGGCTCCGCTTTCCTGCTTTCGCCGCATAATGCGCACGAAAAGATGGGTCCGTAGAACTTGGTTTGGGGCATGAATGGCTCTACGACCATGGATCCTTGTAGGAGCGAAGATAGGACCGTTCGCCGTGAAAGGAAGCTGAGGCCTGGCGCAAGATCCAGTCGCAAGGTGGGTTCGATATCCTCGACTAAAGAGCGCTTGTAGAATTTGCTGTCCTTCAGTGGTGGTGCAGTGCTGGCGTAGCTTGTAGATTGAGGGCTAGAGTTGGTGGAGAAAGAGAAGGCGCCTGGCAAAGAAGGAGATGAAGTGGACGCGAGGTTCGTTTGGCTGCTCGAGCTCAGTCCGCCGGAGCTGTTGTTTCCGCTTGGACCGCGCGAGTGACCCATTGCTTTTCTCGCTGACTGTAGGAGGTCCTGGAAATCTAGATAGGCTGGAATGTCGCTCCGCAAGACAGGCGTAAGGAGTTGTGAGAAGTAAAGCGGGTGCTCAGGAGGAATATCCGCGATATGTGATGCGTTTGGTGAAAGTTGCATGGCGTCAAACATGGCGGCCGATGATCCAATAGGCGTCGAGGGAATGCTGTCTCTACCAGCTGTAGTGTCATTGTCGCCGCGCTCGGACATGCGTCCCATGGTCAGTTTGAGGTCCTGGAGCTGCTCCTGCTGCGAGGCGAGCAACAGTTCGGTGTCACTGATTTGTCCCTTTAGTTGTGAGTTGCGCTTCTCCACAGCCTCTGTGTCCTTCCGTGCCGCTGCCACCATTGTGTTGGCCTCCTCGAACAGCGCTGTTGTCAAGCTCTCGAGCTCAGCATCCGTCTGCTTTCTTGCCTTTTCTGCCTCCTCCCTGGCAGCGTGCTCCTTGGCCAGCTCGGCTCTCAGTTTGCCAATAGTCTGGTCCACAACGCTCTTCCTCACCAACAGCCCATTTGCGACCATGTCATCAAGTGACTTTTTCTCTGCTCTCAACCGCGCGTTCTCCCGATTTGCCGCTTCCAACTCATGCCTCGTGTGTTGTAGACTGTCGTCCAGATTCGTCTGATAGTTGATGGCGTTGATCAGTTTGGTGCTCAGTAAGGAGACCTCCTGGCTCAAGTCGGGTTGGTAGTCGGCAACATCGTCGCTGCTGTGAGGTGGTGGTCGAGGTGATGGCGTCCGGGTATCCATGGTGTGTTCGTCGCGCGGGGGTGCCATGTTGGAATGCGCCATGGCCACGGCGGCCATATTCTCCCTGAGGTTTGTTGTTGATGCCGAGGCCTGCTCCGCCTACCAGTCTGTTGTAGGAGAGAGAGGTTGGATGCCAGATCAGGCGACCATGATTGTACCAATGGCTAGTGTGGGTTGTTGGTGTAGCGGCGGTGGTGTTTCAGCGGGTGTAGCGGTGCAGGTGTGCTGTAGGTTTGGTACGGTGGTGGTGATGGGGAAGGGTTGGTGGTGATGCCTGAGGCGGGATGGTGTGGAGTTGGAGTGGACCAGGCGGGATCTTGTGATCTAACTGTTATGGGTAGGTGAGTTTGGGTGTAGATTAGATTTGGTGTGTAGTTAGATTAAACGGCGTTGGCGTAGAGAAGTTGGGAGTCTTGGGACGCGGGAGGCCGTTGCACTGCCCGAGCGCCACATGACAACCACATTTTGATGACCTCCAGAATACTTCCATCACGTGCAACACAGCCTACATACTGTCCTCGCCTTCACGCAATAAAATCTGCAACGATTTGGTTTACCCATAACGCCATGTTCCACACCCAAGACTCGGATTAGTACACAGACAGCGCGGACTTGAACGACACATCGATTCATCAATTGGAAATCGTGACTGCGGCAGAGACCGCATTCTGGGCCTGTAAGCGATGTTGTAAGGTTGGTATTTGAAGCTGATTCGGCTAGATAAGAGGAGGCAGATCTGCGCTCAAGTCCAGATCAGAAGCAATTAGAAAACGAGAACAATGTTGGTTGGTATACTCGACCTCCGAGATTCATCGACTATGGCTACGATTCAGAGATGCTATTATCGACAGTCTGATATGATTCCGGTCTGGTCTCCATGTAGCTCGATGTCATTCACACACATTGTCTCAGAAGCCTTCGTTTTTGTCTTCTTATCTCTATCCACTGCCTACATTGTCCATTCGCTACCTAGATAGGCAAGATTAGGTGGATTAGTACAAAACTAGTACATAACCATGTACCTGCTTCAAAAGAGTGAACGGAGACCCCTCTGTCGGTCGAGTACAACCCAGTGAGCCCGTCCACTTCGAGTGCAAGGCTGAACACATGCTACTTTGAAGAACCCAAAAGTGCTCTCTCGACCCGATTCCTTGACGGTCACGTCAATGATATATTCAGTCCAGCAAAGTAGGAAGAAAAAGAATTTTGAATACCCAGCGTTTTCCAAAGAATATACATTAGTAGTTCGAAACAGCATCGCTTCCACCGCCAGATCATATTCTCATCCTTCCAAACGAGCCAGATGAACAGACCGATCCATCCATCCATTCCTCCAAAAGAAACACAAGTCACATCCCCATCTCCCTTCATCCATGCATGAACCCCTTTTCCAGAAAGATACATACATACATATAAAGCGTACATACGTACAAAAACATTTCACGTCCATCTATTCCATCTATCCGATCTGACCAAGCAGATGCCCCCCAAGAAGAGGATGTGAACCTCTACCGGCGCTCGTGGGGATTGGTCGACTACTCCCCATGTTGCACCGTCTTAGCCTGAAGATCGACCTTCCACTTCCCACTCTCGACAACCCCGCCGTTGCTCAGATTCTCCTGTAGCGCCTTCTGCACGCTCTCGGTTTCATCCAGCGACGCCGAGGTCTGCAAAACGTAGAGGATAGCCGCGCGGGCGAAGTCTACGTCCACGTCCGCGGTTGAGGAAGAAGAAGAAGAAGAAGAAGAAGACGTTGTAGGCGACGCGGCCGGTGAGGAGGCAGTGGCCGACGATGAGGCCTCCGAAGGCGAGGGCGAGGAATCGTACACGATGCCATTGCTGGTAGCCTCAGCTCTCTGAACCGCAATCGTGCGTGAAGGCTCTTGCGCAACAGCAGCGCGCTTCTGGGTCTTGCCGTCGAAGCTAACGAGGGCGTTCTCTGCGGCGCAGCTCAGGTCGGCTTCATTGAAGAGACCGAGAAGGGTGGAGGCGTCCAGGTTGAGGTTGTAGTCTGACGCGGCGATGGTGATTACGCGGGGAATGGCGCTGCCGACGGTGGCGTTGTCTTCCATGCCGGGAATCGTCATGGAGGTGCAGCCGGCCGTTGACTTGGAGGAGCAGGTCGGGCCTGTGAAGGAGTCGACGCAGAGACAACGGCAGGTCTCTTTGCCAGAAGCGTCGGAACTTGGGAAGGCTTGACCACCATTCTCGCACGTCATCTTGGTGGCGCATTTTGAAAGGGTAGAAGCCTGAGTTCCGGCCCTCTCGGCGTGCGTGGAGGAAGCTGATGTGGAATCTTTGTGCATGTTCGGGATTACAACGAGGACCATTGGGATGACCACCGCAGCAGCGACGAGGACCAGGAGCAGCAGAAGAAGCGTGATGAACAGCCAGAGGGGGATACCGCAGCACCGGCGCTGACGCTGGTGGCGAGTCTTGGAGTCGCTGCCGCATTCACTGGGCAGTGGGGCGGACTCCCTGCGGCTTGACCAGTTCTGAAGACTGGTACTCGTTGGTGTGGGGACGGCAGGAGGTGGGAAAGATGCGAGGATGTCGCTGAGACTGCCAGCGCTACGGTTGCGGTAGTATTTCTCAAGCTCCGAGTTGCTGATATTGCCATTACCAGGACCGAGCCATCCTTCCATTCCAAGTCTGCTGGCAGTCTTTCCACGATCAAGGTTGGATGCAAGTCGAGTTGCACGCTTGATCAAGTCCGAGAGGCTTGTCAGCGAGCCGCGGGCTTCTTCATCTCTTGCAGCATCGACATTCAGGCGGGGTGGTCGCCTTCTGTCACCGCGTTGATCAGAGAAGCCTGCATTTGGTGCCCGGAGGGTATCGCTGTCTTGTCTGGGGAGTCCCCTCTTTTCAGGATCGCTGAGCATCTCCTTCGAAAGTGCATCGTGTTGTTTTCCGTCTTTCCCGTTTTGGGCCAAGGGTGAGCTAACACTTCTAGGGGAAGGCTGAGCTTGTGCAGACGGCTTGGTGACACCTAGGTGCTCTTTGGAGTTGACAACGCGGATGCTCGGCCTAGGACTGTCCAGTGTTGCGCTCGGTCTCGGGCTCTTGATCGAGTCGGAAGACGAGTCAAAGAAGGTAGCGCTTGAGTGGTTTTGATCAGTATTGTGAGTAGGTATGGGTGGCGCGACATGTGATTCCTTTGAAGCACCCGGCACAGCATCTCTTTCGGGCTGCTTCTGTCGGAATTCCTCATCTTCTGCAACCTTCGAGGCAGTGCTAGACTTCCTCCCACGCCCGCCACTGTTGACATGAGTCAGCTTTGGTTTGCTTATCTTGCTCAAACTGGCCTGGCGGATTGGGGCGTCAGAAGGAGAATCGTCACGCTGCACAGGTGCGGCAGAGGGCTTGACAGGTGGGAAGTATCCGAACACTTCTCCAGATGGCTGCTGTGCGGCATCCCTGTCTCTTTGACTCGGTAGTGCGTTGCGGCCTTGCTCGGGCTCCTGCTTCTGCATTCTTTGCTTGAGAGGCTTTAAAATCTCACTCCTCCTGGGTGGCGAATGGTCCGCCTCCGAGTAGACGGAGCTGGGCGTGATGCTTATCCCACTTTCCCTTCCATCAAGGTAGAACTTTGGAATGCCAATTGGAATGGCGTTGCTACTGGCGAGAGAAGTTCGGCTTTGGCTAGCTGGGCCGGTCAAGCCTTCTCTTGTGTTCTTCCTGACCAGAGAATCGCGCTCGGCTTCCTCCACGATCGGGTGCACCGGAGACAGTTGCTGTGAGTAGTAGGATGAAGGGCCGCGACGGGCGGAAGGAGGCGGGCCAAGTGGTGGGCGAGGAGGCGTATTCTTGCTGTAGCTTGCCTGTTGGACAATTGGGTGGCCGTGTGACAAGTTAGATGGCGCCGGGTTGCTGTAGCCATTGCCAGTCCATTGTCCGTTGCCGTGATGGGACTGAGGTTGTTGGTATTGTTGTTGGTACTGCTGCTGCTGCTGCTGGCCCGCCGAAGCCGAGCGAGGCTGTCTTTGCTGTGTTGACTGTTGCTGGTAGAGATTGTTCGCCGATGCGGCACGGGCGGGCTGTCGTTGAGGCGAAAGGTTGTCGGGCACATAGTCCGGTCTTTGAGGCCTAGGAGGTGGTCCACTGCGGGCTCCAGCCGGGTGTGGTCTTTGGAATTGGCCGCTGGGTTGTTTGCGAAGTGCTGGGGCAGGCTGGGAGCTCAAAGGCCACTGATCTTGCTCTGGCTCCTCGTAGCCATGGCCGTAGTCGCTGCCGTCGTACATGTTGCGTGGTGGCTCTGCTGATCGCGCAGGCTGAGGTCTAGGGTTCGCTTGAGGGCGCGGAAAGCGCATGCGCGGGTCAGGATGGTACTGTTGTTGTTGCTGTTGCTGCGAAGGAAGTGGGCGAGAGGGCGCCTGGTGGCGACTCCGGCCTTGCTCCTGGTATGCGGGGATTTCATAGTCGTCGTACGAATATGCGTGGCCTCCTGGGCCTTTGGAAGGTGAAGAGTAGCTCATGAGGTATGCAGGTCGCCGTGGCGGATATCAGGATAGAATGCCGTGTGCGAGGTAAACGAGTGTATGGGTGAGGGGGGTACGACAGAAGGCAATCAATGCATCCGCGCCTGAGTGGTGTCGAGTCTGCGTGATATTGTGTAGGCCTGCTATTGTGGTCGCTTCCAGAGCGGTTGGTGCGATTGTGCGATTGTTCCGGCGGGATGCGATTGCAATTGTCCGGGATGGGACGGATGAGGGACAGGGCTGCGAGGTCCCGCTGCAGTTGGAAGGTGGTGTTTGATGCGCAATGGGGATACAAGATGCGGGCTCGCGCCAGGCGGAAGGTTGAAGGTAAGGTGAAGTGAATGTGAAGAAAGATGGTCGATCTGCTTGCAGTCCAGTCTCGGTACAATCCAGTGTATAGTCCAGCGTATGATACGTGAGTGATAGCTAGAGAGTATACAAGTATCGTCGTCGTCGTCGTCCTTCACTCAAAAAGCCCGCCAAGGGGATGTCGCTCACTGTAAAAGAATGGTGAGGTTGAAAGAAAGGGAAAGGTTAGTGTGTGAAAGCGGCAGGCGACGACGACATCTCTCTCTCTGGCTGTCCAACTCTCTCTCTCATCGTATCATAGGGTGCTGGTGTCTGCACTCGGCTGGGTGTTTGACGAGGACGAGCTTGACCCTCTCCCCGGCTGTGGATGAAACAATAGCGTGCATACCAAGCCCCGTTGAACAAGCTATGAACACCACACCACGCTGTGATATGCACCTCGCTCCATTCCTCCTGTCTCATGCTTCAATGCCCGCAGTCCATCAGTCAGAACACCCTGTCGTGTCTTCATATACCATTGATTGTTTTATTCCATCAAAAGGCCAAGTGACAACATCCCCATAACACCTCCCAACTCGCCCTGAAATAATACAAGTCGCCACAAAATACATTAGATGGCAATCAACACCATCCAAGCAGCCGAGATTAAAGGCACCGTCTCCCGTTGCCGCGGGGCGAGACTCTTCATCATCCTCGCAATCAAACACGACCATGTCCATCAAGCTCTTTCCCTTCAACCCTCATCCTGCCCATCAACCATTTCCTCAGAATCTTCTTCGCGCGCCGTTGTGAAGAAGTCTGTCAAACAAACGCGTGTGCCCCGTTTCACCATCACCTAACCGTCATGTCAGCTTTTCCAACTTTCCTCTCCCATGGCCGGCCCGTGTTTCGAGCGAGCATTCCGTGCACCTGGTAACAGCAGTAGCCAGATCCTTCGCAGAGCTAATCTGACCTCGTCCACGTCCACGATGTTCGCGTGAAGCAAAAAAAAGGGAAAGTGGCGCTGAGTCAATCGCCGTATCGCCACCTGCATGTTCGCGC
>Ga0265798_10002318_pt1 | contig 28296 bp, 32 predicted proteins | sample P3T30metagenome_FD_192430 | JGI IMG/M metagenome (GOLD analysis project Ga0265798, IMG submission 192430) | Plant litter microbial communities from East Loma Ridge, Irvine, California - P3 T30 | ecosystem: Environmental > Terrestrial > Plant litter > Unclassified | place: USA: California...
AAGTCGAGCGGTTTCCCGATCCCGAAAGAGCTGATGGTCGGCATCGAGACCGCCGACGACGCCGCCGTCTACAAGCTCAACGACGAGCAGGCCCTGATCGCCACCACCGATTTCTTCATGCCGATCGTCGACGATCCCTTCGACTTCGGCCGCATCGCCGCCACCAACGCGATCTCGGACGTGTACGCGATGGGCGGCACGCCGATCATGGCGCTGGCGCTGGTCGGCATGCCGGTCAATAAACTGCCGCTCGAGACCATCGGCGAAATCATCCGCGGCGGCGAGTCCATCTGCGCGGAAGCCGGCATCCCGATCGCCGGCGGCCATACCATCGACTCGGTCGAGCCGATCTACGGACTGGTGGTGATGGGCCTGGTCCATCCGTCGAAGGTCAAGCGCAATGCCGACGCCAAGGCCGGCGACGTGCTGGTGCTGGGCAAGCCGCTCGGCGTGGGCGTGCTCTCGGCCGCGCTCAAGAAGGACGTGCTCGGCGCGGACGGCTATGCCGCGATGATCGCCAACACCACCAAGCTGAACAAGCCGGGCCGCCTGCTGGCCGACATGCCGGGCGTGCACGCGATGACCGACGTCACCGGCTTCGGCCTGCTCGGCCACCTGCTGGAACTGGCGCGCGGCGCGGGGCTGGCGGCGCAGCTCGAGATGGCAAAGGTACCGCTGCTGCCCGGCGTGCTGCAACTGGCGCAAGATGGTTTCTTTACCGGCGCGTCCGGCCGCAACTGGGACGCCTACGGCAAGGACGTCGACCTCGGCGCCGGCATCAGCGATAGCCAGCGCGCGCTGCTGACCGATCCGCAGACTTCCGGCGGCCTGCTGGTCTCGTGCGCTCCGGATAGCGTTGATGCGGTATTGGCGCTGTTCGCGCGCGAAGGCTTTGGCGAAGCCGCCATCGTTGGCCGCATGTTGGAGGGCGCGCCGCGCGTCACGGTCGCGTAAGCAAGCGCGAAGTCACCGACCAGCGTCTATCCGCCGGCGCGCCCCACTCGCTCCTCTGACTCGGCTTGCACCGGGGCCGGCTGGCGCACCGACAGCGCCGCGACGAACAGCGCGCATAGCAGCACCAGGAGCACGGCCAGCGCGACGGCGACCGGAGCGGGAAGGATGAAGGCGAGCATCTGGCTCATGGCGTCTCCTCGGTTCAGGACTTGCGCGATGGCTTACCTTTGCGCAAGACGGTACTGTGCCACTGCCAGAACGAGGGAAATTGACCCAGCGCAAATGCTCAGACTGGCGGCCCGGTGCGCAAGGGCGTCGGGGCCGCCGCTTCCTGGCCCTGCCCCACCCGCTCGTACTCGGCGATCACCTGGGCGCCGAGCAGCAGCAGGGTCGCCGCGATCTCGAGGCTGAACATGACGACGATGGCGGTGGTCATCGAGCCGTACACCACGTTCACCTGCGACAGGGTCGAGAAATACCACACCAGCACATGGCGCGCGAGTTCCCACAGCAGCGCGGCCGTGATGCCGCCGATCGAGGCGTGCCACAACGACAGCCTCCCCACCGGCATCACCAGGTAGATCGAAGTCAGCACCAGGATCTCGCCCATCAAGCCGAGCAGGTAGAGCAGCACGCCCGAGACGCCGTTCAAGGACCACTCGTAGTTGAACAGCCACACGCTCTCCTCGCCCATCACCTCGAGCGTGCCGGCCACCAGCGTGACGATCATGACGCCGAAGCCCAGCGCCAGGATGTAGCAGTAAGGCAGCACTGCCGACACCAGGAAATGGCGGCGCCGGATCTCGACCCGGTGCTTGAAGATCACGCTCATCGCGTTCTCCAGCACGGTGAAGGCGAAGGAGCTGAAGAACAGCATGGTGATGCCCAGCACCCAGGTGATCAGTTCGCGGTTTTCCAGGAAGTGCGCGACCTCGGCCACCAGCGGCCGCGATTGGCCCGGCACCAGGAGGCCCAGGTAGCGCTCGAGTGTCTCGAGCAATTCGGCCTGGTCGAGGAAGTGCGACAGCGCCACCACCACCAGCATCAGGAAGGGCACGATCGAGAGCAGCGCGTAATAGGCGACGGCGCCGGCCAGCAGCAGGCCCTGGTTGGCGCGAAAGCCCTTGAATACCCTGATCGCGAACGCGAGCGGATGCGACAGGATCCAGACGTTGGCGCGCTGGTCCATCATCCGTTCACGCCAGCTGCGGCGCCGGTTCATCGCGCCAGCCTGATCCCGGTGAATTGCCAGCGCGCGCCGGCCGGGAAGAAGTTGCGGTAGCTGGCGCGCGCATGGCCGTCCGGCGTCGCGCACGAGGAACCGCGCAGCACGTACTGGTTCACCATGAACTTGCCGTTGTATTCGCCGATCGCGCCCGGCGCCGGCGCATAGCCGGGGTAAGGCGCGTAGCTACTGCTGGTCCACTGCCAGCAGGCGCCGAACATCTGCTGCAGGCCCGCGCCGCTGGCCGCCTCGGGATGCAGGGCGCCACCCGCCAGGGCCGCCTGGCGCGCCGCGAATTCCCATTCGGCTTCGGTCGGCAGGCGCGCACCGCGCCAGCGCGCATAGGCATCAGCCTCGTACAGCGAGACGTGGGTGACGGGCCGCGCCGGGTCGAGCGCCTGCAGGCCGTGCAAGGTGAATTCCTGCCAGCCATCCTCACCTTCCACCCAGTACAACGGATGCGGGATCTCGCCGGCGCAGACCCGATCCCAGCCCTCGGCCAGCCACAGAGCCGGATCGCGGTAACCGCCGGCCGTGATGAATTCCAGGAATTCGCCGTTGGTGACCAGGCGTGAGCTAAGCGAGAACGGCGCCACATAGGTGCGGTGGCGCGGCAGCTCGTTATCGAAACAGAAGCCGTGTCCGTTGTAGCCGATCTCGGCCAGCCCGCCATCGAAACCGATCCAGTCGATCGCAGCGGGCGCCTGCCCCTGCGCCATCGGCTGCGGCGTGTACGCCGGATACAGCGGATTCTGGGCCAGCAGATGCTTGAGGTCGGTGAGCATCAACTCCTGGTGCTGCTGCTCATGCTGCAGGCCGAGCTCCACCAGCGCGGCAACCTCAAGGCCCCGGGGCCCGGCGAGCAGCGCGGCCATGCGGCGGTCGACATCCGCGCGATAAGCGCGCACTTCATCCAGCGACGGCCGAGTCAACAGCCCGCGATGCGGGCGCGGATGCTTGGCCCCGACCCCGTTGTAATAGGAGTTGAACAGCACCCGGAACGCCGGATGAAAGGGCGCGAAACCCTCCTCGTGCGGCTCCAGGATGAAGGTCTCGAAGAACCAGGTGATGTGCGCCAGGTGCCACTTGATGGGACTGGCGTCCGGCATCGACTGCGCCAGGCAATCCTCGGCGGACAAGGGCGCCGCGATCTCGAGCGAACGCGCACGCACCCGTTGGAAGGCGTGCACCAGGTCTTCGCGCTGCCCGACGCCCATTTTATTCCCCCGCCTGGCGGATCGCCTGCGCGTGGATCACCGCGAACCAGCGCTGCGGATCGGTCCACACCCGGGTCGCCTCGAAGCCGGAACGCTCCAGCAGCGCGATCGCATCGGCCTGCTGGTACTTGTAGCTGTTCTCGGTATGGATGCAGTCGCCCTCCTCGAACACGCGGCTGCCGCCAGACCAGCGCACTTCCTGGCGCCGCAGCGCCTGCAGGTGCATCTCGACCCGGCCGCGCGCGGCGTTGTAGAAGCCGTGGTGGCGCCAGCCGCGGATGTCGAAGTCGGCGTCGACCAGGTGGTTCACGTGGCGCAGCACGTTCAGGTTGAAGGCGGCGGTGACGCCGAGCGCGTCGTCATAGGCGGCGTCCAGGGTCGGCTTGTCCTTGGCCAGGTCGACGCCGATCAGCACGCCGCCATCGACGCCGCACTGGGCGCGCAGGCGGCGCAGGAAGCCCTCGGCTTCCTCGGGCGTGAAGTTGCCGATCGAGGAGCCCGGGTAGAAGAACAGGCGGCGCTCGGCCTTCACTTGCGGCGGCAGCTCGAAGCGGTTCGAGAAGTCCATGCCCAGCCCTTCCATCGCGATGTGCGGGAAGCGCTGGCGCAGGCGCGTCAAGGCGTCGGTCAGGAATTCGGCCGAGATATCGACTGGGACGTACTGGGCCGGCTGCAGCAGCGGGAACAGCGAAGCGGCCTTGGCGCAGTTGCCGGCGCCGAGGTCGACCAGGGTGGCGCCAAGGCCGGCTACTCGCGCCATCTCGGCGCCGTGGCGCGCGAAGATCGCGGCTTCGGTGCGGGTCGGGTAGTATTCGGGCAGTTCGCAGATCGCCTCGAACAGCTTGGAGCCGAGCGCGTCATACAGGAATTTCGGGGAGATCCAGGCCTCGGGGGCGGCCAGGCCGGCGTGCAGCTCGTCGGCCACGTGGGCATTGGCGGCGCGGGGGCGTTCTTGCGTGCAGGAGGAGTCCATAAGCGTTATCATTCGTGCCGCCAAGCCGCACCATGCGCCGTGGCATAAGGATAGTCGAAAAACGATGTTGCAGTTTTTGCCATGATAGCGGATTCGCTGCGGCGACGTTTTCCCTGCCGTGCGCGCGTGACGATGCCGGTTCGTCTAATTTGCGAAACTTCCCCATAAACCAATAAGAAAGCCACCCATGACCCCGTTCTCACCCTCGCGCGTCCTCAAAACCCTGTTCGCCGCTACCGCCACGGCCGGCCTGATGTTCGCCGCCGGCGGCGCGTATGCCCAGAACACCCCGGGCGTGCTGCGCGTGTCTGCGATCCCCGACGAGGCGCCGACCGAGCTGCAGCGCAAGTTCAAACCGCTGGGCGACTACCTGGCCAAGGCCACCGGCCTGAAGGTCGAGTTCACCCCGGTGACCGACTACGCCGCCTCGGTCGAAGGCCTGGTCAACCGCAAGATCGACATGGTGTGGTTCGGCGGATTCACCTTCGTGCAGGCCAACGTGCGCAGCAAGGGACAAGTGACGCCGCTGGTGCAGCGCGCCGAGGATGAGAAATTCCGCTCGGTGTTCGTCACCACCAACCCGGCCATCACCAAGCTCGAAGACCTGAAGGGTAAAACCCTGTCCTTCGGTTCGGAATCGTCGACCTCGGGTCACCTGATGCCGCGCTCCTTCCTGCTGGGCGCGAAGATCAATCCGGACACCGACCTGAAACGCGTCGCCTTCTCGGGCGCGCACGACGCCACCGTGGCGGCGGTCGCGGGCGGCAAGGTCGACGCCGGCGCGCTCAACATCTCGGTGTGGGAAAAACTGGTCGAGGGCGGCAAGGTCGATCCGAAAGTGGTGCGCGTGTTCTACACCACCCCGGGCTACTACGACTACAACTGGACCGTGCGCACCGACATGAACGCGGCGCTGAAGAAGAAGATCACCGACGCCTTCCTGGCCCTGAACGATTCGACGCCTGAAGGCAAGCAGATCCTGGACCTGCAGCGCGCCACCAAGTTCATCCCGTCCAAGACCGCCAATTACTCGGCGATCGAGGCGGCCGCGCGCAACGCCGGCCTGTTGAAGTAATCGCGCGCGATGAGTGTCCGGCTCGAGAACCTCACGGTGCGCCACTTGGCGGCGAAGCCTGATGCGGCGCCCGCCCTGACTGGCCTCGAGCTAAGCATCGCGCCGGGCGAGCAGTTGGCCCTGATCGGCCCTTCGGGCGCCGGCAAGACCACCCTGCTCGCCACCCTCGCCTGCGCCCACCGCCCGGCCTCCGGCGCCTTCACGGTGTTCGGCGAAGATCCGTGGGCGCTGTCGCAAGCCGCCCGCCACCGCCTGCGCGCGCGCCTGTTCCTGGCGCCGCAAACGCCGCCGCTGCCGCCGCGCCAGCGCGTGGTCACCAGCGTGCTGGCGGCGCGCCTGCCGCACATGAGCCTGTGGCAAGCCTTCGCCTCCCTGGTGAAACCGAGCGACCCGGACGCCGCCCATGCGGCCCTGAGCCGCTTCGGCCTGGGCGACAAGCTGTACGCGCGGGTCGACCGCCTGTCCGGCGGCGAACGCCAGCGCTGCGGCCTGGCGCGCCTGCTGCTCTCCAGCGCCGACGTGTTCCTGGTCGACGAGCCGATTTCCGCGCTCGACCCGACCCTGGCCCAGCACACACTCGCCACCTTGCAGAATGAGGCGCAGGCGCGCGGCGCGCTGCTGGTCTGCAGCCTGCACCAGGTCGAGATGGCGCGCGCCCTCTTCCCGCGCCTGGTCGGCCTGCGCGCGGGCCGCATCGTGTTCGACCTCCCGCGCGAAGCGGTGACCGACGCCATGATCGCGGCCCTCTACGACAACGAGCACGTCGCGCCGCATCCGGACCACCTGCACGAATCGCCCGACCGGATCGCGGTCGGCGCCTGTTTCTGATGGCGCTGGCGCGCCATCCCGACCCGGCCTGGCGCGGCCGGGTCACCGCCACGGTCGTCTGCCTGCTGCTGTTGTGGCCGATGCTGACGGCCAGCGAATTCAAACCCTGGTTGCTGCTGGATGCGCAAAGCCTGGCCGCCGCCGGCGGTTTTCTGAGCGACTTCCTGCGCCCCGCCCACGACCCCGAATTCCTGGCGATGGTGGCGCGCGACACCTGGCAGACCATTGCCATCGCCAGTGCCGGCCTTACCCTGGCGCTGCTGGGCGCCATCCCCGCCACCCTAGTCATCACCGAACGGCTGTCGCTGTCGCGCCTCGGCACCAGGCGTATGCGCGTTTCCAGCCGCATCGTGCGCCAGCTGCTGCGCTGGGTGCTGGTGTTCCTGCGCAGCGTGCCGGAACTGGTGTGGGCCCTGCTGTTCGTGCGCATCGTCGGCCTGGGACCGACCGCCGGCGTGCTGGCGATCGCGCTGGCCTATGCCGGCATGCTGGCCAAGGTGTATGCCGAGATCCTGGAGTCGAGCGACGCCCACGCCCTCGACAGCCTGCTGGCGAACGGCAGCCCGCGCCTGGCGGCCTTGCTGTACGGCGCGCTGCCGGAGTCCAGCGCCGAACTGGTGTCCTACACCGTCTACCGCTGGGAATGCGCGATCCGCGGTTCGGCCGTGATGGGCTTCGTTGGCGCCGGTGGCCTGGGCCAGCGCATGGACGAGAGCACCAAGATGATGGCGGGCGGTGAAGTGGCGACCATGCTGATCATGTTCGTGCTGCTGGTTGCCCTCGCCGACATCGTATCGAAGCTGCTGCGCCGGAGGCTGGGATGAAGCCTTCCCCGCCGCCACGCTCGCTCGGCACGCCCCTGCTGCTCCTCGCCCTGCTGGCCCTGGTGGTGGCCAGCTTCGCCTCGCTCGACCTGCAATGGGCCGCCTTCTTCGCGCCCGACGCTTTAGGCTCGGCGCGCGAATTCCTGGCCGGCTTCGCGCCGCCCGAGACCGCGCCGGCCTTCCTGATGAAGACCCTGGGCGCGCTGTGGGAGACGCTGGCGATGTCGCTGGTTGGCACCCTGCTGGCCGTGATCGGCGGCCTGCTGCTGGCGCTGCCGGCCAGCGGCCGTTCTGGCGGCGTGGCGCGTGGCTTCACGCGGGTGCTGCTCAACGTGCTGCGCTCGATCCCGGAACTGGTGTGGGCATCGCTGCTGCTGGTGGCGGCCGGCCTCGGGCCCTTCGCCGGCACCCTGGCGCTGGGCGCGCACACGGCCGGCGTGCTGGGGCGCCTGTTCGCCGACGCGCTGGAAAACGTCGCGCCGCAACCGGAAGCCGCGCTGCGCGACAACGGCGCCGCGCCGCTCGCGGCTTTTCTTTACGCGACCCTGCCGCAGGCGCTGCCGCAGATGCTGTCGTATACCCTGTACCGCTGGGAGAACAATATCCGGGCCGCCGCCGTGCTGGGCGTGGTCGGCGCGGGCGGCCTGGGGCAGATGCTGAAGTACCACCTGTCGCTATTCCAGATGCAGAGCGCGGCCACGGTGGTGATCGCGATGCTGCTGCTGGTGGCCTGCGTCGATGCCGCCAGTTTCGCGCTGCGGCGCGCCCTCACCCGCTGACTTTTTACTCGATCTCCCGATGCTCGTCCTCGACCAACTGACCAAATCCTACGGCGGCCGCACCGTGCTGGCCCAACTCTCGCACACTTTCCGCGGCGGCGAATTCGTCGCCATCATGGGCGAATCGGGGGTCGGCAAATCGACCCTGCTGAACCTGATCGCGGGGCTGGACGCGCCGGACAGCGGCCAGGTGATCGTCGACGGCACGCCGATGGCGGCGCTGGACGACGATGCCGCCACCCTGCTGCGCCGCACCCGCATGGGCTTCATCTTCCAGGCCTTCCACGTGCTGCCGCACCTGACCCTGCGCCAGAACGTGGCGCTGCCACTGCTGCTCAACCGGGCCCCGAGCGAGCGCGCCGAGGAGATGCTGGAAGCGGTGGGCCTGGGCGGGCGCGGCGGCGACTTCCCGCGCCAATTGTCGGGCGGCGAAATGCAGCGCGTCGCGATCGCGCGCGCGCTGGTGCACCGTCCCGCCCTGCTGCTGGCGGACGAGCCGACCGGCAACCTCGACCCAGAGACCGCCGAGGGCATCCTCACCCTGCTGCGCCGCGAAACCCGCGAAAGCGGCGCCGGCGCCATCATGGTCACCCACTCCCACGCCGCGGCCGCCATGGCCGACCATGTACTCTTGCTGACACGTTCCGGATTGAAATTAGCGTAAGTTCCGCGAAGAAAGACCCAGTTAGAAACTGAGTTACGTCTGAATCGTGAATCGCGCCTAACGGAGTCGTAGTAATATCACAACGACCCGCCACATCAGCCAAGCGAACACAAGAGGCAGGGCCTTCCAGAACAAGTCGATCCGTCCCGAATCCATTGAATAGATTTGGAGAACCGACATGAGCGTCAGACAGAAAAAACAGGAAATGCTCGCCGCGATGCACCGGGCCCGTGCCATGGAACCGTCGAGCTTCGTGCCCAACAAATTACTCGACACCCTGATCGAGCGGATGCAGTTGAAGAACGACGCGGAACTATGCCGCGTCCTCGAGGTGCAGCCGCCGATCATCAGCAAGATCCGCCACCGCAAGTTGAACGTGGGGGCGACGATCCTGCTGCGGATGCACGAGAAATCGAACATCCCGATCCGCGAGCTGAAGGAATTGACGAGCGCGTCGATTCATTAGCGACTGTTCGATCATCGCTGGCCCATGCCCGTCTTACGCGCCACTGGCGCCTACGACTACCGGCGAAGGCCGGTACCCAATTTCGTCGAGCAGCCGAAACACACGCAAAATTAGGCACCGGCCAAGGGGGACGCCTAGTCCCGGTGCGACGGTTTTACGGCTAACGGTTCATTCAGTCGCCGCGGGCGGGCGGCCGGTTTTCAGTTGCGGCAGCGCCGCCAGCACCGCCTTGAGCGTGGCGATATCGACCTGCCCCAGCAGCGCCACGCCAATGCGCAGCAATTCGCTTTTCTTGACGTCGATCCCCGCACGCAGGCAAGCGCCCTTCACGTCGGCCAGCACCGCGTATTCCTGTTCCGGCATGGTGAAGCTATCGCGCACCAGCACCTGGCGCACGGTGTCGCGCGGTGCGGGCGGCGCTGCCTTGCGGGTGCGCTTGGGTGCGGGCGCCGCCAGCGCGCCGGCGGCCGCCTTGACGGCCGATTTCACAGTGGTCTTGCGCGGCGCTGCGGCTTTTGCAGCGGGTTTGACTACCGCCTTGGCCGGCGCTTTCGCGCGCACGGCCTTGGCTGCCGCCGGGGTGGCGGTCGACTTCCTGGGCATTACTGACTCCATTGCTTCATTAAGCTAAACAATATAGTCGATCTGCCTCGCCGCTGCCAACGCCTCAGGCCTCCAGCGATGCCGCCGCAGCCTGGCTCACACGGTTGCGCCCCGCCCCCTTGGATGCCTGCAGCGCATCGTCGGCGCGCTGGAACAGGGTCACGGTGCTGTCCTCCGGCCGGATCACGGTGACGCCGAAGCTGGCCGTCATGGCGATCATGGCGCGCTCGCTTTTCACCGGCGAGCCGGCGATGGCGGCGCGAATGCGCTCGGCGACCAGCATCGCCTCGTCGGCATTGGTGCGCGGCAGGATGATCGCGAAGCCGACGCCGGCCAGGCGCCCGAGCAGGTCGGAGTCGCGCAGCTGGCGCCGGCACAGCTCGACCACGTGGCGCAGCACGGCGTCGCCGGCCGGGTGGCCGTAGGCGTCGTTGACGCGCTTGAAGTCGTCCAGGTCGAGCACTACCAGCGCGGTCGGCTGGCCAGGACGGCGCGCCAGCGCCATCCAGGGCGCCAGCGCGTTGAAGAAGCCGCGCCGGTTCGGCACATCCAGCAGCGGGTCAACCACTTCGAGGCGGGCCAGCTCGCGCGCAGCGCCTTCGCGTCCCAGCAGCAGCATGCCGAAGCCGTTGGCCAGCATCAGGAGGTACAGGGCGGCGCTGGACAGCTGGCGCAGCAATTCGCTGGACAGCCAGCGCCAGCCGCCCGGCAGCAGCAGCACCGACAGGCCGCGCGCCGCCACCACCAGCGCCAGCACGGCGGTGAGGATGGCGAGGAAGCGCTGCAGCAGCGATGCCTCGCGCCAGCCGCCGGCCAGCGCCGCGGCGCCGGCGAGATAAAAGGCGCCCAGCAGGAGCGAGGCGGCGACGCTGCGCAGGCCCTGCTCGTCGATCAGGTAGCACACCAGGAAGGCGAGGATGGCGAGCGCCCCGGCAACCAGGATCGGACGGCGCCAGCCATGGCGGCCGGCGCGTTCGAGGGTGGCGCCGGCTTCCACGGCGACGCCGGTGAACAGCAGCGCGTAACCAGCCGGCAGCGCCAGCGCTTCCGGCACCACACTGGCCCCGCCGAGGGCCAGTGTGGTCCAGGCGCCGGCCTGCACCTGCTTGGACAGGGCCCAGGCGCCGAGCGCCGGCGGACGCACCGGGCCGTGGTCGTAAAAGGTGAGCAGCGCGCACAAGGCCAGGTTGCCCAGGGCCAGCACCAGCACCATCGTGGTCGCATCCAGGTTCGTCATGAAGAAGTCGGCATCTCGATTAAAGTGGACGCACAGCGCGCTTGCAGAAAAGACCAGCTTATCAGAAAGGGATGCCTGTGAACAAGGCACCGATCGTGCGCACCGAGGGCGACCGCCGCACCCTCGAATTCGCGCCTGGCGACATCCAGAGCGCGATGCGGCTGTCGCGCCCCACCGCGCTGGTGCTGCCCTATACCCGCGCCATGATGGGCTTCGTCCTGTTGCGCCCGCTCCCGCGCCACATCGTGCTGGTGGGCCTGGGCGGCGGTTCGCTCGTCAAGTTCTGCCACCGCCACCTACCGAAAGCGCGCATCACGGTGCTGGAAGAGCGCGCGGACGTGATCGCGCTGCGTAGTCACTTCGGCGTGCCGCCGGACGACGCGCGGTTGCGCGTGCTGCACTGCGACGGCGCGGCCTGGCTGGCGCTGGCCGCGCCCGCGAGCGCCGACGTGGTGCTGGTCGACGGCTTCCAGGGGGGCGGCGTGCCGGACGCGCTGGCAAGCGCCGCCTTCTATGCCGACTGCCGGCGCGCGCTGATGCCGGGCGGCGTGCTGGTTGCCAACCTGCTCGCTTACGATCCTGACTATGTGACCGCACTGCAACGCCTGCACGGCGCCTTCGACGGCGACCTGTGTTGGCTGTCCGGCATTGCCGGCACTAATGCGATCGTGTTCGCCCAGCGTCCCGCCGGAAGTGGTGAAAACCCCGGACCGGCCCTGCGCCTGCTGCGCGATACGCTCGGCAACCGGGGCTTGGGCGCTGGCTGGGCGAACCGGTTGCTGGCACGTCTGCTGCTGGTCTGGCTGTCGCTGCGCACCCCGTGAAGCCGATTTCTCAGCCACATGGGGTGGCCCGCATTGCGACATTTCGTTTGCCGAACAGGGGCCGCTTGTGACACACTTCAGCTACTAATGCCTCTTGGCAAGTCACCCACGGCCAACTATTCCAACTATCAAGCGCCCGATGTTTCGTCGTCTGCCCCTGTCGCTCACCATCACGGCGGCCCTCACGCTCGGGGGTGGCCTGGCCGCGTCAAGCGCCCTGTTCCTGGGCGTGAGCCACCTCGAGTACGACAACATGGCCCTGGCTTTCGGCCAGCGCTCGGACGAGCGCGTGGCCGCGGTGCGCCAGGGCATCGAGCAGGCGGTCGAGGTGCTGACGGTGACGAACCAGCTGTTCGCGCGCGGCGAACCGGTCAGCCGCGACGGGTTCCGCGACTTCACCGCCGCCCTGCTGCAGCGCCACGGCTACATCCAGGCCTTCTGCTTCCACCGCTCGGTCGCGGGCGAGGCGCGCGCGGCGGTCGAGGCGGAGCTGGGCCGGATCCGTCCCGGCACCGTGTTCACCGAACTGCGCCCGAATGGCGCCGGGCTGGTGGTGGCGCCGCAGCGGGCCCGCTATCACATCGTCGACTACATCGAGCCGATGGCCGGCAACGAGCGCGCCTTCGGCCTGAACATCACCGAGAACGTGCAGGTCATGAGCGCGCTCGAAGTCGCGCGCGGCGAGGGCCGGGTGGCCGCCACCAGCCTGTTCCAGCTGGCCCAGGACGCCCAGCCGCAGCCGGCCTTCGAGCTGGTGATGCCGGTGCTGGACCGCCAGGGCATGCTGCTGGGCGACACCGCGGTGGTGATCCGCGGCCCGGAACTGGTGCGCGCCGCGCTCGACAACGCCGGCCTGCTGGATGCGCGCGACGCCTCGCGCGACTTCGCGGTCTCGGTCTATGCCGGCGAGTACGCCGACCGCGGCGCCCTGCTGTTCTCCACCGGCGACACCGCCGATGCGGGTGAAGCCGGCGCCGCCGGCGGCTGGCTCGACCGGCTGCTGGCGCCCGCCCACAGCAGCCGCAGCGCCGACATCCTGCGCGTGGCCGGCAAGGCCTGGCGGGTCGAAGTGGCGGGCGCAGCCCGCCACTTCCTGTCCGACCACATGGCCTCGACCTCGCTGCTGATCGGCGGCATCCTGATGACCTTATTGGGGACGGCCTTCGTGCAGGCCTCCGGCCAGCGCGCGCGCAAGGTCCAGCAACTGGTGCGCCAGCGCACCGCCGACCTGCGCCGCACCAACCGCCGCCTGGTCGAGGACATGGCCGCGCGCGAACGCGCCGAGCGCGCCCTGCAGCAAAGCGAGCAGCGCTTCCGCCAGCTGGTGTCGATGTCCTCGGACTGGTACTGGGAACAGGACCGCGAGCTGCGCTTCACCATGATCACCGGCGGCTTCACCGAAAAGGCCGGGGTCGACGTCGATGGCCTGATCGGCAAGACCCGCTGGGAGTTCGTCCCGAGCCTGCTGGAAAGCGATACCGGGCGCGCCCACATCGCCCAGGTGCGCGCCCACGAGCCCTTCGCCAACCTCGAATACCAGACCGTCGACGAATTCGGCGCCACCCGCTGGTTCCTGGTGAACGGCCAGCCGGTGTTCGACGACGGCGGCCAGCTGGCCGGCTACCGCGGCACCGGCAGCGACATCACCGAACGCAAGCTCACCGAGCAGCGCGTGCACCACGTGGCCCAGCACGACGTGCTGACCGGCTTGCCGAACCGCTCGCTGCTGCAGGACAGGCTGAGCCAGGCGATCGCCTTCGCCAACCGCAGCGGACGCCAGATCTGGGTCATGCTGATCGACCTCGACCGCTTCAAGTTCGTCAACGATTCGATGGGCCACAAGGCCGGCGACGTGCTGCTGATGACGGTGGCGGCGCGCCTGAGTTCGGCGCTGCGCGACACCGACACCGTGGCGCGCCTGTCGGGCGACGAATTCGTCGCGATCGTGGCGGAAGACCACGACCAGCAGCTCACCCCCGAGGTGGTGCAGCGGGTGATGGATTCGGTGGCCCAGCCGGTGATGCTCGGCACCAAGGAATTCTTCGTGACCTGCTCGATCGGCGTGGCCGTGTACCCGAGCGAAGGCACGCCGGCCGACAGCCTGATCGAGCACGCCGACATCGCGATGTACAGCGCCAAGAAGATGGGCCGCAACAACTTCCAGTTCTACACCCCGGCCATGAACGAAGAGTCGCTCGAGCGCGTGCGCATCGAAGGCGCGCTGAGGAATGCCCTGGAACGCAACGAGTTCGTGCTGCACTACCAGCCGCAGGTCGACCTCAAGACCGGCCAGATCGTCGGCATGGAAGCGCTGATCCGCTGGCAGCATCCGGAACTGGGCGTGGTGCCGCCGAACCGCTTCATCGGCATCGCGGAGGAGACCGGCCTGATCGTCCAGATCGGCGCCTGGGTGCTGCGCACCGCCTGCGCCCAGAACAAGGCCTGGCAGGATGCCGGGCTGGGCCGCCTGCGGGTCGCGGTGAACCTGTCGGCGCGCCAGTTCGGCGCCGCCGACCTGATCGCCGGCCTGGAATCGGTGCTGATCGACACCGCGCTCGATCCCGACTGCCTCGAGATCGAACTGACCGAGAGCCTGTTCATGAGCGACGTGACGCCGGCGGTGGAACTGCTGCACCGCATGAAGTCGCTGGGCGTGAACCTGTCGATCGACGACTTCGGCACCGGCTTCTCGAGCCTGTCCTACCTGTCGCGCTTCCCGATCGACGTGCTCAAGATCGACCGCTCGTTTGTCGCCGACATCACCATCGACGCCAACGACGCGGCCATCGTCACCTCGATCATCGCGCTGGCCCACAACCTGAAGCTGGCCGTGATCGCCGAGGGCGTCGAGACCCTCGAGCAGCTCGACTACCTGCGCAGCCACGGCTGCGACGAGATGCAGGGATATTACTTCAGCCGGCCACTGGCGCCACAAGACTTCGAACAATTGCTGCGCCAACGCCGTTGCCTGCCGGCGCCGCAGCCGAGCGACGCCGCGTCGGAGCCGCTGCCGGCCTGAAATCGTCGATTAACCCACAATTTTTCTAGTAAAACTACCAGGAGGCCATTTTGTTATGGCCTTGAAGATATTGTTCGTTTTAAAATAGCCGTGTCTCTTTTGCAACCCCGGACATACGGATATTTATGAACATGACTGAACTGGCCGAGCCGGCTCCCGCCGCTACCACGCCGAACGTGCGCCGCCAGCGCCTCGACACCCGCACCCGCGACCTGGTCAACCAGGCGGTGGCGTCGGTGCCGACCCTCGGCCTGCAGCGCGCAGCCGAATTCCTGGCGACGATGAACGTGCCGGCGGAAGTGGCGGTGCGGGTGCTGGTCTATCCGAAGCTGCGCCGCACCAACTAAGGCGGCAACCGGGCGCTGAGCCCGGCTTTCCTGCCTAGGAGCGGTTTGCTTCCTCGTTGCGCTGGATGTCGTCCAGCGATGCGCGGCCCTTTTCGGTCAGCGCGTGGCCTCCGTCGTCCAGTGCGGCGATGTGCGATTTGATGCTGAGGAAACGGCCGACGTCAGCGTCGACCGCCGCCATCGGGTCGTTTGCCAATGCCTTCATGGTCTGCACGCAGCGGCGCAGGAACAGCAGCTGCTGTCCCTTCTCCGTCAGCACGAGGCGCCCGTCGCGCATCGTCTGCATCAGCTTCAGACCCGAGAGTTTCTTCAGGTTGCGCCCCACGCAGGCGCCTGGATTGTCGCGCTTCACGCCGCGGCGCACCAGTTCGAGGGCGTCGTATTCGTCCGTCGTCAGTTGTTCGTTCTTCATTCCCACTTTCACATCGACCAAGGGCGCAATGGTAACTGGCGCGCGGGCCGAGGGCAAGCGGGAACGCTCAGCGCAGGGCCAGCCAGGCGAACCCGGCTGCCGCCAGTCCACATGCCAGCGCCAGGCCCGCGCGGCGCGCCAGGGATGAGGAGCCGCGGCCGAGGCGGATGGTGTTGTACAGGGTATGGCCCATGGCGTTCTCCGGCGTGACGAGTAATCCCATCGATTCTAGGCGCTGCAGGTGTCACCGCCATGACACATCTCCATCGCACGTGTGGTCTGTTGCAGGCGCGCGCCAGAGGCGGGGTCGCCCTGTTAGGATCAACGGACATCGACAACCACCGGAGCACCACATGAATGACCCGACTAGCAAAGTCGATCCTGCGGCCCAGGGCCGCGCCATGGTCGACGAGGCCGACATCGGCAGCGGCGAGAAATCGCCTGGCCAGCAAGAAACCGAGGCAATGATCCGCGAGATTCCGCCGCTGCCCGGCAAGGACGGGCAGAAAGACACGCCACCAGGCCAGCCAGGCGCTTGAGCCGCTCACCATAAAAAACGCGCCGGCTGCAGCAATGCGGCCGGCGCGTTTTTTAATGAAGCATTCAAGCGGCCCGGATCGGCGGCTCGGTGAAGCCGGGTTCCTCGACCGGCGCATTGACCGGATCGGGGACGTCGTCCGGCACTGGCGGTTTCGGGTCCGGCGCCTGGCGGTCCGGCGATTCGGGATCGGGTGTGCTGTGCAGCCGCTGGGTCATCGTCATGGGCAGCCTCGCGTCAACGCTGGGCCTTTTGCTTGGCGCCGCCGCCCGCACCCTCGTCCTTGCCGGCTTTCTGGCGCGACATGTGGTCATGGCTGCTCTTGTCGGTCTTGCCGGCGCGCTGCTTGGCCAGCTCTTCCTCGGACAGGTGATCGGATTGCTTGCTGGTCTGGCTGCCGCCGGATTTGGATTGGCTCATCGTCGTTCCTCCTGATAGCAAAATGGTTGGCGTGGAATTCAGCCTATCATGGAAAAACCGGGCCGACATTCAATCGTGCGCGGCACTTGTCGCCCGGCCGGCCGGAGCTCGGCTATAGTGCTGGTTCCAACTTCTTGCTGCCAACCATGAACCTCTATCGCCTTCTGCCGGCCCTGCTGCTCGCCGCCGGCATGCAAGCCGCCTGTGCCGCCACCCCGATGAAACTCGACGCCTACCTGGCCCTGACCGGCCCCGCCCCCACCGCCCACCTCGCCTACGGCCCCGCCCCGTCGCAGTACGCCGAACTGTTCCTGCCGAAAGGCACCGGCCCGTTCCCGGTCGCGGTGCTGGTGCACGGCGGCTGCTGGACCAGCAAGTTCGGCGGCATCACCCAGCTGCGCAATATGGCAGGCGCGCTCGCGGCGCGCGGCATCGCCGTGTGGAACGTCGAATACCGCCGCAGCGACGAACCAGGCGGCGGTTATCCGGGCACCTACCAGGACATGCACGCGGCGCTCGAGCTGCTTGCAAGCCAGGCGCCGGCGCGCGGGCTTGACCTTACGCGCATGGTCGCGGTCGGGCACTCGGCCGGCGGGCAGCTGGTGCAGTGGATGGCGGGGCGCGCGAAGATTCCGGCGAACAGCCCGCTGTATCGTGCGAATCCGCTGCCGGTGCCGAACGTGGTGAGCCTGGGTGGCCTGGCCGACTTGCGCAACGAAGCGGCCTTGATCAAGGAAAGCTGCGGGCGCGATACGGTGGAACTGGCCGGCACGCCAAGCCGAGAGCGGCCGGACGTGTTCGTCGACACCAATGCGGCCGAGCTGGCGCCGAACGGCAGCCGCAGCTGGCTCGTCACCGGCGAACTGGACACGATCTCGCCGCCGCGCGTGGCGCACGATTACGCGGCGCGGGTGAAGAAACTGGGCGACGTGGCCGAGGTGGTGATCCTGCCGGGGGCCAGCCATTACGACGAGGTGGCGGCGACCTCACCGGCCTGGCCGCAGGTGCTGGGCGTGATCGAACGGGCGCTCGGGATCAAGTGAAATCGATGCTGCGCGCGAGCGGCGCCTCGATCTCGAGGTCGCCGCGCGCCACCGCCACGCAGGGCAGGATGTAGCCTTCGCGTTTTTCGTCGAACGACAGGCCCGGCCATTCGATCAGGTGGCCAGCCAGGCCGCTGCGCAGGCGGCAGATGCAGGTGCGGCAGGTGCCGTTGCGGCAGGAGCTGGGCAGGTCGATGCCGGCGCGTTCGGCGGCGAGCAGGAGCGAGGTTTTGTCGTCCGACGTGAAGCGCAAGCCACTTGGATGCAGCACAATGGTGTGTAGGCTCATGCCACGATTGTAGCGCCGTGCTTGAGTTCGTTCACGCACAGACCTCGTTACCCCAGCACACTACTCTGAGGTTTCCAGAAGCAAGTTGCAGGAAGCCAAAATGAAAACATCTCGCACCGCCCCGATTCTCCTCGCCGCCCTGCTGGGCGCCATCCCCTTCGCGCAGGCGCAACAAGCCACGCCACAGGCTGCAATGCAAGCCACCGCCGCGCCGGTCGACCCGGCCGCCGCCAAGCAGGCTGAATTCGAACGCCTGCTGCACGCCCAGGTCCTGCTCGACCGCGCCCGCTTCTCGCCCGGCGAGATCGACGGCGCCTACGGTTCGAACATGCGCCAGGCCCTGAACACCTACCAGGCCGCGCGCCGGCTGCCGGTCACCGGCAAGCTCGACGACGCCACCTGGACCGCGCTGAACGCCGATGCGACGCCGCCGCTGGCCAGTTATACGCTGGCCGAGGCCGACGTGGCCGGCCCCTTCCGTCCGATGCCGGACGACATGATGGAGAAATCCAAGCTGCCGGCGCTCGGCTACACCAGCGTGCTGGAAGGCCTGGGCGAGCGCTTCCACGCCAGCCCGGCGCTGATCGAACGGCTGAATCCCGGCAAGAATTTCAGCCGCGCCGGCGAGCAGATCGTGGTGCCGAACGTGGGTGGCCTGGCGCCGCTGGCGCGCGCGGCCAAGGTGGTGGTCAAGGACGAGGCCAAGATCCTGCAGCTGTATGACGCGTCCGGCGCCCTGCTGGCCCAGTATCCGGCCTCGACCGGCAGCGACAAGGATCCGCTGCCGGTGGGCAGCTGGAAGATCAATGGCGTGCATGCCAATCCGGTCTACCACTACAACCCGGCGCTGTTCTGGGATGCGGAGCCGGGCGACAAGAAGGCCAAGCTGCAGCCGGGGCCGAACAACCCGGTCGGCGTGGTCTGGATCGACTTGTCCAAGGAACACTACGGCATCCATGGCACCCCGGTCCCCGGCCACGTCGGCAAGACCGAATCGCACGGCTGCATCCGCCTGACCAACTGGAGCGCGGCGGAAGTCGCGGCGGCGGTGGCGGCCGGCGTCGAAGTCGTGCTGCAGAACTGATTTTTTCAACCCCAGCCGCTGTCGGAGGATGCGATGCGATCGATCATGACCTTCCTGCTCGGCGCGCTGTTCGGCGCCGGCGCCCTGTTCCTCATCCTGCGTGCGGTGCCGGACGACCCGGCCCCGGTGGTCGCGGCCACAGCGCCGCCACCGGTCGGCGCGCCCGGCGTACCGGCCGCCCAGATCGAGGGGCAATTGCCGGCCGCACCGCTGGTCGAGGCCGATCTCTCGACCCTCGACCTGCCGCTGCGTCCGTCGCTGGACTTGCCGGCCGCCGATGCGCCGGCGCTGCCGGCCGACGCCGCAGCCGCCGCGGCCGGTAGCGCCAAGCTGCTGGTGCCGGTGCAGGGCATCAAGACGGCCAGCCTGACCAACACCTTCGACCAGCCGCGCGGCAAGCAGCGCCAGCATGAAGCGCTCGACATCATGGCGGAGAAAGGGACGCCGGTGCTGGCCGTGGCCGACGGCAAGGTCGAAAAACTCTTCCAGAGCAAACCCGGCGGCACCACCCTCTACCAGTTCGACCCGAGCGGCCGCTACGCCTACTACTACGCCCACCTGGACCGCTACGCCGATGGCATCAAGGAAGGCATGGACCTCAAGCGCGGCCAGTTGCTGGGCTACGTCGGCGTGACCGGCAATTCCGACCCAAAGGCCCCGCACCTGCACTTCGCCATGTTCGAGCTCACGCCCGAGAAGCAATGGTGGAAAGGGACGCCAGTCAATCCCTACCCCCTGATGGCTGACACCGTCACCCCTTGATTTCTTTTTTTCAACCGGGGTCAGGTCTGACATTCAGACACGGCCTCGGCAGTATGCCGGCATGACGGTTGAGCTTGTGTCTGAATGTCAGACCTGACCCCCAGTTGGGGGATGGAATTAGTTGTTGTCAGGGATGGGCTCGTCGATGTCGGCGCCGACGTTGATGGCGGCGTAGGCGCGCTGGACGGCGATGGATTCGCGGCCATCCTTGCCGTACAGTTCTTCTGCCGCCAGGATCATCTTGGCGCGCGCGTCGGCGTAGTTGGTCGACGAGGTGAACTTGGTGGTGTTCGCGTGGAACCAGATGCGGTAGGCCTTGTCGACGCCGATGCCGGTCATGGCCTGCGGTTGCTTCACCAGGTATTTGCTGAAGTAGTCGCCGGCGCTGTCCGCCTTCGATCCCTTGGCCAGGAAGTAGAACATGCGGTTGTTCGGCCCGCTGCTGTAGTGGACGTCGAGCCGGCGCAGCGCCGTACTCCAGGCGTCCGGGCTGCTGTTGTCCTTGCTCGGCCGGTACATCCAGCGCAGCGGCGTGCCGTTCTTGCTGATCTCGGTGCCGAGCTGCCAGTCGTTACCCTCTTCCGGGAATGCTTCGCCCTTGCCGCCGGCGCGTGCGTAGGCTTCGACCACTTCGCCGTTGATGTCCGACGCCGATTCATTCAAGCCGCCCGATTCGCCGGAGTACACCAGGTCGGAGGTGGCATTTGTCACGCCGTGCCCCATCTCGTGGCCGATCACGTCGATCGCGCCGAGGCTGGTGAAATAGGTGCCATCGCCGATGAACATGCAGCGGCAGGTGTCGCTGTAGTAGGCGTTGTCGTAGCCGCGGTTGACGTGGGCGGCGATGTAGGTGCTGGTATCGCGGCCGTCCAGCGCGCGCCAGCCGAGCGCGTTCTTCAGCGCGTCGTAGGTGTTCATGAGGCCCCACATGGCGTTCGCGGCGGCGGTCTGGCCGTTCGGGCCCGTCGTGCTGCCGCCCTCCACGAATTGCTTGCCGTCGCCCCAGACGTTGGTGGCGTTGCTGTAGACCTTGCCGGCGCTGCTGCCGTTGTTGGCGTTGGTGATGGCCATGGCGCCGAAGCTGCCGCCCTTGCCGCGTTCCGGGTCGAGCAGCAGGTACTGGCCATCGCGCAAGGTGGTGCTGAGCGGGACCTCGCCGTTGTACTGGCTCTTGCCCACGCCGGTGACGGTCTGCACCATGCTCCAGCGCTCCAGCACCGTGCCGTCGACAGCGCTGACGACCGTGTCGTGGTAGATCGGCTGCTCGCCCATGCGCATGCGGGTGCGTACGAGATATGCCAGGGCGTAGCGCTCGACCACGTCCTGCACGTCGAGCGCGTTCAGTTCTTCTTCCAGCTTGGCGCCGGCGCCGACCACGCGCTGCATCTGCATCACGGGCCAGATCAGCAGCTCGGCCTTCGGCTTCACCACATTGACCGCGCCGGCCGGCAAGGTCGCCAGCGAGGCGGCGATCGCGGCTTTCGCAGTGATGCGCGGCTGCACGCTGAAGCTGGCGGTGAGCGCACCCAGGCGGTTGGCGCTGCCTGTGCCCAGGTCGAGGCGGCGCTCCGAGGCGGTCTCGGACAACAGCTTGGCGTTGGCGTCGAGCACGATGACCGAGTCCGAGCCGAAGATGCGCAGGCCCTTCCAGGTGTGGGCGGCGCGCAGCACCTGGGTGCCGCTCGGGCCGGGATGTTGGGCGGTGATGCGGTAATAGTGGTCCTTGTCCAGTCCCTTGCCCTGGCGCTGCCGCGCCAGCTGGGCGAGGACGACCGATTTCGCCGTGGCGCTCAAGGTCGTTGGCGGGCTCATCATGGGCGCCGCCTGGGTAGCCAGGGGCGCGAACAGCAGGGCCGCAAGCAGCGCTGCCGCGAAGGGGGTATGCGGGGTCATCTCGTCTCCGTCCGTGTGAACGCGGCTCAGTTGTGACCGCGCATCGGACAGTGTGGACGAGCTTTAGAGAAACTATTTGCTCAGGCGCAAATGCTCGTGGGGTGAATCCGGTTCACCCCACGCGGTACGATACTAGCGGCGGTAATGACGCTCGCGATGGTAGCGATGGTGAAGGTCATCGTCATCCCGGTCACGCCGGCTCAGCAGATACCAGGCCGCGCCGAGCACCGCGCCGGTAACCAGCGCCTTTTTCGCCAGCCCCTGCGGATTGTGCTTCATCTCGGCCTTGATGCCCATCTCGCCCAGGATGTTCGGGATGTGGCCGCGCGCCAGGTCCTCGGCCACGCCTTCGACCACGTTGACCCGGTCGGCCAGCAGCAGCAGGAGCCAGTGGCGGACATCGTTCTCGCTGCTCTTGAAGGCCAGGCGCCGGATCATGCCGGACAGGCCCGAGGGCGGCTGGCCGGTGCCGAACAGCGGCGTGATGCCGGGCCGCTCGGTCGAGACCAGGATCTCGACTTTTTCGCGCTGCTGCACGGGGTCGCCGTCGGGCTGGTGGATGAAGCGCGGCGGGGTGCGTTCCATCGGCACGGCGGGGCGGTTCTTGCGGTCGAGGTCGGCGCCCCAGCCCTGGATGTGCTGCAGCTCCGCGCGCGAAGGACGGCGCGGTGCGATGTGACCTTGGCCCGGATGCTGCTGGACGTGGCCATGGTCGTGTTCATGGTCGTGGCCGTGGTGCTGGTGCTCGGTGACGTCGTTGCGTGATTCCATGTTCGCTCCTCAATTCAATGCGCTGGCCGAGACCGCTTTCACCTGATTGGCGCTGGGCGGGATCAGGACGGTCTTGATGCAATTGTCGAGTTTGCTCGAGAAGATGTGGTAGGCGTCCGACACCTCTTCCAGCGGCACCCGGTGGGTGATGATCTCCTTGGGATTCAGGCGGCCCTCGCGGATGTGTTCGATCAGCCGCGGCAGGTGGCGGCGCACGCTGGCCTGGTTCATGCGCAGGGTCAGGCCCTTGTTCAGCGCATTGCCGATCGGGACCGCATTGAAGGTCGGCCCGTAGACGCCGACGATCGAGATATTGCCGCCCTTGCGTACCGAATTGATAGCCCAGTGCAGCACGGTGGCGGCGCCGGCCTGCATCATCGTATAGACGCCGGTAAAGGTCTGCATCGCATTGCCGGCAGCCTCGCAGCCAACCGCGTCGATGCAGACGTCGGCGCCCATCCAGTCGGTCATCTTCTTGATGTGCTCGGCCATGTCGCGCACTTCCTTGAAATTGACCACTTCGCACTGCGCATAGCGCTTCACGAATTCCAGGCGGTACTCGACATGGTCGACCACGATCACCCGGCCCGCGCCCATCAGCCAGGCCGACTTGGCGGCGAAGATGCCGACCGGGCCGGCGCCGAACACCACCACCGTATCGCCCTCCTTGATGTCGCCCATCTCGGCCGCCTGGTAGCCGGTCGGCACCGCGTCGGTGAGCAGCACCGCGTCGTCATCGTGGATGTCGTCGGGAATCACCATCGGGCCGACGTCGGCCATCGGCACGCGAACGAACTCGGCCTGGCCGCCGTCGTAGCCGCCGGCCGTGTGCGAATAGCCGTAGATGCCGCCTACGGCGGTGGCTTGCGGATTCGTGTTGTGGCAATTGCCGAACAGTTCGCGATCGCAGAAAAAGCAGGAACCGCAGAACAGGTTGAAAGGCACCAGCACCTTCTGGCCGACCTTCAGGTTCTGCACACCGGAGCCGACTTCTTCCACCACGCCGATGAACTCGTGGCCGAAGGTGTGGCCGACACGGGTGTCCGGCACCAGGCCATGGTACAGGTGCAGGTCAGAGCCGCAGATGCAGGCCCTGGTCACGCGCACGATGGCGTCGCCGGGGTGCTCGATGACGGGATCGGGCTTTTGTTCGGCGCGGACACGGTAGGGCCCGCGGTAGTTCATTGCCAGCATAATTCCTCCACGAAAGTGTTCTGAATTCGATGCACGAGGCCCGCCACGGAGGGCGGGCCGATGTGGAAACGTTAATTCAAAATGTGGACGAAGGCGATACGCGCACGGAAACGAACACGGACTTTTTTCTGGCCTGTTCCGGCAAAAAGACCGCTGCGAGGAATTGTCCTACAACTGGCGCGCCTCGAAGGTATTGCACTGCTCGACCTCGCCGCTTTCCAGCCCGCGCGTGAACCAGCGCACCCGCTGGGCCGAACTGCCGTGGGTGAAGGAATCGGGCACCACCGTGCCCTGCGACTGGCGCTGCAGGGCGTCGTCGCCGATCGCGGTGGCCGCGGCCAGCGCGGTCTCGACGTCGCCCGCTTCGAGGATCTGCTCCCGCTTGTTGGTGCGGTTGGCCCAGACCCCGGCGAAGCAGTCGGCCTGCAGTTCCAGCTTGACCGACAGCGCATTGCCCTGCTTCTCGGAAGCGCGCTGCTGGGCGTTGTGCACCTGGTCGGACACGCCCAGCAGGTTCTGCACGTGATGCCCGACCTCGTGCGCGATGACGTAGGCCTGAGCGAACTCGCCGGCCACCTGGAAACGCTGCTGCATCAGGCGGAAGAAGCTCAGGTCGATGTAGACGGTGCTGTCCGCCGGGCAGTAGAACGGGCCGGTGGCGCTGCGCCCGGTGCCGCAGCCGGTGTCGGTGGCGTTCTCGAACAGCACCAGCCGCGCCGGCCGGTACTGGCTGCCCTGGGCGGCGAAGATCTGGCCCCAAGCATCCTCGGTGTAGGCCAGGGTGGTCTTCACGAACTGCGACTCGCGGTCGTTGGCGGGCGCGCTGCGCGGTTGCTGCTGGACCGCGACCGGCCCGCCGCCCCCGCCCAGCAACGCCAGGATGGTGCCGGGATCGACGCCAAAGATGGCGCCGCCCACCAGCGCGATCACCAGGGTGCCGATGCCGACCGTGCGTCCGCCGAAGCCCCCGAATCCGCCACCGCCGCCACCGCCGTCGCCACGGCGGTCCTCCACATTATCACTCTGCCGATCGCCTTCCCAACGCATAGCTGTTCTCCTTTAACTGCGTCCCGCTGGACGCTTGAGCGTGCCCGCGTCCATGCGCTCGCGCGCATCCTTGGTACGGAATTCATCCTGCCCATCCAGGCGCGCCCGCGCGTCGTCGTTCTGCGCGCGTTCGCGCCGCTCGCGCTCGAGTTCGCGCGCGATGCGGCTGGAGGCGGATTCGGTGCCATCCCTCTTAGACATTGTTCACTCCCTTGGTTGGTCGGAACCAGTATGGTCGCGGCCCGCTGCGCGGTATGTTCGACTATTCACATAGCGCTGGAAATTTCCAGCAGTCAAAAGCAGATTCCGCTATGTTTGCTACCGTACAGTAGACCGGCACCGCCCATGCGAACCTGTCGCCATGACCACCACCACCCATGCCCAGGCCCTGCTCGCCCTCGGCCAGTATCTACGCGAACACGATTACCGTTTCATGACGGTCACTCCCGCGACCCACCGCCGCATCAACCGCCGTCCCGGCAACGAACGCGCCACGGACCTGCGCGGCATCTTCGGCTGGAGCCGGCCCTTTGCCGAGGCCGACGTGGCGGCGGAAGTGCTGCGGATGATGCGCGACGCGCGCATCATCGAGCGCGACGGCCAGCTGTGGCGCTCGGCCCTGCGCGCGTCGACCCTGCCGGTCTACCACGACGAGCTGCTGGTATTCCACTCGGCCTATCCCACCGACGAGGACGACGCGGTGTTCTTCGGCCCCGACACCTACCGCTTCGTCGGCACCATGGTGCGCGCCTTCCCCTGGCTCGGCTCCGGCCCCACGCGCGCGATCGACATCGGCTGCGGCGGCGGCGCCGGCGCGCTGGCGATTGCGCGCGCCTTCCCGCACGCCGAGGTGGTTGGCGCCGACATCAATACCCGCGCCCTGGCGCTGGCGGTGCTGAACGCGCGCCTGGCCGGCCTCGACAACCTGACGGCCGTGCGCAGCGACCTGTTCGACGGCGTCGCGGGCGACTTCGACCTGATCGTCTCGAATCCGCCCTATGTGCTCGACCCGAGCGAACTGCCCTACCGCCACGGCGGCGGCATGCACGGCGCCGAGCTGTCGGTCCGCATCGTCGAAGAGGGCCTGGCGCGCCTGCGCCGTGGAGGCAGCCTGATGCTGTACACCGGCGTGGCGATCAGCGGCGGCCGCGACGCCTTCCTGGAAGCGATCCGGCCCATGCTGGACGCCCAGTGCGACCAGTGGAGTTACGACGAACTCGATCCGGACATCTTCGGCGGCCAGCTGGGCGAGCCGGGCTACGAGGACGTCGAGCGGCTGGCGGCGGTATGGCTGCATGCGATCAAGCGCTGAAGCCATGAAACATTCATTCCTTGCCCTCGTCCTTGGCGCAGTATCCGCAAGCGCCCTCGCCGCCCCTTCCTACGAAGCCCAGTGCGAGGCGCTGGCCGCGAAGCCTTACCCGGCCGCGCACCACGGAGGCAAGCAGGCCGCCTGCTCGCCGGTGGACCTGTACTACGGGATCGGCACGCCGGCCGACCCGGTCCGGGCCCGCCAGTGCGCGCTGGCCTCAACCGGCGACGACCAGCCCTTCCGCGAGGACCGCGGCGTCCTGATGATGGTCTACGCGAACGGCCAGGGCGTGGCGCGCGACTACACCCTCGCCCGCAAGGCGGCCTGCGAAGCCGGCGGCGCGGTGGCCGAAGTCTCGATGCGCCTCGAGCACCTGGGGCAGATGGAAGCCGGCAAAGCCAGGGGGCCGATCGACGTCTGCGACCACGCCACCAGCGGCTATATGGGGGGCTGGTGCGCGAAGAAGTCGAACGACTTGAAGGAGCAGAAACAGGGCGCCGGCTTCGCCAAGCTGATCGCGCCCTGGAGCGCGGCGCAGAAGCAGGCCTTCGCCAGGCTGGAAAGCCGGGCGAATGATTTCTTCGACGTGCGCAGCAGCGAAGAGGTCGACCTCAGCGGCACCGCGCGCGCCGCTTTCTCGATCCGGGAAGAAGCCCGCCAGCGCGACGACTTCCGCGCCTCGGTCGCGGCCTTCGAGAAAGGCGCCCTGCCGCGCGACAGCGACGCCGAATTCGCCCGGCTCGACGCGCGCCTGAACGCCGTCTACAAACAGCTGCGCGCGCTGCCCAAATCGGAATACGGCAGCATCGGCTTCGACGGCATCCAACGGACCCAGCGCAGCTGGCTCGCCTACCGCGACGCCTGGGTCGCCTTCGGCAAGGTGAAGTACCCGAAGGTCACCGCCAATGCCTGGCGCGCTTACTTCACCCGCAAGCGCATCGCGATGCTCGAGAAGCTCGCCAGGGAGATCACGTAAGGCCGCTTACAGATACTTCAGCCACGCCAGATCCCGCCGCCGCGCCTTGAACGCGGCGAATCCGCGCGCGAGCGGATACAGCACAACCACCAGCACCCCGCTCGCCACCCACATCGCCGCCACGCTGTCCAGCCGCACCGGCACCCCCGCCGCGGCGCAGGCGCGCGCCAGCAGCTGCAGCACATACAGGTGGACGATGTAGAAGAACATCGGCGCCGACCCGAGCACCGACAGCTTTTCAGCCAGCACGCCGTGGCGGCGCTCCAGCAGCACCAGCAGCAGCAGGCCGATGCCCAGCGTGAGCGCGGTGAACAGCAGCGAAGGCGGGTACTTGGTCACGTTAAGGAAGCTCATCACCGTCTCGTGCGCAGCGGGGCCGGCTGCCCATGGGCGGTCGCCATACACGTTCAGCGCGCGCAGCATCAGGAAGCCGCCCAGCAGCCCGGCCGCCCAGCCCAGCAGCCGGCGCTGGCGTGCGGTCGCCGGGAAACCGGCGCCGAACCAGGGGCCGGCGGCGTAGCCCAGGCAGATGATGCCGATCCACGGCAGCACCGGATACGAGGTGCGCACGCGCAGACCCTCGGTGATCTCGAGCCAGCCGCGATCGTGCAGCACCGCCCACAGCGCCTGCAGCGGATGGCCGGGTGCGAAGTGCAGGCCATCGAGCAGGTTGTGGCCGGCCACGATTGCAATCCCGATTGTCACCAGCGCCGCGCGCGGCAGCCGCACCAGGCAGGCCAGCGCCAGCATCGACAGGCCGATCGCCCAGATCACCTGCAGGTAGATCACTTGCGGCGGGAAGCTGGCGGTCCATGCAAAGTTGATCACCGTGAGTTCCAGGAGAACCAGGAACAGGCCGCGCTTGGCGAGGAAGGCCGCGGCGCCACCCTGCCCCTGGCGCGCGCCGTACAGGTAAGCGGAGAGGCCGGTCAGGAACACGAACACCGGCGCGCACAGGTGGGCCACCAGGCGCGAGGCGAACAGCGCGGGCGAGGTGGTGGCGACGTCCATCGGGTCGCTGACCTGCAGGTGCAGCAGGAAGGTTTCGCGGATGTGGTCGACCAGCATGAAGACCATGACGAGGCCGCGCAGGGCGTCGATGCTGAGGATGCGCTTGCCGGTGGGGAGATGCGGTGAGGCGTTCATGCGTGCAGCGAAGTCGGACAAAGCAGCAGCATACATGCATCTCGCTTAATTGAGAACAACTTATCAATACCATTGCGTTAATTAATGATAATGACATATCATTTGCACCGAGCTAGTTCTTGCCAACCATCAACCATCAAGGTTTCCGACCAAATGAAACGCACCCTGCTGTCTGCCCTCCTCATCTCCGCCCTGCCGTGGCAATCCGCCTGGGCCGACGACCCGGTGATCGTCATGGGCGAGGTGCGCGTCAGCGCCGAGCGCCCCGGTGGGCTGGCGAGCAACCGGGTATTGACCTCGGTCGACGTGCTGGGCGCCGACAAGGTCGAAGACAAGAACGTGATGAACAGCTGGGAGCTGATCGGCCAGCTGCC
>Ga0265798_10002321_pt1 | contig 28280 bp, 24 predicted proteins | sample P3T30metagenome_FD_192430 | JGI IMG/M metagenome (GOLD analysis project Ga0265798, IMG submission 192430) | Plant litter microbial communities from East Loma Ridge, Irvine, California - P3 T30 | ecosystem: Environmental > Terrestrial > Plant litter > Unclassified | place: USA: California...
GCCGATAGGTCAGCAAGAAGCGTGCCGCGCGTCAAAGCGCCAGATGGAAAGGAAAAGTGCAGGGCGCTGCCCGGAATTGGTGCAGCTTATCTCACCGCTTGTGTGCGGCGCGTGAAGATGGTGCCGGTATGGATGGCATGACTGCCCAGGCGAGAAGAGCGGCAACTGTGGCCGGGTTGATGGACATGTTCCGACAGAAGCAGGATCCTCTAGTATGATTGCACTTTGTCAATAAATGAACAATGTGATGAACCGTAGCTTGGCCGGCGCAGTAGGTCTCTTGATGGCCATCGTCATCGCACATGTCGCTTGGTATGCGGCGCATCCCTATGTGATCGACACGATTGGACGCACGAATATGGTGGCGGCACTGGAACTTGCGGCCGGCCGTCCCATCTATATGACGCCGGATACCGGCGGTGCCATATCGATGGGATATACCCCAGGTTTCCCCCTGCTCGGCGCCCTGATGTTCAAGGTCCTTGGCTTTTCACGGTGGGTATGGTCTGGAATCTGGGCAGGGATCGACCTGATTGTTCTCGTTGCAGCAACGTTCTACCTGCTCAAACGTGCAGGGTGGTTCGCTCTCCTCGTTCCCGCTGCCATGCTTGGCTGTCTGTTTCCGGTGGTATGGGCACGTGGTGATGTTGCCGCGGTCGGACTTTTCTGGCTTGCTTGGGTTCTGTTGAACCCAATGCCTGTGTCATCAGCAAGCATGCGTGACAAGGGCATGATGACCTTGGCTCTTGCTGCCATTGCGTTTGCCTTGAGTGCATTATTCAAGCAAACCATGCTGCCTGCTAGTGTGCTCGCTGCCGCCATCTGGGTCCTTGAACGGTCAGACACGCCATTGAGACGGCAAATCGCATTCTCCGTGCTATTCGTTACAGGTATTGCGGGCGCGTTGGGCATCATGCTCGTGCTGTATGGTGCTGCATACCATGAGAATGCAGCAGCAATGTTGCAGGTAATAACGCTCGGCAAAACACATGAGGTGGTGCCGGCAGCATTTGCCAGGTATCTCGCGCTGTATGCCGTTGCTACTGCATTGCCTACGGCGGCGGCACTCGGCCAAGTGCGCAGCAGATATTCGGTCGTGCTTCTGCATGCTATCGGACTGTCCTTCCTGTTGTATGCCGCAAAGGATGGCGGAAGCTGGCATCACTTGCTGGCGCTGGTGCTGCCTTGGGGACTGTGTGCGACACGTACGCGGAAAGGAACGCCCTATCCCATGCGGGACTTGTGGACCGTTGCACCGGCTTTACTCGTGTGCGCACTTGGTTTTGCCCTGATTTTCCGTCCAGGCATCGCAACAAAAGAAGACATTTCAGCTGCCAACAGCCTGGCGATGGTCTTTGAAACGCTGCGCCCATCCGACGGCGACGTCATGGTGATCGATTCCGATGGGGTGTTTGCCTTCCCCGAGGCCGCTTACCGCCATGGATTTCATACGCGGTGGGAGCGGGGCGCCCTCGAGGAGTGGAGTGCCGCCACCCGTTCGCTTCCGCCCCGGTTACTGGCCGATATCGAGATGCGCAGTTTCCAGCGCATCGTCGTCCGGGGCTCTTCGGGTAAGCTGCCTTCGTTCAGTGCCTATGGGGTGCCCTATGCCTCGATGAACGACGCCATCGGTAATGCTTACGTACCATGTGCCATTCTTCAGGTCGCTGGTTGGACGCAGTATTGTCGCAAACAGGCTGCGATTCAACCATGAAAAAAGGGTTGCAAGCAGGTGCTTGCAACCCTTCGTTTTACTGCGCATTCTTGGTGCCGGCTGCCGGTTTCGAACTGGCCACCTGATGATTACAAATCGCCGAAATGGCTTATTCCTTAGCGTTGATTTGAATATATAAAAATACGAAAACGCTTAGAATTCAGAAGGTTGCACTTTTTTGCGCTCAGATTTGTATTGCTCATCGTTGATTGATATACTCGATATCGGGTTACATAGTGGTTACACGCAGGACGGTTGGAGCAGCTCATCAATGGCAAGAGTAAAATTTACAGCAGGCCGCATCAGAACTTTTGAGTGCGAGTCTGGCAAGGGTCAGTCGTTTCTTTGGGACACTGAAGCACCAGGGCTCGGCCTACGTGCAACCGCAAACGGGGTGAAAGCATACATCTTTCAGGCAAAGCTGAACAATGCAACTCTGCGCACGACCATTGGTTTGGAAAAGGCTTGGCACCTCGACAAGGCACAAGCTGAGGCCAGACGCCTGAAAGTGCTTGTCGATGGTGGACAAGATCCACGCCAAGTAAAAGTAGAGCAACAAGCTGCTCAAGATGCAGCACGAGATGCCGCTAAGGCGGCTAGCCTACGAGAGTCCGTGACGCTCGGACATATCTGGCCAGAGTACGTCGCAGATCGGATTGGAAGCCGCGAGAATGGCTGGTCAGAGCACCATATCGCCGCACATCGTAAGCTCATCCAGGCAGGAGGAGAGGCTCGCAGTCGCAGTCGAAAACTAACTCAACCGGGCCCGCTGTTCCCGCTTTCGAGTGTCCCGTTGATAGCGTTGACCACGGAGCGCATCGAAGAGTGGGCCAAAGTGGAAGCCAAGACTCGTCCTTCCAGTGCAAGGCTTTCCTGGAGGCTGCTCAAGGCCTGTATGAACTGGTGCTCCACGCACAAAATCTACTCAGACATGGTTCCGAACAATCCGACGAAGAGCACGCGAGCTCGGGAGAGCTTGGGAAAACCCAAAAAACGTAATGATGTGTTGCAGCGGGCCATGTTGAAGCCATGGTTCGACGCAGTACGTCAGATCAAGAATCCGGTCATCAGCGCCTATTTGCAGTGTCTGTTAATTGTAGGAGCCAGGAGGGACGAGCTGGCTCAACTGCGATGGGACGATGTGAATTTCAGATGGGGATACATCACCATAAAGGACAAGATCGAAGGTGCACGACAGGTGCCACTGACTCCATACGTAGCGCATCTTCTTGAGCAACTACCACGTCGCAATGAATGGGTCTTCTCCAGTCCCGCAGCAGCGTCAGGACGTATTGCGGAGCCTCGGATCGCGCACAATGAGGCTCTAGCCTCCGCCGGGCTGCCGCACCTGACTCTACATGGGCTACGAAGATCTTTTGCGACCCTTAGTGAGTGGGAGGAAACCCCAGCAGGAATCGCAGCCCAAATCCAAGGGCATGCACCTCAGGGTGTCCGTGAACAGAACTACATCCGGCGTCCGCTGGATCTTCTAGCGAAGTGGCATGCCAAGATCGAAACGTGGATTTTGCAAGAGGCTGAGGTAGATTTTGCAACGCCTCGCCACGCTGATGAGCATTCACAAGTAGCAGAAATCCCGGTTCACTCATAGACAGCTACTTAAGCACGCGCCGAAACGGGGCCCGGCTCTGTAGGTATGTGAAGTCTATACTTGTGTAGACTTCACCAAAATCCGACATCTTTCCTGGCATCTCGACGGCGCTTGACTGGTGCCGTCAACGCATTCTAGCTGTTGAGGCACATTGCTCGCCTGATCGTTGAGCTGGGATGCCGAGGACGCGCTCGTGGTTCCAAAAAGCACGGACCTAGAAGCCCTGTCGCATCGCTGCAAAAAGAATTCTAAGTTTTCCGAAAGTCAGCTATACAGTTTTGATCGTCCTGCGCTTTAACTCGAGCACCCCGCTCACGTTGGCGCAGCTTTTGGACTACCTATGGCGATCAACAACAACACCATTTCTTCACAAGCTCTCGCTGCTATTGCGAACGGCAGCGAGTTCATCCTTACCGCCGAACTTGCGCTGCTGATGAAGCGAGCAACGCAGACCATCAGGAAGTCCGTCTGCCAGACGGGGAACTTCTTCGGGGTCGTTCCTCGCAAATACGGAAATCGGCTGCAATGGAGAGTTACTGATGTGGACGCACTGCTTACCGGAGGCGGCAGGTGAGTACGTCGTCGAGCTATACCGTCTGCAATGAACCATGCGCAGGCGTTGAGGATGCTCCAGTGACCGGTCAGGACCCTGGGGCCTTCTCCAGCGGTAAACTTAGCGGATTCTTGCACCTACAGGCAGCACTGAGGCACAACCTACGCGAGATTGCTGCTGAGCGGGGCCCGTACGGCAACATTGATAGTAGACGGACCTGTAACAACTACGCTTTACACGGACCAGACACTTCAACAGCAGCAATGGGTATCGCGAAAGGTATCGTCAGCACCGCCGATACTGGGGGCAAAGCGTTAAGGAAGGACGCCGTCGTCGGCATTGAACTCATTTTCACTGCTTTGCCCAAGACAAAAGGAGACTTGAACGAATATTTTGCAGATTGCACTCGTTGGGCAGAGGCAGAATTCAAAGCACCTTTGTTGAGTTCGGTTGCTCATCTTGACGAAAGCTCGCCGCACTGTCATGTCATCCTTGTCCCGCTCGTGAAAGGAAAAATGAACGGGGCCCGTCTCTACGGCGGTAAGACTCAGATGTCTGCACGGCTATCCTCGTTCTACGAAACGGTAGGCAAGCAGTATGGTCTTACTCGACCCGAGATACGTGTCAAACAGGCGCCAGAAAGACGTAGGCTGTTGTATCAACGTTGCGCAGATTTTTTAGCAAGGACGGCGCTAAGTGGCAAACAGATCCAGGCACTACTGAAGCCTCATAAGACCGATCCGTTGCCGTTGGCCAAGATATTTGGAGTTCTCACCTGGGGAGAGCGGAACGAGCCCGGTACTTTCATTGACATGATGACAGCTTAATACGCGACTGGTTCGTTAACTGTTAAAGTTATGGAATGTTAATAGTTGCACATGATAAATTATGACTGCCATTGAACTGCTTGAAAGCTTGAACCTCCTCGATGAGCAGGAACGCATCGAGGCTAAGCGTGCATCTGAGGCTGGTAAATCGATCCTTGAGACCGTCTGCGCTTTTGCCAACGAGCCCGGTATGGGCGGTGGTTGGCTGGCCTTGGGAATTATGCGTGAAGAACTGGCGCTCTTTCCGGCATATGAAGTCGAGGGCATCACGAACCCGGAGAAGATCTCCTCTGATATCGCCAACCAGTGCCGCGACGTTTTCAATATTCCTTTGCGCGTAGATATTTCCACTGAGAACGTACAGGGTAAGAATGTTGTCGTTGTGTTTGTTCCTGAGGCACAATCACAGGACAAGCCGATATTCTTCAAGGCGCAGGGATTGCCGCGCGGGGCACTCCGTCGCATCGGCAGCACCGATCAGCGTTGTACCGACGACGACATGTCCGTCTTTTACCAAGGCCGGCAGCAGGAAAGCTTTGATGCTGGCATCGTAGCGGATACATCAATGGACGATCTTTCCCTAGATGCCATTGCCGACTACCGTAAATCACGTGCTCAAGCCAACCCTGACGCCGAAGAGTTACGCTGGTCCGACGAAGAGTTGCTACAGGCACTAGGTAGCACTCGCCGGGATCAAAAGGGAGTATGGAGATTCACCGTTGCTGGTCTGATTCTATTCGGCAAGTCTTCCAGTTTGCGTCGTTGTTTTCCTATGACTCGCGTGGACTACATCCGTGTGCCTGGGCGCGAATGGGTACCTGACCCAGACCATCGCTTTGATACCGTCGAATTGCGTGACCCACTGTTTCGCCTAATTCGCCGTGCGCAGGCTGCCGTGCTCGACGACTTGCCGCAGAGCTTCGGTTTAGCCGAGAGTGGATTGCAAAGGCAGGACAAGCCGGTCATTCCACTGCGCGTTATCCGAGAAGCCTTGGTCAATGCGCTGATGCATCGCAGCTACCGCAGCCATAGTCCAGTGCAGATCATCCGGTACGCGAATAGGTTAGAAATCCGCAATCCAGGTTTCTCCCTGAAGTCACCCGAACATTTGGGTGAACCGGGTTCCCATCCACGCAATCCCAAGATCGCAGCAGTGCTGAACGAGACCCGCTTTGCTGAAACTAAAGGCAGCGGAATCCGTGTCATGCGCGAGATCATGGAGCAAGCAGGCCTCACTCCTCCGTTGTTTGATTCGGACCGAGGAGCTGACCAGTTCGTCGCCCGTTACTTCTTTCACCACTTCCTGGGTGAAGAAGACATCGTCTGGCTGGCCCAATTTCGCGAGTTGCATCTTTCCGATGAGGAAGCCAAGGCGCTCATTGTGGTTAGGGAAGCAAGCGCTATCGACAACGCCACCTACCGGGAACTGAACAAAGTTGATGCTCTCGCTGCGAGTGGAGCTTTGCGCCGACTACGCGATGCTGGTTTACTGGCCCAAAAGGGCCGAGGCTCGGCTACCTATTACGTACCGACCGAGCGGCTCGGAACCGATGGAAGAGGCTTACCAACCAAGCTCACGACACTACCTACCAACCTCCAAGGCTTATCTACCAACCCTGACGTCTTATCTGACAACTCCGAAGAGCTACCCACCAACTCTACCCCTGAAGAAGAAATCGCACGTCGAGCGCTGCTAGCCGAGTTGCCAGGCGATCTAGCGGCAAGAGTTGGCGCTTTGGGGCGCCGTAGCATCCCGGAGGAGGCACAAACTGTGATTGTTGAGGTGTGCCGCCTACGTGCATGGCGACCTGAAGAATTGGCTTTACTGTTGCATCGAAATGCGCGTCATGTACGTACATATCTGCGGCCTCTAACGCGGGACAAACGACTAATGATGACTAATCCAGACGAGCCCAATGACCCGCAGCAAGCGTATCGGACAATTGAAGCTTACGATAACTAAAAGCAATGTAGTTCCCCGATAGCTAGGGATCACGCTCGATGACGGGCCGCCGTTGCCCCAGCCGGTGGACGGCCGAAGCGCATGCGGCGGCACGGGCCCAGCACGTCCTTGTCGTTGTTACACTTGCTGATGCAAATGCGCGCGGCCTGGTCGCTGTCAGGCTGGTAGGCTAGATCGTGGGCGGCAGTCATATCCATCCAGTAGTCGAGCAGCGGCCAGCTTCGATGTAAGCGATTTTCATAGCTATTCCATGTCATAGACTTAGTCGGCCCCAAATAGGCACAGGAGTATAAGTGGCGTACTTCTGCGCCGGCCACAACCACCAAAGCAACTTACGCTGACCGGTGAGTGCGATACCTTGCTTGATTCTGGGAGGTGCGCCCTTCAAAGTGGACCTTCACACATAGCCCCGATTCATCTGAAATCATGGCGCCTCCCTGCGCTTGCGCATCGACTTCACGCTTAAAAGCTTTCCCAATCATGATGCGATTGCCGCGATCTCGTTGCTCCCAGGCAGGTTGTAGTTTGAGCTTCTTATACAGCTCCTCGACCAGATAGAAGACTCCCTCCACGACATGATCTTCATCAGATTCAGCCATAGGTTGGAGTAAGGCCTCACGGAAGAGGGCTTTTGCAACTTGCTGGACAGTTTCATCTGGATCAATCCTTTGTTCTTCGGCCTTGGAGTCAAGATCTGCGTTGAGACGCCATTCGACATAATCATTGAATGACAAACCTTGCACAGATGCTGCGCTGATGAGATCCGCAACAGTCGCATCCTTGAAGGTCAATTGCACGGTAATCATACTTTGCTCCTTAGTAGTGGTTTAGTAGTGAGATAGCAGTGTACTACATATACTATAGTTTTACTACTAAAAACTATAGTAAAAAGTATTTCAAACTGCATGTTCAAAATCGACCGGTTTTGAACAGGTAGCTTTAGTACTCTGCTGGACTGTTCATAAAATATCTCTTTTACTTATGAACATGTTCAAATAAAATGGCCTGGTTAATGAACAGATGAGCATCAAGCTGCAAAGGAGAAATGTAGGAAATGGCAATTTTTGGATATGGTCGCGTAAGCACAAAAGAACAGCAAAGCGAAAACCAGCGTCTCGAACTCGAGCGTGCCGGTTTCGATGTGAGTTATTGGTATGCGGATGAGGGTGTGAGTGGAAAGGTCCCAGCCTTGCAACGTGAACAGTTCCGCATCTTGCTCGACAAGATCCGCGACCACGAAACTTTGGTGGTGACTAAGCTTGATCGACTTGGTCGCGATGCTCAGGACATTGGAGCTACGATCAAGATGTTAGCTGTCCGCCACATCGAGGTTATTGTGCTCCAACTCGGCAAGTTAGATCTGACCTCTTCGGCCGGCAAGCTGATGCTCACTATGCTTGCGGCGATGGCCGAGATGGAGCGGGACTTGTTAGTAGAACGAACCCAGGCCGGCTTAGTTCGTGCGAAGGCGCAGGGTAAGATTCTTGGCCGTCCTGCTAGTACTACAGATGAGCAGCGTATCGTAATGACGGCTCGCCATTCAGCTGGCACATCAATTAGCGCACTGGCTAGGGATTACAACATCTCGCGCGCTAGCGTGATGCGGATCGTAAAGCCTCACGCGGGCAAAGAATGCTAGGCAGAGCTTGGATGCTGAATGCTGGCCGATGCACTAACGGTTAGTGAAGCTAGGTTAGTGGGAAGGTTAGTGCCAGCAGGCTCCCTTTCGGGGAGCTGGTAGGCACTAGTCGCAGGATAGGCGCTGATCGTACAGGCTAATTGCCTACATCCTAACTAAGAACGCCTAACAAAACCGTGTAGTTGCTCAGCAGGCAACAGCCGAGTACACTGAGCAGTGCCGACCGTCCGCTTTTGGCCAAAAGCGGACCTTATCCCATGATTTGCTCTGCCATGATTTGTTATGCCGTGCAAAATTTGTTGATGTAGACATGAGCGACTTACGCGATATCGCGCAACAGAGTGAGCTGCTCGACTTTGCAAAAGAACTTGCGGATGCCGCCGGAGCCGCCATTCTGCCCCACTTCCGTGCCGACCTCATGGTCGAAGACAAGTCTGCGGTCAACACCGTATTCGACCCGGTTACCGTAGCCGATAAGGCCGCGGAACGTGTAATGCGCGACCTGATCGCTGCGCGCTTTCCTGACCATGGAATTGTCGGCGAAGAAGAAGCCAGCGTTATTGGTAGCAGTACCTTACGATGGGTGCTCGATCCGATTGACGGCACTCGTGCTTTCGTAATGGGGCTACCAATTTGGGGCACGCTGATCGCGCTAAACGACGGCCGCCGCCCGGCGCTGGGCGTAATCGACCAGCCCTTTACACGCGAACGCTTCGTCGGAACGACGACAAATGCATGGTGCAACGACAGACCAATCCGCACACGCCCATGCACCGACCTAGCACAGGCACACGTGATGCTGACAGTGCCGGCAGCAGGTGCGAAAGTCGCTGACCAAGCGGTATTTGACTCTATCGCTACTAGTGCCCAGCTCGTTCGCTTCGGTGGTGACTGCTATGCCTACGGCCTACTCGCACACGGTTTAATTGATTTGGTGCTCGAAGCGCACCTCGACATTCATGACGTGCAGGCCCTGATTCCGGTGGTCGAGGGTGCGGGTGGCGTAATCACGACTTGGGAGGGGGGAGATCCACAGAATGGCGGCTCAGTCATTGCCTGCGGCGACCCGGTGCTTCACCGACAACTTCTTGCATTGATCGCAGGATTACATATAGCTTGAGGCATTGGTTAGTCAGCATTGGGACGTCCTGAGCACTCATGCAGATTATTGCGACAAGTATCTGTGCGTTGATCTGAGCCCGCCAGGGACTACAATAGAAGCGAGTCGACTACCTAACCCTGCCCCTTACCTGGAATGCCAGATATTTCACCCACATCGCTGGCCGTTGACTCCTCGACTGAGCATACGTCCAGAATGCGTACGCTGATCGAAAATATGGACTGGGCGGCAACCCCTCTAGGAGCAAGAAGCGGTTGGCCTGTCAACTTGCAGGCGACCGTTTCGCTCATGTTGGATTCACCCGAAGCGATGGTTGTCTGGTGGGGGGATGACCTGCGTCAGATATATAACGACGCCTACGCTCCTCGGGTCGAAAGTAATGGGCGCGCGTCCTCGCAAGGAGAGCCAGCCGCTACCCACTGGAAAGAAGGCTGGACAGCGATCGGTTCCCAAGTGAGGCTCGTCCTGGCCGGGCATCCGTCGAAAAGCTACAAGGACTTTCTCGTTCATATCAACCGTAACGGACGAGTTGAAGAAACCTACTGGACCTACTCTTTCACGCCGGTACGCGACGATGGCGGCGCAATTCGCGGCGTGCTTGTCATTTCCACCGAAACCACATCGCAGGTTCTGGGCATATGCCGGCAAGGAACCTTGGATTGGCTACGTCAACGATTGGCCAGCGTCGATACGAACGAGGTGCTGCACGTGGCCGTCGCCTCGGCACGCGATTTCAATCCGGGCGATTTTCAGGATGTTGCCGCTATCTCAACTGCTGCGACTGTGGCCTTTGCGACGTCGGCAACCAGTACACGCATTTGCATTACCTCGGCCGACGTCGGCGTCGATACTGACATCGCAGTCGGGTTTGAACTATCGCCGACTCGCCCGGTTGATACAGCTTTCCGTCTGTTTCTCGAACAGTTCACTCTGCTTGTAGCCAATACGCGTCATCGGATCGACATCGAAGAACGCCGCCGGAGCATCGAGGCCGAGCGTGACCGACTACTGCTCGACGCCCCGGTGGGCGCAGCCGTAATGATCGGCGATCAACTCGTTTACCACCTGGTCAATCCCATCTATGCAATGGTCAGCGGCCGGCCGGCCAATACCATGGTAGGCAAACCGTTTGTCGACGTGTACCCGGAGCTCCAAGGGTCGCCTGTTCATGAAAAGTTCAAGGCCGTGTACGAGGCCGGCGTGCCTTATACGGAAACGCAACCCACACTCGTGCAGATACATCGTAACGGCGGAGCCCTCGATGATCGTTACTTCACCTATAACTTGTCACCGCTACGTACAGTCGACGGGAAAGTGTACGGCTTAATGGTGATTGCCGTCGACGTGACGACACAAGTCGACGCGCGTACGGAGGTCGAGCAATTGAATATCGAGTTGGAAGCCGCCGCGCGCGCCAAAGATGAGTTCTTGGCGCTCTTGGGACATGAGCTGCGTAATCCTCTCGCCCCGATTGTCACCGCGCTGGAACTGATGCGTATGCGTGATCGCTCTGGCGATCGCGAACAGATCATTATCCGCCGCCAGGTCAGCCACCTGACCCGCTTGGTCGACGATTTGCTCGACGTGTCTCGCATCACGCGTGGGAAAGTTGAGTTGCGAAAGGAAGAACTCGCGGTCCAAGAGGTGCTGCTGCACGCCGTGGAAATGGTCACACCGTTGATCGAACAAAAGCACCAACAGCTCAGAGTCGATATCATGCCCGCCTCTTGGTATGGTGACCCGGCGCGGCTGGCCCAAATCGCCTCCAATTTGTTGACAAATGCCAGCCGTTACAGTCCTTCAGGGGCACAGATGAGGATAAAGGCTGGAGTCGTAGATGATTGGCTAACAATCGAAGTGGCGGATAATGGCATGGGAATACCAACCGAGCTGTTGTCCAGAATTTTCGAGCCTTTTGTCCAGGGGGAACGAAAATTGCACAGTTCAGTAGGCGGGCTGGGAATCGGCCTGGCATTGGTCAAAAATTTAGCCGAGATGCATGGGGGAAATGCAATCGCGCAAAGTGCGGGCAGTGGTCACGGAAGTACGTTCATCGTGCGTTTGCCCATGACGGCAGCCTCGGCCGTGCGGAACCCTGAGCATGGCAAACCCGCCAAAGCGCCGCCTAACAGTATCAGGCGCAACATCCTTGTCGTCGACGACAACATCGATGCGGCCGACACCTTGGTTGAAATGCTCATCACTTATGGCCACAGTGTCGCCCTCGCCTACACACCAGAAGCAGCACTTCAGACTTTCCTGAAATCGCCTATTGATCTTGCCATTTTAGATATCGGGCTTCCAGGCATGAGCGGATATGAGCTGGCCGACCTGATGCGCAAAAGTGGCTGCAATCCCGACGTGCGTTACGTTGCTCTTACCGGATTTGGACAGCAGTCGAACAAAGAGCAGAGTATATCGGCACAGTTTTGCGCCCACTTTGTCAAACCTGTGCACATCAGCGATATACAAGGCCTGTTTTAATGTCTATATGCGTAGCAGGTTATCTCGACAGTTGAGGTAAGTTAAACGTCCGCTCTGGGTCGATAGCGGACGTTCGCATTGTCAACTGAGCAAAGTGCCAACGCTGGCCCCGACCCGGGCGATAAGCCGGCTGCGCAGGCGGTGCCGCCTGAGAGGGCTAGGCCGTGAAGCTCAAAGTGGTCATTGCCGGGTGCCCAAAATAGTTATCGCGCTGATGTCACCTTATGAACCCGGGGTCGGGCCATGTGTGGATATATCTCAGCAAATACGCCCCAAGCAACTGCCCAGCGTCCCGCTTTATTTCGCTCTGCTTTAGTCTCGACTGTATACCATCGCTCCTGCGCGCGCGACATTCGGCGGCGCGCATAATCCTTGGCACCGAGCGAAGGTGTCGAATATGAAAAGTGATCAGCCATTCATTTCCCCTTGTCGTCGATTGTAAACCGCGAACGAGACATTCTCGCGTATACAGCCCATACACGTGCCCATCTTATAGCAGCCCGTCGCGTCTGGTCATCCTCAGCGAAGATAAATCGGTCGAGCGCGAGCGATGATCGGTACCTCGCGTAAGCATTGGCAGTGAGGAAAGGCGGTCGCGCCATGGTGCCGGCACTAGTGGAACGTCTCGTCTGACCAGGTTACCGCGAGGGCATGCTCGACTATAACTTCATCCGTCATGGACTGAAGTGGAAGTCGGGCATCGGGCGCGAATGCGATGATTTGGCAGTGATCAGGGTCTGCCCGGTTTAGGCGAAGCCACTCATCGCGGGAAACAGTTTGGCCTGTTGCCACAGGTAGCGTGATCCAAAACCCAGTCTCGCGCTCTGCGATAACCTGGTAAAGGTCGAGCATCGTATCCATGTGGCACCCTCGCATCCTCATGATGGAGAGAGATTACGACTGCCAAGTGCAAGTGTCATGTGTTGCCGTGCGCGATCATGCGCAGTGCATGGTTGTGCCGTAGTCGAATTCGCTGATGCGACAACGTCATGCATTGGACTTAAGTCATGCGGTCGATCTAGATCCCTCCGTGAGCCAGCTTGCTGATCTTCTTCCGGGATGGCTTGCCTTGCACGAAAGCGTAGAAGACCCTTGGCTTCGTCAACAGAACGACCCTGCCGGTGACTATTGAGGTAAGCGCCCCTGTCGCCTACCGCAATGCGACGTCCGCAATGGGTCGATAGCGGACGTACGCAGGCTCAGTCAGAGCGCTAACATGGCGTCCGTGTTTGTAGACGGACTGATGCCATGGCCCGCGAACTTCTTCCCGAAGACCTGTGGTCCTTTATAGCAGCTCATCTTCCGACTCATCGCCCATCGCCGAAAGGCGGTCGTCCTCGCATCGATGATCGCGCGGCCCTGACTGGAATCCTGTTTGTTCTCAAGACTGGAATACCCTGGGAGTACCTGCCACGCGAACTCGGCTGCGGCAGCGGCATGACATGCTGGCATCGCCTTCACGAATGGATGCTAGCCGGCGTTTGGCAGCGTATCCACGAGGCCATTTTTCGACGGCTCCGGGAGCACGACCAGATCATGTGGGATCGAGCTTGCGTCGACGCTGCAAGCGTACCGGCACCTGCCGGGGGCAAGCACACAGGCCGAAACCCAACCGATCGTGGCAAACTCGGAACCAAACACCATTTGCTGGTCGATGAGCGTGGGCTTCCACTAGTTGCTGGTAGAGTCGATCCCGGCAGTGAAAGGGTTGGGTGGCCGTGCCTACAAACGTCTAGGTAAGTTGCATGCTGACCGAGCGTACGCTTCGAGAGCCCATCGGGTTTGGCTGCGCAGTCGGGGCTCGCGGCTCGTATCGCGCGCTACGGCGTGGAGTCGCGCGAAAGGCTTGGACGTTGGCGTTGGGTTGTCGAGCGAACCTTGGGTTGGCTACACCGCTTCCGCAGATTGCGCATCCGGCATGTTCCTAACGCTTGCGTGCTCGCTCATCTGTTGGCAGTATGTCGAGAGGTTTTGTTAGGTGCTCAAGTCCTGCCGATGCTTGCCCGCCCACACAAGCTATGCTGACAAAGTACGGAGCCCGTCTCCCGATAAAGAAAATTCCTCTTTCATTCGCAATTATCTGTGACCCATCAGGAAAACGCTTTGTTCTAAATTCTGATCCGTCATCACCTTCTTCAGGCGTGTAGGTTCCAGTTCTGAGGAGTATGTCGGTCATTATTGGTTCTGTGCCTTTGCTAGTTTGATACCAATACGCTACCAGTCGGACTTTGGAGGAAAATATTCGCGTACATGCCAGTGACGCCGGGCAATGTAGCTCAGCAAGGGCTCAGGCTCACGCGGTGCCGGCGGGCGGGGCATTGGACCATGCTAATCGCCGAAGTCGTGGGGAATTTTGTCGAAGTCGTTAGCAGAGTTCATTGGCTTTAGGAAGTTCATACGGTAACAAAGGATTTAGTCTGCTCCTGAGCGTGCGATCAATAAGGGCTCTTCAAAGACAGTAAATTGTACGTTAGAGGAACAGTCTCACCCTCAATCGCTCCTGTCCTCTGGTGGATAAAAGGAGCGCAAAAATGCCTCTACCTCATCACAGCCCTCAAGAGTTTGCAAGTGCTCGGCAGGCCTTCTTCGATCAAGAACCACAGTCATTGGCTTTTCAAACCAGTCACTGGCAGCTTTTTCTGAGCCGAGAACCTCCGCAGCATACTTCCTAACCTCTGCTCTCCGTTTAAGCAGCTCAGGCGGTATTGGTGGCCGTGCAGTAGCTAATTTTCCGCTGTCTGGTAAAGACAGAGAGTCTGTAATTTGGGCAATGTCAATCAAGCCGCTAATGTGCATCGTCCCAGGCAATGCGTGCAACTTGGCAAATTCGCTCAGTTCAACGGCTTTTTCGTCCTCATGGGGACGTTTGCCCCAAGTCTCATTGTAGAAAGCTGCAACGGCTAGCTCGCTAATTTCCTCAGCACTCAAACTTGGGACAGGTTCATCACTATCTTCCAGGTCATCTGCAAATCCATTGTGATCATCAGTACGGGTCATGGGCTTCACCTCACTCATCCAATGGGTTAGTGCCAGAAGACCTAACACTTCCGGCGCACTACACCCGTCAAAAGTCATATTGTGACTCAAAAGCGGCTGACGCAAAAGCAGCACGTTGCAAGACTGCTTTGATGCAGCCAATCACCCTTCCAATGCCAGCGAACGCCCTGTCCGCTAGAGGCCTCCTTGCCAAAAACATGATCCAGCTGCGTCAAGCTCGTGAGTGGTCGCAGGAGCGCCTGGCGCTGGAAGCTGGCCTGCATCGCACATTCATCGCTCATGTGGAGCGTCATGCCAGGAACATATCTCTCGACAATCTGGAGAAAATTGCTATTGCCTTAGGTGTGGACACATACAGTCTTTTGTTGCCATAGCTTGGCTATGCTGATCAGTCTCGTGGCGTCCCATTTGTTGCATTTGCCAAATGGGAGAGCTTTCAGCATGCAAATATTGCAAGTTAAGCGTACATTTAGTACGACTTTGCCCTATGAAGATTGAGTTAGAGGCACCCAGCGCTCCAGAACCTGGAGCGTGCGTCCATTTGTTGGATTTGCCAAATGGGAGACGAAACCGTGCACCTGTTGGGTGACGCAGCGCACAAGTAAGAAGCGCTAGGTTCTAATTTGCAACGTACGTAAGCCATTGCAGTGATCAGTTTTGCTCACCAGAAGCCGCGCCGTGACAAGGCTTGCTTAAGGCTACTTTTGAGGTCGCAACGCTGGCAGAATCGCGCGGGCATGGGCTCGGCCAAATATAGAAGGAAGATACGTAACCCTTCAGGCCACAGTCGGTCTGCCGATGTTGGGATTGCGTTGCTAGCGAGGGATGTCTATAACGTGCCCATGGACGTTGGACTTCGATAAGTCACACGGCGTTTCCGTTTCAAGGGCATGCAAGATCTTGCACGAGCTCACACTGTCGGTTGTAAGGCAACGACTCCTGAGGTTTCTGAGCTGCGCCTCCAGGGCTGACAATGTCGACAACCGTTCGACTACATGCCCAATATGCTTGTCGAGCAGTTCATTGACGCCAATGCAGTCCTGCTCAGGACGATCACGAAAATCCAGCAGGACGCGTATCTCGTCGAGCGTTATGTCCAGTGCCCGACAATGTCGGATGAACAACAAGCGTTCGGCATGCCGCTCGTTATAAGCCCGATAGTTGTTCGAGGAGCGTTCGGGCGACATGAGAAGACCGATGCGTTCATAGTAGCGAATCGTCTCGACCAGACAGCCTGAGCGTTCCGCCAGTTCGCCAATTTTCATGATATGCCACCGATGGTGAAGTTAATGCTTGACCCTGTACCTGCTACAGGGTGTTGAATGCTGACTATACACAGTTCCTAAGGACCCGTCATGTCAGAGTGTGAAACCAAATCATGTTGCGCAAAGGCAGCGCCGACTGAACCGGTGAGTGCCATCCCTACAGTGGAGGACGGTTCCCTGCTCATTCGCATCGATCAAATGGATTGCCCAACCGAAGAGGGTTTGCTGCGGCAGTCCCTCGGCCGCGTTGCCGGCGTCAGACAACTGGAATTCAATCTGGTGCAGCGCAGGCTGCGGGTCGAGCACAGTCTCGCTGACGTTGAACCGATCCTCGCTGCCGTGCGCGCAGTCGGCATGGACCCCGTAGTTGAAAGCGGCGGCACCCAAGGCGCGGCGGGTTCCGGCACGATTTTTCGCATCGAGAACATGGATTGTCCGACCGAGGAGGCGCTCATCCGCAGCAAGTTGACTAGCCTCTCCCAAGTGGAGCACCTCGACTTCAATCTCGTCCAGCGCCGGCTGACGGTAAAACACACAGGGCAGGTAGCGCCCATCGAGGAAGCGCTTAAGGCAATCGGTATGCAAGCCGTCCTGCTGGACGCTGCTACTGGACCTGCTGCTGCAGTGCAGCCGACTGGCCGCAAGTGGCAGCAGGCAGGTCTACTTCTCGGATTGGCTGCTGCCATCGGCGCCGAAGTCATCGCCTGGACGACTGGTAATGAACACTCCTGGCCTGTCATCCTGTTGTCGCTGCTGGCGATCGCGACAACAGGCCTGGGCGTGTACGAGAAGGGCTGGATCGCACTCAAGAACCGTAATCTCAACATCAATGCCCTGATGTCGATCGCGGTTACCGGCGCCGTGCTCATTGGCCAGTGGCCGGAAGCGGCAATGGTGATGGTGTTGTTTGCAATCGCCGAGCTGATCGAAGCTCGTTCGCTCGACCGGGCACGAAATGCCATCCGAGGGCTGATGGCCTTGACACCGGACAAACTGAGCGTACGCCAGGATGATGGCTCCTGGGTGGAACAGGAGGCCGCCTCGGTTGGGGTCGGCGCGATTGCACGGGTCGCGCCGGGTGAGCGGATCGCCCTGGACGGGGAGGTCACGTCAGGCCAGTCGTCGGTCAACCAGGCGCCGATCACGGGCGAAAGCATGCCGGTACCAAAAACCGTCGGCGCGAAGGTGTTCGCCGGCACCGTGAACGAAACTGGTTCCTTCGAGTATTGCGTCACTGCAGGCCATAAAAATTCGACACTCTCGCGCATTATTCGCGCCGTCGAGGACGCGCAGGGTAGCCGTGCACCAACCCAGCGCTTCGTTGACCAGTTCTCGCGCGTATATACGCCAATTGTGTTCGCCATTGCGCTCGCGGTTGCGTTCGTTCCGCCGCTCTTGATGGGCGCGGAATGGATGACGTGGATCTACAAGGCACTCGTCCTGCTGGTGATCGCCTGTCCGTGCGCACTGGTGATTTCGACCCCAGTAACGGTCGTAAGCGGCCTGGCTGCCGCAGCACGGGCTGGCATCCTCATCAAAGGTGGCGTCTACCTGGAGCAGGGCGGGAAACTGCGCTCGCTCGCGCTGGACAAGACCGGTACGATCACGCAGGGCAAGCCTGAGGTGACCGATGTGTTGGCCCTGCAGGGCGATGCAGCCATGTACCTGCAACTCGCGGCAGCGCTGGCAGACCGGTCCGACCATCCAGTGTCGAGTGCAGTCAGCCGCCACTGGCAAAACGCCGGTGTGAAGCGCTCACTTGCCTCGGTCAGCCAGTTCGAGGCCTTGACGGGTCGCGGCACGAAAGGACAGATCGACGGCAAATGGTACTACTTGGGCAACCACCGCCTGGTGGAAGAACTGGGGATCTGCAGCGCGGCGACCGAGGCCGTCCTCGCCCGCCTTGAAGGCGAAGGCAAGACAGCGGTTGTCCTGTGCGACGACACGGCCCCGCTGCTAGTGATCGGCGTGGCCGATACCATCCGCGAAGCCAGCCGCGAAGCGATTGCACAGCTCCACCAGCTCGGTATCCGCACCGTCATGCTGACCGGTGACAACGCGGTGACGGCCACGGCGATCGCCAGGCAGGTCGGCATCGACGACGCCCGGGGCAATCTGCTCCCGGAGGATAAACTCGCAGCCGTGAACGACGAACTGGCGCGGTTCGGTACCGTCGGCATGGTCGGCGACGGCATCAACGATGCGCCGGCGCTGGCCAAAGCCAATATTGGATTTGCGATGGGCGCAGCGGGCACCGATACCGCCATCGAAACAGCCGACGTCGCGCTGATGGATGACGATCTGCGCAAGATCCCGCAGTTCATCCGTTTAAGCAAACAGGCCAGTGCCATTCTCCGGCAAAACATCGTCACGGCCCTGGCGATCAAGGCGGTGTTCCTGGTCTTGGCAATCATAGGATCGGCCACCTTGTGGATGGCCGTGTTCGCCGACATGGGCGCAAGCCTGTTGGTGGTCTTCAACGGGCTGCGCCTGCTGAAGTTCAGTGGGACTAGCAGACAAGCGTAGTGGCCGACGGCGAGGTCTTCAGGATCTGGCCAGCGCGTTAGTCGGCGGCGGCGTGTCTCTCAGCCGGATAGTTCGACGGTTGCAAGGCGCGCTCCACCAGCTCGATCAGGATATGGATGACCTTGATATGGAGTTCCTGCACCCGGTCGGCATAGCGGCCGGCACTCGTGCAGACGCAGATGTCGGCATTCTGCTCGAGCTGCGAGCCTATCCGCCCGGTTAACCCGACCACCTTCATTCCCTTTGCGCGGGCAGCTTGCGCAGCAAGGACGACGGACCGGCTGTTCCCACTCGTGCTGATGGCGAACAGGATGTCGCCAGGCTTACCGTTCCCATCAACGAAACGGGCGAATACCTGTTCATATCCATAGTCGTTGGCGACGCAGCTGATGTAGCTTGGGTCGCTAATGGCCACGGCTGCCATCGCGGGACGGTCGTCCCGAAATCTTCCCGACAGCTCTTCGGCGAGGTGCATCGCATCGCACATCGAACCACCATTGCCGCACGAGATAACACGCTGTCCGGCGCGCAGTGCGTCGATGAGTAGCGAAGCCCCTGCCTGGATGTTCCCGAGCTGGGCGTCGTCGTTGATGAGGTGGTCAAGCGCGTCACGCGCCTCGACTAGGTTAGCCTTGATATGGTTGATCACCGCTTCTCTCCTTCGTGTTCATCGTGGCCGGCATGATCATCATGATCGGCATGGTCATGAGCCGATGCCGGACCAAAGGTATGTTCGTCGACCGCCTGCTCGCACGGCGTCGTCTCGATCTGGATCGTGCTGTGATGGATATCGTACTTGCCCGCGATGAGCTGGCGGATCTCCAGCAGGAGAGCTTGAGGATCAGCGACTTCTTCACGCTGCACCACATGCACTGTCAGGCTGGCTTTTCCGCTGGTAATCGACCAGACATGCAGGTCGTGTACGCTTGCCACACCGGGTACGCGGGCGATCGCTTCCTTGACATCGGCGATCCCGAGTCCTTCCGGTACACCTTCAAGCAACACGTTCATGCTGGCCTTGAGCAGCGTCCAGGTACGCGGCAACACCCATAGCCCGATCGCGACGGCGATGGCCGAATCCACCCAGCCCCAGCCGGTATAGCGGATAACGAGGGCGCCAATGATGACACCGATCGAGCCGAGCATGTCGCTCCACACTTCGAGATAGGCGCCCTTGACGTTCAGGCTGCTGTCTTTGCCGCTCGACAGCAACTTCATGCTGATGAGATTGACGACCAGGCCAAAGGCGGCGACGACGAGCATCGTCCCGGACTGGATTTCAGGTGGGTTGTGCAGGCGTTGGTACGCTTCATAGAGGATGTAGATCGCCACCAGGAACAGGAGCATGGCATTAAATGCAGCCGCGAGGATCTCGAAGCGGTAGTAGCCGAAGGTGCGCTCGCTGTCCGCCGGTCGCTTGCCGATGCGTATCGCGGCCAGCGAGATTGCCAGCGCTGCGGTGTCGGTGAACATGTGCGCCGCATCCGAGATCAGCGCGAGACTGTTGGTGAGAATACCGCCGATGATTTCGGCTATAAGAAACGCCGTAGTGAAACCAAGCGCAATCCAGAGCGGTCGTTCGTTCTGGCCTGGCTGCGCTGCATGAGAATGTCCTGAACCCATTGCCTTCCCCTTACTTAATGGTTGTACTACGTAGTTTTTAAGATGCGCGGCTCTCTGTGATGCTTCCACGCTGGCGTTCAGCAGGGCTGCCCTACAAGACGCGTGCGCAGCCCTCAGCGACGCGTGTGAGGCTATTTTTTCGCTTTGTTTTTTGAGCGTTTTCGCGGTTTTGTCTTAGTAGGATTGTTGCGGTCTCTATACTTCAGCCACCCGAAGAACACCATGATTACCCCGAATAAAACCAGGGCGCCAATTCCGATAGTTTCGACCAGCCGGTCGCGTATCGCGTCAGTGGGCTGCTGTTGCAATTTCATTTCTTGTCTCCTTTCGATATCGTTCGACGCATCGTTCGTTTAGCGGAAATTACTCAAAGAACCGCTTCAGATAAATGACGGTACGTCCGCACAGCATCAGTACGATGGCAAGGCCCGCAAGTCCGTCCAGCCTTCCGGCATCAGCGTCAAGTACACCGAAGGAGAAAACAAGGGCAAATGCCGTTGGTGCTGCCGACAGCAGTGCATCAGCCTTGCCGCTACGGTGGGCGGCGCAAGCCGGCCAGTACGCAAGAGCGGCGGTCGTGGCGGCGGCGACCGTTCCAGGTGCCACGAAACTGGCCATCGCCATGGCATCGAGTAAGTCGCTGTGAAACACGGCATGCGCACCAAGCACCGCGGCAGACATCGCAAACAGGAGGCAGCACGTCCAAAGAACGAGCTGCACGGCTGAGAACATCGCTTCATCCGGTCTTGAACGGATCTTGTCGTCCACACGTTCTTTGCCATGTAGGCGAAAACCGATACTGGCCAGATGATGCGATGCTGCTGCCATCAGGACGACGCTTCCGAGAACGATTCCTCCGATAGCACAGAAAATAAGCGCCGCCCCGTGTGCAATGATGTCCAGCGTAACGAGTCGGCGGGTGCTGCGAGCGTGCCGGACAGGGATTTCGCCATGCATTTCATCCTCCGAAAATGGGCCGCACGAAGCGCATGCGGCCCAGCGCTCTCAATGAACGAGGACTTTTGCCGGCTGCACCGGTACTTCGTTGCTATCCTTGCGGTGCGCGAGACGGTAGAGCAGGGGCAGGACGAGCAGCGTCAGCGCAGTCGAGGAGAGAATGCCGCCGATCACAACGGTGGCTAGGGGCCGTTGCACCTCGGCGCCGGTACCGGTCGCGATTGCCATCGGCACGAAGCCCAGCGATGCGACGAGCGCCGTCATGAGGACCGGCCGCAGCCGTGTCAGCGCACCGTGCGTAATCGCCTGGTCCAGTCCCATGCCCTCTTCACGCAAGGTTCGGATATACGAAATCATCACAAGACCATTCAGGACGGCCACGCCCGACAGCGCAATGAATCCGACGGCTGCCGATATCGACATCGGGATACCCCGCAGGGCCAGCGCGATAACGCCGCCGGTCAGGGCAAACGGGATACCGGTAAAGACCAGCAAGCCGTCCTTCACGTTGTTGAACATCATGAACAGGAGTGTGAAGACGATGAATAGCGAGAGCGGTACAACGAGCTGGAGCCGTGTCGTGGCCGACTGCAGCTGCTGGAAGGTTCCGCCCCAGCTCGTCCAGTAACCCGCCGGCACCTGGACTTCCTTGGCGATCGCGGCCGCAGCCTCGGGTACGAAGCTGCCGATATCGCGCCCGCGCACGTTCGCGCTGACGACAATGCGACGCTTGCCGTTTTCCCGGCTGATCTGGTTCGGGCCAGGCGCGAATTCGAGCGAAGCCACTTCACCCAGGGGAATGTACGACGTCTCGCTGCCGTCTTTCGCCGGCAGCGGGATCGGAAGCTGCCTGAGCGCGTCGAGATCGGTCCGCAGCGTTTCCGGCAGCCGGACGACGATGTCGAAGCGGCGGTCGCCCTCGAACATGGTGCCGGCTTCACGCCCACCGGTGGCGATCGCCAGCGCTTCCTGCACCTGGCCGATATTGAGGCCGTAACGCGCCGTCTTCTCGCGGTCGATATTCACCGTCAGCATTGGCAGACCACCCGTTTGCTCGACCTTCACCTCGGCCGCGCCTGGAATGCGTCCGATTACCTCGGCGATTTCCTTGCCCGTCGAGGCAAGCACATCCATGTCGTCACCGAAAACCTTGATGGCGACGTCGCTGCGCACGCCGGAGATCAGCTCGTTGAAGCGCAATTGGATAGGCTGCGAGAATTCATAGGCGTTACCCGCGTATTTCTCGGTTTCCTCTTCGATCGCTTCGATCAGTTCGGCGCGGGTCTTCTTCGGCGCCGGCCAGTCGGACTCGGGCTTGAGCATGATGTAGCCGTCGGAGATGTTCGGCGGCATCGGGTCCGATGCGATCTCCGCAGTACCTGTGCGGGCGAATACCTTGTCGATCTCGGGGAACTTCGCCTTGAGACCGGCTTCCACTTTTTTCTGCATGTCGACCGACTGGCTCAGGCTCGTCCCTGGGATGCGCAGCGACTGCAGCGCAAGGTCGCCTTCGTTCAGGCTCGGGATGAACTCACTGCCGAGACGCGTCACCAGCAATCCCGACAAGAACACCAGGACGACCGCGCTCGTGATGACCAGCGCGGCATTGCACATGACCTTGTCAAGCATCGGTCCATAGGTGCGCTTCGCCATCGCCATCAGCTTGTTTTCCTTCTCCGAAACGCGCTTGCCGATGAACAGGGCGACGGCGGCCGGGATGAACGTGATCGACAGGATCATCGCGCCAACGAGGGCGGCCACGACGGCGAAAGCCATCGGATGGAACATCTTTCCTTCGACACCGGACAGGGCAAAGATCGGCAGGTACACGACCATGATGATGAGCTGGCCGAAGAGCAGCGGCCGGCGCGCTTCCTTCGCTGCAGCGAACACTTCGTGGAAGCGCTCGGCCAAGGTCAGCGCGCGCTTGTGGTGGTCCTGCGCATGCGCCAGGCGACGTACACAGTTCTCGACGATGACGACAGCGCCGTCGATGATGATGCCGAAGTCGAGTGCACCCAGGCTCATCAGGTTCGCGCTCACCTTGTAGGTCACCATGCCCGTGAATGTGAACAGCATCGCCAGCGGAATGACCATCGCGGTGATGATCGCCGCTCGGATATTGCCCAGGAAGAGGAACAGAATGACGATGACCAGTACCGCACCCTCGAGCAGGTTCTTCTTGACCGTATTGATCGCCTTGTCGACCAGCACCGTGCGGTCATAGACGGGAATTGCCTTGACGCCTTTCGGCAGCGAGCGATTGACCTCGACCATCTTGGCGGCTACCGCCTGCGACACGGCGCGACTGTTCTCGCCGATAAGCATGAACACCGTGCCAAGCACGACCTCGCGGCCATTCTCGGTCGCGGCGCCGGTGCGCAGCTCGCGGCCGATATCGACCGTCGCCACGTCCCGGACGCGAATCGGCACGCCCTTGACGTTGCTGAGGATGGTATTGCGGATGTCGTCGAGGGTGCGCACCTGGCCCGGCGCCCGGATCAAGAACTGCTCGCCGCGGCGCTCGATGTAACCGGCGCCGACGTTGTTGTTGTTCTGGTCGATCGCGCCCACGACATCCGACAGCGATAGGCCGTAAGAGCTGAGCTTCGTGGGATCTGGGGCAATCAGGTATTCCTTGGCGAAACCGCCGATGGAATTGATTTCAGTGACGCCCGGCACTTGCCGCAACTGCGGCTTGATGATCCAGTCTTGCACTTCGCGCAGGTCGGTTGGCGTGTACGGCGTGCCATCCGGCTTTTTCGCACCAGGTTCGCTTTCAACCGTCCACAGGTAGATTTCCCCAAGACCGGTCGAAATAGGACCCATCATGGGTACCACGCCGCCCGGCAGGTTTTCCCTGGCCTCCTGGATCCTCTGGTTGACGAGCTGGCGTGCGAAATAGATGTCCGTCCCATCCTTGAAGATGACGGTCACCTGCGACAGGCCGTAGCGTGACAGCGAACGGGTCTCTTCCAGGCCGGGGAGGCCGGACATGACCGTCTCGATCGGGAAGGTCACACGCTGCTCGACTTCCAGCGGCGAATAGCCGGCGGCCGAGGTATTGATCTGCACCTGGACATTGGTGATGTCGGGAACAGCGTCGATCGGCAGCTTTTGGTAGTTGTAGATGCCGATGGCCGCCATGGCGACGACGGCCAGCATGACGAGCCATCGGTGCTCGATGGCGAAGCGAATTATTCGTTCAAACATGTCTGGTTCCTCGTTCAGTGTTCGTGCTCGGCACTGCCTTTGGCTTGCTCGGCCTTCACAACGAAACTGCCCGTTGCAACGTACTCGGCGCCAGCGCTCAGCCCCTGGGCAATTTCCACGATCTTGCCGTCGCTCGCTCCAAGGGTGACGGCCTGAACTCGGAATCCTTCCGGTGCTTTCACGAATACAACCGGCTTGTCCTCGATTGTCTGCAGGGCGTCGGCCTGCACCGTTACGGCAGCGTCCTTCTTGCCGCGTACGAGCGAGACGTTGACGAACAGGCCGGGGCGCCAGGCGAGGCCCGGGTTATCGATCACAACGCGTGCGGCTGCGGTCCGGGTCTGTTCACCTAGCAGGTTGCCGACATAGCTCACTTTGCCGCTGACCGGATCGCCGCCGGACGTCGACTGGATAGTCACGCTTTGGCCGACACGGACCGACTGCAGGTCTTTTGGCGTCAACACGATCTCGACCCACACTTTCGACAGGTCGGACACAAGGAAGACGTTGGCATCTTCCTTGACGGCTTCGCCCTGGGCCAGGTGCTTTTCGACGACCACGCCGTTGAAAGGCGCCCGCAAGACATAACGGTTGACGGCGCCCGAGGACAGTTCGGCACCGAGTGCAGTGAGCTTCGATCGCGCCGACTGTGATTCAATCTCGGCTTCGCGGTATGCCTGCTGCGCCTGCAGGTAGTCCTGCTGCGCGGAGATCCTGTCTTCCCAAAGCTTCTTTTCGCGTTCGTAGGTCACGCGTGCCAACGCGAGGCGCTTTTCCGCAGCGAGTGCGGTACTGCGCAAATCGGCGAGTTCCACGCTCGCGATCACGGCCAATGGCTGGCCTTTCTTGACATCCTGGCCGAGCGAGGCTGACACCGATTCAACGACGCCGGCAACGCGTGGAACGACGTGCGCCGTGCGATCTTCGTTAAACCGGACCTCGCCCGGCAGGATCACCGCGGTATCGATGCTGGCTGCACCCGCCCTGGCCGTGACGATGCCGGCGCCCTGGATTTGCTGCGGAGTCATCTTGACGAGACCAGGTGCGGCGTCCGCATGGCCTTCTTCGTTGCCTTCGCCATGACCGCCTTCCTTGGCAGCGGATTTCTCCGCCGTTTCCTCAGTGTGTCCGCCTTCGCCCTCGGCTGCCGGAGCGTCCTTCTTCCAGAACAGGATAGCGAGCGCGAGCGCGATACCGATGGCGATAACCGCCAGGATAGAAGAAGCGGACTTTTTGTCGATGTTGAGCTTCATGGGGAGATCCTGTTGTTTGAAGTGGCGCCGTCGGTGTCGACGTAGCGGCCGAGGTCTGCGACGGCGCGGTAGCGGTCGTACAGCGCCTGGATATACTGGGTGCGGATTTGCAGGAGCGTGCGCTGGGCGTCGAGGACGTCGAGGAAGTTGAACTTTCCTGCTTCAAACCCAGTCACGGTTGCATCGAACACGCGTTGCGCCGACGGCAAAATGTTTTCTCGCATGGTGCGCACCTGTTCGCGCGACAGCTGCGCACGCTGATAGGCACTGGTGAGAGACTGATGCAGCCGCAGCCGCTCCGCTTCCAACTCGGTGCGCGCCTTTTCGGCACGGCTGAGGGAGGCTTGCAGACTTCCCTGGTTCCGGTTGAACAGCGGAAGCGGGACGGAGACACCAAGCACGGTCTGCGACCGGCCGATTTCGTCGTCCTTCTTGCTGCCGACAATGAGGGTCACGTCCGGGATGCGCTGGGAGCGATCCAGACCGACCTGGGCTTCCTCGCGCTCCACCTGCAGGCGCGAACGCGTCAGCTGTGGCGACGTGTCCAGGAGCCGCTGCAGTTGATCCAGGGCTGGCGCCGGTGCCAGGTCGAGGTCAGGCGCGACAAGGGGCTGCGATACTGAGGCAGTCTCGCCCCAATAGGCGGCCAATGTGTGCATAGCTATAGACAGCTCGCTCTGCGCCTGGGCAACCTCAAGCCCGGCAGACGAACGGGCGACGCTGGCGCGGTCCTGCTCGACAGGCGAAACACGGCCGGCGGCTACGCGCTTCTCCGCAGCAAATGCAGCCTTAGTGGCCACGTCGAGCGATGCCTGTGCGATTTGAAGCCGCTCTTGCGCACTTAGGGCAGCAAAATAGGCCGCCGTAACATCGGCACGCAGGTCCGCACGCGCAACGCTGAGGCTGCCGGTCGCCAGGCTACGCTCCCGTTCAGCGAGCCTGATGCGTGCGGAGCGCTTGCTGCCCAGTTCGAGCACTTGGCTGAGCTGAACCGTTTGCGTGCGAGTTCCGCGTTGCGTGCCCTCGCGGACGAAGGAAACCTCTGGATTGGGGAACAGGCCAGCCTGGCGCCGCGCGCCGTCGGCGATCGCCACATCAAGCGCAGCGGCGCGCAGGCTCGGGTTGGCGACCAGTGCCTTGCTGACGGCTTGCTCGAGCGTCAGCGGCGAGCTTGCAGCTGGGGAGGACTGCTGGGTTGCCCCGGACAAAACGGGCTGCGCAGTCATCTGCGCAGCACTCGGAAACGCCTGTGCAAATAGCACGGACGCCCCGAGGACGAAATACTTGGGATGCATGAATAACTCCGGTTATTGAAAACGAAGGCTATTCAGCGGCGAGACGTATTGGGATGGCATGCCGGCCCGCCCGCACAACGATGAGTGGATTTATACGATCTGCCGCCGAATCAGACGGCGGAGATCCATTGAGGCCGCTCGGGGCGAGCGGAGTACGAAGAGGAGAAGTGTGGCGAGGTGGATGGCGGCGCGAAGCTTACAGGCTGCAGGAACGCTACCCCTACAGGAAGGCTGTCGAAGGATAAGGCCCCGTGGGCACAAGACGAGCAATGCGAATGCATCGTCGCCTTCTTCGCCGAACCCGATGGTTTGTCTTTCCCGTCGAAAGCAACCTTATGCGCGTCGGCTTCTGACGAATGGTGGCCGAAATGCTGGGCAGCGCGGCCCGATTCGTGCTGACAATAGGCAGCAACCGCGCTCCAGCTAAGCTGTAGAGTGAGGATCGTTAGGACGAGGTAAATGAATCGTCGGGCTACCATGAAGGAAAGTATAGCATGGGTGTTGTGTGGGCCTCTGCACCCCACCAAGACAGGCTAGCGACAGGGCGCAGAGCTCTACTCTCGCTTACTGTCTAGACCACCAGTGATGACCTGCAAGCAATCGGATCAGTTGTAGTCTAAGAGCTGAGCTACATGAAGCTGGTTACACAGAGATTACATGCACGCCACAAAGCAAAAAGCCCAACCGTGTAAGCTGGGCTAAGTGCTTGATTTTACTGGTGCCGACTATCCGAATCGAACGGATCACCTGATGATTACAAATCAACTGCTCTACCAAATGAGCTAAGCCGGCGTAATCTGTACGGCTGGGATTATACCGCTATTTAATCCGCGTCAGCGTTGGGCGGCCGCCTTTTTTCGGCGGCTCGTCGCCGCCGTTGTCGGGCGCAGGCGACACGTCCGCCGGGGCCGGCTCCGGGCTGCTGTCGGGCACGGCCGACAAGGTCGGGGCCGTGGCAGCAGGGGCCGATGCGTCCTCGCCTGGCGCCGGCATGTCGGCCGCCGTCGTGCTCACATCGAAGGCCATGCCCTGGCCATTCTCGTTGGCATAGATCGCCAGCACATTCTGCACCGGCACATAGAGCTCGCGCGACACGCCGGCGAAGCGGGCGCGGAAGTGGATCGCGTCGTTGTCCATCTTCAGGCCCGAGGTGGCGCCATAGCTGATGTTGAGGATGATCTCGCCCTTGCGCACGTATTCCATCGGAACCGTGGTGGCCGCGTCGACCTTCACCGCAAGATA
>Ga0265798_10002322_pt1 | contig 28274 bp, 23 predicted proteins | sample P3T30metagenome_FD_192430 | JGI IMG/M metagenome (GOLD analysis project Ga0265798, IMG submission 192430) | Plant litter microbial communities from East Loma Ridge, Irvine, California - P3 T30 | ecosystem: Environmental > Terrestrial > Plant litter > Unclassified | place: USA: California...
GGACGTGCTGCCGGCCGGCCTGGTGCGCTCGCTCGAAGTGTCGAAGTCGGCCACGCCGGACCAGGATGCCAACTCGCTCGGCGGCAGCGTCGAAGTAAAAACCCTGTCGGCATTCGACCTGCCCGGCACCCTGTTCAGCGTCGGCGCCGCAGTCGGCCGCGACGGCAACACGCGCCAGTACAGCCCGCAGGGCAACCTGCTGTGGGCGCAGCGCTTCATGGACGGCAAACTCGGCATCGCCGCCGGCCTGTCCGGCGAGAAGCGCAAGTTTGGGTCGGACAACGTGGAGACCGGCGGCGCCTGGTCCGGCGACCGCCTGGAAGGCTTCGAGCTGCGCGACTACCTACCGCAGCGCGAACGCCGCGCCGGCGCCGTCAACCTCGACTACCGCCCGGATGCGCAGACCAGCGTGGCCCTGCGCGGCTTCATCAGCCGCTTCTCGGACGAGGAATCGCGCGACCGCCTCACCGTCGGCGACTTCGAAGATGACGACGTGGCAGCCGGAGAACTGAGCAGCGCGCGCCTGGAGCGCCGCCTGCGCCAGCGCAAGTACACGCAGGAGATCCGCTCGCTCACCGGCGCCCTGGACCACCGCTTCGGCGAAGGCTGGAAGCTGCACCTGGAAGCCGCCGCCAGCCAGGCCACCGACGACACCCCGGACGCATTGGGCGACGCGCGCTTCCGCAATGTCGACGACTTCTCCGGCGTCGGCTTCACCAACGGCCGCGTGCCGCAGCTGATCGCACCGGAAGCCGCGTTCGACCCGGCCAACTACGAGTTGAATGCGTTAGCCGTGGAACGCAGCCACGCCAAGGACAAGGCCCGCCAGCTGCGCATCGACCTGCAGCGCGACTTCGGCGCCGGCGACTGGAGCGGCGTCCTGAAATTCGGCGCTAAAGCCACTCGCCGCGACAAGGACAACGAATCCGAGCAGTGGGAGTTCGGCAGCGACGATCCGGACGACGGCGACTACTTCGGCGCCGGCCCGACCTCGCTGGCCGCTTTCATCGGCAAGCACCAGCTGGATTACAAGCTGGGACGCATCGGCTACGCGATCGACCCCGCCCTGGTGCGTGCCCGCATCGCCGGCTTGAACCGCGCGGACGCACGCCTCGATGCCGAATCGGCGCTGGACGATTTCAAGATGAAGGAAGACATCGACGCGGCCTACCTCCAGGCCAGCCTGCGCAGCGGCGCCTGGTGGCTGCTGGCCGGTGTGCGCGCCGAGCGCACTCGTTTCAAGGCCGCCGGCTTCCAGGTGTCGGAAGACGACATCGAAGCCCGCAATGCCGGCCGTTCCTACACCAACTGGCTGCCCGGCCTGCACCTGCGCTATGACCTCGACGGCGCGACCAGCGTGCGCGCCGCCTGGACCAACTCGGTGGTGCGCGCCAACTTCGCCCAGCTGGCGCCTGCGATCAGCATCGACGGCGACGAAGCCACCATCGGCAACCCGGATCTTGCTCCGCTGCGCTCGCACAACCTGGACCTCGGTATCGAGCGCCTGATCGGCAAGGAAGGCGTGATGTCGGCCTATGTCTTCAGCAAGCAGATCCGCGACTTCACCTACGCCACCAACCTGGCCGGCAGCGGCGCCTGGGCGGACTACGCCAGCGTGGTCTCGTACGCCAACGGCGACGACGCGAAAGTGCGCGGCATCGAGCTGGCCTGGCAGCAGCCGCTGCGCATGCTGCCGGCGCCGTTCAACGGCCTGCTGGTCGGCGTCAACGCATCGGTCACCCATTCGCGCGCCCACATCGACAGCGCCGATGAAGACGGCGTGCGTTCTTCACGCACGATCCGCATGCCGGGCCAGTCGAACCGGGTCGGCAACATCATGCTCGGCTACGAGCGCGGCCCGTTCAGCGCGCGCCTGGCGATGAACTACAAGTCGCCCTATCTGCTGGAACTGGGCGAAGACACGCTCGATGCGCAGCAGGACCGCTGGGTCGACACCCAGAAGCAGCTCGACCTGTCGATGTCCTGGAGCCTGAACAAGCGCTGGCAGCTGACCTTCGATGCGAGTAACCTGAACAACGAAAAATACTACGTCTACCAGGGCCAGGGGGAGCAAAATCGGAACCGCAACGCCCAGTACGAACAGTACGGCCGCAGCTACAAGATCGGCCTGAAAGCGAGCATCTTCTGATGAAACGACTCCTGATTCCAACCGTCCTGTCACTGGTGCTGGCTTCCGCCAGCGCCGCCGAAGTGCCCGCGACTTTGAAGAACGCCGAAGAACTGGCGTCGCTGCCGAACGGCGCCTGGCTCGCCCTCGACAAGCGCGGCCTGCGCCTGGTCGGCAGCGACGGCCGCGAACTGGCCCTGCTGCCGCTGCGCGGCGAGCAGCTCGACCTGCGTCCGGTCGACGGCGGCGCGCTGGCGATTGTGGTCGACTCGAACGCCGAGCGCCTGCTGCCGGTGCGCGTCGACACCCGCGCCGGCACGCTGGCTGCGCTGCCCGTGCTGCCGGATACCGGCTTCGGCATCGAGGCGGCCTGCATGTATCGCAACGGGCAACAGCTCGACCACGTGTTCCTGGTCGCCAAGGATGGGCAGGCGCAGCAATGGCTGTTGAACGGCGAGCCACGCCTGGTGCGCCGCCTGGCGCTGCCGACCGGCGTCGAACATTGTCGCGTCGACGATGCGTATGCAACGTTGTTCGTGGCCGAGGAAGCGATGGGCGTGTGGGCCTATGGCGCCGAAGCCGAAGGTCCCTCGGCGCGCATGCCAGTGGCCTTGCGCGCGCCTTGGGGCAAGCTGAAGGAAACGGTTGGCGCATTGGCCGTGCTGCCGGGCGGGCTGGCTGCCATCGACGAGAAAGGCACACTCTTGAGCTGGCGCCGCGACGGCGCCAGCTGGCGCGCCGTACCCCCGCGGTCGCTCGGTGCCCAGGGGCGCGTGGCCGGCAAGCTGCTGGTGCAGACGACCAGCGAATGGCAAGCACCAGCGCTCCCGATCGTGATGCCGCGCATGCAGACCGAACCCGTCGCCCGCGCAGGCGATGCGGCCGACGATCCGGCGATCTGGGTCCATCCGCGCGATCCGGCCAAATCGCGCATCCTCGGCACCAACAAGAAGCAGGGCCTGCTGGTCTACGACCTGCAGGGCAAACAGCTGCAGCTTCTCGAATCGGGCCGCCTGAACAACGTCGACCTGCGCCAGGACATCCGCTTCGGCGCCGAACGCTTCGACCTGGCCCTCGCCACCCAGCGTGACGAGAATGGGATGGTGCTGTTCACCATCGATGCGAATGGCGAACTGGCCGAGGCGGCGCGCCTGCCGACGGGTCTCGGCGACATCTACGGCACCTGCGTATATCGCACCGCCGAGGGTGGCCTGGATGCCTTCGTCAACGACAAGGACGGGCGCTACGAGCATTACCAGATCACCCGTTCGAACGGCCGTTTCGGCGCGAAGCTGGCGCGCAGTTTCAAGCTGGCTTCCCAGCCGGAAGGCTGCGTGGCGGATGACCGCAGCGGGCTGCTGTTCGTCGGCGAAGAGCGGCGCGGCGTGTGGGTGACCTCGGCACGCGCCGACCAGCCGGCCACGCTCACGATGGTGATACCGGTGGGGCCGCTGCTGCATGCGGACGTCGAGGGCATGGGGATCTACCATGGCGCGGCCAAGAGTTATCTTGTCGTGTCGAGCCAGGGGAACAACAGCTATGTGGTGCTGGATGCGGCTGCGCCGTTCACCGTGCGCGGGGCGTTCCGGATTGGGATGGATGCGGCCAAGGGGATCGATGGGGCGTCGGAGACGGATGGGCTGGAGGTGACGTCGGCGAATCTGGGTGGCGCGTATGGGCGCGGGATGCTGGTGGTGCAGGATGGGTTCAAGCGGATGCCGGATGGGGCGCAGAACTTCAAGGCGGTGGCGTGGGAGGATATTGCGAAGGCACTGAAGTTGGAGTGACGCCAACGGAGTTCCTTCGCTAGCCGAAAAACCGTCGCTCCGGCCTTCGCCGGAACGACGGTTTGTGGGCTAGGTGAGCAAAAAAGAGTTTGCGTAAGGCTTACATTTTGACGCACTGGCGCAGTTCGCAGCGTGCCGTGAACACCCTGCCCTGCATCGCGCCACTTTCGCAGCGCATCCGGTACACCTCAACCGGCCCGGCCTCGGTCATGAGCCCAGCGCCCTGCCCGCCCAAACAACCCTGCTTCTTCGCCATCGTTTCAACGGTCGCCGACGACACCCCGGTCCTGAACGGCACCCGCTCGATCGGCGTCCCGCTCGGATCCTGCAACCCCGGCACGGACGGCTTGGCCGCAACGGGAGCAGGACTGCGCACCGGTTCCGGCTTCGATTTGAACAGCGAACAGCCGCCCAGCATCACGGCCACCACCAGCACCAGCGCGCGTCGTTTCATCGTGCGTCTCTCCGCTTAGAAAGTCAGGGTTTTGACGCCTTCGGGCATGCCGAGCAGGCAGACGTTGGCGCCGGCCTTGGCGAACAGGCCGACGGCGATCACGCCGACGATCTGGTTGATTTGCTCTTCCAGCGCCACCGGATCGGTGATCGACAGGCCCACCACGTCGATGAGCTCACCGCCGTTGTCGGTGATGTAGGCGTCCTGCGTGCCGGCTTTCAGGCGCAGGCGCGGTTCGCCGCCCAGCGCCGCCAACTGGCGCATCACGGAAGCGCGCGCCATCGGGATCACTTCGACCGGCAGCGGGAATTTGCCGAGGGTCTCGACCAGCTTCGAACCGTCCGCGATGCACACGAATTTCTTCGCCACCGAGGCCACGATCTTCTCGCGGGTGAGCGCCGCGCCGCCGCCCTTGATCATGGCGCCGGAATTGGTGATCTCGTCGGCACCGTCGATGTAGACCGCCATCGAGGTGACCTCGTTGAGGTCGAACACCGGGATGCCGTGGCCGCGCAGGCGCGCCGCGGTGGCTTCCGAAGAGGCGACGGTGCCCTTGATGCGGTCCTTGATGAGGGCCAGCTCGTCGATGAAGAAGTTGGCCGTCGAGCCGGTGCCGACGCCGATGATTTCGCCGTCCACCACGTGGTCGATGGCGGCGCGCGCCACGGCTTGCTTGAGTTCGTCCTGGGTCATGATGCTTGTGCAGAAGGTAAAAGGAATGCGCCATTCTAGCGGATCACGCCGTTCATTCCCCGATTTCGACACTTCATCGCACCAGATCGACCGTCGATGCAACATGCATTGCCAACGCGGCAGCGGCACCGCACACTGCGATTTTCAAGGCTCTCCAGACAGGCAAGATGAAACTCTTCACGAAGAAGCGGGTGGCCATTGCGGCCGGAGTGATCGTGGTCGGCGCTGCGGCCGCCGTTTGGCTGATGCCGAAAGGCGCGCCGAAGGTCCCGCCGTCGAAATACCGCACCGGCGTGGTCGACATGGGCGCCATCAACCAGAACGTCACCGCGACCGGCACCATCAACCCGGTGGCGCTGGTGAACGTCGGCTCCCAGGTGTCCGGCACCGTGGTCGAGCTGAACGCCGACTTCAACGACCGCGTCACCAAGGGCCAGGTGCTGCTGAAGCTCGACCCGACCATCTTCAACGCCCAGATCCGCCAGGCCGAAGCCAGCCGCGCCTCTGCCGTCGCCAACCTGAAGCTGGGCGAGGCGAACTACAACCGCAACCAGCAGCTGGTCGCCCAGAACTTCGTGTCTTCCACCGCGCTGGACCAATCGCGGCGCGAGATGGACGTGGCGCGCGCCAACGTCCAGCTGGCCCAGGCCCAGCTCGACCGCGCCAGGGCGGACCTGAACAACAGCGTGATCCGCTCGCCGATCGACGGCGTCATCATCAAGCGCACCATCGACTTGGGCCAGACCGTGGCGGCGTCGTTCAATACGCCGAACCTGTTCCAGATCGCGCGCGACCTCACCAAGATGCAGATCGACACCAGCGTTTCGGAAGCCGACGTCGGCGCCCTGAAGGATGGCTTGCCGGCGCGTTTCGTGGTCGATGCCTACCCGGACCGCGAATTCCATGCCACCATGCGCCAGTTCCGCCTGGCCGCCAACGTGGTACAGAACGTCGTCACTTATAACGTGGTGCTCGACGTCGACAACACCGACGAGGTACTGAAGCCCGGCATGACCGCCCAGGTGCGCCTGGTGGTGGCGAACCGTCCCAATGTGCTGCGCATCCCGACCACGGCGCTGCGCTTCCAGCTGCCCGAGGAAGAACAGGAAAAGCTGCGCAAGAAGGAAAAAGAATCGGGCAAGGTCCAGCAAACGTCACTCACGCCGGCATCGATACCGGACGACGACCTGGCCTTCCGCAGCGCCGCCGAAACCGCGCGCATGTTCAAGGTGTATCGACTCGACGCGCTGAACCAGCCGCAGCCCGTGGACATCCGCGCCGGCCTGTCGAACTTCCGCTACACCGAAGTGGTGTCGGGCGGCCTGAAGGCGGGCGACAAGGTCGTCACGCGCACCCTGGCGGAGCCGAAGGCGGATTGATGAACAGCTTCCTGATCGACATCCGCAGCGTCACCAAGACGTATGTAAGCGGCAGCGTCGAGACCCGTGTCCTTCACGGGATCGACCTGCAGGTGGTGCGCGGCGACTTCGTGTCCATCATGGGCCAGTCGGGTTCCGGCAAATCGACCCTGATGAACATCCTCGGCTGCCTCGATCAGGCCACCGGTGGGACTTACCTACTGGACGGCACCGATACCCGCTCGCTGTCGCGCGCCCAGCTGGCCGACATCCGCAACCGCAGCATCGGCTTCGTGTTCCAGAGTTTTAATCTCATCAAGCGCATGAGCGTGGCCGAGAACGTGGCGCTGCCGCTGATCTATGCTGGGTCCAGCCGCAGCAAGGCGCACGCGCGCGCACTCGTCGAACTCGAGCGCGTCGGCCTGGGCGGCCTGGCCAAGCGCACCCCGAGCCAGCTCTCCGGCGGCCAGCAGCAGCGCGTGGCGATCGCCCGCGCCCTCGCCACCGATCCGCCGATGCTGCTCGCCGATGAGCCGACCGGCAACCTCGATACCCAGACCAGCGACGACATCATGAACAGCTTCCGCCAGCTGAACAAGGAGCGCGGCATCACCATCGTCCTCGTCACCCACGAAGCCGACGTCGCCGCCTATAGCCAGCGCCTGGTGCGCCTGAAGGACGGGCGCGTGCTCTACGACGGGCCGTCGGCCGAGGGCCTGCGCCAGCTCGCCGCCAGCCACGTGGAGGTGCCGGCATGAACTTCATCCAGATCCTGGTCGAGTCGTTCCGCTCGATGGCGGCGAACCGGCTGCGCACCGCATTGACCATGCTCGGCATCGTCATCGGCATCGCCTCGGTGGTGCTGCTGCTGGCGATCGGCGACAGCATGCAGCGCTTCATCGGCAAGGAGCTGCAGGCGCTCGGCACCAATATGCTGTACGTGTTCCCGGGCGGCGACCGCACCTCCGAGCGGCGCGCGCGCGCCGGTGCGATCCAGTCGATCACGATGGCCGACGCCGAGGCCCTGAACCGGCTTCCGAGCCTGGTCGGCGCAGCCCCGGCCCTGCAGGGCAGCTTCAAGCTCAGCGCCGGCAATGAGACCGCGAACAGCACCGTGCATGGCGTCACGCCGGCCATGTTCCATATCCGGAACTGGAAGCTGGACCAGGGCGACAGCTTCAGCGACGCCGACGTGCGTTCGTCGGCGCGCATGGTGGTGATCGGACAGAAGGTGGCCGACCAGTTCTTCTACCGCACCGACCCGCTGGGGCGCACCATCCGCATCGAGAACGTCTCGTTCACGGTGATCGGCGTGCTGGCCGGCGAAGGCAAGCAGATCGACGGCGGCAACATCGCCGACATGGTGCTGGTGCCGATCACCGCGGCCAGCGCGAACCTGATCCGCACGCCCTTCCCGCAGAACGTGCACTACATCGCGGCGCAGGGCAAGCCGGGGCTGTCGCTCACTGAGGCGGTGGAAGACATGAAGGAACTGCTGCGCGGCCGGCACCGCATCCGGCTCGACGACCCGGATGACTTCCGGGTCGAGAACATCGCCTCCTTCGCGGAGACCGCCAACAAGATCAGCGCCGGCGTCGCCCTGCTGCTCGGACTGATCGGCGCGATCTCGCTGCTGGTGGGCGGCATCGGCATCATGAACATCATGCTGGTGTCGGTCACCGAGCGCACCCGCGAGATCGGCATCCGCATGGCCATCGGCGCCCGGCCCGGCCACATCCTGATGCAGTTCCTGGCCGAGTCGGTCGTGATCTGCATCGCGGGCGGCCTGGTGGGCGTGGCGATCGCCATGGCTGGCGCGGCGGCGATCACCTCGACCGGGCAGTTCGATGTGTTCCTGAGCTTCCAGGGCGTGGTGGTGGCGTGTGGCTTTTCGACGGCGGTGGGGGTATTTTTCGGCTTCTATCCGGCGCGAAGGGCGTCGCGGCTGTTGCCGGTGGATTGCCTGCGGTATGAGTGAGGTGCAGCTGCGGCAGGCCTGCAGCGCCGACATCCCGGCGATGTCGGCGATCAGGCTGTCCGTCCTTGAAAACGTGCTGTCCGACCCGGGCCGCGTGACCCTGCAGATGTACGAGGACTTCCTGGAGCGGGATGGCCGCGGCTGGGTTGCGCAAGCCGATGGCGCAGTGCTCGGCTTCTGCTACGCCGACCGCCACCAGGGGTCGATCTGGGCGCTATTCGTCGATCCGCGCCACGAAGGACGGGGGCTCGGCAAGGCCCTGCTGGACCTGGCCGTGGCCTGGCTGTTCGAGCTCGGCCACCACCGTATCACGCTCGGCACCACACCCGGCACCCGCGCCGACCGTTTCTACGCCGCGCGGGGCTGGACCCGGATGCCGGGTAGCGGCGCGGAAGTCGGGTTCATCCTGGAACGTGCGCCGGCCTGACGCCAGAGGCCGCACGCCGCCGTGATCAGGTCTCGTGCGTGGCATGCATGTGCATGCCACCGGCGTCCGCATCGTTGAAGCCGTAGTGATTGCCCGCGACGTCCAGGCTGCCGATACCGTCAACCATGGGCAAGCCGGTCGCCGGGTTGATGTCGAAGAGGTTTTTCAGTTCCTCGCCTCCCATCATTGCCATGCCGCCCACGCCCAGCGCGGCGCCGGCCAGGGCGCCGGTCGCATCGTGCTGCGGCGTGTCGATCCACTGCTGCAAGCTGCGGTCGATATGGCCGGGCGTGTGCAGCTCTTGCCAGGTGAAGACCGGAAGGCCCATCTTTGCGGCCTGCCCGTTGCGGCGCAACTTCTTGTCGAAGACGAAGGAACGCGGTTCGCGCAGGTAAGCCGGGTTCAGGCTTTCGTAGCCGCGCGGTCCGATGTGGGCGACTCCTTTCCACGCAGGGAAACAGAGGTTGAAGATGGTTCTCGCCACGAAGGCCGGCAGCCAGTTCACGCAGGTGCAGACGACTTCCACGAGGGCGGCGACGACTATCAGCAAGAGCACGCCGACTGCGGCGAGCAGGCCGATGCCGAGGCCGGTCACTATGCGGAACAACATCGACATGGCCTGGAAGTCTCCGGTCTTGTCGTAGTAGAAGTAATAGGCGGCCCCGCCGAGCATCCCGAGGGTGCTGCAGACGCCGCCGATGCCCTGGGGCGTCAGGAGGTCGTACGTGCTCAGTACGGCGTAGACCAGGGCCGCCACCACCACCAGCAGCAGTATGATGTTCTCGTACGGGATCTCGAAGATCGTGTGAAGGACCATGAGGCTGGCGAAGCTTGCAGCGACCCACAGCGTCAGGATCTGTAGCAGCTTGCTCCAGGTATCCCATACCCTCAGATAGCGGACCGCGCCGCGATGTCCGGGCAGGTCCAGTAATGCCGTTCGCGCGAATAATATTTGCATGATGCACACCCATTAGAAAAACGCGTGCGCATACTACTATGCAATTATCGTTTCCTTAAAGAACTATTTACGGTGCACGGACGGCCGTCGCAGCGAGGATGCGCCGTGGCTCAGCCACCGGTACGCGCTCCGGCCAGGCGCCAGCGCAGCAGGCCTGAGGCATACACCAGGTAGTAGCCAGCCACCACGCCCATGATCCCCATCGTCAGCGGACTGCTGCCGAACGACGGCACCTGCCCCGCGCCGAGGGTGACCATCTGGAAGACGCGGTACAGGACGCGGGCGATGAAGATCATCGCGATCACGATGCCGATCGGCGCGTAGGGTGTGTAGAAGTAATCGTCACCGACGCGCTCGAAGCCGGATCGGCGCAGGGCAATCCAGCCGAGCGTGCCACCCGCGACGACGCCCGCGGCCAGGCTCGCCAGCGCCGGAGGGTGCGCGATCATGAAGAAGCCCATCACCAACAGCGCGACCGGCAGGAAGGTCACGCCGAACCAGTGCCGCCACATGCGCGACTGCTGGCGCACCGTCAGGCGCTGTACCCGCTTGTAGATGCGCCACAGGATGAGTGGCGATGCTGCAAGCATGATCATGTGGGTCTGCGTCATGGATTACCTTCGGCTGCTGGGTTAATGGGCGGCGATGCTGGAGGTGCGCGATTCTCTGCTACATCATAGTTGAATGGCACCGGCTTGTGCGGCGATGTCGTTCATTTCATCTTCCGGCAGCCGATGGCGAAATCGACGTGGTAATGCTCGTCGTGGCGGATCCACGGTTTGGTCTTCATGAACGGTAGCGACGCCAGTGATGCTCCGTGCGGCGCGGCGAGCAGGTGGCGCATTAGCGTGGGGTCGAAAATGACGCGCGCGATGCGCACGCCACGCTTGCGTGACTGCTGGTCAAGTTGGTGCAAGTGGGCGGCGATGGCGGCGAAATCGATCCGCAGGTCGTCCAGCCGACCGTCTTTGTCGAATTCGAGGTCGTAGCCGAAGCGGTTCAGTGCCGACGCCGGGAGCGCTGCCGGCCTGCCCTCTCGTCCGCGTACCGGCACCATGAAGTCGACCGCGGTGCCGTTTTCGTGGGTGCGATGCGGGGGCATGGGGCCGCCGTTTTTCAATCCTGTTTCACCATAGACGAAAGTCACGCCGGGCTGCTCGCGTGCCAGGGTGGCGTAGGCGCCTTCGACGATATCGCGTACTGTTTCATGGAGGTAGGTCCGGCCCAGCGTGACGCCGAGCGCGCTGTATGGCGCGAAGTTGGGGCCTTGTTCGCGCAGGGCGACGGCGTGTTCAATGCGGCCGGCGGACGTGGTGCCGAAGCAGGTGCTGGCGGTGGCTGGTGTAGCTATCAGCAGGGCGCAAAGCAGAGTCGAGGGTGGACGCATGGACGTTCCATGGGAATTGGATGAGCAAGTTTGCCATGGAGCGGGCCGGGTGGCGTGGTTTGAACGCGTGGGCGGAGGACCGCGGGGCCGCCCAGGCCCACCCTACGAAAACCAGCGCGCGGGGCCGCGGTGCAGGTTGTGGCGATCGAGCGGATTGGCGAGGAAGGATGCGAGCACGCGCTCATACAACGCGAGGTGGTCGCGGTAGCGGGACTGGCGCATGGCAGCGGGCTTCTTCAGGAATTTCAGGACGAAGTAGTCGGCCAGCAGGTCGCCTTGTGCTTCCATGTTGTAGTCAGCCAGGGTCGCGTCATCGCTCAGCGTGTAGCCATAACCGAGGCCAATCCGTACGGCGCCGCGCAGGCGCACGGGATAGCCCAGCTGGTGCTGCCACACGTGCACCATCTCGTGCATGAACCAGTGGACGGCGCCGGGGTCCGCGCGGGTGTAGTCGGGCAGGAAGCAGGAACGGTGGAAGTACATGCTGCCGTTGGGCGTCATGCAGCAGTTTTTCGGCTGGAAGGGCATGTAGCGGCGGCCGTGGATGCGGACGCGCCGGTAGTCGATGGCGGCGCCGAACAGCAGCGACGCCATCGCGACCTCGTTCTCCGTCAGGGGACGGGAACGGGGCCGTTTGGCGAAGTGATTATGCAGCACGCAGCGCGGCTGCCGCTTTCGCCAGTTCGGTGATGCCGGCCCAGTCGCCGGCCGCGATCAGGTCTTTCGGCGTCAGCCAGGAGCCACCTACGCAGGCCACGTTTTTGCAGGCCAGGAACTTGGGTGCGGTCTCGATTGAGATGCCGCCGGTCGGGCAGAAGGTCACGTCCGGCAGCGGGCCGCCGATGGCATTGAGCATGCCGACGCCGCCCGCCGGCACCGCCGGGAACAGCTTCAGCTGCTTGAAGCCGTGCTCGCGCGCGGACATCACTTCGGACGGGGTCATCACGCCTGGCAGCAGCGGCAGTCCGCTCTTCTTGGACGCTTCGATGAGCGACAAGGTCAGGCCCGGCGACACGCCGAACACGGCGCCGGCGTCGCGCGCCGCGTCGAATTCGTGCGGCTGGGTCAAGGTGCCGACGCCGACGATGGCACCTTCGACGCTGCTCATGTCGCGGATCGCTTGCAGGCCGTGTTCGGTGCGCAGCGTGACTTCCAGCACGCGGATGCCGCCCGCAACAAGAGCCTTCGCCAAAGGTACGGCGTGTGCCGGATCGTCGATGGCGATGACGGGGATGACGCTCGCCGAGCGCATGATTTCAAGTAAGGTCATTTCTGGGTCCTAAAGAGAAAGTCTTCGTCCGAACCTGGCTGCCCTTCTTCGACATGCTCGCCTTCGTGCAGCGGTACGGTGGTTTCAATCGGAGACGGCAGCGGGAACGTCGCCGCGCCCTCTTCCGCCGGGCTGGAATGGGTGCGGAACATCGCGAACAGTTCGCGGCCCATGCCGATGTGGCTCTTGGACAGGTCGGCGCTCGCCATGCGGCGCGAGGCCCACACGTCGTCCGGTACCAGAGCGTCCAGTTCCCCGGTGGTCGCGTTCACACGGATCAGATCACCGTCGCGCACCAGGCCGAGCGGACCGCCGGCCAGGATCTCGGGCGACACGTGGATCGCCGCCGGCACCTTGCCGGAGGCGCCCGACATGCGGCCGTCGGTCACCATCGCGACCTTGAAGCCGGCGTCCTGCAGGTTCGACAGCGCCGGGGTCAGCGCGTGCAGTTCCGGCATGCCGTTGGCGCGCGGACCCTGGAAGCGGATCACGGCCACGAAGTCGCGGTTCAACTTCCCGGCCTTGTAGGCCCCCATGAAATCTTCCTGCGAATCGAAGGTCAGCGCAGGGGCCTCGATCACGTGGTAGTCGGCCTTCACCGCCGAGATCTTCATCACGGCGCGGCCCAGGTTACCCTGCACCAGCACCATGCCGCCGTTGTTGGCAAACGGGTTGCTGGCCGGGCGCAGCACGGCTTCGTCGCCCGATTTCTCCGCCACGTCGCGGAACACGACCTTGCCGTCTTCGCCCAGGAACGGCTCTTTACAGTGGGCGCGCAGGCCGTGGCCGAGGATGGTGTTGACGTCTTCGTGGGCCAGGCCGGCGTCCAGCAGTTCGCGGATGATGAAGCCCGGGCCGCCGGCGGCCTGGAAGTGGTTCACGTCGGCTTCGCCGTTCGGGTAGATGCGGGTGAGCGATGGCACCACCTTCGACAGCTCGTCGAAGTCGTTCCAGTCGATCACGATGCCGGCCGCGCGCGCGATCGCCACCAGGTGCAGGGTGTGGTTGGTCGAGCCGCCGGTCGCGTGCAGCGCGACGATGGCGTTGACGATGCTTTTCTCGTCGACGATGCGGCCGATCGGCATGTACTCGCCGCCCTGCTGCGAGATCTTCACCGCTTGGTGCGATGCGGCTTTGGTGAGCGCGTCGCGCAGCGGCGTGCCCGGGGTGATGAAGGCGGAACCCGGCAAGTGCAGGCCCATCATCTCCATCAGCATCTGGTTGCTGTTGGCGGTGCCGTAGAAGGTGCAGGTGCCGGCGCCGTGGTAGGACGCCGATTCGCCGGCCAGCAGTTCTTCGCGCGTCGCTTCGCCCTTGGCGTAGCGCTGGCGGATCGCGGCTTTTTCCTTGTTCGAGATCCCGGTGGTCATCGGGCCGCCCGGCACGAAGATGCCCGGGATGTGGCCGAAGTGCAGCGCGCCGATGAGCAGGCCCGGCACGATCTTGTCGCAGATGCCCAGGTACAGCGCGGCGTCGAACATATTGTGGGACATCGCCACGGCGGTCGCCATCGCGATGGTGTCGCGCGAGAACAGCGACAGCTCCATGCCCGGCTGGCCTTGCGTCACGCCGTCGCACATGGCCGGCACGCCGCCCGCGAACTGCGCCACTGCATCGACTTCGCGCACGGCTTCCTTGATCACCTGCGGGAAGTATTCGAAAGGCTGGTGGGCCGACAGCATGTCGTTGTACGACGAAACGATCGCCACCGACGGCTTCTTGTATTCCTTGAGCTTCAGTTTGTCGTTGGCCGGGAAGGCGGCGAAACCGTGCGCGAGGTTGGTGCACGACAGCGCGCCACGCTGCACGCCCTGGATGCGGGCGGCTTCAAGGTGGGCCAGATAAGCCGCGCGCGATGGGCGGCTGCGCTTGATGATCCGGTTGGTTACCTGTTCGACTACGGGGTGCAGCGCCATGATCGTTCCTTCTTGAATTTAGTATCTGAAATTTTACTACAGAATTTTGTTGACCGCTCGGGAGCGGCTTGTCGTAGGGTGAGCGGGTGTCCCGCCCACGCCGTACAAATGTCGAGCACCCGGCAGCCCCGATTTTTTATGTAGTGATTTTACGCCCGCCTATTGTATTATTCGATAATCTGCTATTGACAATATTGTTTCTTCCATACGACCCCATGCGCACGCCTTCCCTCACCAGCACCGCCAGCTTCCAGGCCCTCGAAAACCACGCCGTCCAGGCCGAAGATTGGGAGATGCGCGACCTGTTCGCCGCCGACCCGCAGCGCTTCGAGCGCCTGTCGTGCGAGGGGGCCGGGCTGTTCCTAGACTATTCAAAAAATCGCCTCGACGGGCGCACGCTTGAACTGCTGGCAGAGCTGGCGCGCGAGCGCGGCGTGGAGGCGCGCCGCGATGCGATGTTCGCGGGCGAACGCATCAACAATACCGAAGACCGCGCGGTCCTGCACACCGCCCTGCGCGCGCCACGCGGCAGCAAACTGGTGATCGACGGCCAGGATGTAAATGCCGACGTCCACGCGGTGCTCGACCGTGTCCGCAGCTTCACCGACGCCGTGCGCAGCGGTGAATGGCTGGGCCATACCGGCAAACCGATCACCGATATCGTCAACATCGGCATCGGCGGCTCCGACCTCGGCCCGAAGATGGTCGTGCTGGCCCTGCGCCACTACGCGCACCCGCGCCTCAAGATGCACTTCGTCTCGAACGTCGACGGCCACGACATGGACGCCGCGCTCTCGCAGGTCGATCCGGAAACCACGCTGTTCATCGTCGCCTCGAAAACCTTCACCACCGCCGAGACCATGATGAACGCGCAGACCGCGCGCAGCTGGTTCCTCGAGCGCGCCAGCGAAGAAGCGCTGGCCAAGCACTTCGTGGCCGTCTCGACCAATACCGAAGCCATTAAAACCTTCGGCATCGACCCGGCCAATATGTTCCCCTTCTGGGACTGGGTCGGCGGCCGCTATTCGGTGTGGTCGGCGATCGGCCTGTCGGTCGCGCTGGCCGTGGGCTTCGGCTACTTCAGTGACTTCCTGGCCGGCGCCCACGACATGGATGAGCACTTCCGCACCGCGCCGATCGAGCAGAACATGCCGACGATCCTGGCCCTGGTCGGTTTCTGGAACCGCGAGTTCCTGGACGCGCACTCGGTCTCGATCGCGCCCTACCACCAGGACCTGAACCGCTTCCCGGCCTACCTGCAGCAGCTCGACATGGAGAGCAACGGCAAGTGCGTGACGCGCGAGGGTGACCCGGTCGACACCCCGACCTGCCCGGCGATCTGGGGCGAACCCGGCACCAACGGCCAGCACGCCTACTTCCAGCTGCTGCACCAGGGCACCGACGTCACCCCGATCGATTTCATCGCCGCCCTGCGCCCCGCGCACGAGATGGAGCACCACCACACCGCCCTGCTGGCGAACTGCTTCGCCCAGTCGGAAGCCTTCATGAAGGGCAAGACCATCGACGAGGTGCGCGCCGACCTGCAGGCGCAGGGCTTGTCGAGCGAGGAAGTGGAACACCTGGCGCCGCACAAGACCTTCCCCGGCAACCGCCCCAGCAACACCATCCTGATGGAACGCCTGACTCCGTCGACGCTTGGCGCCCTGATCGCGCTGTACGAGCACAAGACCTTCGTGCAGGGCGTGATATGGAACGTCAACAGCTTCGACCAGTGGGGCGTTGAACTGGGCAAGGTGCTGGCGAAGAAAATCGAAGCCGAACTGCTTGGCGAACCCCAGCCGAAGGACGGTAAACTGAGTCACGACAGCTCCACCAACGGCCTGATCGCCCGCGCCAAGGCCGCGTTCTGAACCCATCCATTCATACACATGGCAACCGATAAATTCGAAGTGGTGCACGACGCACCGATGTTGGTGGGCGAAGCGGCGACCTGGCACGAGGTCGAGTCGGCGCTGTACTGGGTCGACATCAACGGCATGACCGTCAACCGGGTCCACCCGGCCAGCGGCAAGTACACGTACTGGAAGATGGGGTCGGAACCGTCGGCGCTGGCGATCGATGGGGACAACAACCTGGTGGTGTCCCTGCGCACGGGGCTGATCTGCCTGAACACGACCAGCGGCAAGGAAACGCCGATCGCGGATGCGCCCTACGACACGAAGATCGTCCGCTTCAACGACGGCCGCGTGGATCCCGCCGGCCGCTTCTGGGTCGGCACCATGTACGAGCCGCGCGACAAGCCGGCGGCCGAGATGTATGTGCTGGATCGCGGCCAGCTGCGCCAGGCCTGGGCGGGTGGGATGACGAATTCGAACGGGCTGGCCTGGAGCCTGGATGGGCGGACGATGTTTCATGCGGATACGACGACGCATCGGGTCGATTGCTACGACTACGATGTGGCGACCGGGGTGCAGTCGAACGGGCGGACGATCAAGACCTTCTCGACGGATAAGTCGGCGGCGGATTATGGCGGGCGGCCGGATGGGGCGACCGTTGATAGCGAAGGGGCTTATTGGGTAGCGATGTTCGAAGGGGGCCGCGTGCTGCGGCTCTCCCCGGAGGGCGAGATCCTGCGCGAGATTGCGCTGCCGGTGCGGTGCCCGACGTCGGTGGCGTTCGGTGGTTCGGATCTGCGCACGCTCTTCATTACCAGCGCGAGTCATGGAAGGTCGGCGCAGGAGCTGGAGCAGTATCCGCTCAGTGGCAAGGTGCTGTCGATTCGCGTCGATGTCGCTGGGCGTGAGGAACCGGAATACCTCCACCGCTAAGCTTCTACGTTAACTCCCGCACGTCGTTCCGGCGAAGGCCGGAACCCAAGTTCGTTGAGCAGTCGGCACGCATGCAAAATTGGGTTCCGCCTTCGCCGAAAGTCGTAGGCGCCAGTGGCGCGTACGACGGTTTTGCGTTTAACAATAAAAAGCGCGCCATTAATGCGAACTTAAAAGTAGTAGATTTTCTTGCTAGACACGCATTCGTGTAGTAAATTTTCAAAAACGCTATCACTCTTTCTAGACAACTCCATGGTACTTTCCGATTTCGATCTCGTCTTCTTCGGCGGCAGCGGTGACCTTGCGATGCGCAAGTTGCTGCCTGCGATGTACGCGCGCGACGTCTGCGACGACCTGCCCGCGACGGCCCGCATCATCTGCGTCGGCCGCGACGACTTCTCGCAGGAAGACTTCCTCCGCTTCGTCGAAAAGAACTCGAAGCCGAACATCAAGGAAACGCCGATCGAGGCGACCTGGGCGCGCTTCCTGAAGCGCATCGTCTACGTCGCGCTGAACGCCACTGACGTCTCGAGCTTCGGCCCGCTGGTCGAGGTGCTGCGCACGGACGAAGCGCTGACCCGCGTCTACTACCTCGCGACTCCACCGCATTTGTTCGCCACCATCTGCGACAACCTCGCCGCAACCGGCCTGGCGACGCCCAACTCGCGCGTGGTGCTGGAAAAGCCGCTGGGCCGCGACCTGGCCTCGGCCAAGCAGATCAACCTCGACGTCGGCAAGGTGTTCAGCGAATCGCAGATCTACCGGATCGACCACTACCTGGGCAAGGAGACCGTGCAGAACCTGCTGGCGCTGCGCTTCGGGAACATCCTGTTCGAGCCGCTGTGGCGCCGCGAGTACATCTCGGACGTGCAGATCACGATCGCCGAGAAAATCGGCGTCGGCAACCGCCTCGGTTACTACGACACCTCGGGCGCGCTGCGCGACATGCTGCAGAACCATCTGCTGCAGCTGCTGTGCATCGTCGCGATGGAGACCCCGAGCTCGATCTCGCCGGACGCGGTGCGCGACGCCAAGCTGCAAGTCCTGCGCTCGCTGAAACGCTTTACGCCAACTACCCTGTCGCAGAACATCGTGCGCGGCCAGTACCGCAGCGGCTACGTCGATGGCCAGCCGGTGCCGGGCTACCGCGACGAACCGGATGCGCCGAAGCAGTCGAAAACCGAAACCTTCGTGGCGATGAAGGCGGAGATCGACACCTGGCGCTGGGCCGGCGTGCCCTTCTACCTGCGCACCGGTAAACGCATGGCCGACCGCCTGGCCGAGATCGTGGTGCGCTTCAAGCCGATCCCGCATTCGATCTTCAACCAGCCGACATCGAGCTTCCAGCCCAACAGCCTGGTGATCCGCCTGCAGCCGGATGAAGGCCTGTCGATGAACCTGATGGCCAAGACCCCGGGCGACTCGATGCGCCTGAAGCAGGCCGAGCTCGAACTCGACTTCCGCGAGCAGTTCAAGAGCCCGCGCATGGAAGCCTACGAGCGCCTGCTGGTCGACGTGCTGCGCGGCCAGCTGACCCTGTTCATGCGCGGCGACGAACTGGAAGCGGCCTGGGAATGGGTCGAGCCGATCCTCGAGCACTGGGAACAGGACGATTCGTCGCCCGTGCCCTACACCTCGGGCACCTGGGGGCCGGCGGCATCGAGCGCACTGATCGGGCGCGACGGCCTGCAGTGGCGCGAAGAAGTGCTGCCGGAAGACTGAACAGAACCCCATGTTGCTCGACTCCATCCGCACCCAGCTCGACTCGCTCTCCAAATCGGAGCGCAAGGTCGCGCTCGCGGTGCTGGCCGCGCCCAACGTCATCGTCAGCCAGAACATCACGGCGCTGGCCAAGAGCGCGCAAGTGTCCGAGCCGACCGTGGTGCGCTTCTGCCGCACCCTGGGCTACGACGGCTGGCACGAGTTCAAGCTCAAGCTGGCCCAGGGCCTGGCGCTGGCCCTGCCCGGCGCAAACGAGCAGCCGGCGCCCGACGATCTGGCGTCCGACCTGGTCAACAAGATCTGCAGCCGCTCGATCAACACCCTGCTCGACCTGCGCAACAACCTGAAACCGGAACTGGTGCAGAAGGCGCTCGACATCCTCTCGCGCGCCAACAAGATCGAGTTCTACGGCCAGGGTTCGTCGGGCTTCGTGGCCTGCGACGCCCAGCACAAATTCTTCCGCTCGGGCGTGCCGACCGTGGCCTACACCGACCCGGCGATCCACTCGATTGCGGCAGCGCTGCTGCGCGAGGGGGACGCGGTGGTGGCGATTTCGCAGCGGGGGAACAACCCCGCCCTCACCCGCTCCGCGAAACTGGCGCGCCGCGGTGGCGCCGACGTGATCGTGCTGGCGCCGTCCGGCACGCCGCTGGCGGAGATCGCGACCCTGTTCATCCCGATCGACCTGGTGTTCGCGATCGACCCCTACACGCCGATCTCGGCGCGCCTGGCCTACCTGGTCGTGATCGACGTGCTGGCGGTGGGCCTGGCGCTGCAGCGCGGGCCGGAATTCCGCAAGAAGATGCAGAATGCGCAGCGCGCTTTACAAGAATTCGATATGCAGTTTGATTCTTTTATCGGTTAGACCAAACCCGGCACAGGTGTAAAATACCCGGTTTCCAAGCAACCGGGTACGCCCATGCACATCAATCCAGAACGCAGCTCCCGCCCCGACTACGCCCTGCTGGTGCGCCAGGTCGAGAGCGTCCTCGAAGGCGAACGCAACCTGATGGCGAACGCCGCCCAGTTTTCCGCCCTCGTCTACGACACCCTGGCCGACCTGAACTGGGCCGGTTTCTATTTCACCGTTCCCGCGCGCAAGGGCGATGGCCAGGATCTGCTGGTCGGGGCCTTCCAGGGCAAGCCGGCCTGCGCCCGCATCCCGTTCGGGCGCGGCGTCTGCGGCACGTCCGCGCTCGAGCGCAAGACCATCGTCGTGCCGGACGTGCACGCGTTCCCGGGGCATATCGCCTGCGATTCGGCGTCCGCATCGGAGATCGTGATCCCGGTGATCAAGGATGGCGAGCTGCTGGGGGTGTTCGATATCGACAGCCCGAAGCATGATCGCTTCTCGGACGAAGACCGAGATGGCTTGGAGCAGATGCTCGCGGCCTTCATCGACGGTACCGATTTTTCGTAGTGTGTTTGAACTTGGGTCCCGGCCTGCGCCGGGACGACGGTCTTAAGGCTAACGCTACATAAAACAGCGTCGTTCCGGCGAAGGCCGGAACCCAAGTTCCCACCCGAAGCCACAGTTTACCTTTCACCCGAGACTTCACATGAACCAACTCGAACAACTCAAGCAATACACCACCGTCGTCGCCGACACCGGCGACTTCCAGTCGATCAAGGCCTACGCCCCGCAGGACGCGACCACCAACCCGTCGCTGATCCTGAAAGCCGTCCAGAAGCCGGAATACCGCCCGCTGCTGGAAAAGGCCGTCGCTGAAGCCAACGGCGCCTCGATCGACGCCATCGTCGACAGCCTCCTGATCGCCTTCGGCGTCGAGATCCTGAAGTTCGTCCCGGGCCGCGTCTCGACCGAGATCGATGCCGCCCTGTCGTTCGATACCGAAGCCACCGTCGCCAAGGGCCGCGAACTGATCGCCCTGTACGAAAAGAACGGCGTGGCGCGCGAGCGCGTCCTGATCAAGATCGCGTCGACCTGGGAAGGCATCCGCGCCGCCGAGATCCTGGAGAAGGAAGGCATCCGCTGCAACCTGACCCTGCTGTTCTCGCTGTGCCAGGCGATCGCCTGCGCCGAAGCGGGTGTCCAGCTGATCTCGCCGTTCGTCGGCCGCATCTACGACTGGTACAAGAAGTCGACCGGCACCGACTACCAGGGCGCGGAAGATCCGGGCGTGCAGTCGGTCAAGCGCATCTATCAGTACTACCGTGCTTTCGGCTACAAGACCGAAGTCATGGGCGCGAGCTTCCGCAACACCTCGCAAATCCTGGAACTGGCGGGCTGCGACCTCTTGACCATCTCGCCGGACCTGCTGCAGAAACTGGCCGACACCGATGCGCCGGTCGAACGCAAGCTGGTGGCTGAGGCGAACGCCGACATCGAGAAGATCGCAATCGACGAGAAGACCTTCCGCTTCATGCTCAATGAAGACGCGATGGGCACCGAGAAGCTGTCGGAAGGCATCCGCGCCTTCGTGGCGGATTCGATCAAGCTGAAGAAGATGATCGAAGAGCTGCTGAAGTAAAAAACAAACCCGCTGAAAAGCGGGTTTTTTGTTGGCGCGTTCAGCAGTTGCGCAGCCCGGCCAGGTAGGTATCCATCATCGACTCGCCCAGCTTCAACAAATCGTAAGCCTCGGTATCGAACAGCCAGTTCCGAATCAGGCCATCCAGGATCACCCACATCCCGTGCGCAACCATGGCCGGATCAAGATCCTGCCGCACCAATCCCAGCGCCTTGGCCTGGCCGAGGCGCGTCTCGATGCGCTGCATCCACTGCTCCTGCTTTTCGCGGCGCCCTTCGCGCAGCACGACGGCATCGTCGACGAATTCCATCTTGAGCGTCACGATCTCGAACACGCGGCGCGCCTTGGGATCGTCGGCGGTCACGCGCAGCACGGTCATCACGTACTCGCGCAGGTCGTGCATCGGGTCGCCGCCTTCCTTGGCGTCGAGCAACAGCATTGCTTCTTCCAGCGGCGTCTTCACGCGTTCCATCATGGCGTGCAGCAGCGCGCCCTTGTCCAGGAAATGCCAGTAAATCGCACCGCGCGTCACGCCCGCAGCGCTTGCAATATGCTGTAAAGTCGTTCGTGAAACTCCTTGTTCAGCAAACAATTTTTCGGCAGCATCTAGAATGCTGTCGCGGGTGGCTGCAGCTTCCGCTTTCGTCTTACGTGCCATTTTTTTGTTGCCCTTCCATTTGAGGGGGCGCTCCAGCAATAAACATACAGCCGTGATAGTATATAAAACTGTACCTAAAAGCCAGTGACGATTCGCAAGCGGTTGAAGTGTTGCCTGCGGTAGTCGATTCAATAACGAGAAGGAAGCATACGTAATGCGTTCACACCACTCCTCCCTGTCCCTGACCCGGATTGCCGCCGCCTCCCTGGTAGCCGTGACCCTGCTGTCGGCTTGCGGCAAGAAAGACGCCCCGGCTGCCGGCGGCGCTCCAGGCGGCGGCATGCCCGCGCCTGAAGTCGGCGTCATCACCACCAAATTCGAACAGGTCGCGCTGCAGACCGAACTGCCGGCGCGTGCCGAGCCGTTCCGCACCTCGCAGGTGCGCGCGCGCGTCGACGGCGTAGTCTTGAAACGCCTGTTCACCGAAGGTAGTGAAGTCAAGGAAGGCCAGTCGCTGTTCCAGATCGATCCGGGTCCGTACCAGGCGCAACTCGCCGCAGCCCAGGCCGACGTCGGCAGCGCGCAAGCGACCCTGAACCAGGCCACCGCCCAGGCGAACCGCTACAAGCCGCTGGTCGAGGCGAACGCCATCAGCCAGCAGGAGTACACCAACGCCGTCGCCGCCCAGAAGCAGGCCGAAGCGGCCGTCGCAGCCGCACGCGCCCGGGTGCGCATCGCCCAGATCAATTCGGGCTATGCCAACGTGTATGCCCCGATCTCGGGCCGCATCGGCCGCGCGCTGGTGACCGAAGGCGCAATCGTCTCGGCAGCGCAGGCGACCGAGCTGGCGCTGATCCAGCAAACCAACCAGATGTACCTGAACATCACCCAGTCGGCCTCCGAACTGCAGCGCCTGCGCAAGCAGGCCGGCGGTAGCGGCTCGAGCGCCAACGTGCCGGTCACCGTGCTGCTGGACGACGGCACCGAACTGGCCGCGCGCGGCAAGCTGCTGTTCTCGGACGTCACCGTCGACCAGGGCACCGGCCAGGTCACCCTGCGCGCCACCGTGCCGAATACCGATAACGCGCTGCTGCCGGGCCAGTACGTGCGCGTGCGCATCGCCCAGGCCCAGCTCCCGAACGGCATCATCGTGCCGCAGCAGGCCGTCACCCGCGGTGGCGCCCAGGGCGATACCCTGACCGTGATCGGCGCCGACAACAAGCCGGCCCAGCGCACCGTCAAGATCGCGTCGCAGCAGGGCTCGAGCTGGATCGTCACCGAAGGCCTGAAGGAAGGCGAACGCGTGATGGTCGACGGCTTCCAGAAGCTGCAGATGCTGCCGCCGGGTACCCCGGTCAAGGCTGTGGCATGGCAAGCGACCGCACCAGGCGCCGCCGCCCCTGCCGGCCCTGCCGCTCCGGCTACCGCCAACGCCGCCGCCGGCAGCGCGCAGACCGCGGGCCAGGTCCCGGCGTCGGCGCCGTCCGGCTCCACCGCGGGCGCCGCCCCGGCCGCCGGCACGCCGCGCCGCTAAGCACGCAGGAAAGAACAGGACATATTCATGGCACGTTTCTTCATTGACCGCCCCATTTTTGCGTGGGTGATCGCGTTGTTCATCATGGTGATCGGCGGTGTATCGATCACCCAGCTGCCGATCGCCCAGTACCCGAACGTGGCCCCGCCATCGATCGTGGTCAACGCCGCCTATCCGGGCGCATCGGCACAGACCCTGGAAGACTCGGTCATCTCCGTCATCGAACGCGAGATGAACGGCTCGCCGGGCCTCGTCTACATGGAATCGAGCAGCACCGCCAACGGCAGCGGCTCGATCACCCTGACCTTTGAAACCGGCACCAATCCGGAACTCGCCCAGGTCGACGTCCAGAACCGCCTGTCGCGCGCGGCCCCGCGCCTGCCGGCAGCGGTAAACCAGCAGGGTGTGCGCGTCGACAAGGTGCGCGCCAACTTCCTGCTGTTCACGATCCTGTCGTCGGACGATCCGAAATGGGACCCGATCGCGCTGGGCGACTACGCCTCGCGCACCGTCCTGCCGGAGATCCAGCGGATCAAGGGCGTCGGCACCGCGCAGCTGTTCGGTACCGAGCGCGCGATGCGGGTCTGGATCGACCCGGCCAAGCTGGTCGGCTACCGCCTGTCGCCGGGTGACGTCAATGCCGCGATCCGCAGCCAGAACGCCCAGGTGGCCTCCGGCACCATCGGCGAACTGCCGCTGGCGCAAGGCCAGGAAATCACCGCGACCGTGGTCGTGACCGGCCAGCTGTCGAGCGTCGAACAGTTCGGCAACATCGTGCTGCGCGCGAACCCTGACGGCTCCACCGTGCGTCTGAAGGACGTAGCGCGCCTGGAGATCGGCGGCCAGGCCTATGGCACCTCGGCGCGCCTGAACGGCAAGCCTTCGACCGGTATCGGCGTGCAGCTGGCCCCGTCCGGCAATGCGCTGGAAACCGCGCGCCTGGTGCGCGAGCGCATGGACGAACTGTCGAAATTCTTCCCTGCCGGGATGAAGGCCACCGTGCCGTTCGACAGCTCGAAGTTCATCGACATCTCGATCGAGCAGGTGCTGCATACCCTGGTCGAAGCGCTGGTGCTGGTGTTCCTGGTGATGTACCTGTTCCTGCAAAACTTCCGCTACACGATCATTCCGACCATCGTGGTCCCGGTCGCGCTGCTCGGTTCCCTCGGCACCCTGCTGGCGCTGGGCTACTCGATCAACGTGCTGACCATGTTCGGCATGGTGCTGGTGATCGGTATCGTGGTCGATGACGCCATCGTGGTGGTCGAGAACGTCGAGCGCATCATGTCCGAAGAGGGCTTGTCGCCGCTGGAAGCCACCCGCAAGGCGATGGGCCAGATTTCGGGCGCCATTATCGGCGTCACCGTGGTCCTGATGTCGGTGTTCGTGCCGCTGGCGTTCTTTGCCGGCGCGGTGGGTAACATCTACCGCCAGTTCTCGGTCGTCATGGTGTCCTCGATCGCCTTCTCGGCCTTCCTGGCGCTGTCGCTGACCCCGGCCCTGTGCGCGCACTTGCTGAAACCCGTGGAAGCGGGGCACCACCACGAGAAGCGCGGCTTCTTCGGCTGGTTCAACCGCAAGTTCGCCCGTACCGCCAAGGGCTACGAAAGCTGGGTCGGCAAACTGGCCCGTTATTCCGGCCGCGCCCTCGTCGCGTTCGTGCTGGTCTGCGGCCTGGTCGCGCTGATGTTCGTGCGCATGCCGAACTCCTTCCTGCCGAACGAAGACCAGGGTTATGTGATCGCCAACATCCAGCTGCCGCCGGGCGCCACCTTGGAACGCACCAGCGAAGTGATGCGCACCGCCGAAGCCTTCATCATGAAGCAGCCGGAAGTGGCGAACATGGTCAGCGTGCTGGGCTTCTCGTTCTCGGGCGCGGGCCAGAACATGGCGCTGGCTTTCATCCCGCTGAAGGACTGGGACGAACGCAAGGGCGCGGACTCGAATGCCGGTGCGCTCGCCAACCGCATCATGGGCGGCCTCTCGGGCGTGCGCGACGCCTTCATCTTCGCGCTGTCGCCGCCGCCGATCCCGGAACTCGGTCGCGGCACCGGCTTCAGCTTCCGCCTGCAGGACCGCGGCGGCAACGGCCACAACGCCCTGCTGGCAGCGCGTAACCAGCTGCTCGGCATGGCCGCGCAGAGCCCGGTCCTGGCCGGCGTGCGTCCGGAAGGCCTGGAAGACGCGCCGCAGGTGAGCCTCGACATCGACCGCGACAAGGCGCAAGCCCTGGGCGTGACGTTCGACGCGATCAATACCGCGATCTCGACCTCGCTCGGTTCGAGCTACGTGAACGACTTCCCGAACGCCGGCCGCCTGCAACGCGTGGTGGTGCAGGCCGATGCGAAGGACCGCATGCAGCCGGACGACCTGCTGCGCCTGAACGCGCTGAACCTGCAGGGCGAGCCGGTGCCGCTGTCCTCGTTCGCCACCACCAAGTGGATCACCGGTCCGATGCAGACGCTGCGCTACAACGGCTATCCGGCGATGAGCATCTCGGGCGACGCCAAGCCGGGTTATTCGACCGGCGACGCGCTGGCCGAGATGGAAGCCCTGGCAGCCAAGCTGCCGCCAGGCTTCGCCTTCGAATGGACCGGCCAGTCGCGTGAAGAACAGCTCTCCGGCGGCACCATGGGCATCCTGATGGCGTTCTCGCTGCTGGCGATCTTCCTGGCCCTGGCGGCCCTGTATGAAAGCTGGACGATCCCGGTGTCGGTGCTGCTGGTGGTGCCGTTCGGTATCCTGGGCGCGGTGCTGGCGGCGCTGCTGCGCGGCTATCCGAACGACGTGTACTTCAAGATCGGCCTGGTGACCATCGTCGGCCTGGCGGCGAAGAACGCGGTGCTGATCATCGAGTTCGCGAAAGACCTGCAGGAACAGGGCAAGTCGCCGATGGAAGCGGCGATCGAGGCGGCGCACCTGCGCTTCCGCCCGATCATCATGACCTCGCTGGCCTTCATCCTGGGCGTGCTGCCACTGGTCATCGCAGGCGGCGCCGGCTCGGCATCGCAGCGCGCGATCGGTACCGGCGTGATGGGCGGTATGATTACGGCTTCCACGCTGGGCGTGCTGTTCGTGCCGATGTTCTTCGTCGTGGTGCGCAAGATCTTCAAGGGTCGCAAGCACCACCCCGAGGCCCCTGCGCACGGCGCCAGCACCGCTCCGGCAGTCGAAGGAAAACAACCATGATCGATATGATGAAAAAACTGACTCCCCTGGTGCTGGCAATGAGCCTGGCGGGCTGCATGTCGCTGGCGCCGAAGTTCGAGCGTCCCGCGGCGCCGGTGGCTGCGGCCTTCCCGGAACTGCCGAAGTCGGCCAACGCTCCGGCGGCCCTGGTGGCGGCCGAGGCGCCGGTCGACCTGGCCTGGCAGCGCTTCTTCGCCGACGCCCGCCTGCGCGGGCTGATCGAGCAGTCGCTGGTGAATAACCGCGACCTGCGGATCGCGATCGCCAACATCGAGCAGGCGCGCGCCCAGTTCCGCATCACCCGCGCCGACCGTCTGCCGACGGTGGGCCTGGCGGTGACCGGCCAGCGCCAGACCACCGGCGAAGACCAGCCGATCGACAGCATCTACCAGGCTGGCCTCTCGGTGTCGGCGTTCGAGCTCGACCTCTTCGGTCGCGTGAAGAACCTGTCGGACGCCGCGCTGGCGCAATACCTCTCGACCGAGGAAGCGCGCAAGTCGACGCAAATCAGCCTGGTGGCGTCGGTTGCCAACGCCTACCTGACCCTGCTGGCGGATGAGGAACTGCTGCGCATTACCCAGCAGACCCTGGAAACCCGCCAGGAGTCGTTCCGCCTGATTAACCTGCGCTTCGAGAACGGCGTGTCCTCGCGCTTCGAGCTGCAGCAGGCGCGCTCGCTGGTGGAAACCGCACTGGCCACGCTGGCCGCGACCCAGCGCCAGCGCGCCCAGGACATCAACCTCCTGACCCTGCTGGTGGGCGCACCGATCGGCGACAGCCCGGCCGGCACCACCCTGGCCCAGACCGAGCTGCCCGACCTGCCGGCCGGCCTGCCGTCGGACCTGTTGAGCAATCGTCCGGACATCCGTTCGGCCGAACAGGGCCTGGTGGCCGCCAACGCCAATATCGGCGCGGCGCGCGCGAACTTCTTCCCGCGCATCACGCTGACCGGTTCGGTGGGCAGCGCCAGCACCGAGCTGTCCGGCCTGTTCAAGTCCGGCTCCTACGGCTGGACCTTCGCGCCGCAGGCGGTGCTGCCGATCTTCGACTATGGCCGCAACACGGCGGTGCTGGGCAGCGCCCGCGCCCAGGCCGACATCGCGGTGGCGCAGTACGAACGCTCGATCCAGACCGCGTTCCGCGAAGTGGCGGATGCGCTGGCCGGCCAGTCGACCTTCAGCGAGCAGCTGCGCGCCCAGCGCGCGGTGGCCGAGGCCGAAGCCGACCGCTTCAACCTCGCCGACCTGCGCTACAAGAACGGCGCCGCCAGCTACCTCGACCTGCTGGACGCCCAGCGTTCGCTGTTCCAGGCCCAGCAGGCGGCGATCTCCGCCAACCTGCAGCGCCTGCAGAACCAGGTCACGCTGTACCGCGTGCTCGGTGGCGGCTGGAGCGAGCCGGTGCAACCGGTGGCGGCGCGCTAAGCGGCGTACCTGCCGATATGAAGACCGGGCCCGCGTGGCCCGGTTTTTTTTGGCGCTGTTCGCGTTAATTCGGTGAACCATTGCCGGGACCGCTTGTCTTATCCATTGTCGAGTTAGCTCATGGAGAGACGGCGATGCAAGGTATGGCGTTCGAGGAATTGTTCGGGGCG
>Ga0265798_10002325_pt1 | contig 28253 bp, 31 predicted proteins | sample P3T30metagenome_FD_192430 | JGI IMG/M metagenome (GOLD analysis project Ga0265798, IMG submission 192430) | Plant litter microbial communities from East Loma Ridge, Irvine, California - P3 T30 | ecosystem: Environmental > Terrestrial > Plant litter > Unclassified | place: USA: California...
TGAGCGTTGAACAAAGTGATGCGCTGCAATACGTTGTAGACGTCCGGCTACCACAAACCACAAACTCTGAACCATACAACAAATCACAACACAGTACATCAAGTAATCACCAACCCTTCAAAAAAACCCATTCCTTTCCCCCTCCCAACCCCACTCCCTAATTCGCAAACGGCCCCTTCTCCCCCTCCCTCTCCAGCTGCGCCTTCTCCGCCCTCTTCGCCGCGCCCTTCGCCACAAGTCCCTCATTATGCATAACATGCCCAGCTTTCTCCATGACTTTGCCGAGCGTCGAGTCTACACACGCATTAGCACGCACCCACCTACACAATACTTTAAGCATCCCCCAATGAACTCCATCATAAATCTCCCTACACCCCACCATCCTCACCTTCCAACCCTTACCTCCAATCCACCACACACACATCCAATACATATATATGAAAAAGTACATCAAAACTCACCTCCCCCACCCCCAAAATCCCCCGTCTTATTCCCATACCCCGCGCCCGCCGTGCTCCCGCTTCCAGCCCTACTCTCGTCCGCCCCACTATACGCAGACGTATTCTTATGTAAATCGAACCGGAATTCGTCGTTTGTGGTGGGCGCGCTGGAGAGGTCGGATTTATTGCCTCGTGGGCGTTAGCCACGATATGAGAATCTACATATGCTTTGGGGGAAGGGTTGGGCAGGTAGATGTACCGAAGCCTACGCCGCCCGTTGCGCCAGAACCGTATTTGGGATGCGCGTCGGCGTACGCGTCGGCTGAGGTGTGGCGGCCGAAGCGCGTGCTGGCGTGTTGGTCGGTCATGTCTTCTGCGACGTAGTCGGGTGCGGTGCGGTTGCCGAAGCCTGCCATTGCTGCTGTGGTGGAGTGGTAGATTGGTGAGTACGAGTAGCTTTACGAGTAGATAAGAAAGATGTCAGGAACAAAAAATGTGTTGTGGATTGTGTGTTACAGTGTTAGAAAGGATCACAGCTTCTATATACTTTATGTGGGGACCTTCAGCATACTTCACGCTGCTCAAGCCTCATGAGGTCATTTGGCTTTTGGAAGCTTACTTGGCCCCACGTAGATCGAGCAGTGACAAGAGACTGTAAGAGGTCGGAGGCTTGTAGCCAAGATGTTCTTGGTATTTTCCCGACTTCAGATAGTGGATACCTCACCTGCCAGGGTACAAGATTGTGAGTAAGAGATTGTTGGCCGGCATAGCTGTATTGTGATTTCTCGTGAGAACCTCGAATAGCTCATCTCGATCATCTAATGCTGCATTGCATGCTCAGTTCTCCTGACTTGCAATGGCGAAGAGACCTGGTGATGAGGTTCCTCGACCAGAGAATACTCCCGATTCGCTCGATTAAACATGACAATGGCTGAGGCGAAAGATAGCTGATAGCCAAACCCGGCAATCGTTCGCTGATCGCGATAAGGTCCCTTCAGCGTCACTGGCCTCGATATTTCGCCAAGTTCAGAGATCCCGCGTCCTTTGTGCATCCAGATTTGAACATGCCAGAATTTCGCCAAGCGCCAGCAAAGTGGATGTGGATGACCTCATCGGACGTACTTGGACTGTCGCGTACATCAGCCTACATCTGAACTACTCCACTCGCGGAAACTTACCATGAATTTCTTGTGGAAGTCAGATCGCAGCATGTCGTTGATGAACTCCTTCTTCTTGTTGCGGTCCTCGGTGCCTCGTGCCTGGTTCTTGAACACTACATCATCGTCCCAGCGGCGCTTCATTGCGAAGTCCTTTGAGTTGAGCAGTGGATTGCCTCGTGCGACATCGATCTCGCGTTGCTCTTCCTCTTCTGCTGCACGTTCTGCCTCTTCCTTGGCCTTGGCTGCCGCTCGCTCCTTCTTGATCTTCTCGAGTTCGCGCATGAGGGCTGCTGTTTCGTCTTCTTCGTCGTCGTCGCTGAGTAGAGGTTAGTAGTATGAAGACAGTGTACAACATGCTGGACGTACTCGTCATCACTGCTTTCGCTGCTGCTACTGCAGTCGTCTGCATCCTCGTCCCGGAACTTCTCCAACACGTCTATCCGCCGCCGCTTCAAAGCCACCTCATCTTCTTCATCGTCGTCCTCCGCTTTGATGGCGTCAATCTGACGCTTCGGCGCACTGTCGACTTCCATGGCGGGCCCTGGCTCGACGTAGGTGCCATTCTTCTTCGCAAAGTGACGCGCCTCGGCCTCTAGCAGCTCAGCACGGAGGTCACGGTGGTTTGTATCGGCTTCTCCACCCTGGCCTGGCTGTCGGTGTTTGAGAGTCGTGTGTGCGGGAAGGAGGCGCTGGTGGTAGGCGGGTCCACGCTGGGCTTCTTTGCCGCGAGCGGGATCGAACGTGGGTCTATGGGCGGTCGTCATAGTTGCAAAGGATTATTGTGATGTCGCGGGTGATGTTGATGCTGGTTTCGGAAGTCTTGCGCGTGGTTGACGTGTGTTGGCGGTGATTGTAGTGTTGGTGAAAGCTTTCGAGATGCAAGATTCGCGCTAAGCTCGCGCCTTCACATTTCTCCGCCTCCGCCGCATTTTCAGTCTCCGAAGGCAGTCCCGACCGCGACAACAAGTACCTACTTTCATTTGCCAGAGGCAAGATGCCTCGAGAAGCCGAGATCTCCGTCAACGAGCGCGACTTCATTAAGCAGGCGCTTCAGGAGTCTATTCGGCTGGACGATCGCGCTTTCGATGCATTCCGCAAGCTAGAGCTCACGTTTGGTGACGAGTATGGCGTCGCAGACGTACAATTGGGCAAGACGAGGTAGAAAAGCCGACATATTGCACCAAGCACAAGCTCACAGTCACCAGAGTCATTGCGCGCATATCAATAGATGTGACGACACCACTGCCTGAGCGCAAGTTTGATGGCGTCTTCCAAATAGTCACAGAGTTTTCGCCAATGGCCTCCCCTGCGTTTGAAGTCGGTCGGTATGTAGATTGATATTGTAAGCTTTGGGGGGTCTGGCTGACTTCAACAGACCCACTGATGCAGAAGTTATCCTCTCGCGCATACTAGAAAAGGCCATTCGTCGCTCCAACGCCCTCGATACCGAGTCGCTATGCATCATTGCAGGCCTAAAATGCTTCGCTCTCCGTGCCGACGTACACATTATCGATCACGACGGTGGACTCATAGACGCTTCGTGCATCGCAGTCATGGCAGCACTACAGCACTTCCGCAGGCCTGACGTACTCGTCGAAGGAGAGAAGGCAACAGTACTCAGTGTCCGCGAACGTGAGCCGATACCATTGTCGATACTACACCAGCCACTCTGCGTGACCTTTTCCTATTTTACGGATGGCGAGATCTTCTTGGTGGATGCGAATCTGGCTGAAGAGCAGGTTCGGAGTGGAGAAGTCATCGTCACCATGAACCGCCATGGAGAGGTCTGCCAGATCGCAAAATATGGAGGAGCGACCATCAACCCGTTGGCCATGTTACAGTGCACCAACGTAGCGTTGCGGAAGGTCAAAGAGATGGGCAAATTCATTCAGCAGAGGCTCGATGAAGACGCGAAGCAGAGAGATGCCGGAGGTCTGATGGCTGAGCTCAGTGCTGAGAATGCCAGATGAACAGTTGAATACGGGGGATACGTCAAAACTTGATCAAGGTCACGCTGACCTACGAAATGAACTGTCTTGCTCCGCGACGAACCTGAATTGCCGCGACATTTCGTCCGCAGCTTTCTGGACCAAGACAGTTCCAAGTCGGAGGAGGCGCAGCATCAGCGCGGGTTATGGAAAGCGTTCAAGGCCAGGTGAAGGTCAGCAGTGAGGGGATGATCACAAATACCTTCTGTCAGATGTACAGGCAGCGTATCTTACGGTTTAGTGGTTTACAGTCTGCCATGAACAGGCAGCCACAGGAACCGGGCTTGCATGAATCATCAGCACTATCGCATAGATACGCAGCCTTTCAGACTGCACACCAACTGCACCCGTATAGGACTTGAAACAATTTCAAATCTAGGTCTTGGAAGCTGTGTCAGCAGTCTTTGTAAAGTCGCGTTCCAATCGCAATGCCTCGGCTCGTGTACGAGCTCTCAAATACCTTCAGAACACGACAGCTTTCTCACACCACTTGTCCAGACCCTGTTGTATTGATCATGAACCAGCATCGGCCGAGCACTTCCATCTTAGGCTATATATCACCACTAGTCGCCAGGAACTGCTAATCCACAGCTTCACACAAACTCACATCTTGAACATTGCGTCATTGGACCCTGTATTGACCTGACGTCGTCTATTCTCAGCCTCTTGTCGTGCATCGATTTGCGACACAACACACTCACTCCTCAATATACAGAATCACACAGCATGTCTTCTAAACTCGTGCCATCTGACCCAGCGCGTGTCATGGTCATCCGCGACGTCGTCCCTCGCGCCATCACCACCCTCTCCGTCCCCTTCTGGCGCTTTGGCAAGATAAAGGTCGGAGGACGCGGCACTATCGGTATGCGCCATCCATATCATACTTCCTACTCTTGCTCTTGCTGACTTCCTTCATAGTGCGCCTGCAATCCGGCGCCCTGGCCGTCTTCTCCCCCGTTGCCCTTACGGACGCCGTCAAAGCCAAGGTCTCGGAACTAGGTGAAGTGAAATACATCGCCGCGCTCGACGCCGAAGTAAGCCTATCACTCTTCCCACCCTTTCGCCTCCCCAAATGCTAATACGACTTACTAGCACCACATCTTCCTTGGCCCCTGGCACGCCGCTTACCCAACTGCACAAGTCCTGGGCCCCGAAACACTCCCCGAGAAGCGCCAAAAGCAAGGCAACGAGAACGTTCCTTTTGCCTTTGTGTTCCAGAAAAACAAGCCCATCACGACGATTAGTCCAGAATTCGACACAGAGTTCGACTGGGAATATGTCGCAGGCCACATGAACAAGGAACTTGTCTTCAACCACCGACCCACCAAGACGCTCATTACCGCAGACATGATGTTCAATCTGCCTGCCACCGAGCAGTTCAGCAAGTCCGGTGTAGACGCTACGTCTGGAATATTCACCAAGATCTTCGGCGCGCTGCAGAGTACGGCTGGGGACGCGAAGTGGCAGAAGAGAGTTATTTGGTATGGTACGAGTGCGGGGGACAGGAAGAGCTTCAACCAGAGCGTGGCGAGGATTAATGAGTGGAATTTTGAGCGCATTGTGGCGTGTCATGGGGATGTGATTGAGGGGGAGGGGAAGAGTATCTGGGCGAAGGTGTTTGGGTGGCATTTGGATGCTGCGAAGAAGGGGGTGTAGATAGATGGTGGGGAACGCAAGGAACGGGGGATGATACCATAGTTTAATTCATGAGTATATAGTAAGTAATACGCGAGATGAAAAAAGGTCGACTATCTCCAACATGGATCCGCGCCATGCTGCTGCAACTTCACTTCCCAGCAGTCGACCTCACCCAACAAAGTTACCAACACCTACCACAACGAAGCAACCCACCCTTTCTTCGTCGCCGCATTATCCCTATTCACCATATCCATCTCCTCGAAGCTCCCCAAGTTCCCCCCACTCCTAGCATTCTGCTTCGCCCGCTCCTTGATCCTATCCTTGAGCGACACGGTACCCCGAACCCTCGCCATGCCAACAGCCGTCACGTCATCGTTTTCCGACGTTCTGATCGCAGGAAGTCGGGGTAGATCGTCCGTTTCGTCGACACTTTGCATGCGAGGAGTCTGGAGTCGCGCGGCCTTTGTGTAGCGATAAGGATTATATGCCAGGGACGAGAAATAACCGGTCCTAGAAGACGATGGTGTCGAGGCCCCGAGGTAATCAGGCAGAGCTTCAACGTCGCGCGGCGCGTGTTCGTTATTGGAGCCCCAATTCAAAGGATTGAGCATCGACATGCGATGACCATGCTGTGCCGTCTTGATCGGGAGAGGCGCAGGTAATACGCGTTCAGGTGTCGGACCTGCTTCTCCCTTGAGGTCCTTATTCATTTCGGCCGCGTGCTTCTCTTTTGTCTTTTCGGCCGCGTCGCTGGGGTCGATCCAGTACCCGCGGCCCTGTCGGCGCATGCGTACGTCGTATTTGCCGAATTTGACAAACTTAGCCAAGTAGTATATTGCGCCGCCGATGAGACCTAGTATACATGCCAGCGGAGAGCAGGCGCAGGTGAGGAGGAAGATGTGTAGGAGCAGTTCGTTGTCGCGCCTGGAGTGTTGGGTTGCGCGGTACCATGTTAGGAATAGGCGGAGGCTACGGATGAAGATGCACACGGCTAGTGGGGAGACGATGAGGATGAGGAGGTAGCGTATCCAGTGCTTGCTGAAATACTTCCAGGAGATGCTGAGGATATTCATGGAGTTGTAGAGGGGTTTCGAAACATTTCTGGTTGTGGGTCTGGTGGGGAAAGGTCGGGATATTGTTGGTAGTCTCTATGTGAAGGCGCAGAATGTGACTCGAAGTTTGGTGAGTGATGGAACCGGGCAGTGACACCGATCAGGCGTGTGATTTACACTAGATCATCCGATGACATGCCTGACTGTGAATTCTCAATATGTGACTCTGTACTCTGGCGGAATGAATTCTAGGCCCATCCCTTCGAAGACAGCTTTCTCTGCATCTTCGGGCGTGCCCTTCACACCATCAGGTCCTTCAAGCCAAATCGCTTCTCCAGTACTTCGGCTCCGAATACCGCTGCTGTCGAACTTCCATCCTTTGATTGCTTTCGCATATCGCCGCAAGTCTCGCTGGAACGTAGTGCCGCCACTCCAGCCCATGACTGCGCAACCTATAGTACGCCACGGAGCTATGATAATGTCTACGCGTCGGTGTATGTTGGGGTTCTTCGCCTTTGGGTTTTCGTCGAGATCTTGTTTGCGACTTGGCCATTGAGGATGTTGCCAGACCACCAAGGCTTTATCGAGCGTATCGAAGCCTACTCCGGCACCCTTGACGGACCTAAAGGGCAAAGCCTGTTGACCTCGGTTCGTATTGGTTAAGCTCATCGTCAAAGTATGTGTGATCCACTCCGCCTCTTCGAGTGACTCGACAATCTCTCTGACGAGGCCAGCAGTACTTTCGAGTTCCGGATGCGACACGATCATGTCCACGTCACCAGACGCCGCTTTGCCTCGTCGGTAACCGCCTACGATTGTGACCGTGATGCGATCGTCTCTCAGGCGAACCGCGTGCTCTCGTACGACAGATGCTATCTGCTCGACTTCGGGACGCGGTATGGGCACTAAGAACTCGTCGTAGTACTTGACACCAATCTGCTGCACTCTGTCCAGATCATTCCATCCAAACTCGATAATGTCATCGAGTTCTGTCCAATGGTTGTTGTAGTAGAAGTTTCGCGCAGTCTTTGCGCCAACTCCCCAGATATCATAGAATGAGCGCAAGACTTTCATCGCTTCGTCGTTCTCATAGTCTTCGACAGCTTGTAGCTTGCCTGTGTTCTTCCACTCTACAAAGAGCACTGCAGTCTTGTCGTCGCATCCGGGAAGCTGAGCAAGTTCGCGCGGATGTCCGAGCTTATATGGATAGGCAGCAATCGAGGCGATAATAGTTGAGTAGGCGCGTACACCAATCTCGTCGTCAATCAAGGTCCGAGCCGTGCGTATCTTTTTCAGCTGCTCCAAAAAGTCTTCATTTGGACCGTTGGCTGGCGTGAAGCGTTGACAAGAATATTTCACATGCTTTGTTACCCACTCTGGAGGCTGCGGATAGTCGCTGTCTACGCCGTTGTACTCGCTTGTGGTCGTTTGGAGTAAGTGAGCAGTCTGCGCAGCAAAAGTCTGGCCGGTCTGCTGAGCCGATGGCGCAAAACTCTTTCCCTCAAACCGACGCGAGGCATGATTACCGAATTGTTTGCGCTGAAAGGGTGCCTTTGACACATGGCCAGCCGCGTCTGTCTTAGCTCTGTCCAATGCCTTGTGCGAGGCAGGAGGACGTGTGGCCAAAAGTGTCTTCGATGAAGGGTTTGACTTGACACTCTCCGTGAAGATGGACTTGACGGTCTTGACAGTTCGAGATTTAGGTCGCTCGGAAACTCTGCCCTTATACACCAGGTGGTCACCAAGGGCGACTAGATGACCGGCTGTCACACAAGCCTCTAGCCAACCTGCTTTCACAACCCAAACGATGTCGTGAACCGAGTGATTGTCGAATATAGACTCAGCGCGATCAGACGAAGGATGAGCTTCTGCTTCCGTGGGCCCTTCGTCTTCGGTTTCGGCGTCGTCTACAGCTTCGTCCTCAGTCGTGGTGTCCCCTCCAGCTGCAGAGAATGACTTCACCGAATTCCTGGTGAGCTTACTTCTCTTTCGCGTGGAAGATGTTGCCTTTACTGGACTAGCAGGCCGTTTGGCCATGACCGCCTCTTCCACTGCCAGCTTCTGAGACCTCAACTCGAACTCGGCCCGGCGCTTCGTTCCCACTCTTCCAATGAAAACCTTAGCCGTCGAGAGATCAGTAGTAAGTGGGGCATCGTATTGGCGCAGCGTGTCTTTCAGCAACCGCTCTTCGTCGTCCTTCAAATGCGCACTCAACACGGCAATACGCGGAATGTTACTGAGATCCAGACCCTGGTGCGATATTGTCGACGTGGTCGAGAGCGATCCGGTTCGCATTGTTTGATCAGAACAGGCCTGATGGTCCATACTGAGTTACAACTATCGTGATGTTTCGATGTCTTTAAGCAAGGGCAATGTCAAGGCGTCCAAAACCGAGTCCTGTGTCTTCCAAGAGGGTGTGTGGGCGACCTGTACACCATTGTACAAATACTGCTTATCGATGCGATAATATGCGCAAGAGTCCAACATAAGAGTGGTAAGTATCACGAGCTCAAAATGGACATCCAAAATGGTCGTGATTATTCGCGGTCGCGTCTGCGAAGGAGGTCGCGTTGGGCCGCCTTGGGAAAACTTGGCACTGGCGAACGTCATAATTTACCTCAAGCGCTATCGCTGATTGGCTGATTTTATTGCTAGCTCCAACCTGGCTCCAACAGTCTTTCATCAATCTGCGACATGTACCTTCCATTTCTGCTTTCACTACCTTTTCCAAGACTTCCGCACACGACTAAAGGCTTCATCATCATGGTGTATATCCGAGGCTGACTTAAGTCGCATGAATGCGGCACGCTACACCATCATGCCTTGCGAAACATTGTGCGCCAATACTGAATCTTTCCGCGCCCTTGGTCCGTAAACGACCGCCAGGATTGCGAAACATGCGATAGATTTTGATCTTTACATCGAACACCCATGCACACCAACAGCTTCCAGTGCTGTATTGAAGCATTCGTCTGGGACGGACCCAGTGTCAAGATCGTGAGCCAACGTAGCGATTCTCCGCCCTGCCTTGCTGCATCGATGGATTGTGAGCACCTGGTCGAATCATGATGGCGCGAAAGCAACCATACGCAGTATGTTCTTCCTTGCTGCAGATCCCTTCCCTTCTTGCGGGCGGATGTCTGTTTCGGATAACCAGGGTTGTAGATTAGGGCGATGTTTGATGGACGTACTGCCGCTGCATGGGGAATATATAGGGTAAATGCTCCCGAGTATGGCATATTGGCCGAACCAAACTTCCTCACATTAAGCACTTTAGGCGTGTGCTGTGAGGGACGTTGCTGTCATATTACAGCTTGCCACTCTTGAAGGCGTACACTCGTTCTGTTCCTTCTTTCCATCTTACGTTCCTTCATGCAAGCCTAGTTGCTCCATCTCTAGCCTCGACGGCCACTGAATCTATCTACACCGACCTTCACCGACCTTCACCGACCTTCACCGACCTTCACCGTCCTTCACCAAGACTTGCTGAATAGTTAAGATGCGCACCTTTATCTGCATCGTCTTAGCGGCTATGCTCGCGATCGTCGCCGCGGTTCCAATCACCCCTTCAGCACCACGACTCCAGAAGCGCGCAGAGCAGTTCCGTCTGCAAGGCCTCAAGGAGGTATGACGCCTCTCTCTGTTGGCCTAAAGTTGTCGCTGACATCCCCAGTTCGAAATTGCCGAGCGACTATCAGCGTCAGCAGCAGAGTCAGAAACGTTCCGCACACGCGTCAACCACAAATTCCACTCCATCCTGCACACACCTTCCGCTGGATACGACCACGATCTTTTCTTGGGAGACCTCGCGCCGGGATCGCTGGACTCGCCATCGATGCTGCCCACGTCGTCAAACGACGATCGCGAATCTTTCTTCCGCACTATATGCGCATTGTTTCATGAGAGGGACCGGGATAGCCTTGGTTACGAAGGAAAGGAGAGTGAGCTGAAGCGACCCACGGGTGTGATGCATTGGACGCATAGTTTTGGAGGATTTCGGCGTTGACCGCGGGCTGACATGATTCAACGAACAACATTTACATTCTACCTGTGCTCCACCCGTTGACTCGATGTGGTAGTTATACGTTACAACTAAGTAGCTTTGGAAACGCAGTTCAATTCTCGAGAGGCTCGTTTCCGACATTAAATTGAATAAAGCGTGCTGTGATATGACTACATCATGCCATTCGATGGATGTATTAATTGCGACCCTTAGTCGCCACCAGCCTCCATCAACGCTTGGTGAGCTACAAGTAATTGCCCTATGCCCCTCTGCTGGCCGATGACTTCCAGCTGCTGCAGGATCCACGTTCGCTTCTCCACTGGTAGATCTGGAACCTGTGTGGCGGAGAACAAAGCCCCTGATGCAAATATCGACGCCAGAAATTGGATGGGGTTTTGCCAAAAAGCTCCATTGACCTCAGTCGGCTGCCCTATCAATCGGGGCATCGCTGAGCAGATTGTGTCGACCAGGAGTTCCATGTCGTTTTCGACCATCAGTCTCTGGGGCGGAGTAATGTCAAGCTGGTAAAGACATTGAAGCACATCTAGACGGGTGTACCAGAAGGTTGTCCACAGAACTATAGCGTTGATAGACGGGAAAGTTCGTATCTCTTTCACAAAGGCAGGAAGACCTTGTTTACGGTCGATGGCCGGGACTTCCGAGTAGACGGTACATCTCCACGTGTCTGGTACGGAAGTCTCCCAGCGTACTAGTTCGTAGTGGAGATGCATCAGCTGTGTTGTATACAGTGTAGATGCAGACTTTTCTCCTCGAGCCAGGATCCATGGCAAAGTGCGGCAGAGTTTTAGAGCCTGTTCAACGTGGCCAAGAAAGTGACCACAAAGCTCACGGGTTGCTGGCGGTAGAAAAAGGGGAATGTCGGCCATCGGCGGAGCCGTGGCTGTAGACGGGACTCTAATGAGCCCAATGCTTTGCATTGCGATGCTGAAAAACGTATTGTTGGTGACTTCGACGCTGGCTGGGTCGTGAGGTCCATGTTTCAACCGCAAATTTAGGATCCTAAGCATGCCCTCTCGATGTGGGCTTCTTTCTGGCGCAATTCCCAGTACTAGCTGCAAGGGGAGCGATTAGCATGAGAAGAGGGACATGTGACAGATGAGAGCGGCAAAAGTATAGAGAAGCGTAACGTACATCATACTGCCATAACAACTCAGTAGTCATCATAGCGGTGGCCGAACAAGCTTCTGTGACATCATCAAGCGCGACTCGAAGACTCTGTACCGCATCATTATGCAATACCTGAGCCTTTCTGAGATACTGTGAGCTCATCCGATTGACGCGTGCTAAATGACCAAGCGCGACGGCCTGAATTGCGCTCTGCAGGTAAGATCTGCTTTGACATGAGCTGTACAATTGAGGTATAACATTGTGCATCCCGGGCAAACCGCCTTCAGGTTTGATGACGAAATTGTGAACATAATGGTTGACGGCATTCTGGATCCAGTCAGTCGCGAGGGGCGCGCTTGGTTGGACCGTTGTCGAAGTGAACATCCTCTGACGGCCACCCCCGGTCTCCACGACAAACATCGTGGCAGGCGCACGGTATCCAGGGCATTGACGGCGGGCATTGATACATCGTTGGCAATGCGGTTTGGTTTGATCGCACTGTCAGTGAAGCTTAGTGTTAGGGTACTTTTCTCGTTCTAGACAAAAGATTCGACTTACCTTGACTTTCATACGAATGCATGACAGGCAGCCCTTACTGCTCAGGCGCGAATCAAATTGTCCAACTCGACGACTTTTCTTCATGGAATGCAAAGTAGTGCGCTGACTCAAGGTGGATTCATTCACGCAAAGCTACTCGTGTCAAGGTTAGAGTCATACTTCGACGTGCTTTGAACACATTGAGAATGTACTCACTCGACGGTGTTACCGCAAAAGAAAGCTCTTTGCGCCGTTGATTGTCTTGGCGATGGTACATAGCTGGGTAGCAGAGGGCTGTGGTGAATAAATCCGGCTATCACCGTGGTGTGGTAGTGATGGAACGTTCGAGGCACCGCATGGACTTCTGCCTTCTCACTCAACTGAATCAAGGAGTCGGGCGCCGAGATCGCCGCTTGCCAATCGTCGCATCCTCAACAACCGGCACTTCGCATGCCTTCAGCCGCCCGGCAAGCAACAACGAAATGCGCCGGGTCATCATTCGACATCGTGCAAGATACGCTACGTTACAGTTCGTGATGTAATCAAAGCCTGGGCGTCACCAGGTGCGGCAAGAATTCGTGATCGATTAGCTCAGCGAAGCCCTACGCAGAGTAAGCCTGTATATCCTCAATACGTTTCGTAAAGACTTCCTACTTACTCAAAGGCTATCGAAGATAGACACGCTATCGTTTTAGATTGCAAATATCGTCGTAACCCTTACACCTAAAGTCAGTAGCTACTGATAGTACTGTCTCCATCGATCACGAGTTATTACCGCACCTGGTGGCGTCCATGATGTCTGACGCCAATCCGCGCCAGCTTTGGGCAACGACACGAAGGCGGTGTAACTCATCATCTGCTTGCGGTAAGCAATGCCCCGATCCTCAGCCAACGGACCACAGCTTACATAGTTGATTCCAAAGTTACCTCAAGCTGTGTTTGTCAGCGAAAACCACGAGTGGACGCCTCGTTGCGAGGGACACACGAGCTCTTTCTCTGACAAAACTAGGTTCTCCATCGCAACAACACGATAACCACGAAGCTCAGATCTCTGCTTCGCGCTTCATCATCGCAAATTATCGCCTACCTCAAGCTCGAAGCGGTTGAGTCCCATACTAACCTTTGCGCCTAGCAGAGACATTAACGACATTTCGTAAGACTCTCATCATTTCTTGTCATATACAAACGGAATTTTCTTCATTTGGGAACCAAACTCCGTGTCCACGGTTGAACACATTACGGAGATAATGAGGAGGATTGTCATCGGTGTGATAGCACGACAGTCTGACAAGCATCTTTCGAAGGCAAAGTGGCAAATTATATGGTCACGGCTTACTACACCACAAGACAACTCCTATTTCACCAAAACCCTGACTGCAAAAAAAACCACGGAAGTAACCAGCCAAACCCATCCAACTCTCACGCCCCCAGAACCGGTCCCCAAATCCCCGCCCACGGCCCAGGCTGCCAAATACAGTCATCCGATACAGGTCCCCATATGTCCCTTTTCGGCGGAACATCTCGCTGCGTCCTCTCAACCCCTTTGCCACTTTTCCCCCTACTATTTCTGCTTTTCTCGAACTTCAGTTCGTCATCTTCTTCCCGCTCGTACTCATGAACACGCACGGCGCCCCATTTCACGTGCTTGCCTGTTGGAGCCAGGAACGATATCAGTGTCCAGAACGGAAGAATGTAAAGAGAGGACACTTACTCGGCGTGACGCTCCGCATGCGCGTCCACGCTTGACGATCGTGTGCTCTCGAGTATCGGATATGTTCGTCGTTTCTTGACAAGGTGTCGCGATCTTGGGTTCTCGAAGGCCGCTCTCTGGTTCGCGCAGAGACGTCTTGATATTCGTACTCGTACCTCGGTCGAGGATGTTTCTCGCTCCTCCGAGGTGGCGGCGATTCTGGAATTTGTGAATCGTAGTAATATCTCATGTTTTGCTTTTCTGGCGATGTTTTGCGTTGAGCGTCACGGTACCGCACATGCCGCGGGTCGTCATCAAGGTACTTGTACAGCAGTATCAGAGCGATGCAGGTGTAGGTGTAGACTGTGGCTTTTGTGGATGTTGGGTTGGAAAGGGGCGCGGGTGCGCGTGGGTTCGCCATGTTTGGGAAGATCCCTGCAATGCGGGTTTGGCGTGCTGGATGCCGGCTTATGAGGAAATCAGCCTTGGTCATTGCTTTGATGAGGTGCGAGCGTTATTTGCTCGAGCCTCAGCGGAGAAGTTAGTTGGGGTCGCACATGTGTTTGCTCGTTGGGGACGTTGATGGCACTGACTGCTTCCACGGGCCATGTACAATATTCGGGCCCAACGCAGGGACTTGTAAGTGTCACCTTCACAAGAATTAATGTCATTGAATGGATTTAAATGATCAGGGAGCCTCGACTGTGACACACGTTTTCAATTGTGCGTGGGCATTGCCTAGATGGAACTGTGCTCTCTATCAGTTAATGTGAATACTATGATTCGTCATCAGAGCTGTACGTATCGTAATCATAGAAGATGAGAGTCTGTGGTAGCCTCCAGCCCCAAATCTACACATGTCTCATCGTCAGCTCCTTTCCACAACCTATAAATCATACTTGAGAACTCACCACTTTTTCCGCATCCGCCGGCTGCATAGTCTCCCACACTCTTCGCTCACACATCTCCGCATGAGCCAACCGGTCGAAGTCGGCATCGTCTTCAGAGTCCTCGCCTGAGTATGATTCCGGAAAGTCTGGAATGTCTTTGACATTTAACATGCCTTTGCGGCCTGGCACGGCGTGTTGTCCTTGTCTTAGCCGCCTGGTGATGGTGAAAGGCGGCGGGTCGCAGCTGGGTAGGAAGTGGCGCTCGAAGTTCTCGTGTTTGGGATGGGTTTTGGGGAGATTGACGGAGATATGTGGGGAAGGCTTGTTGGCTATATCATGTAACGGGCGGAGGAAGGCACGCTCGTTGACGATGGACCAGGATGATGTGTGGTCGTGGTCGAGCCAGAGATGTAGCTTGCGGAGATTCTGGAGGTTTGCGAGGGCTGAGCATGTTGAGGGCCAGGTATGTTTTGAGGGGTGTTTGTTGGGTTGGGCTGATGGGCTTTCGATTTTGTCGAATTCTTTAAGAGGTAGCCTCAAGGTGATGCTCAACACTCTCATGTCGTTGAGGGCTGTGGCCAAGTGGTTTGAGGTGGTGGGCGCGAGGATGTGCTGTAATGTGGCCAGATCCGTCACATGTATCGTAGCAGTGTCAACCAAAGAGTCAACTATATTCGCCCTCCTGAACAAGTAAGCTCTTCCCCTTTCACAATGACTCATGCACTTACAATCTTCTACATACATTCAGCACATCCAGACACGCCCGCTTCAATACCAACTTACTGTGATTTATCTTAAGCGCCATCTCTTCACACTTCCAGTGCGGACCCCAAGTCGAACGCAATCGGGGTGCGTATAATGGATGTTCGTAATCGGATCCAGGCTTCAACAAGCCTCGTCGCTCACCGCCATATAAATCGGCGTTTGGCGATGGTTGTACGCATGTTGAAAAGACGAGTCTTCCTCCTTGAATGGATGCGTGAACGCCATGGGGTGCGATGTAGATGTAGTGATAGATTCGAAGGCGTATCTCGAGCGGCGTGTTCAAGAGTCTGCAATTCTCTTGTGGGTTGGAAGGGACAACTGCGGTAGGCATTGTGGTGCTTGAGCTAGACTTAGCAGCACGAGCAGATTTGCGTGGCTTTCTCATGACGAAGTGAAGCAAAAGTCGTGTTCCCAGAGTAGTTGTGGGCTGTCGTTTCCTTCTGAGATTTCGTGTGAGCGCGGTGCTGCGCCGGAGCTGACACCACGATGAGTCAACGTAGAGGCAAGGTTGCCAAACACAACACTTGGCTCTTGTAAGAATCTGTCTGAGGTGCTGGTATTCCCTGACTCATCGTCGTCTCTGCAGCCTTCACGTTATTAGTAGGACGTAGCTGCAGGTTGCAATCGATTTTCAGAATGCACATAATAACTATATCTGCTTTCCTCCGCAAGCTTCGAAAAGACGGTGTTTGAAGGGGGGCCCAGGATGACATCGCAGTGCTTTCGCGCGGTGTTGCATTTGTACCGATACACATACTTGGCATGATGCCAAAAAGCTCGTCCGCTAGCTGACGATGATGTATGCTTCTGGGCTGGAAGTTCTGACCTGCGAGTGTCGCAACATAGACAGCGAATGACATTTGCGCTTCAACACCCCAGTCAACGCTATACAAAATACGATGAGTTGAATAGCACTTAACATTACCAACCTATGTTCAGATCAGTAGACGATACTCAAGTACTCTGCTTAGTTGAAAGCCTTACACGCCTTGTGCTCCAGTACTGTGTTTAATCAGGGCACTGGTTCTTGGAGTCGTGCTCGAATGGTCAGGACTACCAACTGAGGCGTTCTTGTGGCGCATCCTTTGTTCTTCGAAAGGGCAAGAGAGCCGTGCCTAAGACATAGACGACCAATTGGGTCATGTCTTCACCACCATGGCGTATCGAGAGCAAAGAAGCCTAGAGCTCGGCCGTGCGGGAGACACGCAGCAGATCGAGTTTTGCGATGGTAATTCGATTACAGGTTGCCAGATCCAGGTCTCAAATGAGAGACCAAGACGCATTCCAGAATGCAAGCGATACGAACGATAGCAACGGTTCCAATGAGACAGAGCGTCCAAGCGACCGTTATGTGGACTGCTCTCGGACCTCACTGCATGTCAAGTAGCACAGCATGCGCAGGCGTTGCAGCTCGAACTGAAGGCAGTACCACGTAGTCGCCGCATGATCCAGACAGCGCAGCCACAAAGTGGAGTGCGCAGTAGCGGTGTGATGATGCACTTATGGACGGGCCGTGTGCAGCAAGACCGCGGCGAACACGTCCAAGTCGTCGTGGAGAGAGATTCTTCGGATGCAGGAAGCGGAGGATACTTGTTGTACAGCTGCAGGCCAAGGGGCTACTGCGGGAGAGACAAGTGCGGGGAGCCAGGGTACTTTGATTCGCACGCCTGGTTTTCGATAGTCAATGCCCGCATTTCCAGCGCGTTCGTGTGAGGGTTGCATGAGCTGACGTCGCGACGAGTGGAGGAGTGTCTGATGGCTGTTCTGATTGAAGAAGTCGCAAATTCGCAGCGCCAAGGCAGCGCGTTTGTCGTGGGATTGGGCGCCTCATTGGCTGCTCGACTAACAATCTTTGAAACGAACCCTTGCAGATCAGTACGTCGAGAACGTCTTAGGCTGGCCTTTGCATCGTGAAACAAGTCAGTCCTGGCGAAGAGGGAACATTGAACGCATAAACTTTCCGCTGCATCGCTCCACTCATCCATACCGCAACCTTGGCTATATGTCCGCCGTGCCTGCACGAGGGCTGCGTGCGCGCTGCCCCTCTCTGCCGCCATTATTACCTTCGCCGCCGTCCGATTCCAACGCTCAATAGTGTTACCGTAACGCATCCTACCGACGCCATCTCGTCTCATCTCAGTCAGGCACTGTAGCCTCCACGCGCGCGTCCGACCCGTCGACCGTCTAGCCGCTTGTGAAGGAGCCGCCATCGCGCCCCTTCGATAGTCTACAGCACTCGGGCTCCTTCATAGAATAGTCGTGCTGCCCCCATTATTGCTTGCTATGAAGCGCAAGTTCTCCTTCAACATGGCGCCTATTGTACGTCACAACCGCTATCCAGTTCTCACACGTGCATGTCGCGTTAACAAAATCCACAGAAAGTTATCTCCAGGAGCGACATGAAGGCCACCTCAGAGCCAACATCGTCCATTGCCCAAATGCCAGCGTATGCACATATCAGGACGTCGTCAAAAGACAGCATCTGCGACTTCTCACCATACATCAACCGCCGCCTCCTCGACACAAAGACGGAGCAAGAGCTGCGCATAGCATGCAAATACATACTACAAAACTTCAAGCCGTCAGACCATGGCATGGAAGACACGGACCCCAGGCTGGACTTCGCCGGACCCTCCAAACGAACAGAGCACCGGACACGAGACCGCAATGCCGATCGACCGGAGCCCAAGGTGCGCATGCCAACAGGCGCGCCCGTGGACCTGAAGACGGCACTTGAGGCGAGAGGCTTGCAGCAGACAGAGCTCACACGAAGAACTGGCAACGATGTGCCGGTGCGCGCGAATAGTAGTCGAAAGCGCGCCGACTTCGGATGGCTCGACGACCGCGACGAGAAGAGGGAGGCGAACCTGAGGAAGTACGTTCATCTAAATTTTTCCCAGCGTGGAGCTGAATAAGGACACATTTCTAACACACCACAGGAGCTCATCCACCCGTCGAAAGAACAGCAACACAGCGGCATCTGCAGACGCCGAAGCCATTGCCTGGATGCGTCAACAGCAGCCACACGGAGCTTCGCAAGCAGAGGGTCGGCCATCCACATCATCGGCCCGCCCTCCAAGTCGATCACGCAGCATACGAGAGGGCATAAAAGAATACGTGTTCCCTGGCTCCACCAGCCGGTCCATCAGCCGCGCACCATCCCACGAGTCCCTCCGCACCACCAACACGCGTATAAGTCAAGACTCAGACCGCGGCTCTGCAAGCGGCTGGCGTAGTTGGAGACGGTCAGGTTCAAGAGGCAACAGCAGGCCAGGAACATCCAAGGGAAAGCCCGAGGAAGCGGAGGAAGCGAAGAAGGCCAACACTCACCCCGTCAACTTGAACCGAGAACTACCGCCACTGCCTAGCCTGGACTCGTGGAAAGACGAAACCGTCAAGCCAGAACCAGTCAGATCGCCTACATCTGGCGCACACATTGCAGACCTCATGCGCCCACAACAAAAACAGCCGCCCGCTACCGCGAACCGAAAGACACACCGAAGAAGCGGATCCGACACGCTCGCCACGCAGTACAATGCCGCCCTTGCCGCCCGATCCCACCCAAAAACCATGACTCCGCCCAGCGCCGGCCGCACCCTCGTCGGCTCCGCGTCGACCAGCAACCTCCACCAGTCCCGGCACAAGAGCACCGACAGCCCCCTCACACCCGAGGCACCCAACTTCAGCCATAAGATGAGCGTCGACACGCCCACACGCAGCACGTTCTCGAACGAGGTCAAGCTTAGTAAGAAAGAGGAGCAGAAGTCACGCCTGAAGAAGGTGTTTAGTGGGTGGATGACGAAGAAAGATAAAAAGGAAGATTGGATGCATAGAATTGAGAAGAAGGGCGTTAGAGAGGGGGTGATGGTGAGTGGTGGGGTGGCGGATGGGCCTGTTGTGAGATATTAATAGATGGAGAGAAGAGGGCTGGGATTGTATTGATGGGGAGGAAGAGGGTCTGTATTCTTGAGCGTGGCGTTACTGTTCGACGGTCTTTTACGATTGTAATGCGTAATGTCTTTTTGTTGGGTTGGAGCTGGAGGGAGGCGCTGTATATCCCGTTGTGCGATGTTGATACCAAAGTCATTTTTCCAGCGCTCTGCATGATTGCTTCATTGCCGATATTGAAGTTGAAGCTGCAGACGCCGTATATTCATGAGGATAGCACACTTTGAACTCGTCACTTTTTCCTGCGGCTGATTTGACTGCACACCGCTTTCATCTCACACACTTCCCCGGTTGCAAATGTATTAGCTGTAATGGCAAGTCGAAGATGCTACGTGGTCTTGATTGCAGCTGTTCTTATTTCGACACTTTACATGACGCACGTGAACACGCGTCGAATGGCAGGTACGCCCAAATCTTTATCGCTCCTTCCTCTCATTTTCTTCGTCCACACACATCATCACAGCATCGTCGATCCACCATGATGGACACGTATGTATTCCCCTCGCCCTTGGGAGCGACACATTTGACAAGTGCTCCAGGTCCGTCTTCACCTTAACCTTAGTGCCCCACCTTTCGCCCTTACCTCGACAAGAAGCATGCCTGATGCCTCAAATGCCTCAACCAACACGACGATGAGCCACCTGAAACTTGGCCTCCCGTGACTTTTGGCAATTGAAGCTTGGAGAGCCCGCTTGCTGCAGTTAAATCCACGATATCGGGCTACTGTATTGGAAGGCGCGACACGCAGCTCTGCCTGCATGGAAGTCGACTATTGAGGCGCTACAGACTGGATCACGCGTCTATATTACGCGCGTCTGATACCGAGGCTTGGGCTCTGCTTGAGGGACCGGTGAAGGTGGCTCTCAGTCGATGCGGTGGTAAGTTTGAGTGCACACTTTGAGATGCAGCTAACACCCAGGAACTAGGAAATCCAGACATTCCAAACCCGAAATTGCAGGACCGACAACGTGCTCTGAACGCTATCTCTACGATCTACGAAATCTCCCGCTGCGGAACTTCCCGTCAGCCGCATTTAATAGTCTCGGTCTCCTTCACAAGCGGCCACACCAAAGCACGGCCTCGGCCTCACGAGGATGTGCAACATTGTAACCTTCCGCTTCACGTGCAAGCACACGCAGCGCCGTCTTCGCTCGCGCTGCGGCGGCATGAAGCACAAGGTCACTGCAACAAGTATCAAAGCCGCATGCGTAGCAGAGTCATTCCTGACAATCTACCTGCGTATCGAGTGCAATACATGCCAGCACAAGGCATGGGACGATGCGTGGAGTTTGAAACTCCGACGAGCAAATAAGTTTCTAGAAAAACTCCGACAGCGAAGCATGCCTGGTGTTGACGAAGTTGAGATTCAGGTGAAGAACCTGGAGGCCGAGTTCGCAGAAGCAACATGGATGTCTAGGCAGATGTTTGCGCACGGAGCGAAGCCGAGGATCACGCGCGTAAAGCACAATTACTACGAGAAGGCGGCGTCTAAGCTGCCGCAAGAAGTGCGTCCCGAGGACGTTGTGGAAAGGACGGTGAAGGAGTGGAGTGAGTTGAAAGAGGGGGATTACGATGGCAACTATGAGGCGAGCACTGGTCCGATTCACCCGGTGAGTACTGACTACTCATATCCATGGGACAATGATGATGGGAGTTGGATACTGCAGCATCTTGAGCCCGAGGATGGGAAGGCTGAGGAGGTCAGTGAAGGGTTGGATTTGAATGCTGCGGCTTGGGATTGGGGAGACGAGACTAATCAAGAAGGCGATGTTGATGCATCCAAGACCTGGGAGCGAGATGTTACAAACACGCATGGAGACGCATCGGAGAGTTATTACAAAGAGGACAAGCCCATAAGTACAGGCCTCGTGGTACAAGACTCAAACGCGAACATGCCTTCGACCAACGACCTCAGCACAAGCGACCTTCACGCAGACCAAACAGAACACAATTCAAGAGTACACCAAGTCCTCCAAACATTCTGCTCCATCATCAATGCCAACCTCAAGCAAACAAATAACCTACCTCCGACTCCACCACCAACCCCAACGCCAGACAGCCATGCCCTATCCAACCTCATCCACGACTTGGACCTCGAGACCGAACCAATCGACTCCCTCGCTCCCACTACACCGCCCGCACCACAAGACCAGCGATTCTGGCTAGACGACGCACCCGACTCCCCTCCGACCTCGCCGCCGCCACAACGCCCAGCTACACCACCAAGCCCAAACTCTACGCGCTCATGGTACGACAAGCAGCGCAAGATACTCAAACAGCGCAGGAACTTCGACATCGAGAAGTACTACGTGGATTGGCTGTACATATCACGGTGCGAGATTAGGGATTACGAAGGGCCCGAGGGAAGGATGATTGGGGAACCGGTGAGAGTTGGGACGAGGTAGGTGTGATTGACTGAAATGACATTTCTGCGTATGCAGTTTGGAGTTGAGAGGGGATCGATATGCTGTAATGTTAGATTTCCATTTCAAATGCGACATGCGCAAATCAACTTGCACGATACGATTTGACCTGAATGCATTTTCATAAGTTGATGCTCGCCAATATGCCGTGCAGCGCTATGCTTCTAAAACTCCCAAATCACAAAACGCCGTGTAACGTTCATTCACTACCCTGTCCACCACCTCCTCAGCTCATCGAACTTGCGCAGCACCCATCGCAACGCATCTCTAAGCCGTCCGGGCCTATCTCGCAGCGTCCGGTACATCCATCGCAGCACACGAAAGATTCCAGAGGCGAAGAAGAGAGGGATCAAGATATGTGATGTAGCGATCAGAAACATGAACAATGGTGGTGTGATACAGACACTGATGGCCATGAGTACTTTGAACGCATACGGTCCGATCATTCCGGCGTTGTCCAAGTCTTCCGCGGTCGGCTCGTCGATGGGAAAAAGTACAATGTCGTGGCCGAGAAACGCCTGATCAGCCACAATGCTCGACCTAGACGTCTGTCAGTCACCTCATCGATAGCATTACATAGTGGAGTGCGGCAGTGTGTTGGGAGTTCACCACCTATCTCCTCCACTACCGCCACCCAAGACCGTGCCGAGGAACTCGCCGCGTCCGCTGTCGCCCCCGTAGCCGCCCATCATGCCCATACCCATGCCCCCCATGCGGTTCTTCTGCTGGTTCTTGCCGTGCTCGACGATGTGGCTCTTGCGGCCGAACTCCTTTGCCGCGGAGATAGAGTTGGTGATCGACGCAAGTAGGCTAACAAGCTGAACGTCGGAGGCCTCTTGTTGCGATTCGAGCGTGAAGGCTTCTGAGTCTGGAGGGGCGAGAATGTTGATGCGCGCGAGGGTGGCTGATATGCTACGCAGGACCGTGTGGTTGAGAGGCAGTTGGGTTTGGGCGTCCGGCGCAGGGTTGAGCGGGAGCGAGGGGTCGGTGAGGTAGGAAGGTGGCAGGGTGTCGAGGTATGTGCGGAGGAGTTGTACACGTCGGCTCAGCATGCGGATAGCGTTCATCTTGGCGGTCAAGGAAGTGAGCACTGAGAATTGTTAGCACAAGTTTCGAAATAGCCGGTTGCTCTCGAACTTGCATTCGTCATCCTCTGCAGTCATCACGGTCGACTCGTCAATTGGCGCGTCTTTCTCTTTCTCCTTTTCGTTCTCCTTTTGCTTGCCTCGTGTGTTCCGCTTACCCGAGCTTAAGACTTCGTCGATCTTTGACGCCTCAGGCTTTGCTGCTGTTGCTGGAGAGCCTTCGACAGCCGTGGCATTGCCACCTCCACGGGCCACGAAGTCGACGCTGATCATCTCAGCCTCGCCGGTCTCGATGGTGTACACCAGCTCTTTGAACTTCGTTGACTTAGCCTGGACTGCACCGTCGATGTCCATAGCCTTGTCGTTTGGATCGCTTGCGACATTCTCGGAGAGCGGTTCGTATAGTGTAAGTGGCAGCTTGCCGGCAGCAGTTGCCTCTGAGAAGGCATCTTCTGGGTGGAACAGAACAAGAAGTGGTGCCTCAGTGTACACCTGTGAGATGTGGTTGTGGATGGGAAGGATGTGAGGTTGTGGTCCTGAACGAGGTCCTAGAGTGAACCAGCCGACGATGTCAAGTGGTGGTGACTTGTGGACGTCCTTGACTGAATGTGGTGTCAGTATTGCTTCCTCTGATAGGTGGTTGACTGCGAAGTCCAAGATACTCACAATCTTCTATCCGCTTGTTGAACCACTCCTCATCAAGCACAACATCGCCGTCATTGTTTGTCAGAAGTTTGGCCTGGAAAGCAACTTCCATGGTGATCTCCTGTCCATTCTGCTGACCTATTATGGCTCCAACAACTGGTCCTGTGTTCTGTCGGAGAGTGTGTCGCGTAATGCAGTCTGATATGGTGAGCAAGACGAGTGGGTGTAATTGGACGGTGGGCGCGTTGTCCGATGCGCGCGCATTCGAAACGAGCGGGTTCTGTGATGACTCTGCCATGTTCGGGGTTTATGTTTGTGGTTTCGTTGGTGGGTGAGATGAGAGGCGACGTGAGGTTTAGAGACTAAGCGTGGTGGTGATGATGATTAGGCAGGAGCTCGATGTTTGGTGGGGCAGCTTCAGCCATTTGCCAAGACCGGGGTTACTGCCCCGCAAGCACGTGATCACGCGTAAAAGTCACAATTTGCGCTCCACACAGCCTCCACTTGTCCGACATCAGGGTAGGAGCTCATTTTCGTGGATCATGACCAGCGCGAGACGATTTACCGGCATGATAAAGGTGCAAGGGACATCCCTCCTCAGACGTACACTTCGGACCAAGATCCATGATCAGGCCGCACACCGCTTCATCGTACCGCAAGAGTGCCGAAACTCTGTCAACATGGACTTTCCAGAGCTGGCACAAAACAGCGGTCAGCCTTAGAGTAGTAAGAGTAATTATGTGTCATTATCAGTTCTACTAACCCATGCGAACCCAAAAACTCTCTAGGGAATATTCGAATGCAATGTCCCACTAAAAAAGCGAATGGTATCTCAATCTTTCCACAAAAAGCCAAAATCTGCCCGGAACGCCTGACCATGACCGATCGTACATCGGATAGTATCCTCTAAGTTATCTCTATAATCGTAGCACCGAGTGCGGAATGGTATAAGAAAGAAAAGACATTGAAACCAAATTACGTCTCGACGAGGACCTTCAGCACTAGATTGCCATCTTTGTCGAGCGTCTTTCCCGCGAGTTCAAACGCTTCCTTGACAGAGGCGAGACCATGGTATCGGTGGGTGACCATGGCATCCAGACTTGGTAGAACTCCAGACGAGATGAGCTTGATGCCGGTGGGGTAGGTGTTGGCGTAGCGAAAGATACCGATGATGTCGACTTCCTTCAGGTGCGAAGCAGACATGGGAAGAGTCTGGATCGGTGTGCCCATTCCGACCATGATGAGCTGACCACCGGGTCTTGTTGCCTGCATCACTATTAGCCATGGATTGCTTGAAAATATGGGAAGACTCACGTAAAGACCGGCTTGCATGCAGATCTCTTTGCCAGTGCAGTCGAACGTCACGTCTGCGCCCTCGAAATCCGGATCATTGAGCGATGCTATCTGCATGATGTCCGAGGAGAGCTCTTTGGCCTGAGCCAGCTTTCCGGCAGTCTCGTTTGAATCTTTCTGTGGAGTCACAATGTAGCCTTTGTGAGCGAATCCGTTGGAAAGGGCGTAGTTTATCCGCCCATAGTCGATATCAGCAATGACAACGGTCGTGGCACCAGACACCTTGGCCATTGCCGCAGTGAGTAAACCGACAGTGCCTGCACCAAAGACAATGGCCGTATCACCCGGCTCAATGGTAGCTCTCCGGGTGGCGTGTATTGCTACCGACAGGGGCTCCAACAGTGCGGCAGACTCCATGGAGACATGCGCAGGAAGTCTGAACAAGGTTATCAATAGGAGTTCCACATTGCGGGTAGATCATGCAAGACATACTTGTGGCACCATTTTGCGGGATGGTTGATGCGTTCCTGGAGTGTGCCTTGGAAGTGCGGAAACGATTTGGCGCTACTCCTAAACCTCATCTTGGGACAAAGATTGTAGCGGCCGCGTTGACATGACCTGCAGTTGTCGCATGGCACGCCAACCTCCAACGCTACACGTTCGCCAATCTGGTAGCCAGTGACACTCTCGCCTATCGCGACCACGACGCCGGCAGACTCATGGCCGAGGGATAGTGGCTGGCAAGCCTGCAGATCACCGTTGCGGAACTTGCTGTAGTAGGAGCAGTCGCTACCGCAAAGGCCCGTAGCCTTGATGGCTATCTGAAGCTCGTTGGGCGCAGGGTCTGCTATAGTACGGGTTTCCTATTTGATGTGTTAGCTCCATGTCTCAGACGTTCAACACACACCAACACCCCCACGAACAGTGGGCAGTGTGGGATGTGTAACGGAAGGTGGAAACATACGAGCCGCAAATCCCTTGGCCCATGCAGGACGGATGCTACGATAGTCGAGGACTTGTGGTAGTGCCTTGCTGGGATTGGGTAGATGTCTGCTAATGCTGAGGGAGCCATTACGAAAGTCTGTGGGAGGACGTGGTAACAAGTGGCAATAATGGAGCGGGAAGAGAAGAAGGAACGAGATAGCTAGCAGACCGCTACCCCACGGAGCGTGGAGGCTGATATACATGTCGGAGGGAGCCCTCGATCAACGCTTGCCTGCACAAGCTGGGCTTGCCTCATGTTCGTGCGTCGGCGAGATAATGGCATCGCATGAGGAAAGCTCAAAGCATCCACGTCATTAGCTGGCGGATCAATCTGGTGGACGAGCATGGATAGGGATGCGCGACCATAGCTACTTGAATCGGTGGCTTCGCGTACTTAGGCTTTTCCTTCTCCCGTTACGATGTCGATGTAAAATTGGCTAGCTCTCCATGTGGATACCAACCGGGAACACCTGCAATTCGCCCCGGGGTCGAAGCATACTGCAACTAAACACTGGCTTAAGTAGCTTTGGAGTCACCTTCTATCGGATCCGCACCTTGAAGTTCCGTAACATGCATGCCCAAGTTGCGCTATAGGAACAGTGGTCATAACGTTGTGTCTGAGGTGGCACAATTTTGCGTGTATCGACTGTCTCTCAGATGCCGCGCCAGCGCCGTGAAACAGCGATAAGGCAGTCCTGCTGCTGTGGAGCCCGTGTGTACCAAAGGCATGCTGGGAATCTGCAGTCTATCGGTAGTATTATTGTGGTCCTGGTGGAGCTGATCCCTGGTGCAAAGACGCAGCAAACATCAGCCTGATATGCGGGCTGGACATGTTAAAGTTAGCACGCCTTCGCTGCCATCACATAGCGCGAGCCTTTAACTCATCCACGACCCTGGCGCAATCAGCAATCTTGGGAAGTTCCTGGCTCTGCCGGCCGTCGCGGGAGATTCGAGGTGCTGATTGGCTAGAAGATTTGGCTGATTTTCCAGAAGACATCCGGAACTTGCATGTGCAATATAAAATACCCGGATATATTCCACGGCGGCGAGTCGAACTCAACGGTGCGTCTCCACACCAGGATGGCCTCGCGGCGGAGCACGTTGTCGGTTCCGTAGTGCGGTTTTCTTAGCGGATCCTGCCACCGAATTTTGAGATTGGGTGTGGTGAGATGGAGTGCTCGTTGGTCGACTGTCGGTTGATGTCTAGGCACGTCGCGGCTTGGCTACCAAGGAACAGCATATCGACAACATGGCGAAAGGCGTTACCGAAGTCTCGGGTTCATCAAACAGTAGAGTTTGCTTATCAGAGTAAGTACGTACTTGATGAACCAGTGGCCACGGGCATTGCAACAAATGCAGCTGCGTCCGAGGTGTGGCCACCAAGAGCGAAGAGGCATCAAAACTGGCATGTGTCTTGTGCTGTGCATGGAGCCAGTAGCGCGTTGCACCTTGTGTCCCAATTCCCAGCGAGACCGAATGGTGAGGCTGATTGCTACTCATCCAAATCGAAAAAAGATGACGCTAATCGCAGGCTCGTGGTTCGCAGGAACCATGCATTTCTGACTGGGGCGGCTAACTACCAGCAGGAACAGATGTTGTTAGTAAGCTGTACCACGCAGCAAACTACGTGTTCATCTACCCTATCTCTCCGGAATCATCTATTCGAGGAGATAAATCACAAGGTGCCGAGCGAGCTGCAGCCGCGGGACGGCAAAAGCAAAAAAAGTGAGGCCGATCGCAACACCGTCTCAACGACAACCATCGACTGGCAGACAGCTACGCACACCACCCGCACGGCAGAGCACCATGGTGGATCCGAAAGACTTACCGTCCATGACTAGTTATGCAAGAATATCTTCACATGTCGACCAGTGACCTACTAATCATCACGACTTCAGCCAGTGTGCTTGCAGGGCCCAAACCTCATAGCTACCAAATTACATCGAGTAACCACCTGTGTGCAGGCGTACTGATAAGGTACAAATCGTGCATTTAGCACGTTTATATTGCAGCTATCTTGCTTCGAGATACGTACGCCTAGATCATCGCTACGCTACGACAACCCCTGCCCCCAACCATACATCGGGTCCACGCATCAACAAGCGACAGCACGCACTCATGCGCGCACCTCTGGAAGCAGTTTAAGTCATTGGTCCACCCGTTTACCATGCGTTCTCAGCGCGGATAGACTAAGTTACAACCACTTCGCAATCGCACATTTCTGCGGGCGCACATTTCGAATCAATTCCAAGTTCCCTCAACCTTTGCAGAATCCGTGTCTCGATTCTTCCCGCAGCGGTGAGCAAGAAACACATTACTCGCTTGTGAGGCCAGACACGACTGAGCCCGGGTATAAGTTGAGGCGGTTCTTGTGGAGGCGGTCTGCCGGATGTCCAAGGCACCCAGACCTTTCGCAGTATCACACCCGAATAAAGCTGCGGAGGCTTGCTTCCGCACAACTTCGTGTTCGTTAGCCCGACTTCTGTTCGTAAATCTGAAATCTGGAGCCACAGGGCAAGTCCCGTGCGTATGACTGGTCAGATCACGAGTCCCAAGGCAATGGGTTACGCAACGCACGGGCTGA